>Ga0160473_100118_pt1 | contig 78536 bp, 65 predicted proteins | sample HID1975I_E11MG_FD_108217 | JGI IMG/M metagenome (GOLD analysis project Ga0160473, IMG submission 108217) | Enriched soil microbial communities from UW Madison campus, WI, USA - HID1975I_E11 MG | ecosystem: Environmental > Terrestrial > Soil > Unclassified | place: USA: Madison, Wisconsin... | reverse complement strand
GGGCAATGCCGAGAAGGCCCGCGCGATCAACGAAAAACTCATGCCGCTGCACAAAGACCTGTTCTGCGAAGCCAACCCGATTCCGGTGAAGTGGGCGCTCGTTGAAATGGGCCTGATGCACAAGGGCATTCGCCTGCCGCTGACCTGGCTGAGCGAAGGCTGTCACGAAAAAGTCCGTACTGCCTTGCGCCAGTCCGGCGTACTGGTTTAATCGAGGAAGTACACCGCATGAAGCGACTGGCTGGTCTTTCCGCCCTTGCCCTGATCATTTCCAGCACCAGCGGTTGCGGCTGGCTGTGGGGCGACGAGGGTTATTTCCGCGACCGCGGCAGCGATTACCTGCAGGCGCACCCGACTGCGCCGATGCAACTGCCGCCGGACGCCAGCAACGTCAAGCGCCTCGACCCGCTGTTGCCTATTCCGCGTAACGTTGCTGATGACCGTGCCACCGGCGAGTTCGAAGTACCGCGCCCGCAGCCCCTGACTGCGGGTGCTGAAGTCAGCGATTTCAGCCTGCAGCGCAGCGGCAACAGCCGTTGGGTCCTGGCCCAGCGCTCGCCCGCCGAAGTTTGGCCGGCAGCCCGTCAGTTCTTTGAAGACAATGGCTTCCGCATTGCTGAAGAGCGCCCACAGACTGGCGAATTCAACACCACCTGGCAGCGTTTCGACGAACTCTCCGCGTCACTCGGTCAGCGCCTGGCGAGCACCGCCAGCAGCGCAGACAGCGAAGTGCGCGTGCGTGTACGCATGGAGCCCGGCGTGCAACGCAACACCTCCGAGGTGTACATCGTCAGCGTCGAGCGCCCGGCCGGCAGCACTGCCGAGCCTGGTTTCCCGTCCTCGTCCAGCAACACTGGCGCCGATGCCCTGCTGGTCGACGAAATGCTTGCCAGCATGAACCGCAGCGCCGAGAAGGGCGGGTCGGTCTCGCTGCTGGCCGCACGCGATTTCGATGCCCCGAGCCGCGTCAGCCTGAGCGAAGACGGCAGCGGCAACCCGGTGCTGTACCTGGGCGCCGACCTGGATCGTGCCTGGTCCAGCGTAGGCCGCGCCTTGGAGCAAGGTGGCGAGTGGCGTGTCGAAGACATCAACCGCAGCTTGGGCCTGTACTACATCAACCTGTCCGAAAAGCCTGACGACAAGCAGAACGAGCCGGGCTTCTTCAGCCGCCTGTTCGGCAGTGCGCCGTCCAAGGAAGAGCGTGAAGCCCGTGCCGAACGCTACCAGGTGCGCCTGAGCAAGGTCGGTGAAAGCGTGCAGGTAACGGTCGAGAAAAACATCAACACCGTGGCTCCGGCCGATGTCGCCCGCCGCGTGCTGAGCGCCATTCAGGACCACCTGGGTTAAGTGCGCTTCGCGGTACTCGGAAGCGGCAGCCAGGGAAACGGCACGCTGATCGCCAGTGGTGACACGCTCATCCTGGTCGATTGCGGGTTTTCCCTGCGTGAAACCGAGCGGCGCCTGGCGCTGCTCGGGGTCAGCGCAGCACAGCTTAGCGCCGTGCTGGTCACCCACGAACATGCCGACCACGTGCATGGGGTGGGGTTGCTGTCGCGGCGCTACAATGTACCGGTCTACCTCAGCCAAGGGACCTTGCGCGGCCTGCGCAAGCCGGTGGAGGTGGCCGGTTTTCTCGCGTGTGGCGACAGCCTGCGCATCGGTGGCCTGGAGGTGACGGCGGCGCGCGTCGAACACGACGCCTACGAGCCGTTGCAGTACGTGTTTAGCGACGGCCGGCGGCGTTTCGGCATGCTCACCGACCTGGGCTCGTACGATGCGTTGTTGCTGGAGCGCTACCAAGGCCTGGATGCCTTGTTGATCGAGGCTAACCACTGCCGTGACCTGCTGGCGCGCGGGCACTACCCGGCCTTCTTGAAGCTGCGGGTGGGTGGCGCGCAAGGGCATTTGAACAATCACCAGGCTGCGCGCCTGGTGGACGAGTTGGGCTGGAGCAACCTGCAACACCTGGTGCTGGCCCACCTCAGCAGCAAGAACAACCTGCCACAACTGGCCCGCCAGTGCTTCGTCGACACCCTTGGGTGCGACCCGGACTGGCTTCAGGTGGCGAATCAGGAACACGGGCTCGACTGGCGCGAAATCGCCTAGCCCAACTACTCAAGCAAGCGGAGCCCATCATGGAAAAACGCGAAGAACTTTACCGCGGCAAGGCCAAATCGGTTTACAAGACCGACGACGCCGACCGCTTGATCCTGCTGTTCAGCAACGACACCTCGGCGTTCGCCGGCAAGCGCATCGAACAGCTCGACCGCAAAGGCATGGTGAACAACAAGTTCAACGCCTTCATCATGCAAAAGCTCGAAGAAGCCGGCGTGCCGACCCAGTTCGACAAGCTGCTGGGCGACAACGAGTGCCTGGTGAAGAAGCTCGACATGATCCCAGTCGAGTGCGTCGTGCGTAACTACGCCGCGGGCAGCCTGGTCAAGCGCCTGGGCGTGGAGGAGGGCATCAAGCTGGAGCCGTCCACCTTCGAACTGTTCCTGAAGAACGACGAGAAGGGCGACCCCTTCATCAACGAATCCCACGTTGTCGCGTTCGGCTGGGGCACCGCCGAGCAGCTGGTCGAAATGAAAAAGCTGTCGCTGAAAGTCAACGAAGTGCTGAACAAGCTGTTCGATGACGCCGGCCTGCTGCTGGTCGACTTCAAGCTGGAGTTCGGCGTCTTCCACGGCCAGATCGTCCTGGGCGACGAATTCAGCCCAGACGGCTGCCGCCTGTGGGACAAAGAAACCCGCAAGAAGATGGACAAGGACCGCTTCCGTCAGGGCCTGGGCGACGTCATCGAAGCCTACGAAGAAGTTGCCAAGCGCCTGGGCGTGCCGCTGTAAGCGGCCCGTTCACGCAAGCGCCTGATACCACGCGAATTTTTTTGAAATAAAGGTTTGCGTTTCAGAAATTCGCTGGTATGATGCGCGCCATTGGAGAGATGCCGGAGTGGTCGAACGGGACGGATTCGAAATCCGTTGTACTGGCAACAGTACCTAGGGTTCAAATCCCTATCTCTCCGCCATATATGTGGTAGATGAAGCCCCTGATAACGATGAGTTTTCAGGGGCTTTTTCGTTGGTCTCTAATACGCCCTCATCGGTCGCCTAGTCGGCGTCATAAAAGACGTCACCTTGGTCTAGGCGGCATCTTTTACGCTAGATGCTTATCAAGCGGCCTAACCGTTAACTCCACTCCCAGGGCAAGCATGAGCTTTTGAACTGTAGCGAAACGAGTCTTGTCGCCACCTTTGAGTGTTTTATAAAGAGATTCTCGGTTTACCCCGGCATCCTGAGCGAACTGGTTCACGCCCCTTGCTTTTGCCACTTCTCCCATGGCGTGCATCAAGACCTGAGCATCGTTAGCCTTCATCGCTTCAGCTAGATACGCGGCAATAGTTTCAGGGCTATCAAGGAACCGACAGGCTTCGAAAGGCTTGGTATTGCTCAAATCTAGATCGAGGATTGGCATCTCGTCGTGATGGGCTGTGTTACTCATGATTTTTACCTCGCAGGGCGTCAAGAATTTCCTTCGCTCGTTTAATGCTTCTGGATTGAGCCGTCTTATCACTGCCGTAGAGCATCAGGTAGCGGGTTGTGCCTGTACGCACGTAGTAGTGAGATAGCCATCTTGATGATGGCGCCTTGGCGGAGAGGTTCGATGCCTTCGTTGCCTGTCCCTAATGCTTCATCATCCCCAGTTCCGCATCATCAAGCAGCGCTTTGGCCATCGCGCTCAGGTAATGCGAAGCCCAGATCAACTTCTGATCGCCCTCCATCAACCCGGTCAAGGTCATGTCGCGTACGTAGCCCATCAGCTCGGATGCCTGTTCGCGGGCGCTTTGGCAGCAGATGCCTGGCTCGATGCGAAAGAGTGGGTGGGTTTGGTTTTCGCCTTGGTAGAACGTTGTCAGGCCGACAGTGGTGGGCGGCTTTGGGGTGGCTGTAGTCGTCATTTAACTCCCTGGAATCTTTAGTGTCGGGCCTGCCTCTTCGCGGGTGAACCCGCTCCCACAGGTATAAAGAAGAGCCCTGTGGGAGAGATACGCAGCTACTCGAACGTTCAATGCACCGTGCCCGGCGCTGCGGGGCTGTGCGGCTGCATCTGCAATTGCATCAATGCGGACTCAACCAGGCTTTGTACTGCCTCCATCTCGTGGATGACTGCCTGCATCACGATCGAGTTGGGGGAGGTGGGCTTGAGTTGCACTGATTGGCGGGCTACAGACAGGGCACAGAGGACGTACTCTGTGGATTGAATCAGGGTGTCCTGCAGGATTTGAGAGGTATCAAGGGGGTAGGGCGGATCGGGGACTATCTTGCGCATATACAGCTCCAGAGTCTGAGGTGCTGCTACAGACTTGCTGTCAAACAAGAGGGTGGCAGCGGTACGCGGGTTGACAGACCGAGGACTCCGGAGACTCGGCGCACACAAGGTGCCCCACGTACTGCCGCCATAACGGCGCACGTGTTCGGAGTAATCGTCAGCCTGTCAAAGCCGGTCGCTACATTGGCAACGACACGGCGAGACTAGAGCGCGACCCAAGCACTAGCAACAGTTTGAGCGGCTCGGGAGTATGTTTGGGAAATGGACTACAAGATAGGGGAAAAAACTGAAGGTTAGCTGTAGGGCGTAAAGCTGAGGGCGATAGGATTCGCCCGATCAGGCGGTTCAGATAGCAAAATCTACTGATAGATAGTAATTTTCGCTAGACTTAGCTATCTATTGCTATAGCTCCATCTGAGAGGTGGCCCCATGGACCCTTACCGCAACCCTTTCGCACCTGGCGCAGGCAGCCGGCCCCCCGAATTGGCTGGGCGGGATGTAGTGCTGGAGCATGCCCGAATAGCCTGTGGTCGAGCAGTCAATGGCCGCAGTGCAAGGTCCATGATGCTTCTCGGCTTGAGAGGCACCGGCAAGACTGTACTGCTGAACGAAGTCGGGAAAATCGCAGAGGACGAGGGCTTGCTGGTATCTAAAGTCGAGTCTCCGGAAGAAGAGAGCCTGGCTCGTCTGCTTTATCCAGAAATGCGTAAGGTCATGAGGTCACTCTCGACTGTAGAAGCCGCCAAGCAGATCGCCCATCGAGGTCTGAAAGGTCTTCGGGGTTTTGCCTCTATCTTCAAAATCGATATTGCCGGTGTGGAGGTTGGGGTAGAGCCAGAACCGGGGTTGGCCGACAGTGGCAACCTTCAGTACGATCTGCCAGACCTCTTCAACGTTATCGGGCGGGCTGCAAAGGCTGCAGGCAAAGGCTGGATATTGCTGATCGATGAGGTGCAGTACCTGTCAGAGGCGGACCTGCGCGCATTGATTGTTTCGATGCATCGTATGTCTCAAGAAGGCCTGCCCGTGCTACTGGTCGGAGCCGGCCTGCCTCAGGTGGCGCGCCTTGCTGGCGAGGCAAAGTCTTATGCCGAGCGGCTGTTTCTCTATCCCGAAATCAATGCACTGGATGCAGAAGCTGCCGCACAAGCAGTACTAAAGCCAATCGTGGACGAGGAGGCATCTATTGCAGAAGCCGCATTACAGGAGATTGTCGTCCGTACCAAGGGGTATCCGTTCTTTTTGCAGGAATGGGCCTCTACTGCATGGAACTGTGCTGAAGGCCCAGAAATTTCACTAGAAGATGTAGTCCATTCATACTCTGAAACGTTGGCTTTGCTCGATGCAGGTTTTTTCAGGGTCCGGATAGATCAGTTGACCCCAGGGGAAGTGCTATTCGTCAAAGCCATGTCGGAGCTTGGTAATGGGCCCTATGCCGTGAGTGATATCGCGAAGGCACTGGGTCGAACCCAATCATCCTTGGGGCCGACCAGAGCTAAGGTTATCTCCAAAGGCATGGCCTACAGTACCGATCATGGTTTCCTGGATTTCACCGTGCCACTTTTTGCGGAGTACATGCGGCGTCAGGGTTGAACGGTGGCAAGTGCATAGCTCGATTAGCCGTGAGCTGCGAAGCAGCCCCGGCTCTCTCGAATCCAAATGACAACCCTCAGCGCATCGCCGCCAGCTTGATCCCGAACCCAACCAGGCAACCCCCCGCCAACCGCTCGAACAGGTTGGCAATCCGTGGGTTTGCGCGCATGCGTTCGGCCAGCTTGTGGGTCAATACCACCGCGATCAGCCCATACAGGAACGTCACCACCGCCACGGTCGCCGCCAGAAAGCCAAAGGTCAGCAAACCCTGGTGTTTCACCGGGTCGACGAACAACGGGAAAAACGCCATGTAGAACATGATCGCCTTGGGGTTGAGCAAGGTGATCATCATCGTCTGGCGCAAGTAGTGGCCGTTGTCCATGCGGCTTGCACGCGGGGCGCCGCCGGGTTTGCTCAGCACCATGCGCAGGCCCAGGTAGGCCAGGTACGCAGCCCCCGCCCATTGCACCACGTGGAAGGCGGCAGGGTAGGCAGCAAGTAAAGTGGCAACGCCGGCCACGGCCAGCCACAGCAGCACCTGATCACCCAGGATTACCCCGAAGGTCGCCGCCAAGCCGGCCTTGATGCCACCCTTGCCCGTGGCCGTGATCAAGGCAAAGTTGCCCGGGCCAGGGATGGCCAGGACGATGATGAAGGCGATGACGAAGGCGCCGTAGTCGGTAACACCCAGCATGGGGGGAACTCCTGTAATAGTGCAGGTGCAAGGCAGAACTACAGACTATCTTCCCCGACGGCTTACTTTTCAACTGTCCATTAATGCTACAAGTATGCGACGCATTTTTACATCGCAGTCCGTGCGACTTGGATCCAATGCCTTGGTTCTGTATGATCCGGGCGCCATCAGTACGATGGCCGACGATTCATTTAAAGGACTTAGTATGAAAAAGCTGTTGAAAGCCACTGTTGCCGTTGCTGTCGTTTCGGGCGTTGCCCTGCTGTCCGGCTGCACTGGTCAAGTCTACAACCAGCAGAAGAACTGCTCGTACGACTACCTGTTCCACCCTTCGGTTTCCATCTCCAAGGTCATCGGTGGCTGCGGCCCGATCGATAAACTGCCTCAGCCGCAGTAATCTTGGCGATACCCTGATCGCGACGCTTGCGGCGTGATCCAAGGACCCCGGTCATGCAGATGGCCGGGGTCTTTTGTTTAAGGGGTCACCAGCGCAACGAAACGGTACCGAGCAAGGTCCGCTCTTCACCCCAGTAGCAACGCCCGGCGTTGTTGCAGCCTGCTACGTACTCTTTGTCGAACAGGTTGCGGGCATTGACCTCGACTGACCAATGTTCGTCGAGGGTATACCCCACCTTGGCATCCACCAGCGTGACATCACCGGTATCGAGCTTGCCGTACAGGCTCGCCGGGGTATAAGCGAAGGTGCTGTCGAAGTGACGCACGCCACCGCCGATCTGCAGCCCCTTCAACAGCCCGTCACGAAAACGGTAGGTGCTCCACACCGATGCCTGGTTGCGCGGCACGCCGGTCATCTGGTGGTCTTCATACAGCGAGCCCGCCACGTCCTTGGTTATGCGCGAATCGGTGTAGGTGTAGGCCGCGGTGAGGTTGAGGTTTTCGCTCAGGTCGCTGTTGAGCTCCAGTTCCACACCCTTGGCGCGGCTGGCGCCGATCTGGCGGTAGTCCCCGACGCTTGAGTCGAACAACACATCGTCCTTCTTGCGCAGGTCGTACACCGACGCGGTAAAGGCAGTGTTCCAGCCCTTGGGCTCGTACTTGATACCCACTTCGTACTGTTCGCTGGTGGTCGGGTCCAGCGGGCCACTCTTGCTCTCGGTCTGCTGGGTGGGGGCAAAGGCGGTGGAATAGCTGAAGTACGGCGACAGGCCGTTTTCGAACTGGTACATCACGCCGGTCTGCCAGGTGAAATCGCTGTCCCAGCTGTCCATGTCGGCTTGTGCGTTGAGGGTGCCGGCCTTGTTGCGGAACTGGCTGTTGACCCGGTCCAGGCGCCCGCCGAGCAGCAGCACCCAGTTGTCGACCTTGGTTTGCAGCTGGCTGTAGAGGCCGTACATGGTCTGTTCGAGTAAGGCGTTCTGTACGTGTAAAGGCGTGCTTGGCTTGCCATTCCAGACCGGGTTGAACACGTTGATGGTGCCGCCGTTACCGGCATCCCAGTCCTGGTTGAACGAAGTGCGGTCAAGGCTCGCCCCCAGCAGCAGGGTGTGTTCGAACGCACCGCTGTCGAAGTGGCCTTCGAACTGGTTGTCCAGCGAATAGGCGATGGATTTGTTATAGCGGTCGTAGGCCTGGTTATTCAGGGTGGTGCCGAAGCCGCCATTGTCGAGGTTGCCTGGCCACATTTCCTGGCGGTCGATGCGCGACTGCATATAGCGCGAGTTCTGGCGGAACTGCCAGGTGTCGTTGAAGCGGTGGCTGAACTCATAGCCCAGGCTCCAGGTTTCGCGTTCGAAGTTGTCCCAGTCTGGGTTGCCGGACAGCTGGTCCTTGTCGATCTTGCCGTTGGGGTTGTGCAGCAAGGTGCCGGCCGCGGGGTAGCCCAGCTCCATCAAGGTGCGGTCGCGCTGGTAGGTGGCCAGCACGGTCAGGCTGTTGAACTCGTCGAAGTTCAGGGTCAGCGACGGGGCGATGTAGAGGCGGTCATCAGGCTGGTGATCGACCTGGGTATCGGCGTTGCGGCCCATCATTACCAGGCGGCCAAGCACATTGCCTTCATCGTTCAACGGGCCGGAGACGTCGACACCCAGTTGGTGGCGGTTGTGCGAGCCATAGGTCATTTGCACTTCGCCGCGGGCCTCGGCGGTCGGCCGTTTGCTGACCAGGTTGACCACGCCACCTGGGGCGTTTTCGCCGTACAGGATCGAGGTCGGGCCGCGGAACACTTCCACGCGCTCGAGGCCATAGGGTTCGCTGCTGGTGTCGTAACGGTTGCCTTGCACCCGCAGGCCATCGCGCAGCAGGCCGTAGCCATAGTCGGTGGCGTTGAAGCCACGGATGAAGAACAGGTCGCCGGCCTGGCCGTCACCGCCGGCAAAGGGTGGGGAGAAAATGCCCGGTACATAACCGAGCACTTCGGTGAGGGTCTGCGATTGCTGGTCGTCCATGCGCTGGCGTGTCACCACCGAGACCGAGCGCGGGGTGTCGGCGAGGGCGCTGCTGGTCTTGCTGGCCGTGGCGCTGGAGACGGCACGGTAGCCCGTGTCGCCCTGGCCATTGCTGGCAGCCAGGGTGGCGGCGTTGATGGCGGTGGCATCCAGTTGCAAGGCGTTGCCGTCTTCGACCGGTTGCAGCACATAGCCGCTGCTGCCTTGCGGTACAGCCTGCAGGCCGCTGCCTTGCAGCAGACGGGCCAGCCCTTGGGTGACGCTGTAGCGGCCTTGCAGGCCCTGGCTGGTTTTACCGGCGGCCAATGCGTTGCTGCCGGCCAGGTAGATGCCGGCCTGGCTGCTGAACTGGTTGAGGGCGCTGGTCAGTGAGCCCGGGGCGATGTTGAAGGCAGTCTCGGCATTGATCGCTTGTTCGGCGTGCGCCAAGGTCGCCGGCAGCATCAGCGGTGCAGCGGCACAAAGGGAAAGCGGGGCGGCAAGCGCCAGGCGAAAGGCGGGGTGGAGGGGCGTCGGCATGCTGGTCCCTGAGGTCGATACGGTCAGTTGAGGGAGGTTGTGAGGGGTTAACCGAACGAGATTGAGAAAAGGGAACCGGTTGGTGCGGTTTTTTTTGCATGAGGATTGTGGGGGTATGGCGTTGTTTTTGTAGCGCCTGTGAAATCGAGCGCCGCCCGCGCGGCGCTTCGCGGGGCAAGCCCGCTCCCACATCTGTTTCGGGCCAATTATTCCTGTGACATGGGCGCGCGGCCCTTGGCGCCCGTCTCCATATTGAGTCGAACAAGCAAGGCGGTCGCGCGCAAATATCACAGGTCTCACTGGCCCGAAACAAATGTGGGAGCGGGCTTGCCCCGCGAAGCGCCGCGCGGGCGGCGCTCGGTTTCACAGGCGCCGCAAACCTATCGGCAACCACCCATCAGCCCCACTCCTCACGCCGGCTCGACGCTCACCCACCAGGGCGTCAGCCTTTGCACACGAACCGGCAGGGCCGCCTGCAGCAGGTCGAGTGCGCGGTCGGTATCGTTGAGCGGAAAAGCCCCCATCACCGACAGCTGCGCCACCGCCGGGTGCCAGCCCAGGTGGCCATGGCGATAGCGACCCAGCGTCTGCAACAGCTGCGCCAGGGGCATGTCCTCGGCATTCAGGCGCTGATGAATCCATGACTCGCCCGCGCTCTGCGCCGGGCGCGGCGCGCTGATGCCCTGGGCGGTGAAGACCACCTGCTGCCCGGCCTGGACAATAAGGCGCTCGGCCCGCTGCGCAGTGCACACTTCGACGGCACCGGCGTACACGTCCAGCCGCGTGGTCTCGCCCTGCTGGCACACCGCAAAACGGGTACCCAGGGCTTGCATGCGACCTTGCGCGGTGTCGACAAAAAATGGCCGGCGCGGGTCGGCGGCGGTTTCCACCAGGATTTCGCCAAAACGCAACGTGAGCACGCGGCTCAGCGCAGAGAACTCCAGGTCCACTGCACTCTGGGCGCCCAGCCACAGCTGGCTGCCGTCGGCCAGGCGGGTTTGCCGGGTTTCACCAATGCCGGTGGCAAGGTCGGCACCCCAGCCCGGCAGTGGCGCACCCCGCCAGGCCTGCCAGCCGAGCAGCGAGCTGGCGCCGAGCACCAGCAACGTCTTGAGCCCGGTGCGCCGGCTGAAGCGGTGCGGGTCGTGCTCGCGCAGGGCCCGGCCCGCGGCAGTGCCTTCGGCCTGCAAAGGCGCGAAGCGCTGGCCGACACGTTGCACGTAGTGCCAGGCTGCGCGGTGGTCGCCGTGCTGGTCGAGCCAGTGTTGCCACTGGTGGTGCACCTGCGGGCCGGCGTCCTCGTCCTGCAGTTGCACGTACCAGTGCGCGGCTTCCTGCAAACTGGCGTGGCTGAGTTTCTGTGTGGGTGTGCTCATGGCGTCATTCCACCAGCACGCCGTCGAGTTCGGCTTCAAGGATGGCGCAGTGCAAAAAGGCCTGCGCCAGGTACTTCTTGATCATGCGTTCGCTGACGCCAATGTGCGCGGCGATATCGCGGTAGGCCAGGCCATCGATTTGTGCCAGCAGAAACGCCTGGCGCACCTTGCCGGGCAAGCGCAACAGCATCGCGTCCACCTCGTGCAGGGTTTCGACGATGATCGCTCGCTGCTCGGGGGAGGGCTGCACGGCTTCGGGCTGCAACGCCAGCTGTTGCAGCCAGGCATGCTCCAGCCGCTGGCGCCGCCAGTGGTCCACGCACAGGCCACGGGCGATGGTGGCCAGGTAGGAGCGTTCAGCGCGCTCCCCGTCGAATTGGCGCGGGCGGTTGAGGATGCGCAGGAACGTGTCCTGAACCAGGTCGGCAGCATCGCAACGGCTGCCCAGGCGCCGGTACAAAAAGCCAAGCAACCAGCGCGAATGGCTGTGGTACAGGGTATGGATCGAGGTGTTCAACTCAGGTATCGAAACCACGGCGGCATCCGGCGCGAGCGCGTACTGGTGCGAATGAGAAATGATCGCAATAGTAGGGGTGGCGGAAGAATACTGCAATCGCTGTCGAATATTCCCGCGTGGCTGGGACAACCTGTCGCCTTGACGCGCGGCCCCTCAATTTGTTTGTGCTGGCAATTCAGATACAATCGGAAAAACGTTTCAGCGATGGCGGGTCAATTCGACCATCGGCTGGGCGTTCACTGTTTCTCTTGGCTGCTGACTCCAATGATCAATAACAAGCGCGCGCTGAAGGACAGAATGACACGAGGCCCCGCCTAGGCCTCCCTTACGTGCTAACCATTGGGATTGATCAATGTTCAAGAAAGCTGGCAAGACCTTGCTGGGTCTGGCTGTCGCGGCGAGCGTCATGCAAGCGCACGCGGTAGAAACCAAGAAAGTCGACGTGCTGCTGGTCGGCGGCGGCATCATGAGTTCCACCCTGGCGGTCTGGCTGCACGAGCTGGAGCCGAGCTGGTCGATGGAAATGGTGGAGCGCCTGGACGGTGTCGCCGAAGAAAGCTCCAACGGCTGGAACAACGCCGGTACCGGCCACTCCGCGCTGGCCGAGCTGAACTACACCCCGGAAGACAAAGACGGCAACGTCAACATCACCAAGGCCATCGAAATCAACGAAGCCTTCCAGATCTCCCGCCAGTTCTGGTCGTGGCAGGTGCGTCAGGGCGTGCTGAAGAACCCGCATTCGTTCATCAACAGCACCCCGCACATGAGCTTCGTCTGGGGCGATGACAACATCAAGTTCCTCAAGAAGCGTTATGACGCGCTGCAGGCCAGCCCGCTGTTCCGCCCGATGCAGTATTCCGAGGACCACGCGCAGATCGCCAAGTGGGTCCCGCTGATGATGGAAGGCCGCGACCCTAACCAGAAGCTGGCCGTGACCTGGACGCCGATCGGCACCGACGTCAACTTCGGCGAGATCACCCGCCAGTTCGTTGGCCACCTGAAGACCCAGGACAAGTTCGACCTGAAGCTGTCCAGCGAAGTGCAGGACATCACCCGCAACAAGGACGGCTCCTGGCACGTCGAGTACAAGAACCTGAAGGACGGTACCGAATCGGCCACCGACGCCAAGTTCCTGTTCATCGGTGCCGGTGGCGGCGCGCTGAAGCTGCTGCAGAAGTCGGGCATCCCTGAGGCCAAGGAATACGCCGGCTTCCCGGTGGGCGGCTCGTTCCTGGTGACCGAGAACCCGACCGTTGCCATGCAGCACATGGCCAAGGCCTACGGCATCGCCTCGACCGGCGCGCCACCCATGTCGGTACCGCACCTGGACACCCGCGTGCTGGACGGCAAGCGCGTGATCCTGTTCGGGCCATTCGCGACCTTCTCGACCAAGTTCCTGAAGAACGGCTCGTACCTCGACCTGCTGGGCAGCACCACGCTGCACAACGTGTGGCCGATGACCAAGGTCGGTATCGAACAGTACCCGCTGGTGGAGTACCTCGCGGGCCAGCTGATGCTGTCTGACGACGACCGCTTCGAAGCCCTGCGCACCTACTTCCCGAACGCCAAGAAAGAAGACTGGCGCCTGTGGCAGGCCGGCCAGCGCGTGCAGATCATCAAGCGTGATGCCGAAAAAGGCGGCGTGCTGAAGCTGGGCACCGAAGTCGTGGCCTCCGAGGACCGCACCATTGCTGGCCTGCTGGGTGCCTCGCCAGGTGCTTCGACTGCTGCGCCGATCATGCTGAACGTGCTCGAAACCGTGTTCAAAGAGAAGGTGGCGACACCTGAGTGGCAAGCCAAGATCAAAGAGATCGTGCCGAGCTACGGTACCAAGCTGAATGATTCGGCAGCTGCCACCCAGAAAGAGTGGAACTACACCGCTGAAGTGCTGCAGTTGGAGAAGCCGCCAGTGATCGACGCCAGCGTCGATTTCGGTGCTGCGCCAGGCAAAGCGGTTGAAAGCAAGCCTGAGAACGACATGGCGCTGTAAGCGACACTGTTATGAACGAAAGCCACGGGGGTGACCTCGTGGCTTTTTTATTGCCTGTACCGGCCTCTTCGCGGGTGAACCCGCTCCCACAGGGTTAAGCACAATACCTGTGGGAGCGGGTTCACCCGCGAAAGGGCCGGTACAGAAAACCGCTGATCGGAAACCCTGGCGGCAGCCAATAAAAACATATTTTGATGCTTAAATTAATCTTGTCAGTCGATCCCCTCCAGGAGGGTGCCGTCATGAACCTCAAGATTGCTGCCTTACTGCTGCTAGCGCTGTGCGCACAGCCCGCATGGAGCCAGAGTTACGCAACCGCTACCCCCGCCGCCAAACCTGCCCAAGCCGGTGCACTGACCACGCGCCTGGCCCTGCGCGACCTGTGGGTCGAGCACATTTTCTGGGTTCGCAACTACGCCGTGGCCAACCAGGCCGGCAATGCCAAGCAAGCCGCAGTCGCTGCCAACGAAGTGGTCGCCGATGCCACCCGCATCGCCAACAGCATTGCGCCGTTGTACGGCCAGACGGCAGCCGACCAGTTGCTCAAACTGCTCGCCGGCCACTGGGGCGCCATCAAGCATTACAGTGACGCCACCGTGGGCAAGGACAAAAAAGGCCAGCAGGCCGCTGTCGATGACCTGACCAGTAATGCCAAGGCGCTTGCAGCGTTCCTGGCCAAGGCCAACCCCAACCTGCCCGAGCAGACCCTGATCACGATGCTCGGCGCCCATGGCGGCCATCATATTGCGCAAATCGACCAGCTTGCCGCTGGCGACTATGCCGGTGAGGCACGCACATGGGGGATGATGCGCGAGCATATCCTGGCACTGGCGGACGCCTTGACGGCGGCGCTGGTCAAGCAGTTCCCGGACAAGTTCTGATGCTCGAAGGGCTTGGCCGTACCCAACAGGACCTGCTCCATGCATTGCTGCATCAGCCGGCTGGCATGAGCATCGACGACCTGGCGCAGGCCCTGGCCATCACCCGCACCGCAGTGCGTCAGCACCTGGCCGCACTGGAGCGTGACGGCCTGGTGATGCGCGGTGCCACCCGGCCTACCGGGCGCCGCCCGGAGCAACTGCACCAGCTCACCGAGCATGCCCGCGAGCTGTTCCCGCGGCAGTATCCGCTGTTGGCCAATCTGTTGATCGATGAAGTGGCCGGCATCATCGGCCATGACGCCTTGCGGGTGCTGATGCGCCAGTTGGGGCGCAAGCTGGCGGCAGACCTGGAGCGGCAGGTGGTGGATGAAGCGCGCATCGTTCAGCACATGAACACGGCCGGGTATGAGGCCGAGGTGTTCTTTCGCTCAGCCGGGGAGCCGCAGATCGTGGCGCACAATTGCGTGTTCCATCACCTGGCCAAGGCGCACCCCGTGGTGTGCGAGCTGGACCTGGCGCTGATCGGGGCGTTGGGGGGCGCCGAGGTCAGCCATGAGGAGTGCATGCTGAGGGGAGGGCAGGTGTGCAGGTTTGCACTGCGTAAGGAACAGACTTGATGCTGGTTGTGCGGGCCTCTTCGCGGGCAAGCCCGCTCCCACACCGTCCTCACTGACCTCAAAGGCAATGCTGTACCTGTAGGAGCGGGCTTGCCCGCGAAGAGGCCCGCACAGCAATCACTGCTGCCGCAGAATGCACGCCAGTAACCCAGGGAACCGTTCGTCGAGCATTTCGCTGCGCAACGAGTTCATGTGGGTAGTGCCGACATTACGCGTATGCACCAACCCCGCATCGCGCAACACGCGAAAATGGTGCGACATGCTCGACTTCGGCCGGCCGCCGTCCAGCTCGCCGCAGCTGGCCTCCGCCACGCCCGCCAAGTGGCGCACGATCTCCATGCGCACGGGGTCGCTCAAGGCGTAAAGCAGGCGCTCGAGGATCAGGTCTTCAGGGTTGGGATGTTTGTAGGCTCGCATGGTCGACATGATAACGGGCCTTTCAATTATTGCCATAGTTCGATTATGATCGAACTATCGTATTCAGATGAACCCGGAGTCCCTCATGTCCGCATTGTTCGAACCCTATACCCTCAAAGACGTCACCCTGCGCAACCGCATCGCCATTCCGCCCATGTGCCAGTACATGGCCGAGGACGGCATGGTCAATGATTGGCACCATGTCCACCTGGCCGGCTTGGCCCGGGGTGGTGCCGGCCTGGTGGTGGTCGAAGCCACTGCAGTCGCGCCGGAAGGGCGCATTACCCCCGGCTGCGCCGGTATCTGGAGCGACGCCCATGCCCAGGCGTTCGTGCCGATGGTGCAGGCGATCAAAGCAGCAGGCTCAGTGCCGGGCATCCAGATTGCCCATGCCGGGCGCAAGGCCAGCGCCAACCGCCCGTGGGAAGGGGACGACCACATCGCCGCCGACGATGCCCGCGGCTGGCAGACCATCGCCCCCTCGGCAATCGCCTTCGGCGCTCACTTGCCGAAAGTACCGCGCGAAATGACCTTGGACGACATTGCCCGGGTCAAGCAGGACTTCGTCGACGGCGCACGCCGTGCGCGCGAGGCGGGCTTTGAGTGGATCGAGCTGCACTTTGCCCACGGTTACCTGGGCCAAAGCTTCTTCTCCGAGCATTCCAACCAGCGTACCGACACCTACGGTGGCAGCTTCGAGAACCGCAGCCGCTTCTTGCTGGAAACCCTGGCAGCCGTGCGTGAGGTGTGGCCGGAGAACCTGCCGCTGACCGCCCGCTTTGGTGTGCTGGAATATGACGGCCGCGATGAGCAGACCTTGGACGAGTCCATCGAGTTGGCCCGGATGTTCAAAGCCGGTGGCCTGGACCTGCTGAGTGTCAGCGTCGGCTTCACCATCCCTGAGACGAACATCCCGTGGGGCCCGGCGTTCATGGGGCCGATTGCCGAGCGCGTACGCCGCGAGGCCGGCCTGCCGGTGACGTCGGCGTGGGGCTTTGGTACGCCGCAGCTGGCTGAAGGCGCGCTGAAAGCCAATCAGCTCGACCTGGTGTCGGTAGGGCGTGCGCACCTGGCGGACCCGCACTGGGCGTACTTCGCGGCCAAGGAGTTGGGGGTGGATAAAGCGTCGTGGACCTTGCCGGCGCCTTATGCGCACTGGCTTGAGCGTTATCGCTGAGTTGCTGATTATTCAGTAGCCTGGGCCGGCCTCTTCGCGGGGCAAGCCCGCTCCCACAGGTACTCCGCTGGCCTTGAGGTTGGCAGTTACCTGTGGGAGCGGGCTTGCCCCGCGAAGAGGCCGCTCCTGATCAAAACCGATCCAACCGATAGGCCTCCATCTGCGGCCCTCTTTCCTGGTCGGCCAGCCGCCCCACCCATTCGGCCGTCACCGCCGCCTGGGTCAACCCCAGGTGCTGATGCCCGAACGCAAGCATCACCCGTCCCTCGCACACCTGGTCGATCACCGGCAATGAATCCGGCAAGGACGGCCTGAAACCCATCCACGGCGTCGCCCCTTCGGCATCGAGATCTTGCTGGAACAAGCCCTTGCTCAGCCTATGCAGCTGCCATGCCCGCTGCATGCTAGGCGGCGCATCGAGCCCGGCGAATTCCACCGTGCCGGCCAGCCGTAACCCGTCGGCCATCGGCGTCATGATGAACTTGCGCTCCAGCGAGGTGACGGCAAAGGGCAGCCGTTGATGTTCACCCGGCAACATCAGGTGGTAGCCACGTTCGGTGTCCAGCGGCACCCGCTTGCCGGTAAGGGCCGCAGTGAGTTTGGCCGAATGCGCGCCGCAACTGATCAGCACCTGGCGTGCAGTGAACGTGCCTTGGTCGCTGGCCAGGCTGACGCCGCTGCCGTGCAGGTGCCCACCGTCGACGTGCGCCTGGACGAACCGAACCCCACTGGCCTTGGCCGCTTCGAAAAGCTCACAGACCACGCGGTACGGGTCGATGAAATGCCCGGTACGGGGGAAAAACAGCCCGCCCAGGATCGAGCGGCTCAACTGAGGCGCCGTTGCCCGCACGCTGTCGGCCGACCAGTACTCTGCCGGCACCGCCTGCTGTTGCATGCGCGCCTGCAAGGCCGCCAGTGCCTGGCGCGATTCGTTGCGTTCGAACACCAGCAGCGACCCCGCTTCCTTGAACAGGTCGCTGCGCCCAATCGAGCCGAGCAACCGCTGCCAGGCCGCCAGGCTGCCTTCGTTAAGCGCACGGATGCCAGCCACGCTGCGCTGAAATGGCGCCGGCCGCAGGTTGAGCAGCAAGCGGGTGAACCAGGGCATGGCCTTGGGCAGGTACTTCCAGTCCAGGCGCAGCGGGCCCATCGGGTCCATCAGCATGCTGGGCAGGCGTTTGAGAATCGACAAGTCGGCAATCGGGAATACCTGCTCGGTGGCCAGGTGCCCGGCGTTGCCGAATGAGGCGCCGTGGCCAGGTGGCTGGCGGTCGATCAGCAGCACCCGACGGCCTTGCCTTGCCAGCTGCAGGGCACAGGCGACGCCGACGATGCCGGCGCCGACCACGGCGATATCAGTTTCAGCAGCGTTGAGCGGCTCGACCATGGTTCAGCCTTCCCGCTTGCCGTCGAGCAACCGGCGCAGTTGCAGCGGGTTGCCGTGGCGCAAGGCCTCTGGCAGCAGCCCGTCTGGGAAGTCCTGGTAGCACACCGGGCGCAGGAAGCGCAGGATCGCCGCCGCGCCCACCGACGTGGTGCGGGCATCGGAGGTAGCCGGGAATGGCCCGCCATGGACCATCGCATCGCACACCTCGACCCCGGTCGGCCACCCGTTGACCAGGATGCGCCCGGCCTTGCGTTCCAAGGTCGGCAACAGCGCGCGGGCACTGTCGATGTCGGCCTCGTCCAGTTGTAGCGTCGCGGTCAGTTGGCCTTCCAGGTGCTCGGCAACCTGGCGCACCTGCGCGTCGCTGTCGCACGCTACCACCAGTGAGGCAGCGCCGAAGACCTCGGCTTGCAGCGCCGGGTCGGTCAGAAACGCGCTGGCCTGGGTCACGAACAACTGGGCCTGGCACTGGTTAGGGCCTTGCGCCGGTTGACCGCTGGCGGCGACGTGGGCGTTGTTGTTCTCGGCCAATGCGCCAACGCCCGTTTCATAAGCGCTGAAAATACCGGGGGTGAGCATGGTTTGTGCGGCTGCACGTTGCACCTGCTCGCTGGCGGCGTCGACGAAGCGTTGCAGCGCCGGCCCTTGCCGGGCGATCACCAGGCCAGGGTTGGTGCAGAACTGCCCGGCGCCTTGGGTCAGCGAAGCGACGAACCCTTGCGCCAGTGCTTCGCCGCGACGCTGCAGGGCGGCGTCAAACAGGAACACCGGGTTGATCGAACTCATCTCGGCGTACACCGGGATAGGCTCTGGGCGGGCCTGCGCCGCGTGGCACAGGGCGATGCCGCCGCTGCGCGAGCCGGTAAAACCGACGGCTTTGATGCGCGGGTCGCTGACCAGGGCGATGCCCACTTCACGGCCCGCGCCGTACAACAACGAAAACACGCCTTCAGGCAGGCCGCAGTGCTTCACGGCGTGCGCCACTGCCCGGCCCACCAGCTCGCTGGTGCCAGGGTGGGCGCCGTGGGCCTTGACCACCACCGGGCAACCCGCGGCCAGTGCCGAAGCCGTGTCGCCGCCGGCCACCGAGAAGGCCAGGGGGAAGTTGCTGGCGCCAAACACCGCTACCGGCCCTAGGGCCACCTGGCGCTGGCGCAGGTCGGGGCGCGGCAAAGGCTGGCGCTCGGGCAGGGCATTGTCGACCCGCACGTCCAGCCATTCGCCGGCACGTACCACACGGGCGAACGTGCGCAGTTGCGTGCAGGTGCGGCCGCGTTCGCCTTGGATGCGTGCCTTGGGCAGGCCCGTCTCGGCGAGGGCGCGGTCGATCAGTGCATCGCCCAGGGCCTCGATCTGTTCGGCGATGGTTTCAAGAAAGTGTGCCCGTTGTTCGAGCGAGGTCTCGCGGTATTCATCGAACGCCGCCCAGGCCAGTGCGCAGGCCTGGGCCACGTGTTCGCCGGTGCCGCCGAGGTAGGCGGGTTCGAGCGCTTGGCCGGTGGCCGGGTCGATGGCGCGGATGGCGTCGCGGCTGCCGGTTACCGGCGTTTGGCCAATCAGCAGGTTGCCTGTCAGGGGCATAGAGCCTCCTTTGGAGTCGGATTCAGGTGCAAGGGTGTAGCGCATACCCTGTGGGAGATCCCCCAGCGGCATTGTGGGAGCGGGCTTGTCCCGCGAAGGGGCCGCGGTGCAGGGCACCGGCTTTGCCGGTGTTCGCGGGGCAAGCCCGCTCCCACGGTTACGCCCACAGTGATCAGGCGACGTTTTGCTCGGCCGACCAGTTGGCGTACCACTGGCGGAACAGCGCGTATTGCTGTTCGGCGTAGTTGCGCTGGGCATCGGTCAGGGCGTCGGTCTCGTTGAAGTGCAGGCTGTACTCGCGGTCGCCGTTGAGCACCATCAGGTGCTTGTAATACAGCACCAGGTCGCAGCCTTCATCGAACGAGGACAACACCGCCAGCGCCGCTTCCAGTTCACGGGCCAGGCGCCGGGCCTTGGCATCACCTTTGGCAGCCTGCTTGCTCAGGCTCACCAGTTGCAGCACTTCACGGGGCAGTGCGTTGCCGATCCCGGTGATGGCACCGGTGGCATTGCAGTTGACGAAGCCATGCACCACTTGGGTGTCGACGCCGACCATCAGGGTCACGTCATCGTCCTTGGAGGTGATGTGCTCGGCGGCGTAGCGCAGGTCGGCGCCACCGCCAAATTCCTTGAAGCCGATCAAGTTCGGGTACTCGCGGCGCAGCTCGAAGAACAGGTCGGCGCGGGTGGCAAAGCCGTAGTACGGGCTGTTGTAGATGACTGCCGGCAGTTTCGGCGCGGCGGCCAGGATGGCCGAGAAGTGGTACTTCTGGGCGATCAACGAAGCGCCGCGGGACAGTACACGCGGGATCACCATCAGGCCGGCCGCGCCAACTTCGGCGGCATGGGCCGCGTGGGAAACCGCTTCACGGGTATTCACCGCGCCGGTACCGACGATGGTCGGGATGCCGGCAGCCACCAGGCGCGCCACGCCTTCTTGGCGTTCGGCCTCGGTCAGCAGCGGCCAGTCGCCCATCGAGCCGCAGTACACCACGGCGCTCATGCCGGCTTCGATCAGCTCGCGGCCTTTGCGTACCAGGGCGTCGAAGTCCGGTTTACGCGCGGCGGTGCAGGGGGTCATCAGGGCAGGCATGCAGCCGGTGAAGATGTTGTCGCTCATGGGTGTCACTCCTTGCAGTATTCAGTCTGGGTTGCGAATAAAAAGGCCTGGGCAGGTCAGATGCCCCAGGCGAAAGGATCCTGTTCGTCGATCAGCAGGGTGCTGTCGGCGGTCATGTAGGCGCGGCCGGTGATGAACGGGCGAATGCGCTCGCCCTCGCGCTGGTAGCGGCCCTGAAACTGGCTGCCGGTGATGCTCGCCTGGACCCAGGTCTGGCCTTCGTCGAGCTTGCCGTCGGCGGCCAGGCAGGCCAGCTTGGCGCTGGTGCCCGTGCCGCAAGGGGAGCGGTCGTAGGCCTTGCCGGGGCACATGACGAAGTTGCGGCTGTCGGCGTCGGGGTCGTCGGCAAACAGCTCGACATGGTCGATCGGCTCGCCGTTTTCGCCGGTGATGCCCTGGGCCTCCAGGGCCTTGAGCATCGCCCAGGTGTAGTCGGTGAGCGCTTCGACGTTGTCCAGCTCGATGCGCTGGCCATGCTCGGACACCAGGAAGAACCAGTTGCCGCCCCAGGCGATATCGCCGTGCACCACGCCATGGCCCGGTACCTCGACCGGCACCTGTTGGCGATAGCGGTAGGCAGGCACGTTGCCTACGGTGACCGCGCCGTCTTCATGCAAGGTGGCGCTCACCTGGCCGACCGGCGTGTCGACCTTGTGCACGCCTGGCGCGATCAGCCCCAGGTGCTGCAGCGAGGCGATCAGGCCGATGGTGCCGTGGCCGCACATGTTCAGGTAGCCGGCGTTGTTGAAGAAGATCACCCCGCACGTGGCGTCTTCCGAGACCGGTGGGCAATACAGTGCACCGACCAGCACATCGTTGCCGCGAGGCTCCAGCAGGCAGGCGCGGCGCCATGGGTCGTGCAGTTCGCGCAGTTCGTCGCGCTGTTCGGCCATGGTGCGGCCATTGAGCGGTGGGAAGCCTTTCATCACCAGGCGGGTCGGTTCGCCGCCGGTATGCGAGTCGATGACGTGAATGTGTTTCATGGGCAGGTCCCTTGAATGGTGGCCGAGGTCAGGAGGCGACAGCGGCAGGGCGGTGGCCCAGGTGTGTGTCGGCGGTGGCTTCGCTCTCGTCTTCGCCATCCAGGCGCACCAGGTGCGCCGGCACGCCGGTCGCAGCGCCCCAGTAGTAGATGCCCAGGGCACAGGCGGCCACGACCACGGTGTCGAACGGGTGGCCGATCACGCCCAGGCCGCCGAAGCTGCCGAGCCAGGACAGCAGGATGGTCACGGCGTAGAAACCGATCAGCCAGGCCGACGAGCGCACTTGCTGGCCGATGGACAGGTGCTGGGTTGGCACGAAGCGGGCGCACAGCAGGTAAAGCACGAACATCACGATTTGCAGGGCCAACAGCCACGACACGGTGTTCCAGCCCGACCAGTAGACGATCAGCGCGGCGATGATGAACGACAGCGGGCCGAGCACGCTCATGCCCTTGACGCGGAACGGGCGCGGCATGTCGGGTGCGTTGCGGCGCAGCGCGGCGACGGTGACCGGGGCCACGGCATAGCTCAGTACCAGTGCCGCCGAGACCACGTTGATCAGCGCTTCCCAGGACGGGAACGGCAGGGTCCAGAACACCGACAGGGCAAAGGTCAGCCACAGCGCCGGGCGGGGGATGCCGGACTGCTCGTCGATGCGGGTGAAGACTTTGAAGAAGGTCCCGGTCTGCGCCCAGCCATAGATCACCCGCGGGGTGGCGTTCATGTAGATGTTGCCGCAACCGCTTGGCGAGATGACCGCGTCGGCCACCACCAGGTAGGCCAGCCAGCCCACGCCCAAGGCCAGGGCGATGTCGCGGTAAGGCAGGGCGAGTTCCTTCGTCACACCGGCCCAGCCGTTGGCCAGCATTTCGGTCGGCACGCTGCCGAGGAAGGCCAGTTGCAGCAGGGCGTAGATCGCGGTGGACAACAGCACCGACAGGATCAGCGCGATTGGAATGGTGCGCTGCGGGTTCTTCACTTCACTGGCCACCGAAATGATCGGTGTCAGCCCCAGGTAGGCGAAGATGATGCCACCCGCTGAGACGGCCATTTCCACACCCGACAGGCCGAACGGCGCAAAGCCCTGGACCTCGAAGTTTGCCGGTTTGAAGAAGGTGAACAGCACGCCGATCACCAGCAACGGCACGATGAACTTGAATACGCTGACCAGGTTGTTGGCTTTGGCGAAGGTCTTGACGCTGCGGTAGTTGAGCAGAAAGAACAGCCCCAGCAGCGCGAACTGCACCAGCCAGCCGAGCACGCTCGGGTCACTGGACCCGGCCTTGGTCAACTCGGGGAACCAGGCCGCGGCGTATTGCCGTGACGCGACCACTTCGATGGCGATCAGGCTGGAAAACGCGATCAGCGTGATGAAGCCCATCAGGTAGCCAAGCAGCGGGCCGTGGGAGTACACCGGGTAGCGCACCACGCCACCGGCGCGGGGCAGGGCGGCGCCGAGCTCGCAGTAGACGATTCCCAGCAACAGCACGGCGAAACCGCCGAGGAACCAGGACAAAATACCGGCGGGGCCAGCGATGGCCGAGACGTGGCTGGCGGCGAACAGCCAGCCGGAGCCGAAAATGGCGCCTAGGCCGATGAAGGTGAGGTCGAGCAATGAGAGCTGTTTTTTGAATTTGCCTGACATGGGTGCGCCTTTTTGTAGGTTTTGGATAGGCAGGTCTGATGTCACGAGGTGCGGCTTTTTGGGCCGCGCTCTTGTAGGTCTTGGGCGGCTTGCGTGGGGCATAGAGTGGACCGATCTGGGCATCGGTTCTTGATGGTTTTCTGCAGGGTGGATGACGAAATCGGCACAGTTGTAGAAAAGGCTGGCGGCTGGCTGGGCGAGTTGGATAGGCTGTAGGCCATGTCGCATAAGGGCTGCAGAGATGTATCGGTAGTGCTGGCCCCTTCGCGGGGCAAGCCCGCTCCCACAGGCATACCACTTTCTTCAGGTACAGTGGTTTACCTGTGGGAGCGGGCTTGCCCCGCGAAGAGGCCAGCCGCCTCAACCCCGAGAATCCAGATGACAAAAGCCCCCCTGGCAACCCTGTACCAGTCCTTGGACCAGCACCGCCCCGCCACCCTGGAGGCCCTGCTCGCCGGGGTCTCCCTGCTGCTGCCGATCCTCGACGCGATCCCCAACGCCGCGATCTTCATCAAGGACGCCGACGCCCGCTACGTGCTGGCCAACAACACCCTGGTCCAGCGCTGCGGCCTCAAGCGTTTGCAACCCTTGCTGGGCAAGACCAGCGCCGAGGTCTTCCCGGCACAACTGGGCCCCGGCTACACCGAGCAGGACCGTCGCGTACTCAAGGATGGCCTGGTGCTGCAAGACCAGCTCGAACTGCACCTGTACGGCAGCCGCGAACCGGGTTGGTGCCTGACCCACAAGCGGCCTTTACTCAACCCCGACGGCGCAATCATCGGCCTGGTGGGCATCTCGGTCGACCTGCAGTCAGCCGCCGACACCCACCCCGCCTACCAGCGCCTGGCAGCCGTGGATGAGCACATTCGGCGGCATTTTCATCACCCCATCAGCATGGGCGAGCTGACCCGCATCGCGGGTATTTCCGTGGCTCAGCTGGAGCGCTATTGCAAGCGGGTGTTCCACCTCACGCCACGGCAGATGATCCACAAGGCGCGGCTGGAGCATGCCCATCGCTTGCTGCACAGCGACTTGCCAATCACCGAGGTGGCGATGCAGTGCGGCTTCACCGACCACAGCGCTTTCAGCCGCCAGTTCAAGCAATTGACCGGGTTCACCCCGCGCCAATACCGCCAGGCGACGGCCACTCAGGAGGGTTGAAACAGCGCGCGCGCCTCGTCAAAGCATTGCTCGGCAATCGCCGAACGCGGCTCGCTGCGGCGCAGCAGCAGGCCCACCGGGCTGTGGATGCTGGCGTCGACGATAGGCAGGATGCGCATGTGGTCGCTCAAGTCTTCCAGCCCGCAATCCAGTGGCATGATCGCGCAGCACACGCCGGTGCTGATGGCTTGGATCAGCTGGAAGCTCGAGTCGCTTTCCAGCACGGCGTTGGGTTCCAGGCTGCGGCTGCGGAAGCTCAGGTCCAGCGATTGACGGTAGTGCATGCCTTTGCTCAGCAAGCCCAGTGGTATATCGCCGAGGTCTTCCCAACGCAGGGTGTCGGCCTGGAACTGGAAGTGCCGGGTATCGTGCAGCAGGCCCATGGTGGTGGTGCCCAGCTCGATCACTTCGAAGAAGCTGGCATTGACTTGGTCGAGGTAGCAGATGCCCAGGTCGAGCTGGTTGCGGCTCAGGCCATCCATGATCTGCTCGGTGCTGTGCGAGCTGATCTGGAAGTGCAGCTCGGGGTATTTTTCGCGCAGCGGCAACAGCAATTGCATCGGGTTGAAGCTGGCCAGCGGCACGGTGCCCAGGCGTAGGCTGCCGACCACCTGGCCGCGGCAACTGGCGGCTTCGGCTTGCAGGCCGTCGTGGGCCGCCAGCAGCGTGCGGGCCCAGGCCAGAATGCGTTCGCCGGCTTCGGTGAACCCTTCGAAGCGCTGGCCGCGTTTGACCAGCACCAGGTCCAGTTCGTCTTCCAGGTTGCGCAGGCGCATCGACAGCGTCGGCTGGGTGATGTGGCACAGCGCTGCGGCCTGGCCAAAATGGCGGGTCTGGTCGAGCGCGATGAGGAACTTGAGTTGCTTGATGTCCATGGGAGTGCCTGGCGTCTGGTTATGCTGACCTTAACCAAGTCAGCGATAGATGTCATTGATCACCCGGTACGCCATATCGATTGGACGCCCCCCGGCCGTGCCTCTAGCGTGGTGACAATGCCCTTTCAGGAGTAGCCTACCGTGAGCGTCAAACCCGATGCGGTCTTCGTACCGCTCAACATCGCCGTACTGACCGTCAGTGACACCCGTACCTACGACAACGACACCTCCGGTGAGCTGCTGGCCAGCCGCTCGGTGGAAATCGGCCATCGCCTGGTGGCGCGAGCGCTGCTCAAGGACGACCTGTACAAGATCCGCGCCCAGGTCGCCACCTGGATCGCCGACGAGCAGGTGCAGGTGGTACTGATCACCGGCGGTACCGGCTTCACCGGGCGTGACAGTACGCCTGAAGCCGTTGAATGCCTGTTGGACAAACGTATCGATGGCTTTGGTGAGCTGTTCCGGGCGTTGTCCATTCTCGATATCGGCACATCGACCATTCAGAGCCGGGCATTGGCCGGGCTCGCCAACGGTACCTTGGTGTGCTGCCTGCCAGGCTCGACCGGGGCTTGCCGCACGGCGTGGGAAGGGATCCTGGCCGAGCAACTGGATGCGCGCCACCGGCCGTGCAACTTCGTGCCGCACCTGAAGCCTGTCGAGGCTTGCGCAAGCCGCGGTTAATGCCCTGGCTGTGCTGGCCTTTTCGCGGGCAAGCCAGCACAGGCAGCAAAAGTATCAGCTCAACACATACCCCACCGGCTCCAATGCCGGTGGCAGCGGCTCAACCCCCAACCCCGCCAGCACATCGCGCTCCACGGTGCGCACCAGCGCATCGGTAGGCAGGTCGTTCTCATCGCGCCCAAACGGGTCTTCCAGTTCGTTGCCAATCGCATCCAGCCCAAAAAACGTATAGCCGACGATGGTGGTGAACAGCGGCGCCAACCAGCCCAGCGGTTCAGCCAGGGCGAACGGCAGCAGCAGGCAGAAGATGTAGATGGTGCGGTGCAGCAACAAGGTATAGGGGAACGGCAACGGCGTGCCTTTGATCCGCTCGCAGGTGGCCTGCACTTCGGTCAGCCCCACCAGCCGCTGTTCCAGCACGCTGTAGCGCCAATCGCTGATCTGCCCCTGTTGCGCCAGCCGTGAGCAGTGCCCGCCGACTTCGCGCAAGATCGTGTCGCACACATTGTGCGGGCTGATCGCATTGGGGTGGGCCAGCCAAGGCCGGGCGGCCGCCAGGTCATCCTCGTTGCGCAGCCGGGCGTTGAGCGCATGGGCAAAGCCGCACAGGCTGCGCAACAGTTCGGCACGCAGTGCCGGGTCGGCGATCACCACGCTTTCGCGCACGAACGAACGAGTCTCGATGATCAGCTTGCCCCAGGCCTTGCGGCCTTCCCACCAGCGGTCGTAGCAGGCGTTGTTGCGAAAGCTCATGAAGATCGACAGCGACAGGCCCAGCAAGGTGAACGGTGTGGCGCTGACCGGGTAGAAAAATGCCGGATAGTGGCGCTCGACCAGCACGATCAGTGCGGCCAGCAGGGTGACCATCAGGCAGCGCAGGGCGATGCGTTTGACGATCGACCCCTTGAGGGTGAATAGCACGCGCAGCACATCGGGGCGGGGGTGGACGATCATGGAAATCCAGAGGTGGCTGTTCAGCCGCCGGTCATGTTCATGAAACGCAGGATCTGCACGTCACCCCCCACCTCGAAATGATGGCGGTAAGGCTTGAGGTGCAAGGAGTCGCGGATGGCGTTTTCCAGGCGCTCGGCGTTGCCTGGGTGGGCACGTAGGACCTGCTTGAGGTCCACCGAATGCTCGTTGCCCAGGCACAGCAGCAGGCGGCCTTCGACGGTCAGGCGCACGCGGTTGCAGGTGGCGCAGAAGTTATGGCTGTGCGGCGAAATGAAGCCGACCCGGGTGTGCGCCGCTTCGGCCAGGCGCCAGTAGCGTGCCGGGCCTTGGGACGATTCGGTGGACTCGATCAGGGTGAACTGCTCGGCCAGCCGGTCGCGCACCTCGTCACTGGAGTAGAACGACTCACCACGCTGGTGTTCGCTGATGTTACCCAGGGGCATTTCTTCGATGAAGGTGATGTCCAGCTCGCGGTCGATGGCAAAGCGCACCAGGTCGACCAGTTCGTCATCGTTGCGGCCCTTGAGCACTACGCAGTTGAGCTTGGTCTTGCGAAAGCCTGCCTGGCGCGAGGCGTCGATGCCGGCGATCACCTGGTTGAGGTCGCCGGTGCGGGTCAGTTGCTTGAAGCGCCCGGGGTCCAGGCTGTCGAGGCTGATATTCAGGCGCGAGACGCCGGCGTCGAACAGCGGTTGGGCCAGGCGCCCGAGTTGCGAGCCGTTGCTGGTCATGCACAGTTCGCGCAGGCCGGGCAGGGCGGCGATGCGCCCGCACAGCTCGACGATGCCCTGGCGCACCAGCGGCTCGCCACCGGTCAGGCGGATTTTGCGGGTGCCCAATGCGACGAAGCGCTCGGCCACCTGGAACAGTTCTTCGAGGCTGAGGATCTGCTGGCGCGGCAGGAACTGCATGTCTTCGGCCATGCAGTACACGCACCGGAAGTCGCAGCGGTCGGTGACCGACATCCGCAGGTAGTCGATTTTCCGGTTGAAGCCGTCGATCAGGGCCCGGCTGTTCTGTTCCACGATTGCGCTCGAATAGGATGGACTCAGCTCCAAGCTATAACCTGGCCGCACCCCCGTCAAATTGCTTTCCCCGACTGGTTGATCAATCTGCTCTATCACGGCTGCAGGCCCCGGCATGTATGGGAGATTTCCCCTGTTGGAGCAGCCTTGTGCTGCGAAGAGGCCATTGCAGCCACAGCTTCTCGGCTAGCCAAACCGGCCTCTTCGCAGCACAAGGCTGCTCCTACAGGACGCGATCTGGATTATCAGTGCTGGCCCATGATCGAAACGGCTTATCAGCCCGTAAGATCTTTCGATTGGACGCTTGTGCCCCACGCTCAATAGTCTGGAAAAAACACCGAGCGTGAGGATTCACCGCATGAGCCAGGACGAACATATCAGGGACTACAAAGGCGCCGCCGCCGGCTGGGGGGCGCTCAAGAGCGTGACCAAAAGCTGGCTGGGCAGCGAAAACGCCTTCAAGAACCTGCGGGCCATGCTCAAGACCAACCAGAACGGCGGCTTCGACTGCCCCGGCTGCGCCTGGGGCGAATCGCCGGAAAACGACATGGTCAAGTTCTGCGAGAACGGCGCCAAGGCGGTCAACTGGGAAGCCACCGGTCGCTCGGTAGACCCCGCATTCTTCGCCAAATACAGCGTCAGTGCGCTGGCCGAACAGACCGATTACTGGCTCGAATTCCAAGGCCGGCTGACCCACCCGATGCGCTACGACGCGGCCACCGATCACTACGTCGAAACCTCCTGGGAAGAGGCCTTCGCCCTGGTTGCCAAACACCTGCAGGCGCTCGATTCGCCCGACCAGGCCGAGTTCTACACCTCGGGGCGGGCCAGCAACGAAGCGGCGTTTTTGTACCAGCTGTTTGTCCGCGCCTACGGCACCAACAACTTCCCCGACTGCTCGAACATGTGCCACGAGGCCAGCGGTGTGGGCATGTCGGAAACCCTCGGCGTGGGCAAGGGCACCGTGGTGTTCCATGACCTGGAACTGGCCGACGCCATCTTCGTCATCGGCCAGAACCCCGGCACCAACCACCCGCGCATGCTCGAACCGCTGCGCGAGGCGGTCAAGCGTGGTGCCCAGGTGGTGTGCTTCAACCCGCTGAAGGAGCGTGGCCTGGAGCGCTTCCAGCACCCGCAACACCCGTTCGAAATGCTCAGCAACGGCTCCGAACCGACCAACACCGCGTACTTCCGCCCGGCCCTGGGCGGCGACATGGCGGCCATGCGTGGCATCGCCAAGTATTTGCTGCAATGGGAACGCGAGGCCCAGGCCAAGGGTGAACCGGCGGTGTTCGACCATGCCTTCATCGCCGACCACACCAGCGGCGTCGACGCCTACCTGGCGGCGGTGGATGCCACCTCCTGGGCGCATATCGTCGAGCAGTCGGGCCTGACCCAGGCCGAGATCGAGCTGGCAGCGCGCATGTACCGCAAGGCCGAGCGGGTCATCATGTGCTGGGCCATGGGCGTCACCCAGCACCGCCATTCGGTGCCCACCGTGCAGGAAATCGTCAACCTGCAACTGCTGCGGGGCAACGTTGGCAAACCCGGTGCTGGCCTGTCGCCGGTGCGTGGCCACAGCAATGTGCAGGGCGACCGCACCATGGGCATCGACGAGAAGCCCAAGGCCGGGCTGCTCGATGCCCTGGAAAAACGCTTCCAGTTCCGTGTGCCCCGTGCCCATGGGCATAACGCGGTGCTGGCGATCAAGGCCATGGAAGAAGGGCAGGCCAAGGTCTTCATCGCCCTGGGCGGTAACTTCGCCCAGGCTACCCCAGACACCCCTCGGACCCACGCGGCCCTGCGCAACTGCGCATTGACCGTGCAGATTTCCACCAAGCTCAACCGTTCGCACTTGGTCACCGGCCGTGATGCGCTCATCCTGCCGTGCCTGGGGCGAACCGAGATCGACCTGCAGGCCGACGGGCCGCAGGGCGTGACCGTGGAGGACACCTTCAGCATGGTGCACATCTCCCACGGCCAATTGCGCCCGCGCTCGCCACACTTACGTTCGGAGCCGGCCATCGTGGCCGGCATGGCCCAGGCGACCTTGGGCAAGCAGCCGATCGATTGGGAATATGCCATTGCCGACTACAGCCGCATCCGCAGCATGATCGCCGATGTGATCCCCGGCTTTACCGACTTCAACGAGCGCTTGCAGCACCCGGGTGGCTTCCACCTGGGCAACAACGCGGCGGATCGCACGTGGCGTACCGCCACCGGCAAGGCGCGTTTCAGTGCCAGCCAGTTGCCGCAGCAACTGGTCAATGCCCAGGTGCTGGCCCGTGGCGACAAACCGGACCTGATCCTGCAGACGTTGCGTTCGCACGACCAGTACAACACCACCCTGTATGGCCTGGATGACCGCTACCGTGGGGTGTTTGGCCTGCGTGAGGTGGTGTTTGTCAATGAGGCCGACATCCGTCGCCTGGGGTTCGAGCCTGGCGAGCACGTGGACTTAGTGTCGTTGTGGGAGGACGGGCGCGAGCGGCGGGTGTCCGGGTTCCGCCTGGTGGCGTATGACGTGCCGCAGGGGCAGGCCGCGGCGTATTACCCGGAGACCAACCCGCTGGTGCCGCTGGAGAGTTATGGCGAGGGGACGTATACGCCGACCTCGAAGTTCATCGCGATCAGGGTAGAGAAAGCCAAGGCGGGGATCCGGATCGAGGCGCGGTCTCTGTAGGAGCGGCCTTGCGTCGCGAAAGGGCCGCGCAGCGGCCCCAGGTTTTCAGCTTCGCGGCATAAATTGTTGGGGCCGCTTCGCGGCCCTTTCGCGACGCAAGGCCGCTCCTACAGACGATCGCGCTAGGGCCGGTGCACCGGGTAAGCGGTGGTGTACTTCATCTGCTCCATGGCAAAACTCGACGTAATGTTGGAAAGCCCGTCGGTGCGGGTGATCAGCTTCTTGTAGAACCGGTCATAGGCGGCAATGTCACCCACCACCACCCGCAGCATGTAATCCCAATCCCCCGACATGCGGTAAAACTCCATCACCTCCTCGAAACCGGTCACCGTCGCGGCAAACTGCTCCAGCCAGGCGCTGTCGTGGCGCTGGGTCTTGAGCTGGACGAACACGGTCAGGCCCAGCCCGAGGCGCGTGGGGTCGAGCAGGGCGACGCGGCCAAGGATGTAACCCTCTTCTTCCAGCCGTTTGACCCGCTTCCAGCAGGGCGTGGTGGACAGGTTTACCGCCTCGGCCAGGTCCTTGAGGGAAATGGACGCGTCGCGCTGCAGCAAGGTGAGGATGTGTTGGTCGAAATTGTCCATGTCGATTACAGGCTGGCCAGAGAATGATTTTCTCCAGATTACTGCAAAACCGGAAAAATGCGTGACCCCCGTTGCACGTCCTTGCCGCCGGCAATGGTTGTGCGATAGTTGCAGGCTTACCTCAGTCAATGGACCGGATCATGTCCGACAAGCCGCGTAATTTCGCCACCCGTACCATCCACGCCGGCGAGCAGGATAGCGTTGCCGACAACGCGATCTTCCCGCCCATCTACACCGCCAGTTCGTACATCAAGCGCAGCTTGGACGACAACCCCGAGTATGCCTACAGCCGCGTCGGTAACCCGACCCGGCATGCTTACGAGAGCTGTGTCGCGGCGCTGGAAGAAGGTGTCGGCGCGGTGGCCTGCGCCTCCGGCGTGAACGCCACGGCGACGGTGCTGGAGCTGTTGCCCAAGGATGCCCACGTGGTGGTGATGAACGGCGTCTACGGCGGCACCTTCCGTATTTTGGAGGACTACCGCAGCCACACATCGGGGCTGACCACCACTTACGTCGACCTCAACGACCTGCAGGCTGTGGCCGCGGCGATTCGCCCAGAAACCCAGCTGATCTGGATCGAGTCCCCGACCAACCCCTTGCTGCACCTGGTCGACATCAAGGCGGTCTGCGACCTGGCGCGATCGCGCGGTATCCTCACCTGCATTGACAACACCTTCTGCTCGCCCTGGAACCAGCGCCCGATCACCCTGGGCGTGGACCTGGTGATGCACTCGGCAAGCAAGTACATCGGCGGCCATTCCGACCTCACCGGCGGTGTGGTGGTGGCCGCCAACGACGCGCTGCTGGCGCGGCTGCGCAAGATCAGCATGGCGGTCGGGGCGATCCAGGGGCCGTTCGACTGCTACCTGGCCCTGCGTGGCCTGAAAACCTTGGATGTACGCATGGAGCGCCAGTGCGCAAATGCCCTGCAGGTGGCGCGTTTTCTCGAAAGCCATCCGCAGATCGAGCAGGTGTTTTACCCGGGGCTTGAAAGCCACCCCCAGCATGCGCTGTGCAAGCGCCAGATGCGTGCGGGCGGGGCCGTGGTGGCCATGAAGGTCAAGGGTGGCGACCGGGCGGCGCTCAATCGCCTGGTCGAGGCGCTGCAGATCTTCGTCCTCGCCGATTCGCTGGGCGGTGTGGAGAGTATGATCAACCACTCCTGGAGCATGTCGCACAACTCCCTGAGCCCGGAACAGAAGGGCGAGATGGGCATCAGTGAGAACTTGCTGCGGCTGTCGGTGGGGATCGAGGACTATCGGGACCTGATCGAAGATCTGGATACGGCGCTGAAGGCGTCGGCTAGCGTATAAAAGCGGCTGGCCCTATCGCCGGCTTGCTGGCGATAGGGCCGGTTGATTCAGCAGAAACCCCTCAAGATTTCGGCGGATGAATGATCCGTTCGATCTTGTCCTTGATCAGCAGCCGCTCCTTGCGCAGTCGGGTGACGGTGTCATCGGTGCTGGCGTTACCTTCAGCGGCCAGCACTTCCTTGTCTTTGGCGTTGTACTCCTTGTGCAGTTTGTGCAGGTCATGGTCTTTGTCGATGCGCGTCTGGAAATCCTCGGCAGTGATGTTCAGGTCAGCGAGCAGATCATGCGGAACGGGCATTTCTTCACCTCTCTTGGCGGTTGGCGAACGGTCCTGACCTTTGAGGATAGCCGCCTTTGCGCAGGTGGGGAGCTGGGGGGGGGCCGGCGCAGCCTTCTCGCAACCGGGCAGCACACTTGGCCTGCCAGGCTGAATGGCGGCTGAATAAACTTCATTTAATGTTGGAAAAACGCCATCTCACGGTTTTGTTGGCGTCTTTTTCACGAAAAATTGATGGTGGCCTTTCTAGAGTTCAGCCAACTTTTCGCGGTGCCGCACAGGCCCGTGGGCTGATAATCACTCTTGATTGCGAACACTGATGCTCAACTTTAAATCCCTGCGGACTGAATGGGTCACGCTGCTGGCCAGCCTGTACCTGCTGATCGGCTTCAATTTCTTTCTCTGGCAGCACCTGGAGCAAGTGGTTCCGCCAGGGTTGGCGGGGCTTTGGCTGAGCCTGGCGTTTGCCGTGCTGATGCTGTTCGCATTCAACCTGATTTTGACCTTGTTTGCCTTCCGGTATGTATTGAAGCCGGTACTTATTGTGCTGTTCATGAGTGGCGCGGGTGTTGCTTACTTCATGAATCAGTACGGGGTGCTTATTGATGCCGGCATGTTCCGTAACATGGCAGAGACCAATGTTGCGGAAGTGCGCGACCTGATGTCGTTTAAGTTTGCCGCTTATATACTGTTGCTGGGCGTATTGCCCTCGGTCTTGCTGTGGAAAACACCGATCGCCTACCGCGCCTGGCACCGTGAGCTGTTGGGCAAGCTGGTGGTCAGCGGCGCCTGTGTGGTCGCCCTCGGGTCTGTGGCGTTGGTCAACTACCAGGGCTTGTCGTCACTGTTTCGCAATCACCACGAACTGCGCCTGATGCTCACCCCGAGCAATATCGTGGGTGCCTCCATTGGTTATGTCAGCGAACGCGTCGGTACAGCGGCCAGGCCCTTCCAGAGTTATGGCACGGATGCGAAACGCGATGCCGCCTGGCAGCACCATGAGCGCAAGTCGTTGACGGTGCTGGTCGTCGGCGAAAGTGCGCGGGCAGACCATTTCGGCGTGCTCGGTTATGACCGCGACACTACTCCTAACCTGGCCAAGGAGCAGGGCCTGCTGGCCTTCTCCGATGTGCATTCGTGCGGGACTGAAACCGCCGTGTCGGTGCCCTGCATGTTCTCGGGCATGCCGCGCAAGGACTACGACGCGCGCGTGGCGAAAAACCGCGAAGGGCTGCTGGATATCCTGCAGCGGGCAGGCCTGGCCGTGCAGTGGCGCGACAACCAATCGGGCTGCAAGGGCACCTGTGATCGGGTGCAGTTCATCGATGTCAGCAACCTCACCGACCCGGCGCTGTGCGCCAACGGCGAATGCCATGACGAGATCCTGTTGCAGGGCCTGGGCGAGCTGATCGACAACCTCGACAAGGACACCGTGCTGGTGCTGCACCAGATGGGCAGTCACGGCCCCGAGTACTTCAAGCGCTACCCCAACGCCAGCGAGCGCTTCACCCCGGTGTGCCAGAGCAATGCGCTGAACCAGTGCAGCGAGCAGGAAATCATCAACGGCTACGACAACACCCTGGCCTACACCGACAAGGTGCTGGCGTCGCTGATCGACACGTTGCGCAGCAAACAGGACAAGGTCGACACAGCGATGATCTACCTCTCCGACCACGGTGAGTCGCTGGGCGAGTACAACCTGTTCCTGCACGGCACCCCTTACGCCATCGCCCCGGAGCAGCAGAAGCACGTGCCACTGCTGACCTGGTTCTCCGACAGCTACAAAGAGGACTTTGGCCTGGACACCGACTGCCTGGCCAAGCTCAGTGATGCGCCGCTGTCCCAGGACAACCTGTTCCACTCGATGCTCGGCCTGTTGCAGGTGCGCACCGAGGTCTACCAGCAATCGTTGGACATGTTCGCCAGCTGCCGGCCGTGGCTGGCCGCCAAGCGCTGACGCGCATGGCTTTTACACCACCGTTTATCTATTCCAGGGATGGCGCAGGTTTCACCCGCAGTGCCCGCGCCGTATATACTGCGCGCCAATGTTAGTGGGAGAGCCTCGTGGCCATCGAAATTCACTGGATCCGTGACGACCAGACCCTGGCCGACCTCTGCCGAAAGTGGCGCCAACTGCCCTTCGTAGCGCTCGACACCGAATTCATGCGGGTAGACACGTTCTACCCCAAGGCGGGGCTGATCCAGATTGGCGACGGTCAACGTGCCTTTCTGATCGACCCACTGCTGATCAAGAACTGGCAGCCGCTGGGCGAGCTGCTTGAAGACAGCGGCGTGGTCAAGGTGCTGCACGCCTGCAGCGAAGACCTCGAAGTGCTGCTGCGCCTGACCGGCAAGCTGCCACAGCCACTGTTCGACACGCAGTTGGCCGCCGGTTACCTGAACCTGGGTTTCTCCATGGGTTACTCGCGCCTAGTCCAGGACGTGCTGGGGCTCGAGCTGCCCAAGGGCGAAACCCGGTCTGACTGGCTGCAACGCCCGCTGTCCGACACCCAGGTCAGCTACGCCGCCGAAGATGCCGTGCACCTGGCCGAGCTGTTCATCGCGCTGCGCCCGCGCCTGTCCGATGACAAGTACGCTTGGGTGCTGGAAGACGGCGCCGAGCTGGTGGCCCAGCTGCGCCGGGAAGTCGAGCCCGAGAGCCTGTACCGCGACGTCAAGCTGGCCTGGAAGCTGGCGCCCCAGCAGCTGGCCGTGTTGCGCGAGCTGTGCGCCTGGCGTGAGCGCGAAGCGCGCAACCGCGACGTGCCGCGCAACCGCATCCTCAAAGAGCACTCGCTGTGGCCGATGGCCAAGTCCCAGCCCTCTAACTTGTCGGCCTTGGCCAAGATCGACGAGATGCACCCGCGCACCATCCGCCAGGACGGGGAGTTTCTCGTCCAGCTGATCAAGCGTGCTGCCAGCCTGCCCGCCGATCAGTGGCCGCAGGTTTTGCCTGAGCCCTTGCCGATCGAAGCGGCCGGTATCCTCAAGCAGCTGCGCGCCATCGGCCAGGCCGAAGGCGAGCGCTTAGGCATTGCCCCCGAGCTGATGCTGCGCAAGAAAACCCTGGAAGCGCTGCTCAAGAGCGGCTACCCCAATGGCCCCTATCAACTGCCCGATTCGCTGCGCGGCTGGCGTCGCGAGCGCATGGGCCAGGCCCTGCTGGACAACCTGGCAGGCGCCGGAGAGACCCGATGAAACGTATTTGCTCGATCTACAAGAGCCCCCGCAAGAACGAAATGTACCTGTATGTGCTCAAGGCCGAAGGCCTGGAGCGCGTGCCCGAGGCCTTGCTGCCGTTCTTCGGCACCCCCGTGCATGCTTTCGACCTGGTGCTGAGCCCCGAGCGCAAGCTGGCGCGCGAGGACATCACCAAGGTGCTGGAAAACCTCGACAACCAGGGCTATCACCTGCAGATGCCGCCGGCCGAGGATGAGTACATCGAGCACCTGCCCGAAGAGCTGCTGCGCCGTAACGACCCGGTCTGACCCAGGCCCGGTTCCTCTCATTCGCCAAGTGGCCCGCCTGTCGGGCCGCTTTCGTTGTCTGCCAAGGTTGTTTTCACGATGCGCGTTCTGATCGCCGAACAGGATCATGCCAAGTACACCCAGCTGCTGGGCGAAGCGGCCCCTGACCTGCAAATCCTGACCAGCAGCGACTCTGCCGAGCTGGCGCTGCAGGCGCCGCAGTGCCCGGTGTGGCTGGGCCAGCCCGACTTGTTGGCGAGCCTGCTGCGCCAGGGCCACAAGCCGGCCTGGATGCAGTCGACCTGGGCCGGCATCACCCCGTTGCTGGCCGAGGGTTTGTCACGGGACTATCGCCTGACGCGCGCAGTTGGCATTTTTGGCCAGGTGATGGCGGAGTACATGCTCACCTACCTGCTCGGCCATGAACGCGAGGTGCTATCGCGCCTGGTGAGCCAGGTCGAGCGGCGCTGGGACGACCGCCCAGGGCGCACCCTTGAGGGGCGCAAGGTGCTGATCGTCGGCACCGGTGATATCGGCCAACGTGTGGCGGAGTTTCTGCTGCCATTCGGCGTGACCTTGTACGGGGTCGCGAGCAGCGCCCGCGAGCAGCTGCCGTTCGTCGAAGTGGCGGCCCTGGCGGACCTGCCGCGCATGGTCGAGCAGGTTGATTACGTGATCAACCTGCTGCCGGACACGCCTGCCACCCACGATTTGTACGATGCTGCGCTGTTTCAGCGCTTCAAGCCCAGTGCCTTGTTCATCAATGCCGGGCGTGGCGTGGCGGTGGTCGATGGCGACCTGGTGGAAGCACTGAAGCAGGGGCATCTGGCGGGCGCGGTGATCGATGTGTGCCGCCAGGAGCCACTGCCCCAGCGTCACCCGTTCTGGACCGCCTGGGGGTTACTGCTGACCGGGCACAGCTCGGCGCCCACCTCGCCGGCGGCGATGGTGCGGCTGTTCGTCGAGAATGTGCGGGCGTATGAGGCGGGGCAGGGGTTGCGCGGGGAAGTGGATTTCGCCCGGGGTTACTGATTGCTAGTGGCCTGTACCGGCCTCTTCGCGGGGCAAGCCCGCTCCCACAGGTGGGAGCGGGCTTGCCCCGCGAAGAGGCCGGTACAGCCAAAAAAAGCTTACAGGCTAAAATCCCCCTCAGCTGCCAGCTCGCTCAGCGGCCGGCGCGAGCTCGGCACTTCACGCGCCTGCAGCGCCTCAGCCAAGGTCGCCTTGTCGCCCAGCTTGCCGATCGCCACCATGGCATGCAGCTCGTAGCCTTCCGGCACCTTCAGTTCGCTACGTGCCAGCTCCTTGTCAAAGCCAGCCATGCCGTGGGTGTGCCAACCGCTGATGCTGGCCTGCAAGGCCAAGTGCCCCCAGGCGGAGCCGGTGTCGAAGGTGTGCCACAGGGCAGGGCTTTCTTCAGCGGCGCCAGGCGCTGCGAAGGTGGTTTTGGAGATGATCAGCACCAGCGCCGACGCCTGTTGCGCCCAGCTGCGGTTGAACGGCACCAGCAGGCTCAGGTAACGCTCCCAGTTCGCGGTGTCGCGACGGGCATAGAGGAAGCGCCAAGGCTGCGAGTTGTACGCCGACGGCGCCCAGCGCGCGGCTTCCAGAAAGCTCAGCAGGGTCTCCTCAGTGATCGGCTCGGCGGTGAAGGCCCGTGGCGACCAGCGGTTGATGAACTGCTCGTTGATGGCGTAATCGGCAATACGGGGGGTGGCGCTCATGGCTGTTCCTGCAAGCGGATGGGAAAACCGCACGCTACTGCGTCCCGTCATGACTGACAAGCGGTCTGGCTTTGCCGAAGGCCAGGCTCTAGACTGGCGCCGCCGCGCGCCGCGCACTGATGATGAATGCAGGAAACCCGTGTGATGATCGCTGACAGCGCGCCGTTCTGGCGGCGCAAAACCCTCGAACAACTCAGCCCGCAAGAGTGGGAATCGCTCTGTGACGGCTGCGGTTTGTGCTGCCTGCAAAAGCTCGAGGACGAGGACGACAACAGCATCTATTACACGCGCATTGCCTGCAAACTGCTGGACCTCGACACCTGCCAGTGCAGCGACTACCCCAACCGCTTCGCCCACGTGCCCGACTGCATCCAGCTGACCCCTGGCAAGGCTGACCAGTTCAAGTGGCTGCCGAGCACCTGCGGTTACCGCCTGGTCAGCGAAGGCAAGGACCTGCCTGACTGGCACCACTTGATCTGCGGCGATCGCCAGCAGGTCCATGAACAGCGTATTTCCCAGTCAGGGCGTATGCTCAGTGAGCATGATGTGGATGAAGACGACTGGGAAGACCACCTGATTTTTCGCGCCAGCTGACCGGCGCACCCCCGTCGCCTCTGGGAAACAAGGAGTTTCTGTATGCGTTGCCAGCTGTTGTTGCTGCTGAGCCTGATGGCCTGTTCGCCGGCCTGGGCGAAGAAAGTCGACCTGGACTATCACGTGCGCCTGTTGCCAGCCAATGGCCAGGCCGAAGTGCGCCTGACCCTGGCCGAGGGCAGCAGCGTGCGCAGCCTCGACTTCGAGTTGGGCAAGGCCGGTACTTACAGTGGCTTCCAGGCTGACGGCCAATGGCAAGTCGCAGACAAGGGCGAGCGCGGTGTGTGGCACCCGGCGCCCGGCAAGACCAGCCTCAGCTACCGCGTGCAACTGGACCAGAAGCTGCGCAGTGGCGCTTATTCGTCGCGTATCACGCCCCATTGGGCCTTGTTCCTCGGCGACCAACTGGTACCGCCCGCGCGCCTCGATCAGCAGGACGGTACCGAATTGGTGGCACGCCTGTGGTTCGACCTGCCAGAAGGCTGGAAAAGCATCGAAACCTCCTGGCCGCGCATCGGCAAGGACAAGTTCCGCATCGACAACGTCTCGCGCCTGTTCGACCGCCCCACTGGCTGGATGCTGGCGGGTGACCTGGGCAGCCGCCGGGCGCGGCTGGGCGAGACTGAAGTCACCGTTGCCGCGCCAGTCGGGCAGGGCATGCGGCGCATGGACAGCCTGACCCTGCTGACGTTCGTCTGGCCGCAATTGCAGGCCGTGTTCCCGCGTAACCCACCCAAACTGCTGTTGGTCGGCGCCCGGGATGGCATGTGGCGCGGTGCGATGGCGGCGCAGGGGTCGCTGTACATGCACAGTGCCCGGCCGATGATCAGCGAAAATGGCAGCAGCCCGTTGTTGCGCGAATTGGTGCAACTGTTTGCGCAGATTCATGGCCGTGAAGGCAGTGACTGGCTGATCGAGAGCCTGACTGACTACTACGCCAGTGAGTTGTTGCGCCGGGCAGGCGGGGTCAGCGATGACCGCTACGAGGCCTGGCAGGCGCGCTTGAGCAAGCAGGCTGCCAAGGTTACCCAGCTCAAGGGCGAGCAGGCCAACCCGGCGCAGGTTGCCCGAGGGGTGCTGTTGCTGCAGGCCCTGGACAAGGAGATCCGCATCCACACCCAGGCCAAGCGTTCGTTGGATGACGTGGCGCGGGCGCTGATGCGCTTGCCGAGTGTCAGCACCGAGGAGTTCGTGCAGATCAGCGAGCGTGTGCTGGGGCGGCGGTCTGAGGTGTTGCAGAGCAAGGTGTTGCGCTAGCGATTCGTGTCACCTGTGCCGGCCTCTTCGCGGGGCAAGCCCGCTCCCACAGGATTGCGCTGCTCTGAGGACCAATGGACCAATGGGCCAATGGAGCAATGCACTGCTCTGAGGACCAATGGAGCAATGCACTGCTCTCAGGATCAGTGAAGTAATGGTGGGAGCGGGCTTGCCCCGCGAAGAGGCCGGCACAGACAAAAACAAAATCAAAGGCCAGTCAACGGGTCCTTCCCTGTCACCGTCACCCCGCGGGTAGCTGCCTTGGCACTCGCCTTCAACGCCTGCAACTGCGCTGCACTGTCTTCGATGTCCGCGCGCAACCGGTTGTATTCCTGACGATGGCGCTGCCACCAGGCCTTGGTCGAGCAATGCCCGCTGACCCCGCGCGCCACGGCCATGCCGCCCACCACCATCTGCAGCAGCCCGACCAGGCCACCATGGCGCAGCCCCTTGCTGAACATCAGCGCCCCGCCGGCCAGCGAACCGACCCTTTCCAGGCCCTGGACATTGTGCTCCGGCGATGCCGCAGCGGAATGGATATCGAGCATGGCAAGCCCTCCGTATGAAGTGTAAGCAGCTGACCGCAGGGGGCTCGCCGCCGTTCATTCGCTGTGCCGAATGGTTGCAAGGCGCACAGCCTGCGGATTGCCATTCAGCGCCAGCACCTGAAAAATGTCTCGTCTGGGCAGTTATTTGTCCGCTTTGGCAATGCAGCCGGCTAGGTGTTTAATCTCACCCTTTAAAACCGCGAAGCCCTTTAAATTCGGGCGATCCAGAGATTCAACCGCTCATCGAAAATGCTGTAGACACATTGTCTAACAGTGCCCTATAGTCGTTATACAAATAGTAGACACAGCGCTATGACAACAAAGAAGGCCGCCATGAAAGCCACCGTTCAAGCCATCAGCGAAGAAGCGCCGCAGGACCGCAAGGCCGTCCTCGCCGAAGCGCTGCGCCGCCGGATCCTCAGCATGGAACTGGCCCCCGGCGCTGTGGTGGACGAGTTGGCCCTGTGTGACGAGTTTGGCCTGTCGCGCCCACCGGTGCGTGAGCTGCTGCGCCAGATTGCCGCCGAAGGCTATATCGAGCTCGAGGCCAACCGCGCGCCACGGGTTGCCGCGATGAACCACGATTCGCTGCACAGCTTTTTCGTCGCGGCGCCGCTCATCTATATCGCCACCACCCAGTTGGCCGCTACCTACGCCAGCGAAGCGGAAATCGAGGCGCTCAAGGCTATCCAGGCGCAGTTCCGCCAGGCCATCGAAGCGCGTGATGTGGAAAACCGGGTGGTCTACAACGACGCCTTCCACCTGGAAATCGGCAGGATGGCGCACAACGACTACCTGATGCCGAGCCTGCGCCGCCTGCTTATCGACCATGCCCGCCTGGGCAAGATTTTTTATCGCCACCCGACCACTGATGACATGCAACAGGACCTTGAAACCGCCTGCGACCAGCATGACCAGATGATCGATGCCATCGAACGCCGCGACCCCGCGCGCGCCGGGCAACTGGTGCGAGAGCACTTCGAGCTGTCGCGCCGGCGCATGGCTGAATACGCCGCACCGCAAGGGCTGGATGTACCGATTCAGATATGAGGTTTCCAGGTCGTCGCCACTGGCGCTGATCGCTCGTCAACAACAAGATCCAGGTTAGTGACATGACAAGAATAAGCTCGTTACCTGCCGATGATGCCACCTGTGGTTGGTATCACCTGAGCACACCCCGCACGCCACGGCCGGCCCACAGTGGCCATAGCCAGGCGCGCTGGGTGGTGGTCGGTGCCGGCTTCACCGGGCTGGCCGCTGCGCGCCAGCTGGCAACGAACTTTCCGCATGACGAGGTTGTGCTGGTCGAGGCCCAGGAAGTCGGTTTTGGCACCTCCGGGCGCAACGCCGGTTTTGCCATCGACCTGCCCCATGACATCGGCGCCGAGGACTACATCGGCGACATCGATACCGCCAAGACCGTGCTCAAGCTCAACCTGGGTGGGCAGTCGTACCTCAAGGAGCTGATCGAGCGCCATGGCATCGAATGCCAGTTTCGGCACTGTGGCAAATACCAGGCCGCTGTCGAGGATCGTGGCATTGCCGTGCTCGATGCCTACCGTCGAGGCCTGGACAAACTCGGCCAGCCCTATGAAGTGATCGAAGGTCGCGACCTGCCCGAACACATCGGCACGCACTTCTACCGCAAGGGTTTGTTCACGCCGGGTACCGCGTTGCTGCAGCCTTCGGCGCTGGTCAAAGGCTTGGCCGACAGCTTGCCGAGCAATGTTTCGCTGTACGAGCACACGCCGATCACTGACGTCGAGTACGGCGACAAAGTGGTACTGCGCCACGCCAAGGGCTCGATCACTGCTGACAAGCTGGTGCTCACCACCAATGCCTTTGGCATGAGCTTCGGCTTCCTCAAGGGCCGCATGTTGCCCGTGTTCACCTATGGCAGCATCACCCGCCCGCTGACCGAAGACGAGCAAGCCCGCCTGGGTGGCAAACCCTACTGGGGCGTGATCCCCGCCGACCCATTCGGCACCACCCTGCGGCGTACCGTCGACAACCGCCTGCTGGTGCGCAACAGCTTCAGCTTCAACCCGGACGGGCGCAGCAACCGCAAGTACCTGGACCGTTTCGTTCAACGCCACCGCGAATCCTTTGCCCGGCGCTTCCCGATGTTGCCCGACGTGAACTTTGAATACACCTGGGGCGGCGCCCTGGCGTTGTCGCGTAATCACATGGGGTTCTTTGGCCAGTTGGCGCCCAATGTGGTCGGCGCGCTGTGTTGTAACGGCCTGGGTGTTACCCGCGGCACGGTCACCGGGAAGTTGCTGGCCGACTGGCTGGCCGGTGACAAACACGAACTTATCGAGTTTTTGCTCAATGCCCCCGGGCCTTGCGCGAATCCACCGCAGCCCTTGGTATCCCTGGGCTTGAACGCCAACTTGATGTGGGGGCAACTGCGCGCGGGCAAAGAAAGCTGATCGTTTTGTAAGTTAGGCCATTGAATATTTGACGTCGGGCGGCTTTGCCCGGCACGGGCGCGCTTTGCCCGAAATTGATGATCGAGATGTCATGTCCGATGACCCGGGGCTGAAGGCTGTTTTCAGTTTCGCGGACGCGCTCGCCTTGAAAACGTGCATGCAGAAGAAGTGGTAGGAACAACAATGACAAGTCCGAATATTTCGATTGAAGATGTACCGATCAACCGTTTTCACCAGTTTTTGACCCTGCGCTCCGGCGGGGGCTCTTTCGTCGATGGGTATGTGTTGAGCATCATCGGCGTGGCAATGGTGCAAATGTCCGCGGGCCTGAGCCTTACCAGCTTCTGGCAGGGCATGATCGCCGCCTCGGCGCTGATCGGCATTTTCTTCGGCGGCTTTTTCGGCGGTTGGCTGACCGACCGCTTTGGCCGCAAGCGTGTGTTTTTCGTCGGCCCGACCCTGTTCATCCTGTCGTCGCTTGCGCAGTTCTGGGTGGAGTCGGCGCTGGCCTTGTTCCTGTTGCGTTTTGCCATCGGCATCGCGGTGGGCATCGAGTACCCGGTGGCCACCTCGCTGCTGGTGGAATTCCTGCCCAAGAAGAACCGCGGCCCGCGCTTGGCCACCCTGACGGTGCTGTGGTTCGCCGGCGCCGCGACCGCCTACATGGTCGGTGAGGCGATCCTGCGCCACGGTGGCGATGATGCCTGGCGCCTGGTATTGGCCAGTGCGGCGGTCATTGGCGCGCTGCTGTTCGCCATTCGCCTGGGCACCCCGGAATCGCCACGCTGGCTGATCAGCAAGGGCCGCTCGGCCGAGGCCGAACAGGTGATCAAACGGGTCTATGGCAATGGCTTCTCGCTGCGCAACCTGCCGGAAGAACCCAAAGCCCGCAAGCTGTCGTTTCTCAGCCTGCTGCACTCCGGTTATGGCAAGCGCATGCTGTTCGTCACCCTGTTCTGGACCTGTTCGGTGATCCCGGTGTTCGCCGTGTACGCCTTCGCCCCGAAAGTGCTGGGCGCGCTCAACCTCAAGGGTGACTGGGCATCGATCGGTTCGGTCGCCATTACCTTCCTGTTTGTGGTCGGTTGCATCATCGGCACCCGCCTGCTCAACACCCTCGGTCGGCGCACTACGCTGCTGCACAGCTTCTTCTGGTCGGGGCTGGCGCTGCTGGGCCTGGCGGCATTCAGCCATGGCAGCGAGCTGCTGATTCTGGTGCTGTTCGGTGCTTACGCACTGTTCATCGGCGGTGCCCAGGTATTGCAACTGGTCTACCCCAACGAGCTGTTCCCCACCGAAATCCGTGCCGGCGCCGTGGGCGTGGGCACCTCCATGTCGCGGGTCGGTGCTGCTGTCGGTACCTGGCTGGTACCCATCGCCCTCGACAACTATGGCATCGGCGCAACCATGTATGCCGCCGCCGCCGTCACGTTTGTCGGCCTGGCCGTCTCTGTCGCCCTGGCCCCGGAAACCCGTTCATTGAACCTGCAGCAAGCGGCATCGCTGAGCTGAGCTATTCGAAAAGCCGCCGCAGCGTAGAACCGCTGTGGCTTCTACACCCCTGAACAACGCACTGGAGAACCTACCGTGAAATTCGAAGGCATCTACACCCCGGCAATCACTCCGCTGGCTGCGGACGGCTCGATCGACAAGGCGGCGTTCGCCGAAGTACTCGACTACCTGGTCGAATCGAAAATCCACGGCGTGATCATCGGTGGCTCCACCGGCGAGTACTACGCCCACACCGCGCAAGAGCGCATCGAACTGGCCGCCCAGGCCAAGGATGTGCTCAATGGCCGCCTGCCGCTGATCATCGGCACCGGCGCGATCCGCACCGAAGACTCTGTGGCCTTCGCCAAGCACGCCAAGGAAATCAAGGCCGACGCGCTGTTGGTGGGCACGCCGCCGTACGCGCTGCCGACCCAACAGGAAATCGCCCTGCACGTCAAAGCGGTCGACGCGGCTGCCGGCCTGCCGATCATGCTCTACAACTACCCAGGCCGCATGAGCGTGGGCATGGGCGAGGAATTCTTCGATGCGGTCGCCGATGTGAAAAACATCGTCGCCATCAAGGAGAGCTCGGGCGACATGGCCCAGTTGCACCGCCTGGCCATCCAGCGCCCGAACATCCAGCTGTCGTGCGGCTGGGACGACCAGGCCCTGGAGTTCTTCGCCTGGGGCGCGCAGAGCTGGGTTTGCGCCGGTTCCAACTTCATCCCGCGTGAGCACGTGGCCCTGTTCGAGGCCTGCGTGATCGAGAAGGACTTCGCCAAAGGCCGCCGCATCATGGCCGCCATGATGCCGCTGATGGACTTCCTCGAAGGTGGCAAGTTCGTCCAGTCGATCAAGTACGGCTGCGCGCTGAACGGCCTGAGCACCGGTGGCGTGCGCAAGCCGCTGTACGACCTGGATGCCGCTGAGAAGCAGGCACTCGAGCGCGTGGTCACTGAACTCAAGCGCAACATCGCCCAGATCACCGGAGGTGCCTGACCATGGCTGAATTGCTGAGCAAGGAACAGTACGCGGCCATCGCCGCCGACCTGCAACTGCGTACCCAGGCATTCATCGACGGTGAGTTCCGCGATGCCGTCTCGGGCCGTACCTTCGTCACCACCAACCCGGCCACTGGCAAACAGCTGGCCGAAGTCGCCGCCTGCGACGTGCAAGATGTCGACGTTGCCGTGGCGGCGGCCAAGCGTGTCTTCGAAGACGGCTCGTGGTCGAAACTGCAACCCGCTGAGCGCAAGCACATCCTGCTGAAGTTCGCCCAGCTGCTGGAAGACAACAGCCACGAACTGGCGGTTTTGGAGGCACTGGACAGCGGCAAGCCGGTCAGCGAATGCCAGAACGTCGACGTGCCGGAAACCATCCACACCCTTCGCTGGCACGCCGAGCTGATCGACAAGATCTACGACAACACCGCCCCCACCGGCAATGCGGCCGTGACCATGGTGGTGCGTGAAGCCATCGGTGTGGTCGGCCTGGTGCTGCCGTGGAACTTCCCGTTGCTGATGCTGGCCTGGAAGATTGCCCCTTCACTGGCGGCCGGTTGCTCGATCGTGGTCAAGCCGGCCAAGGAAACCACCCTCAGCGCCCTGCGCGTGGCCGAGCTGGCGCATCAGGCCGGCGTACCGGCGGGTGTGTTCAACCTGGTGCCAGGCGGTGGCCGTGAAGTGGGCGAAGCCATCGGCCGCCACATGGACATCCCGATGGTCAGCTTCACCGGCTCCACCGACACCGGCCGCCTGTTCCTGAAATACGCCGCCGAGTCGAACCTCAAGCGCATCGTGCTGGAACTGGGTGGCAAGAACCCGGCCGTGGTCATGAACGACTGTGAAGACCTGGACGAAGTGGCCCAGTTCGTCACCGCCGGTGCGTTCTGGAACATGGGCGAAAACTGCTCGGCGTCCTCGCGCCTGATCGTGCATAAGGACGTCAAGGACGAGCTGCTGACGCTGATCGGCAAGCACTTGAAGGACTGGAAGCTGGGCGACCCGCTGGACCCGGAAAACCGCTTGGGGGCGATGGTCAGCAAAGCGCACTTCGAGAAGGTGAAGTCTTACCTGGAATATGCCGCCGAGCAGAAGCTCAACGTGGTGCAGGGCGGTGAGACCGAGCAGGGCGTGTTCGTGCAACCGACCATCGTTGACGGGGTGACGCCTGACAACCGGTTGTTCGTCGAGGAAATCTTCGGGCCGGTGCTGAGCGTGACCAGCTTCGAAACCATTGACCAAGCGATCGAGCTGGCCAACGACACCATCTACGGCCTGGCGGCTTCGGCCTACACCGGCAGCCTGCGCAATGCCCTGCGCCTGTCGCGGGAAATCCGCGCGGGTGTGGTCACGGTCAACTGCTTCGGCGAAGGCGATGCCTCGACGCCGTTCGGGGGCTACAAAGAGTCCGGCTTTGGTGGGCGCGACAAGTCCATCTGGGCGCACGATCAGTACACGGAGTTGAAGACCATCTGGATCAACGCTTCGTGAGCTGACCGCAGGACGGTGCTGTTCTGACGGAGCTCAGCACCTGGCCGCCTCTGGTGATGCCTGTACCGACCTGTAGGAGCAGCCTTGTGCTGCGAAGAGGCCGGTACAGGCACCCTCAGAGGCGGCTTTTTTACTTGAACTTGGGCCCCGACCGGGTATTCAGCCCTTTGGCCATCCGGTCATACAGCACCACATTCACTGTCGCCGCCAGGTTCATGCAGCCTTGGGTCGGGATGTAGATGGTCTCTTCACACCACCCCCGCACATCCGCATCGAGGCTGCCGTCTTCTGGCCCGAAAATGTAGATGGCGCGATCCGGGTGGGTGTACTCGGGCAGCGGCCGTGCGCCGTCGACCAGTTCTACCGCCACCGGCGTGCAGCCCAGCGGAATGATGCGCTGCAGGTCGTCGATGCCGATCAGCGGGATGTCGTAGTGCACACGTTTGGTGTCGGTGACGAAGTCGCGGGCGCGCTCATACCGTTTGCCAGTGTAGAACACCGAGTTGACGCCGTAGCAACCCGCTGCGCGCATCACCGAGCCGACGTTTTCCGCCGACTTGGGGTTGAACAGGCCGATGCAGCTGTATCGTTTGTTTGCCACGTGCCGGGGCCCTTCGCAAAAAAAAGCGCGATTATACGGGCTCGCCGGCCGCAGCGGGGGCTGTGTCGATGGTCAGTCTTTTTTCAGCAGGCCAGCCAGCCCGGCAAACGGGTTATGGGTAGCCTTGGCGATGCTCGGGGTGCTGGTCGAGCCTTCGCTGAAATACTGCTGGTCGGTGTAGCGCGAGTGTTCGTTGTCGTGGCAGTACAGGCACAGCAACTCCCAGTTCGAACCGTCCTGCGGGTTGTTGTCGTGGTTGTGGTCACGGTGGTGCACGGTCAGCTCGCTCAGGCGCTTGCCGGCAAACTCGCGGGCGCAGCGGCCACACACGTGCGGGTACATTTTCAGGGCCTTGTCGCGGTAGCCCATCTCTTTGTCGCGCTTGGCGTCGGCAAGGATGCGGTCGAGGCGTGCGGTGGCGGCGGAGGTAGAGGCCGAACTCATGGTGTTTCCTTTGTTCTGATCAGGCAAATGACGGTTATGCCACTGAGTCTAGCGCGCTTGCAGGCCAGGCGGACAGGCGAAAGCTTCCATTTAGGCGTAGCCTGTAGGAAGGTTCCCGACAGGAGGTTGCTGATGTTGCATGCGATCCTCACCGCGTTGCTCCTGGCTGGCCTGCCCATGGCCGAAGCCGCCAGCGCGCCACCCCGGCTCAATACACCCGTGCCCGGCGCCCCCGGCACGCCCACGCCCACGCCCTATCCGCAGATCACCCCGAGTACGCCGCCGAAGGCTTATGACAGCCAGCCTGGCGCACCGTTGTTGCCGCCAATGCCGGTGCCTGGGCCGCCGAAGGACCAGCCATTGCCAGGCTTGCGGCCAGAGCCGCCGAAGGTGCAGGTGGAGGAGGATTGAAGTGATGGTTTTGGGTGGGAGGCGATTGTCGTGAAATGTGCGGTGTTGCGAAGATCGGGCGCCGCCCGCGCGCCTGTATCACAGGCCTCACTGGCCCGAAACAGATGTGGGAGCAGCCTTGTGCTGCGAAGCGCCGCGCGGGCGGCGCTCGATCTCAAAGGCTCTATGTCCCCAGCGCCATACGCCTGAAGGCTACACCACCCCCAACTCGCCAAACACAAAGGCATACTCCAGCGCCACATCCTTGAGCCCCTGGTACCGCCCACTCATGCCGCCATGCCCAGCCCCCATTTCAGTCTTGAGCAGCAGCAAGTTGTCATCGGTCTTGCGCGTGCGCAGGCGGGCGACCCACTTGGCGGCCTCCCAATACTGCACGCGGCTGTCGTTGTAGCCGGCCACCACCAGCATGGCGGGGTAGGCCTGGGCTGTTACGTTCTCGTACGGTGCATAGGCCTTGATGCGCTCATACACCTCGGGCTCTTGCGGGTTGCCCCATTCGTCGTACTCGGTGACGGTCAGCGGCAGGTCGGGGTCGAGCATGGTGTTCAGCACGTCGACGAAAGGTACTTCGGCAATCGCGCAGCGGAACAGCTCGGGGCGCAGGTTGAGCACCGCGCCCATCAACAACCCGCCCGCGCTGCCGCCGCTGATGGCCAGGCGCTCGGGCGAGGTCACGCCTTCGGCGATCAGGTGCTCGGCACAGGCGATGAAGTCGGTGAAGCTGTTCTGCTTGTGCGCCTGCTTGCCGGCCCGGTACCAGGCCTCACCCAACTCGCCACCACCGCGCACGTGGGCAATGGCAAAGGCCACGCCGCGCTGCAGCAGGCTCAGGCGGGCATGCGAGAACCACGGGTCGAGGCTTTCGCCATAGGCGCCGTAGCCATACAGGTACAGCGGCACGGTCTTGCCCAGGTCTTCGCGGCGGCGCACCAGGCTGATCGGCACCTGGGTGCCGTCCTGGGCGGTGGCCCACAGGCGCTGGCTGACATAGTCATCGGCATCGAACGCACCCAGCACCGGGGTTTGCTTGAGCACCGCCTGTGCACCGGTGGCCAGCTCCAGCTGCCGCACCTGGGCCGGGCGGTTGAGCGCTTCGTAGCGCAGGCGCACGCGGGGGCTGACGAACTCAAGGCTGTCCTGCACGTAAAGGCTGTAGGCAGCATCCGGCAATTCGACACGGTAAGCCGCCAGGCCCTGGGGGCGTACTTCGATGATCGGCAGGCCACCTTCGCGCAGGCTCAGGGTCAATGCCCCTGCGTTGAGGCTCAGGCCTTCCAGCATCACCTCGTCGCTGTGCGCTACCTGCAACTGCCAGCGATCACGGGTCGGTACGTCATCGGCTGGGGCGTGGTACAGGGCGAAGTTGATGCCGTCCTGGTTGGTGCGGATGAACCAGCGCCACTCGCCATCGAGCTGGCCGTGGTCGGGGAAGTACTCATGGTCTTCAACGCGTGGCGCCAGGCAGGTGAACGGCAACTGCGGCGTTTCGGCATCGAGTACCCAGGCCTCGCTGGTGGTCTTGCTGTTCAGCAGCAGCACCAACTGGCGTTCGGAGCTGGTGCGGTAGCAATGCAGGAAGAAGCGCCCGTCGGGCTCTTCGAACACGGTTGGCGCGCCGCTGCTGCCTAGGGTGTGACGACGCAGGCGCCAAGGGCGGTGGGTGTCATCCAGTTCGGCGAAGAACAGCGTCTGGCTGTCATTGGCCCAGGTCAGGCTGCCGTCGCAGTCCTCGAAGGGCAGGGTGGTGATGCTGTCGTCGCCCAGGTCCTTGACGTACAGGGTGTAGATCTCGTCGCCGCTGGTGTCGAGGCTGTAGGCCAGTAGGCGATGGTCGGGGCTGACATTGAACGCCCCCAGTGACAGGAAGCCGCCGTTGGCCAGTGCGTTAGGGTCGAGCAGCAGCTGTTCGCGGTTTTCATCCACCGTGTTGGAGTCGTCAGCCGGGCGCGGGCAGCGGTAATGGCGCGGGTATTCGTCGCCGGCGGTGGTGCGGGTGTAGTACAGGTACGGGCCCCAAGGGGAAGGCAGCGACAGGTCGGTTTCCTGGATGCGGCCTTTGATTTCCTCGAACAGCTGTTCACGCAGGGGCGCCTGGTCGGCCAAGCAGGCCTCCTGGTAGCTGTTCTCGGCCTGCAGGTATTCGAGCACCTCGGGCGCGTCGCGCTGTTGCAGCCAGGCGTATGGGTCGGCGGCTTGGTCTGCACGGGCGATGGGGGGCTGGGGCTTGGTGGGCATCGGGGGTCCTTGGCTGAGGGCTTGCGGTGCCTGTTCAGGCCGCAACGCGGGCAAGCCTGAACAGGGAAGCGCTGTCTGCGCCCTGAAAAGTGTTTATCATAGGCAACTCTTTGCCTGGCTTGCACGAACACCATGACCGAGAACGACTATACCCTCGCCTGGGGCCTGTACGCCCTTGCCGCCCTGGGCTGCCTGTTGGTGGGCTTCAAGCTCACGGGTTGGATGTGGCGCTGGCTGCGCGAACCGCTGCGGGTGATCCTGGCGGTACTGCTGCTGACCCCGACCATCGTCGACCCGGTCAAGGACAGCTTTGCCCCAGCCATCGCCATTACCGCCCTGGACGTGGCCTTCAAGGTCGGCAACAACGCCTGGCGCGCGGTGTCCGACTTTGCCATGTACGGCATGATCGCCTTTGGCCTGTACTTGCTCTTCGTGCTGGTGCGCTGGCCGCTGGAAAAACGTGCCCGTGAGCGCCGCGAGCAAGCCGAAGCCGCGGCCAAGCGTCAGGCCGCCGAAGATGACGAGGTCCGGGTCGACGCCCCGCTGGCGGCCGAGCGCCGCGACCGTTACCGCAACGATCCACCCCCTGCCGCGCCTGCGGGCGGCGGTCGGGTCGAGCCTCGCCTGTAAATCGGAGACACGCGCATGTGCGAACTGCTGGGCATGAGTGCCAACGTCCCCACCGACATCGTTTTCAGCTTCACCGGCCTGATGCAACGCGGCGGCCGCACCGGCCCGCACCGTGATGGCTGGGGCATCGGCTTCTACGAAGGGCGCGGCCTGCGCCTGTTCCAGGACCCCGCCGCGAGCAGCGAGTCGGAAGTCGCCAACCTGGTGCAGCGTTACCCGATCAAAAGCGAAGTGGTCATTGGCCACATTCGCCAGGCCAACGTCGGCAAGGTGTGCCTGTCCAACACCCACCCGTTCGTCCGCGAAATGTGGGGCCGCAACTGGTGCTTCGCGCACAACGGCCAGTTGGGCGATTTCAAGGGTGAAGCGACCTTCTATCGGCCCGTGGGCGATACCGACAGCGAAGCGGCCTTCTGCGACCTGCTCAACCGCATCCGCGCGGCCTTCCCAGAGCCGGTAGCCGTGGAACAGCTGCTGCCAGTGCTGGTCGAAGCCTGTGCCGGCTACCGTGGCAAGGGCGTGTTCAACTGCATGCTCAGTGACGGCGACTGGTTGTTCTGCTTCTGCTCGACCAAGTTGGTGCACATAACCCGGCGCGCACCTTTTGGTGCGGCACGGTTGAAAGATGTCGACCTGATCGTCGATTTTCACACCGAAACGACCCCCAATGACGTGGTCACGGTGATTGCCACCGAGGCCCTGACCGAGAACGAGACCTGGGCGCGTTACGCGCCGGGCGAGTGGGCACTGTGGCGGCACGGAGAGTGCGTTTCGCAAGGCCAGAGCTAAGGACGCTGCATGTTCAGAAGTTACCTGCGGTTGTTGCTGTTCACCTTCGGCCTACTGGCCGGTATCCAGGTTCCGGGGCTGGTCAATGACTACACCCAGCGGGTCGAGGCACACCTGTTCGAATCACGCCAGGCGCTGGATGGCTTCAAGCAGACGGCCGAACGCTTCTTCAATGGCGACCTCCAGGCGCTGCTGCGGCATTACCGCAGCAGTGATGACCCGGTGTTCAACAGTGATGCCAACAGTATCGAAAGCCTGATGATCCGCAACGAACTGCTGGAAAACGAATGGCAGGCGTTGCAAGGGTCGTGGGTGAGCCGTACCTGGCATGTGTTGGTACAGCCGGACCCGCAAATGCGTGAAGAAACGCTCAAGGGCTACAGCTACCAGATTCTGCTGGTGCCAGAGGCGGTTGGCTGGGGCATTGGCGCCGGGTTTGTGCTGGCCTTTGTGGTCGAGAGCCTGTTGCTGGCGCTTGGCTGGGTGATCATGGGCGGGCGGCGCCGGGTGGTGAAGGAAAGCTGGCGCTGAGTCATGTAGCGCCTGTGCGGGCCTCTTCGCGGGGCAAGCCCGCTCCCACAGGTTGCCCACTGCTCTCAGGCTCAGTGGGCAGCCTGTGGGAGCGGGCTTGCCCCGCGAAAGGGCCGGTAAAGGCAGCGATAATCCCTAGACCAGCACAATCCGTTGCCCACCCACATCCTGCGCATACCGCTCAAGCACCTGCCGGCACACCTCGACCACCTCATCCACCAATGCCACGCCAGTCTGCCAGGCCACCACCAGCTCCAGGCTGGGCGGTGGTTGCAGCCCTTCCAGCAGCACCAATTCCCCCAAGCCTAGCTCCGCATCCACCAAGGCCGGTGGCAGCGCACCCACCGCAAAGCCGTCGCGCAATAGCCGGGTAATCGCTGCCACCGAGTTCACGCAGTTCAAGCGCGGTGTTTGCACCCCGGCACCTTGCAACAGGCTGAGCACCTCCTGGTGCGGCCTCGAGTTTTTCGAAAAGGTCACGATGCGCTCGCGGCCCAGTTCCGCCAGCGAGGCGTAATCACGGTGCTGGAGCGAGCCTGCGGCCACGATCCAGCCCATCGGGTAACGCGCCAGGTCCAGGCTGCGGATCGACTGTTCACGCAGCAGGTCGGTCTGCAGGATCACATCCAAAAAGCCCTTCTGCAGCTGCTCGCGCAGGTTCAGCGCGGTATCAGCCACCAGCTCGATCTCTACCTGCGGGTAGCGCTCGGTCAACGCCGCTACCAACGCGCTCATCCAGGTATGGATCACCGTGTCCATCACCCCGATGCGAATGCGCCCGACCTTGGCCCGGTCGCTGTCCAGCGATTGCTTCATGGCCTTGGCGGTGTCGAGCATGCGCTCGGCGTATTCCAGCACCTTGCTGCCCTCCGGGGTCAGGCTGACGCCGCGCGAGTCGCGCAGCAGCAGTTTGACGCCCAGGTCGGCTTCCAGCGCGGCGATGCGGCTAGAGACCGAGGCCTGGGTGGTGAACAGCTTTTCTGCGGTCAGGCGGAAGCTCTTGAGCCGGGCGACCCAGACGAAAGTTTCGAGGAAACGAAGGTTCATGATCAGTTTTTCTTGTTCCAGACCGGCGGTTTTTCTCGTTGGACGCACCTGGCGCGGTCTCTGAACAATGATGCCCAGGCCGCGACGCAATAGGTCGCCCCATAAAACAATACCAACAAGCCGAGGCAAGCATGAACCCCACCGGCGTGCAGCAGCAGGTCGCTTCACCTTCTTCGACCGGGCCTTTCGCCTGGTACCGCGACATCGACAAGCAGCAACGACGCACCTTCTGGAGCTGCAAGATCGGCTATGGCCTGGACGGCATGGACACGCAGATGCTCAGCTTCGTCATCCCCACGCTGATCATGCTATGGGGCATCAGCACCGCCGAGGCCGGGCTGATCCATACCAGTACGTTGATCGCGTCTGCCATCGGCGGCTGGGTCGCCGGCATCCTGTCCGACCGTATTGGCCGGGTCCGCACCTTGCAGCTCACGGTGCTGTGGTTCGCATTCTTCACCTTCCTCTGCGGCTTCGCGCAAAACTACGAACAGCTACTGATTGCCCGCACCTTGATGGGCTTTGGCTTTGGCGGCGAATGGACTGCAGGCGCGGTGCTGATTGGCGAAGTGATTCGCGCCCAAGACCGTGGCAAGGCGGTGGGTATGGTGCAGTCCGGTTGGGCCATCGGCTGGGGCCTGACCGCAATTCTGTACGCGCTGCTGTTCTCCTGGCTGCCGGCCGAGCAGGCCTGGCGCGCGCTGTTTTTGCTGGGGCTGGTGCCGGCCGTGTTCGTGATCTTCGTGCGCCGCCTGGTCAAGGACCCGGAGGTGTACCGCCAGGCCAAGGCGGCTGAGGCGGTCGAAGCACCGTCGCACTTCTACGAAATCTTCGCCCCCGGCATGCTCTGGACGACCGTGCGTGCATCCTTGCTGACCACCGGAGCGCTGGGCGGTTACTACGCGATCACCTCGTGGTTGCCGACCTTCCTCAAAAACGAGCGCGGCCTCAGCGTGCTCGGTACCGGTGGCTATTTGGCGATGGTGATCGTCGGTTCCTACATCGGCTATGTGGTCAGCGCGTACCTGTCCGACCTGCTGGGCCGCAAGAAGAACTTCATCCTGTTCGCCATGGGCTCGTTCATCATCGTGCTGCTGTACACGCAGGTGCCGGTCAGCGATGGCGTGATGCTGTGGCTGGGCTTCCCGCTGGGGTTCTTCGCCTCGGGTATCTTCAGTGGCATGGGCGCGTTCCTGACCGAACTGTTCCCCACCCGCATTCGTGGCTCGGGGCAGGGCTTTTGCTACAACATCGGCAAGGTTATCGCCGCACTGTTCCCCTTGCTGATCGGCGTGCTCAGCCAACAGGTGCCACTGGGGTTGGGGATTGGTGTTTTCTCGGCTGTCTCGTACGGCGTGGTAATTCTGGCAGCGCTCAGCCTGCCGGAAACACGCGGCAAACACCTTCAGGCGCGGTAAGGTAGGCCTATGAACAGCGACAAGGGAGTCTGTGTGGTGGAACGCCTGCTTCTCAATTGTGACATGGGCGAGAGTTTTGGCAGCTGGCGCATGGGCCTGGATGCCGAAGTGATGCCGTTTATCGATTGCGCCAACATCGCCTGCGGCTACCACGCCGGCGACCCCAGCATCATGCGCCGTACTGTGGAGTTGGCACTGGCCCATGGTGTAACTATCGGCGCGCACCCGGCCTACCCGGACCTGGTCGGCTTCGGCCGCCGCTCCATGGCCTGCAGCCCTGAGGAAATCCGCGACCTGCTGCACTACCAGATCGGTGCGCTGGACGGCATCTGCAAGGTGCTTGGCAGCCGGGTGGCCTACGTCAAACCCCATGGCGCGCTGTACAACGACATGATGGCGGACCCGCTCAAGTTGCGCGCGGTGCTCGAAGCCGTGGCGGCCTATGACAGCGGCTTGCCGTTGATGCTCATGGCCACTGCCGACGACAGTGCGGCACAGGCCCTGGGGGAGGAGATTGGCGTGCCGCTGTGGTTCGAGGCCTTCGCCGACCGCGCCTACACCGCCAGTGGCCACCTGGTCTCGCGGCGCCTGCCCGGCGCCGTGCACCATGACCCGGCCCTCGTGGTCGAACAGGCCGTGCGCCTGGCCCGCGGCGAAACCCTTGTAGCGGACGATGGCAGCGCGTTGCGCCTGCGCGCCAGCACCCTGTGCGTGCACGGCGACAACGACAGTTCAGTGGCGGCGGTGCGGCAGATCCGCCAGGCCCTCGATGCGCTGGAGCAAGCATGAAGGTGCGCGTTGAAGTGGTCGCGATCGACAGCCTGATGGTGCGCCTGTTCGACACCATCGATGAAGCCAACATGCCGTGGATGCTCGCGGCCAGCCAGCGCTTGAGTACCGCGTTCGGGAAGCACCTGGTGGACTTGGTGCCTTCCTACACCACGCTGATGGTGCAGTTCGATCTGCCGCCTGGGCAGGCGAGGGCGCTGATCACCCAAGCGCTGGAGGGGCTGCAGCCGGACACCGGCAGCGGTGGCCGTAGGCATGAGATTCCGGTGTGGTACGACGCCAGTGTTGGCCCTGAATTGCCCGTATTGGCGGCGCGCACCGGCCTGAGTGCGCAAGCGGTGATCCGCCTGCACAGCGAGCGCGAGTACCCGGTATTCGCCCTCGGCTTCGCCCCAGGCTTCGGCTTCATGGGGCTGGTGGACGAGCGGCTGGCAGCGCCGCGCCTGAGCACCCCGCGCAAGCGTGTGGCGGCGGGCAGCGTGGGTATCGCCGAGCGCCAGACCGCCGCTTACCCGGCGGTGTCGCCGGGCGGCTGGAACCTGATCGGGCGTACCCCGGTGCGCCTGTTCGACCGTGAACGCGAAGGCTACAGCTTGTTGCAACCGGGGGATCGGGTGCGTTTCGTGGCGGTTTCCCACGCCGAGTTCAGGGCGTTGGGGGGGGATGACAGCCCACTGGAGGCGCAGGCATGACGCAGTTGAAGATCGAGGCCAGCACCGCGCTGTGCCAATTGCAGGATGCCGGGCGGTTTGGCGTGCGCCACTTGGGCGTGACCCAGGGCGGGGCCCTGGACTGGGTGGCGATGAATTGGGCCAACTGGTTGTTGGGCAACCCGTTGGGGACGCCAGTGATCGAGGTGGCGTTGGGCGGATTCAGCGTGGTGGCCGAGCAGGATTGCGTCTTGGCCTTGGCGGGCGCCGACCTGGACGCGCGGGTCGATGATCAGCCCCTGGCGCCTTGGCGCAGCTTTACCCTGGCCACGGGCCAGCGGCTGACGTTGAGGCAGCCCAAGCAGGGCGTACGCGCTTATCTTGCCGCGCCTGGCGGGTTCCAGGCTGAGACAGTGCTAGGCAGTTGCGCCACCGTTGTACGTGAAGCATTAGGCGGTATCGATGGGCGAGGGGACGCGCTTGGCAAAGGTCAGGGGCTGACGTTTGCCGGTTCACCCCCGGCCTTGCGCGAAGTGCCTGGGGCGTTGCGGCCCGTGTATTCGGCGAAGCCTGTGCTCGACCTGGTGATGGGTGCGCAGATCGGTGACTTCAGCGGCATGAGCCTGTTTGAAGCGTTCAACAGTGACTGGACTTTGGACAGCCGAGCAGACCGCATGGGGATTCGATTGCTTGGGCCACAGCTGGTTTACCAGGGCGCGCCGATGATCTCCGAAGGGATTCCGCTGGGCGCGGTGCAGGTGCCGCCAGATGGGCAGCCGATCGTGCTGCTCAATGACCGGCAGACCATTGGCGGGTATCCGCGGCTGGGGGCGTTGACGCCGTTGGCGCTGGCGCAATTGGCGCAGTGCATGCCGGGGGCGGGGGTGCGGTTCAGGGCGGTGGTGCAGGAGGAGGCTTGGCGGGAACAGCAGGGTTATCTGAACTGTTGGCGGTGAAGCTACCGGCCTCTTCGCGGGACAAGCCCGCTCCCACAGGTAGGGTGCTGTCCCTAAGAACAGCACCCTACCTGGACTGCACTTGAACCTGTGGGAGCGGGCTTGTCCCGCGAAGAGGCCGGTGCAAGCGATATCACTTAGACAGGTACCGCATCCCATCCTCCAACCCCTGCAAGGTCAGCGGGTACATCTTGTCCTCGATCAAATCCCGCACCAGGTGCGTTGACGCCGTGTAGTCCCAGGCCTGCTTCGGATACGGGTTGATCCAGATGATCTTCTTGAATTTCTCCATGAAGCGCTGCATCCACACATACCCGGCTTCTTCGTTCCAGTGCTCGACGCTGCCACCAGGCTGGGTGATCTCGTAGGGCGCCATGGCCGCGTCGCCGACGAACACCACTTTGTAGTCATCGCCGTACTTGTGCAGCAGGTCGAAGGTGGAGAACCGCTCCGAGGTGCGCCGTAGGTTGTTCTTCCACACCGACTCGTACACGAAGTTGTGGAAGTAGTAGTACTCCAGGTGCTTGAACTCGGTCTTGCAGGCCGAAAACAGCTCTTCGCAGACTTTGACGTGGGCATCCATCGAGCCACCGATGTCGAACAGCAACAGCAGCTTGACGGTGTTGCGCCGCTCCGGGCGCATCTGGATGTTCAGCAACCCAGCGTCGCGTGCGGTGTGGTCGATGGTGCCGTCGATATCCAGCTCTTCGGCAGCGCCTTCACGGGCGAACTTGCGCAGCCGGCGCAAGGCCAGCTTGATGTTGCGCGTGCCCAGCTCGACCTGGTCGTCGAGGTTCTTGTACTCGCGCTGGTCCCACACCTTCACCGCCTTGCCCTGGCGCTTGCCAGCCTCGCCCACGCGGATGCCTTCGGGGTTGAATCCGCCTGAACCGAATGGGCTGGTGCCGCCGGTGCCGATCCACTTGTTGCCGCCGGCGTGGCGTTCCTTTTGCTCTTCGAGGCGTTTCTTGAATTCCTCGATCAGCTTGTCCAGGCCACCCAGCGACTGGATTTGCGCGCGTTCTTCATCGGTGAGCGAGCGCTCGAATTCCTTGCGCAGCCAGTCTTCGGGGATCAGCGCTTCCAGGTGGCGGTCGAGGTTTTCCAGGCCCTTGAAGTAGGCCGAGAATGCGCGGTCGAATTTGTCGAAATGCCGCTCGTCCTTCACCAGGATCGCCCGTGCCAGGTAGTAGAACTCGTCCATGTCGGCAAACACCACGCGTTTTTGCAGGGCATTGAGCAGGTCGAGCAGTTCGCGTACCGACACCGGCACCTTGGCCGCGCGCATTTCGTTGAACAGGTTGAGCAGCATGGCCGGCCCCTCAGCGGTTGCCGCGTCGGCTCATGAAGGCCAGGCGCTCGAGCAACTGGACGTCCTGCTCGTTCTTCACCAGGGCGCCAGCCAGGGGTGGGATGGCTTTGGTCGGGTCACGCTCGCGCAGCACCGCTTCGCCGATGTTGTCGGCCATCAGCAGCTTGAGCCAGTCGACCAGCTCGGAGGTGGAGGGCTTTTTCTTCAGGCCCGGCACCTTGCGCACATCGAAGAACACGTCCAGCGCCTCGCTGACCAGCGATTGCTTGATGTTCGGGTAGTGCACGTCGACGATCTGTTGCAGCGTGGCGCGGTCGGGGAAGGCGATGTAGTGGAAGAAGCAGCGGCGCAGGAAGGCGTCGGGCAGTTCTTTTTCGTTGTTCGAGGTAATGATGATGATCGGGCGCTGCTTGGCCTTGATGGTCTCGTCGGTTTCGTAGACATAGAACTCCATCTTGTCGAGTTCTTGCAGCAGGTCGTTGGGGAACTCGATGTCGGCCTTGTCGATTTCGTCGATCAGCAGGATGACCCGCTCTTCAGCCTCGAAGGCTTCCCAGAGCTTGCCCTTTTTCAGGTAGTTGCGCACATCGTGGACTTTTTCGGTGCCCAGCTGCGAGTCGCGCAGGCGGCTGACCGCGTCGTACTCGTAGAGGCCCTGGTGGGCCTTGGTGGTGGACTTGATGTGCCAGGTGATCAGGCGGGCGCCGAAGGAGGCCGCGAGCTGCTCGGCGAGCATGGTCTTGCCAGTGCCCGGTTCGCCTTTGACCAGCAGCGGGCGTTCGAGGGTGATGGCCGCGTTTACCGCCAGTTTCAGGTCGTCTGTGGCGACGTAGTCGCGGGTGCCTTCGAACTTCATGGGAGTGTCCTCTGCGGGTGGCTGGGCCGGCCTTTCCGCGGGGCAAGCCCGCTCCCACAGGAGCACCACAAGCCTTGAGAACTGTGGTATCCCTGTGGGAGCCGGCTTGCCGGCGATAGGGCCATGACAGCCAGTACCTATTTTTGATTTGTTACCGACTATAACGCGGGGCTCGGCGCCTGCAAACGCAGACTGGGTATTCAGTCCCTGAATGCCCCGTCACGCGCTTTCAGTCGGACGTTGGCGCAGGCTGCTCATACCGGGCATTGAACGCCTGGACAAAGCCATTACGCAGGATCTGCAAAAACGCCTCGAAGGCACTGACATCCTGCTTGTGCACACTGCCACTAAGCTCCACCCGGGTGGCGAACTGGTTTTTCGGCTGGTTTTTCAACACCGATTCGGTGCCCCCCACCAGCGCCTCCCACACCGAGCGGAAAAAGCCCTTGTCCTTGTTCTGCACGTCCTGCTGCCAGTTAAACACATCGACATCGCGCAGCAACGGCTTGATATAGCCCGTAAGCCGGCCCTTCTCAGCCTGGGCTTCGATCACCAGGTCGCCATGCCCGGCATTGAAGTCGAACTTGCCATAAGCGCTGGCAAAGTCATTGAGCTTGCGCAACTGAATGTCGGTGGCGCGCAGGCGGAATTCGAAGTCGTCGAAGTCGCTGAACGGGTCGAAGGTAGCGCCGCTCTCGACCTTGGCATCCCCGAACAACACGGCATTGGCGTCGAAACTGGCGTCGCGCCGGCCTTTTTCGTTGCGCACGTTGGTCAGGTTACGAATGCTGGCGTCGAGCCGGGTGGCCTTGAGGTTGACGGGGGGCTTGGAGGTGAAGTTGCGAAAAGTCAGCACGCCGTCTTCGATGCGTACTTCGTTGAGGGTGATCGGCAGCAGTTTTTCCAGTTGTTGGCGCCAATCGGTGCCGCGGCCGGTCTGTGACGCCTGCTTGCTGCCACCATCGACAAAGTTCAGCGCTGGCCGCACGAAGGTCACCTCGGCCACTACGGCGCGGTCGTACCACAACGCGTGCCAGCTCACCGACAGGTCGATCAGGGGCGCATCGAGCAGCGGCACCGGGACCTTGCCGCTGGTCTTGACGATCTTCAGGCCGTTGATCTGGTAAGCGCCGCGCCACCAAGCCAGGTCGACGTCGACGACCTGGCCGCGGTAGTCACCCATGTCGGCCAGCTTGTCGTTGAGGTAGTCGCGCACCAGGTAGGGCAGGGCCAGGTGCAGGGCCACCAGCAGCACGACCAGGCTGGCCAGGCCGACCAGCGGCCAGCGGTAGCGACCTTTCATCGAAGGTTCTCCTAGGCTGGATGTGCGGTTGACCGCAGCCGCCGCCTGGGAGTTCGAACAGGCTTTACGGGCCAACGGGGCAGGCTTACCCTTGAAGTCTTTCCCTGCATCTTCATGTTCAAGGACCCCTGCCATGAGCCGTATCTACGCAGACAACGCCCATTCCATCGGTAACACGCCGCTGGTGCAGATCAACCGCATCGCCCCGCGTGGGGTGACCATCCTGGCCAAGATCGAAGGGCGCAACCCGGGCTATTCGGTCAAATGCCGGATCGGCGCGAACATGGTCTGGGACGCCGAAAGCAGCGGCAAGCTCAAGCCCGGCATGACCATCGTCGAGCCCACCTCGGGCAACACCGGCATTGGCCTGGCGTTCGTTGCCGCCGCCCGTGGCTACAAGCTGATCCTGACCATGCCGGCCTCGATGAGCCTTGAGCGGCGCAAGGTGCTCAAGGCCTTGGGGGCTGAATTGGTGCTGACCGAGCCGGCCAAGGGCATGAAGGGCGCCATCGAGAAGGCCAACGAAATCGTCAACTCCGACCCGGCCCAGTACTTCCAGCCAGGCCAGTTCGAAAACCCGGCCAACCCGGCAATCCATGAAAAGACCACCGGCCCGGAGATCTGGAACGACACCGACGGCGCCGTCGATGTGCTGGTGGCCGGTGTGGGCACTGGCGGTACCATCACCGGCGTTTCGCGCTACATCAAGCAGACCCAGGGCAAGTCGATCCTGTCGGTGGCGGTGGAGCCGGTGGCCTCGCCGCTGATCAGCCAGACCCTGGCCGGTGAAGAGCTCAAGCCCAGCCCGCACAAGATCCAGGGCATTGGCGCGGGCTTTGTGCCGAAGAACCTCGACCTCTCCATGGTCGACCAGGTCGAGACGGTGACCGACGAAGAGTCCAAGGCCATGGCCATTCGGCTGATGCAGGAAGAGGGCATTCTGTGCGGTATTTCCTGTGGCGCAGCGATGGCGGCGGCAGTGCGCCTGGCCGAAAAACCAGAGATGCAGGGTAAGACCATCGTCGTAATCCTGCCCGACTCTGGCGAGCGTTACCTGTCGAGCATGCTGTTCAGCGATATGTTCAGCGAGCAGGAAAACCAGCAGTAATCGCCTCGTCCTCTGATCAGGCGCAACACTCGGTAATCCGGTTTATTGCAGAATCTTCATGAATGAGATCCCGCCCAGGTTGTTTTTACCGGGGCGGGATGGGTTTATGATGGCCGGATGATTTTTTCGGCAGCAGGCGGCGCAGGCCTGCTTCCTTTCCAAGGAGTGTTGCATGACCTTTTCCTTTGCAGCCAAGGCGGGTGTCCTGCTGGTGTTTTTCGGCAGCGTGCTGTTCGTGCACCTGCGCGGCAAGGCGCGCCTGCCGGTGTTGCGCCAGTTCGTCAACCATTCGGCGCTGTTCGCCCCCTATAACGCCTTGATGTACCTGTTTTCTGGCGTGCCGTCCAAGCCGTACCTGGACCGCCAGCGCTTCCCTGAACTGGATGTGCTGAAGGACAACTGGCAGGAAATCCGCGAAGAGGCCATGCGCCTGTTCGACGAGGGCTACATTCGCGCAGCTGAAAAAGACAACGACGCCGGCTTCGGTTCGTTCTTCAAGAAGGGCTGGAAGCGCTTCTACCTGAAGTGGTACGACAAACCGCTGCCGTCGGCCGAGGCCCTGTGCCCGCGCACCGTCGAGTTGGTCAGCAGCATCCCCAACGTCAAGGGCGCGATGTTCGCCTTGCTGCCCGGTGGCAGCCACCTGAACCCGCACCGCGACCCGTTCGCCGGCTCGTTGCGCTATCACCTGGGCTTGTCCACGCCCAATTCCGACGACTGCCGCATCTACGTCGATGGCCAGGTGTATGCCTGGCGTGACGGCGAGGACGTGATGTTCGACGAGACCTACGTGCACTGGGTCAAGAACGAGACCGACGTCACCCGCGTGATCTTGTTCTGCGACATCGAACGCCCGCTGAGCAGCCCGCTGATGACCCGCATCAACCGCCAAGTCAGTGCCTTCCTCGGCCGCGCCACCGCGCCGCAGAACACCGACGACGAGCGCGTCGGCGGGATCAACCAGGCGTATGCCTGGAGCAAGCGCTTCAGCAACAAGATCAGCAGCCACGTGAAGCAGTTCAAGCGCGCCAACCCCAAGGCCTACCGCATTCTGCGGCCGGTGTTGGCGGTGGTGGTGGCGTATCTGTTGTACCGCTGGTTGTTCTGATTGCTAATTGCCCGCAGCGCCAGGTGTTCCTGGCGCTTGCAGGCGACCCTTTTTCGGGGTTTATAGTGAATTATAGATCGATTATAGAGCCATTATAGATAGCGCAAAAAAAGGGCGGCCATTGTCGTGACCGCCCCTTGCCAAGCCCGCGCTACGCTACCTCACGCCGGCTCCAACGCCTCGACCACCTTCCCGCGGCTCAGGTGCACCACCTTGTCCGCCGTATCGAAGTAGCGGTCATCATGCGAGATCACGATGATGGTCTTGCCCAACCGCTTCAGGTCCGGCAGCAGCTCGGTGTAGAACACCCGGCGGAAGGTCGGGTCCTGGTCCGCCGCCCATTCGTCAAACACCAATACCGGCCGCCCATCCAGCCAGGCGTTGACCAGCGCCAGGCGTTTGCGTTGGCCGGTGGAAAGGTCGGTGGTGGTAAACGCCCCATCGCGCACGCTCACCTTATGGGCGATTTCCAGCCGCTCCAGGTAGCGCGTGGCATCGCTGGGCAGGCTGTGCTCGTGCTCGGGCAGGTCTTCGAACAGGTAGTAGTCGGCGAACACGGTGGTGAACAGCTGGCGATAGTCGTCCAGCCCCTGCGGGTCAACGGCCTTGCCGTTCAGGCGCACTTCGCCGCGTTGCGGGGTATACAGGCCCAGCAGCAGCTTGATCAGCGAGGTCTTGCCGCAGCCGTTTTCGCCGACGATGAACAGGATCTCGCCCGGCGCGATGCTCAGGTTCACCGGCCCGACGCGGAAGGGTTCGTTGCCGTCCACCGGTGGGTAGGCGTATTCGACATTGTGCAGCTCCAGGTGCGCGCTGCCCGGGGCGGTGTGCTTGACCGGCTGGTCCAGCAGCAGGTGCGGTTCGGGCGAGGAAAAACGCTCGGACAGGTCGGCGATGCGGCGAAACGCCACTTGCGCGCGGCCGAGAATCGGCAGGTTGCCGATCAGCGTCTCCAGCGGGCCTTTCATGTACAGCAGCACCAGCACGAAGCCGCTCATTACGGCCGGGTCGTTGCTCGGCCACAGCGACTGCAGGGCCAGGGTCAGGCCGATGACCACGAAGAACAGCATCGAGCCGAGGCTCTTGGCGGCCACGAAGATGTTGATGGCGCGGATGTGGGTGTTGGCGATGAAGTCGGCCGTGCCCTGGATGTTGCGGGTCAGCATGGCATGGCGGCGGCGGCGGTCGATGCGCAGCTCTTTGGCGCCTTCGGCAATCGCCGAGTAGTGCTTTTGGAGGTTGTCCTCGGCATCGCGGGCGGCGTTGAAACCGGCCACGCCTTTTTGTCGGGCCACGTACTGCACGGCGCTGCCGATGCCGATCGCCACCAGGGTGATCAGGAAGATCGGCCACGACAGCCAGGCCAGGTAGGCCATGCAGCCGATCACCGTGGTCAGCGAGATGGCCAGCGGGGCGAAGGCGAAGGCGAAGTCGCTGATGGTGTCGACGTCGCGGGTCAGCACTGGGATCAGGCGGTGGGTGCGGTAGCGCTCGATCTGCTCGATCGGCGCCGACAGCACCTTGGCGCCGAGGTCTTTGCGCAGCCGGGCGATGACCTTCTGGCCTACGTAGTTGGTGCCACTGTCGGCGGCCACGCTGCTCACCAGCGCCAGCACGCACAGGCCGGCGAAGGCCAGGATCACGCCCTGGCTCATGCCATCGGGGGCATGCAGGCCCTGGTTGACGGTGGCCAGCAGCGCGGTCACGGCCAGGCCGCCGACCATGCCCAGCAGCACCGAGACGATGACCGCCGGGCGGTAGGGTTTGAGCAGGCCCAGCAATTCGCGGATGGCCCCGGGGGAAGACGTTTTCATGAAGCGCGATCTCGGTGAGGGAGTGGAGGTGGGCGGCGCGGCGGGGTCAGCTCCCGAGGGCCAGGGTGCCCTTCATCAAGGTGCTGTGGAACGGGAACGAGCAGTAGAAGCTGTAGGCAGTGCCGGCCTTCAACGAACGGGTGTCGAGGGTGACGCTGTCTTTTTCGCCACCGCCGATCAGGCGGGTATGGGCGATGACCCGGGTATCGCCTGGCTTCACGTAGTCCTGTGCCTCGCCTGCCTTCAGGCCGTCGTCCAGCACGCCTTGCATGTCTGCCTGGGTGCTCAGGACCCAGTTATGGCCCATCACGTTCTTCGGCATTTCGCCAGGGTGGGCGAGGGTGACGGTGAACGACGTGCAGGCCTTGGGGATGGTGATTTCGGCCTTGTCGAAGGTCATCTGGTCGGTGCCGTGGATGTCCACGGCGCAGTGCTCGGCCGACCAGGCGACGGCAGGGGCCGCGGCAAGCAAGGCGAGGAGCAGAAGCTGGCGAGTCATGTAGGGTTCCTGGACGATAAAAGGGTGCACATCGTTCAGACGAACCGGCGCGCGTTCGCTTTACCTGTGTGTTCGCGCGGGTGAATTTCTGCCGGGCATGCTCGTTCATCTAGTCAGGCGCCCTGATGGCGCAGCATCCCTTTCGCCGCCACGGCGGCCCTGGCTTGAGGTGACGGTACATGAGTGAATTGCTGAGCTTTGCGATCGAACCCCTGGACGCTGCCCGCGGCGACCTGCCGTTGTTGGTGCGCGCGCCGGAGCCTGGCATCGACCTGCTCGACGCGTTCGACGAGCTGAAACCGCTGGTTGACCGCCACCTGCTGCACGCCGGCGGCATCCTGTTCAGGGGCTTCCAGGTGGGTGGGGCTGAGGCTTTTCGCCAGTTCGCCGCCGCGTTCGGCCACCCGCTGCTCAACTACGAGTTCGGCTCCACGCCGCGCAGCAACGTGACCCAAGGCGTTTACACCTCGACCGAGTACCCGGCGCACCAGAGCATCCCGCTGCACAACGAGCAGGCCTACACCCTCGAGTGGCCGATGAAGATCTGGTTCTACAGCGTGATCCCCGCCGAGACCGGCGGCGAGACGCCGATTGCCGACAGCCGCGAGGTGTATCGGCGGATGCCAGCGCGTATTCGCGAGCGCTTGGTCGAGAAGGGCCTGATGTATGTGCGCAACTACGGCAACGGCCTGGACGTGGAATGGTCGCAGGTGTTCAACACCGAAGACCCGCGGCAGGTCGAGGCCTACTGCCGTGCGCATGCCATTGAATGCATCTGGAAGGAGGATGGCGAGTTGCGCACACGCCAACGCTGCCAGGTGGTGGCGCGTCATCCGGTGACGGGGGAGGACGTGTGGTTCAACCAGGCGCACCTGTTTCATGTGTCTAACCTGCAGCCGGAGGTGCGGGAGTCGTTGATGGACATCGTCGAGGAAGAGGACCTGCCGCGTAATGTGTATTACGGCGATGGCTCGACCATTGAGGACGCGTTGCTTGATGAGGTACGCGGGGTGTTGGATGAGTGCACTATCAGTTTCCCTTGGCTGGAGAATGATGTGCTGATGCTCGATAACATGCTCGCGGCGCATGCGCGTTCGCCGTTTACGGGGAAGCGCAAGGTGGTGGTGGCGATGGCGCAGGGGCATTCTCAGGTGGGGCGGTGAGGAGGTGCATGCCTTGGGAGTTTTGTCGCCTGTGAGATCGGGCGCTGCAAAACCCAAGGCATGCACCTATCAGCCCCAACCCCTAAATCGGCCCCCCATGCCTTCGTCTGACAGTTACCGCTCGACTGCCAGGACACCGCTCGACATGAATGCTGAACAGACGCTCAAACTCGCCCGCCGTTTCATCGAACTCAGCCCCGACAAGCGCCGCCTGTTCCTCAAGGCGTTGCAGGGCGAGGGCATGGACTTCTCCGTGCTGCCGATTGCGCCGGGTGTCGAGGTCGACGAGCGTGACCGGTTGTCCTACGCCCAGCGGCGCATGTGGTTCCTCTGGCAACTCGACCCCCAAGGCGCAGCCTATAACCTGCCAATGGCCGTGCGCCTGAATGGCCCATTGGACCTGAGCGCCCTGCAACACGCATTCGACGCTCTGGTCGCCCGCCACGAAACCCTGCGCACCCGCTTTGTCGCCGACGGCGATGACGTACGTCAGCACGTGGATGCCGTCGCGGCCCCGCTGCAATTGCGCCAGGACTGCCTGAGCGAACTGGCCGAAGCGACCCGCCAACACACCCTCGAATCGATTGCCGAAGCCGAGGCCCTGGCGCCTTTCGACCTGGCCACCGGCCCGCTGCTGCGCGTGCGCCTGCTGCAACTGGCAGCGCAGGAACATGTCCTGCTGCTGACCCTGCACCACATCGTCGCCGATGGCTGGTCGATGAACGTGTTGATCGACGAATTCCTGCACCTGTACGACGCCGCCGTGGCCGGCACCCAAGCCACACTCGAGCCCCTGCCGATCCAGTACCGTGACTATGCCCTGTGGCAGCGCAGCTGGCTCGAGGCTGGTGAGCAGGACCGCCAATTGGCGTACTGGCAGGCGCGCCTGGGCGATGATCACGCCCCACTGGAGCTGCCGCTGGACCGCCCCCGTAACGGCCGGCCAAGCTACCGCGGCGCTCGCCACGCATTCCCGATTGCTGCTGATATCGCCGAGCGCCTGCGCGGCCTGGCGCGTCGGCACAACGTTACCTTGTTCATGGTTTTGCTGGCGGCCTTCAAGCTGCTGCTGCAGCGCTACAGCGGGCAGGGCGCGATTCGCGTCGGCGTGCCCATCGCCAACCGCAACCGCGCCGAAAGCCAGGGTTTGATCGGCTGCTTCATCAATACCCAGGTGCTGCACACCGAGCTCGACCCGCTGCTGGATATCACCGGCCTGTTGCAGCGCGTGCGCGAAACCGCCGTGGGCGCGCAGAGCCATCAGGACCTGCCGTTCGAGCAACTGGTCGAAGCCTTGGACCTGCCCCGTAGCACCGACAGCCCGCTGTTCCGCGTGCTGTTCAACCATCAGGCCCAGGTGGCGGATGTCGAAGCCATCAAGACCTGCTCCGGGCTGAGCCTGGCGCCGATCACCCTGGAAAAGCACAGCGCCCGTTTCGACCTGGCGCTGGATACCCACGAGCGTGCCGGGCAGCTGCATGCGGCCTTCACCTATGCCTTGGACGTGTTCGATGCGGCCACGATCGAGGCCCTGGGCGAGCAATGGCTGGCCCTGGTGCAGGCGCTGGCCGATGACACCGCTGGCGCGGTGGGCGAGTTGCCGTTGCCGGGCCTGGCAGCCACTCGGGGTGTGCCAGGTCATTTGGTCGAGCCGCTGCTGGTTCACCAGCGCTTTGCCGACGCCGCCCGCCGCCACCCCGCGCGCACTGCAGTGATGGCCGCCGGCGAGGCAGCCAGCTACGCCGAACTCGATGCCCGCGCCGAGGCCATCGCCGACAGGCTGGTCGAAGCTGGCGTGCAGCCAGACACCCTGGTCGGCGTGCTGGCTGACCGCAGTGTCGGCATGCTCGCCAGCATCCTCGGCGTGCTCAAGGCGGGCGGCACGTACCTGCCCCTGGAGCCTGAACAACCGGCCGAACGCCTGGCCTACCTGCTCACCGACAGCGGCACCCAGCGGGTGCTGGCGCCTGGCAACTGGCAGGCGGAACTGCCAGAAGGCGTCTCCCGGCTGGCATGGGAACATACCCAAGCCCTAAGCCAAAACACGCCACGCCCTAGTGCTGCCGCAGCCAACCTCGCCTACGTGATCTACACCTCCGGCACCACCGGCCAGCCCAAGGGCGTCGCGATCAGCCATGGCGCCTTGGGCAACTACGTTGAGGGCATCGCCGCACGCCTGCCGGTGGGGCAGATCCACAGCATGGCGCAAGTCTCGACCCCGGCAGCGGACCTTGGCCACACCATGCTGTTCGGCGCCCTGTGTGGCGGCCAGACCTTGCACCTGATGCTGCGCGAGCAAGTGTTGGATGCCGAGGGCTTTGCGGCCTACCTGGCACAGCACCAGGTGGACGCCCTTAAGATCGTGCCCTCGCACCTGGAGGCCATGTTGGGCGCCGGTAGCGCGGCACTGCCTGGCCAGTGCCTAGTGCTGGGCGGCGAAGCCATCAGCCCGGGCCTACTCGGCAAAATCCGCACACTGGCGCCGGCACTCAAGGTGTTCAACCACTACGGCCCGACCGAGACCACGGTCGGCGTGCTGGTGGCTGAACTGGACGATCAGGCGTCGCTCGGCCAACCGCTGGCCAACGCAACCGTCAGCGTGCTCGACAGCTGCCTGCAGCCACTGCCGGCCAAGGCCAAGGGCGAGCTGTACATCGGCGGCGCCGGCCTTGCCCGTGGCTACCTCGGCCGCCCGGCGCTCACCGCCGAGCGCTTCGTGCCCGACCCAAGTGGTGCCCACGGAGAACGCCTTTACCGCAGTGGCGACTGGGTACGGCACAACGCCGCTGGCGAGCTGCAGTTTGCCGGGCGCATGGACGGCCAGGTGAAAATCCGCGGTTACCGCGTGGAACTGGCCGAGATCGAGCACCAGTTGCGTGGCCTGGAAGGCGTCGCCAACGCCGTGGTCCGGGTCAAGGGCCAGGTACCGGAAGCGGTGCTGGCGGCCTGGCTGGTGCCCAGCCAGATGCCGGCAGACAGCCAGGCTTGGCAGGACACGATTCGCGCCACGCTCAAAGGCCTGCTGCCCGAGCACATGGTGCCGACCCACCTGATGGTGCTGGCGCAACTGCCGGTCACGGTCAACGGCAAGGTCGACGTCAAGGCGCTGCCCGAGCCGGTGGCCACCCAGGCGGCTTACCAGGCACCGGCGACCCCGCTGCAGGTGCAACTGGCGCAGATCTGGGCTGAAGTGCTGCAGGTGCCGCAGGTGGGCCTCAGCGACAACTTCTTTGCCTTGGGCGGGCACTCGCTGCTGGCCACCCAGGCCGTATCGCGGGTGCGCAAGCACCTGGGCCTGGACATCCCGCTGCGTACCCTGTTCGACACGGTCGACCTGCAGGCTTTCGCCCAGGCCGTGGCCGAGGGCGAGCAGGGTGCAGGGCTTGAGATCGAGATCCTCGACCGCGAGCAGCCACTGCCGGTGTCCCGCTCGCAAAACCGCCAGTGGCTGTTCTGGAAGCTCAACCCCGAAAGCCTGGCTTACAACACGCCAATGGCCGTGCGCATGCAAGGCACCCTCGACCGTGCTGCCGTACAGGCCGCCCTCGACGCGCTGGTGGCACGCCACGAGTCGCTGCGCACGGTATTCGTCGAAGCCAACGGTCTGCCGTGGCAACGCATCATGCCCGTTGCCTCGGTGCCGATCGGTTTCGAAGACCTCAGTGGCCAGGACGATGCCGCGCAGATGCGCAAGCTGGAGGGCGAAGCCTTCGCCCCGTTCGACCTGGAGCACGGCCCACTGCTGCGTGCCCGCCTGTTCAAGGTGCATGCGCAAGAGCACCTGCTGTCGCTGACCCTGCACCACATCGTCTCCGACGGTTGGTCTATGAGCCTGCTGGTACGCGAGTTCGCAGCGGCCTACAACGCGGCGGCCAGCGGCCAGGTGCGGGCCATCGAACCGCTGCCGGTGCAGTACGCCGACTTCGCCGCCTGGCAACGCAAATGGCTGGACGAGGGGCAGATGCAGGCACAGATCGACTATTGGAAAGCGCGCCTTGAAGACGACTTCGAGGTCCTCGAACTGCCCGCCGACCGTATTCGCCCGCAGGTCAAAAGCTACCAGGGCAGCCGCTTCGATGTGCGCCTGCCGCTGGTCCTGACCGAGCGCCTGCGGGCATTGGCGGTGGCGTCCAATGCCACGCTGTTCCATGTCTTTTTGGCGGCCTATGCCATCGTGCTGTCGCGTTACAGCCGCAAGGACACGATCAACATCGGCGTGCCCGTCACCAACCGCAACCGCCTGGAGCTCGAAGGGCTGATCGGCTTCTTCATCAACGTGGTGGTGGCGCGGGTGGGCGTCGATGGCAGCCTGCCGTTCCCGCAACTGCTGGCCGCGATCAAGGAGACCACGTTGCAGGCCCAGGCCAACAAGGACGTGCCGTTCCTTGAGGTGGCCGAAGCCCTGTACCCCGAGCGCGACCAGGGCGTGAACCCGTTCTTCCAGGTGCTGTACAACCACTTGCGCGACTTGGGCGAGCAGGTGTCCAGCGATGCCCTGCGCGGCCTCAAGGTCCGGGAAGTGGACCTGCTGGAACCGGGCGCGCAGTACGACATCTCGCTTAACACCCTGGAACGCTCCGACGGTGTAACGGCCTCGTTCAACTACTCCACCGACCTGTTCGATGCCCCGCGTATCGAGCGCATGGCCGGGCACTGGCAAGCGCTGCTCGAAGCCATCTGTGCCGAGCCGCAGCGCTGCATCGCCGAGCTGGACTTCTTGGCCGACGCTGAGCGCCGTCAACTGACTCAAGGCTGGAACCCGGCACCGCAGGCCAGCAGCGGCCTGTGTGCGCACCAGTTGCTGGAGCGTCAGGCAAGTGCGCGGCCCGACGCCGTGGCGCTTATTTTCGACGACCAGCAACTGAGCTACGCCGAGCTGGACCGCTGCAGTAACCAATTGGCCCACCGCCTGCGTGCCCTGGGCGTAGGCCCAGACCGCCTGGTAGGTGTAGCCGTCGAGCGCGGCCTGGGCATGGCACTGGCGCTGATCGCCATTCACAAGGCTGGCGGTGCCTATGTGCCGCTGGACCCGGACTACCCGCAAGAGCGCCTGGCGTACATGGTCGAGGACAGCGGCATCGGCCTGCTGCTGGCCGATGCGCCGTCGCTGGCGCGCTTGCAGCTGGATAAGCAGCTGCCTTGCGTGGTGCTCGAGCCCGGCACCCAGTGGCTGCACGCCTGGCCAGCCGAGCCGCTGCCGAACCTGGCCGCGCCGCACAACCTCGCCTATGTCATCTACACCTCCGGTTCCACCGGCATGCCCAAGGGCGTGGCCATCGATCACCATGCCTTGTCGGTGTTCTGCCAGGTGGCTGGCGACTACTCGCGCCTGAGCCCGGAAGACCGTGTGCTGCAGTTCGCTACCTTCAGCTTCGACGGCTTCATCGAGCAGTTTTTCCCGCCGCTGGCGCAAGGCGCTTGCGTGGTGCTGCGCGACCTGCGGCTGTGGGACACCAACACCCTGGTGGACGAGATCAACCGCCACGGGGTTACCGTGGCCGACCTGCCGGCGGCCTACTGGAGGCTACTGGCCCTGGAGCGTCGCGCACCCGAGGCCTATGGCCGGCTCAAGCAGATCCACGTGGGCGGTGAAGCGGTGCCGGAAGATGCCCTGCGCGCCTGGCTGGCCGACGGGCCGCCGGCGGTGCGCCTGCTCAACACCTACGGCCCGACCGAGGCGACCGTGGTCGCCACCACGTTCGACTGCTCGCCAATGACGCCCGAGCAGATCAGCGCAGGCGGCGTGCCGATTGGCCGCGCGTTGCCAGGCCGGACCTTGCACGCCCTGGACGACGGCCTGGCGCCGACCCCGGTCGGCGTGTCGGGCGAACTGTTCATCGGCGGGGCAGGGTGCCTGGCGCGGGGTTACCACCAACGTCCATCGCTGACAGCCGAACGCTTCATTCCCGACCCGTTCGACCCCGTGGGTGGAGGCCGGTTGTACCGCACCGGCGATCTCGGCTACTACGACGAGCAGGGGCAACTGGCCTATCGCGGGCGAGCTGACCACCAGGTGAAGGTGCGCGGCTTCCGCATTGAACTGGGCGAGATCGAGCAGTACCTGCGCGCGCACCCGGATGTGCGCGAGGCAACGGTACTGGCTATCGACCTGCCCAGCGGGAAGCAGCTGTGCGCCTATGCCGTGCCTGTCGAAGGCAGCACTGGCGACCTGCGCCAGGCGCTCAAGCAGTACCTCAAGGCCAGCCTGCCGGACTACATGATCCCGTCCTACCTGGTGACCCTGCCGAACATGCCGCTGACCCCCAGCGGCAAGCTCGACCGCAAGGCGCTGCCGCTGCCCGACCCCAGCCAGCCGCAGCACGACTACGAAGCGCCGCAGACCGAACTGCAACAGCAACTGGCGCAGATCTGGGCGCAATTGCTGAACCTCGGCCAGGTTGGCCTGAACGACAACTTCTTCGAGCTCGGCGGCCACTCCCTGCTGGCCGCACAGGCAGTTTCGCGCATCAACGTGGAGCTGGGGCTGGACCTGCCCCTGCGGCTGATCTTCGCCCACCCCGAGCTGCGTGCGTTCGCCCAGGCACTGGACGAGCAAGGCCTGTCGCTGAGCGACGACGGCCTGAGCGATATCGAAAAAATGATGAATGAATTCACAGAGGCCTGACATGGAACTCACTGCAGCACAACGCATTGCCCAACGCTTCGTCGGCCTCCCTGTGGAGCAGCGTCAGCAGATTCTGGAGAAAATGCAGGCCACCGGGCAAAGCTTCCGCCTGTTGCCCATCGTGCCCGCACGCCAGAGCCTGGCGCGCATTCCGTTGTCGTTTGCCCAGCAGCGCTTGCTGTTCCTCTGGCAGTTGGAGCCCGACAGCCCGGCCTATAACGTGCCGATGGCCGTGCGCCTCAAGGGCGCACTCGACCTGGCGGTATTGCAGCAGGCGCTGGATGCGCTGGTCAGCCGTCACGAGTCGCTGCGTACCCGCTTCGTCTCGGATGAAGGCGAGTTCCATCAGGACATTCTCGACGCCTGCCCGCTGGTGCTGGACGTGGTCGAGTGCCAGGACGATGAAGCCGCCTTGAGCGTCGCTGTCGATGCCGCGCTGAAGCAGCCGTTCGACCTGCTGGCCGGGCCGTTGATGCGGGTTACGCTGCTGCGCGTGGACGCCGAGCACCATGTGCTGGCCCTGAGCATGCACCACATCATCTCCGACGGTTGGTCGAGCGACCTGCTGGTGCAGGAGTTCATCCAGTTGTACACCGCGTTGGCTGAAGGCCGTCAGGCCGAATTGCCGGCCCTGCCGATCCAGTACGCCGATTATGCGATCTGGCAGCGTGCCTGGCTGGAGGCCGGTGAGGCCCAGCGCCAGCTGGCGTACTGGCAGGCGCAACTGGGTGACGAGCAGCCGTTGCTGAGCCTGCCGTTGGACTTCGAGCGGCCGGCCACGCCGAGCTATCGCGGCGCGGTGCTCAAACTGAACATCGGCGCCGAGCAGGCCGAGGCTTTGCGCGCCCAGGCACGCAAGGGCGGCCACACCGTATTCGTGCTGATGTTGGCTGCCATGGCGGTGGTGCTGTCGCGCTACAGCGGGCAGGCGGACATCCGCATCGGCGCACCGAATGCCGGGCGTAACCGCAAAGAGCTGGAAGGCCTGATCGGCTTCTTCATCAATACCCAAGTGCTGCGTGTGCAAGTGGACGAGCGCGCGACCTTCGCTGCGCTGCTGGAGCAGGTCAAGGACGTGATCGGCGGCGCCCAGTCGCATCAGGAGCTGCCGTTCGAGCACCTGGTGGATGCCTTGCTGCCAGAACGCAACCTGGCCCACAACCCGCTGTTCCAGTTCAAGATCAACCAGCACGTGGCGGCCGGCGACCCCTCGCGCAAGCGCCTGGGCGAGCTGGAGGTAGAAGGCTTTGCCCGCGAAGGAGGCGATGCGCGCTTTGACCTGGCCTTCGACTTCTCGGATAAACCCGAAGGCATCGAGGGGTACTTCACCTACGCCACCGACCTGTTCGAGCAGGCCACCATTCAGCGCCTGTCGGATTCGCTGCGGCGCGTGCTGGACGTGCTCAGCCACGGCCCGCACACGCCGATCGTCGAGCACCTTGAAGTGGCGGCGCAGCAGCAGGCCGCGCCAGCAGCTTACCCGCACCGCGACTTTCTCGCCTTGTGGCACCAGGCGATGGCCCAAGGGCAGGCCCAAGGTGGCGTGCGCGCAGGTGACCGCTTCATGACCCAGGCCGGGCTGGACGCTGCGTCCAACCGCGTGGCCGACTACCTGCGCCAGCGCGGCGTCGGTGCTGGCAGCATCGTTGCCCTGTGCCTGCCGCGCTCCATCGAGTGGGTCACGGCCTTGCTGGCAGTCCTCAAGACCGGGGCCGCTTACCTGCCGCTGGACACCCAGCAGCCGCAGGAGCGCTTGCAGCAGTTGATCGTCGACAGTGGCGCTGCCGTGCTGCTGCATGAGCCGGGCGATACACGCTTCGCGGGCCTCGACGGGGTGCAGGCGGTTGCCTGTGAACCCGCCACCTGGGCAGGCTGCAGCGACAGCTGGGTAGAGGTTGCAGTCAGCCCTGAACAGCCGGCCTACCTCATCTACACCTCGGGCTCGACCGGCCAGCCGAAAGGCGTGGTGGTCAGCCACGGGGCGCTGGCCAGCTACATTCAGGCCGTGCTGGAGCGCCTGCAACTGCCCGCCGGTGCGAGCATGGCCATGGTGTCCACCACCGCCGCCGACCTGGGCCACACCGTGCTGTTCGGGGCCCTGGCCTCGGGCCGCCTGCTGCATTTGTTGCCGCAGGAACTGGCCTTCGACCCCGACGGTTTCGCCAGCTACATGGCGCAGCACCAGGTGGGCGTGGTGAAGCTGGTGCCAAGCCACCTGCAAGGCCTGCTGCAAGCGTCCCGCGCCGCCGAGGTGCTGCCTGCCGAAGCGTTGATTCTGGGCGGCGAAGCGTGCCCTTGGAGCCTGTTGGAAAAAGTCCGTGAGTTGCGCCCGGGGTGCCGGGTGATCAACCACTACGGCCCGACCGAGACCACGGTCGGCGTGCTGACCTTCGAGCCAGGCCAGCGTCTGCAAGGCTGCCGCACGGTGCCGGTCGGTCGCCCGCTGGGCAATGCCTGCGCCCAGGTGCTCGATGGTTACCTCAACCCGCTGGCGCCGCACGTGGTCGGCGAGCTGTACCTGGGTGGGCAGGGTGTTGCTCAGGGCTACCTGGGCCAGCCGGGGCTGACGGCCGAGCGCTTTGTGCCGGCTGCGGGTGGCGCCCGCTTGTACCGCACGGGCGACCGAGCGCGAATGAGTGCTGAAGGCCTGATCGAATTCATCGGGCGTGCCGATGACCAGGTGAAAATCCGTGGCTATCGCGTCGAGCCGGGTGAAATCGGCCGAGTCATCGCCGGGCTGCCCGGTGTCAGCGACGCCGTGGTCCTGGCCGTGCCGCTGGAAGGCGATGCCGAGCGCCTGCAGTTGGTGGCCTACGTGGTGGCTGAAGGGGACATGAGCACACAGCAGTTGCAGGCGCACCTGCAGACGCGCCTGCCTGACTACATGGTGCCCGCACACATCCTGTTGCTCGAGCGCCTGCCACTGACTGCCAACGGCAAGCTCGACAAGCGTGCCTTGCCCACACCGGGCGCGGTAAGCCGCGGCTATGTGGCCCCAGAAGGCGAGATCGAAGAGAAGCTCGCCGCCGTGTGGGCCGATGTGCTCAAGCTGGAGCGCGTGGGCAGCAGCGACAACTTCTTCGAGTTGGGTGGCGACTCCATCCTCAGCCTGCAGATCATCGCCCGGGCCAAGCGCCAAGGCATCAAGATCACCCCCAAGCAACTGTTCGAACAGCAGACCGTTGGCCAACTGGCCCAGGTCGCCAAGCGCATTGAAGTCAAGCAACCGCTTGCAGCCCCCGTGGATACCGCGACCCGCGGTGAGGTGGCGCTGCTGCCGGCCCAGGTGCGTTTCTTCGAGATGGACATCGCCCAGCCAGCGCATTGGAACCAGTCGGTGCTGCTGAAACCGGCCCAGCGTGTGCAAGTGGAGCACCTGGAAGCGGCCCTGCGTGCGGTGCTGGAACAGCACGATGCCTTGCGCCTGCGCTTCAGCCGCCAGAACGGCCAGTGGCAGGCCCGCTTCCAGGCCCTGGACGCTTCGCCGGTGCTGCGCCAGCGCAGCCTCGCGGCGTTGAGCGAACTGGACGCTGCGGGTACTGAGGTGCAAGCCAGCCTCGACCTGGAGCACGGGCCGCTGCTGCGTGCCGAACTGTTCGACGTCGCCGATGGCCAGCAGCGTTTGCTGTTGGTCATCCACCACTTGGTGGTAGACGGTGTGTCATGGCGGGTACTGCTGGAGGACCTGCAAGAGGCTTACCAGCAACGCCTGGACGGGCAGGTCGTTAGCCTGCCGGCCAAAACCTGCACCGTGAAAACCTGGGCCGAGCGCCTGGTCGCTCACGCCAGCAGCCCAGCGCTGCACGCCCAGGCTGACTACTGGCAGCAGGTGCTGCAAGGCAGCCCGGCAGAACTGCCGCGTGACAACCCGCAGGGCAGCCTGGGCAACCAGCATGCCCGTACCGCTGCATCGCGCCTGGATGCCGCGCGTACCGCCCAGTTGCTAAAGCAGGCACCCGCCGCCTACCGCACCCAGGTCAACGACCTGCTGCTGACCGCGCTGGCGCGTACCCTGTGCCAGTGGAGCGCGCAGGACGAGGTGCTGGTGCAACTGGAAGGCCATGGCCGCGAAGACCTGTTCGACGACCTTGACCTCAGCCGCACGGTGGGTTGGTTCACCAGCGTGTTCCCGGTACGCCTTGCCCCTGGCCAGGCGCTGGGCCCGTCGATCAAGGCAATCAAAGAGCAATTGCGCGCGGTGCCGGACAAGGGCATCGGTTACGGCTTGCTGCGTTACCTGGGCGATACCCCGGTCCGCGAGCGGCTCAGCGGCGCTGCGCAGCCACGCGTCACCTTCAACTACCTGGGCCAGTTCGACAGCAGTTTCACGACGGACGATGCTGCCTTGTTCAGCCCGAGCGGCGAAAGCGCCGGGCGTACCCAATGCGCCGGTGCGCAACTGGGCAACTGGCTGAGCATCACCGGCCAGGTGTATGGCGGCGAGCTGTTCCTGGAGTGGACCTACAGCGAAGACGTCTACCACCCGGAAACCATCCAGCAACTGGCCCAGGCCTACGAGCAGGCACTGGCCGAGTTGGTCGAGCATTGCTGCCAGGCGCAGCACCACGGCGTGACGCCTTCGGACTTCCCATTGGCCGCGCTCACCCAGGGCCAGTTGGACTGCTTGCCTGTACCTGCAGCGCAGATCGCCGATGTGTATCCGCTGTCGCCGATGCAGCAGGGCATGCTGTTCCACACCCTGTACGATCAGCAGGCCGGCAACTACATCAACCAGTTGCGGGTCGATGTCGAGGGGCTGGATGTGCAGCGCTTCAAGCAGGCCTGGCAGGCTGCGCTCGATGCTCATGACATCCTGCGCAGCAGTTTTGTGCTGCAGGGCGAGCTGGAGCAGGCCGTGCAGGTGGTGCGCAAATCGGTGGCGTTGCCGTGCAGCGAGCATGACTGGCGTGGCCAGCCGGCGCTTGAGCAGGCCCTGCAGGCGCTGGCCGAAGGCGAGCGCCAACAAGGGTTCGACCTGAGCGAAGCGCCGCTGCTGCGCCTGGTGCTGGTGCAAACGGGCGAAGCCCGCCACCACCTGATCTACACCAACCACCACATCTTGATGGATGGCTGGAGCACCTCACGCCTGCTGGGCGAAGTGCTGCAACGTTACGCAGGCATGGCGCCAAAGGCCCAGGCCACGCACTACCGCGACTATATCGCCTGGCTGCAAGGCCAGGACGCGGCGGTCGCCGAAGCTTTCTGGCAGGCCCAGCTGGCCGCGCTCGATGAGCCGACGCGCCTGGCCCAGGCCATTGCCGGGAGCGCGGGCGTTGCGGGCAGCGGCTATGGTGATCATCGCCTGGCCCTCGATGCCGAGCAGACCGCCCGCATTGAAGCCTTCGCCCGCGCTAACCGCGTCACCGTCAACACCCTGGTGCAATCGGCCTGGCTGCTGCTGTTGCAGCGCTATACCGGCCAGGCCAGTGTCTGCTTCGGCGCCACCGTGGCCGGCCGC
>Ga0160473_100115_pt1 | contig 80728 bp, 74 predicted proteins | sample HID1975I_E11MG_FD_108217 | JGI IMG/M metagenome (GOLD analysis project Ga0160473, IMG submission 108217) | Enriched soil microbial communities from UW Madison campus, WI, USA - HID1975I_E11 MG | ecosystem: Environmental > Terrestrial > Soil > Unclassified | place: USA: Madison, Wisconsin... | reverse complement strand
CTCGTCGAAGGCCATCACCACCACGGCGGCGCCGTAGCGCTTGCACAGGCGGGCGTGGTGCTTGAACTGCTCGACGCCTTCCTTCATGGAAATCGAGTTGACGATGCCCTTGCCCTGGATGCACTTGAGGCCCGCCTCGATCACTTCCCACTTGGAGGAGTCGATCATGATCGGCACGCGGGAGATGTCCGGCTCGCCAGCGATCATGTTGAGGAAGCGGACCATGGCGGCCTGGGAGTCGAGCATCCCTTCGTCCATGTTGATGTCGATTACCTGGGCACCGGCTTCGACCTGTTGCAGGGCCACTTCCAGGGCTTCGGTGTAGTTCTCTTCGCGGATCAGCCGGGCGAACTTGGCGGAACCTGTGATGTTGGTACGCTCACCCACGTTGACGAACAGCGACTGGCGGTCGATGGTGAACGGCTCCAGGCCCGACAGGCGACAGGCCTTGGCGATCTCCGGGATCTCACGTGGCTTGTACTTGGCAACCGCCTCGGCGATGGCCTGGATGTGGCCCGGGGTGGTGCCGCAGCAGCCGCCGATGATGTTAAGGAAGCCGCTGGCAGCGAACTCCTCGACCACCGCGGCCATTTCGGCCGGGGTTTCGTCGTACTCACCGAAGGCGTTGGGCAGGCCGGCGTTGGGGTGCGCCGAGACGTGGGTGTCGGCCTTGGTCGACAGCTCTTCCAGGTACGGGCGCAGGTCTTTGGCGCCGAGGGCGCAGTTGAGGCCGACGGAAATCGGCTTGGCGTGGCGCACCGAGTTCCAGAAGGCTTCGGTGGTCTGGCCCGACAGGGTGCGGCCCGAGGCGTCGGTGATGGTGCCGGAGATCATGATCGGCAGTTCGACGTTGTCATCCTCAAACACCTGTTGCACGGCGAAGATCGCGGCCTTGGCGTTGAGGGTGTCGAAGATGGTTTCGATCAGGATCAGGTCGGCGCCGCCCTCGATCAGGCCGCGGGTGGCCTCGATGTAGTTTTCTACCAGTTCGTCGAAGGTGACGTTGCGGTAGCCGGGGTCGTTGACGTCCGGGGAAATCGAGCAGGTGCGGCTGGTCGGGCCCAGTACGCCGGCGACGAAGCGCGGTTTGTCCGGCGTCTCCAGGGTCTTGGCGTCGGCCACCTGGCGGGCGATGCGCGCGCCTTCGACGTTCAGCTCGTAGACCAGCGATTCCATGCCGTAGTCGGCCTGGGAAATCTGCGTGGCGTTGAAGGTGTTGGTTTCGAGGATATCGGCGCCAGCGTCCAGGTAGGCTTTCTCGATCGCGGCGATGACATCGGGGCGGCTAAGCAGCAACAAGTCGTTGTTACCTTTCACATCGCTTGGCCAATCGGCAAAGCGCGTGCCACGATAGTCGTGTTCCTCGAGGCGATAACTTTGGATCATAGTACCCATGCCGCCGTCGAGGATCAGGATGCGCTCTTTGAGTGCGTGCTGGAGTGCTTGGAGACGAGCGCTGCGGTCGGACATAGGAACTACCTGGTCGGGCGAATATCAGAAGGTGCCGAATCATAACAAAGCTGCGCGGTTTTTAGGCGCACTGCCCATTTGCATGAATTTAGCTCATGTTGGCATACAAGCACCCAAGGACGACCAGGCAATCGTGATGGCTTTCAAGAACCAGGACTTTCCGCACATGGTGCATCGTTGTATTCGTGCTTGGGCGGGCGTTTTCGCCTTGCTCATCAGTGGCGCGACCTTCGGGCAGGCTGCCCAATCGAGCCCGGCTATTTCCTACACCCGGGATATCCAGCCAATTTTCACCGAGAAGTGCGTGGCCTGCCATGCCTGCAACGATGCGGCCTGCCAGCTCAAGCTGGAAAGCCCAGAGGGCGCGGTGCGGGGAGCGACCAAGGTGCCGGTGTACCAAGGTGACCGCAGCGCGGCGGTGCCGACTACGCGGCTGTTCTACGACGCCCACAGCGAGGGCGAGTGGCGCAAGAAGGGCTTCTACTCGGTGCTCGACGGCCAGGGCAGCCAGGCCGCGCTGATGGCGCGCATGCTCGAGCTGGGGCACAAGACGCCGCTTACGCCCAATGCCAAGCTGCCCGAGGACATCGTCTTGGGCATCAACCGCAACAACATGTGCCCTTTGCCCCATGAGTTCGACGCCTACGCTGGCGCGCACCCTAAAGAAGGCATGCCGCTGGCGGTCACCGGCCTGACCGACCAGGAGTACACCACCCTGCAACGCTGGCTGGCAGCTGGCGCGCCGGTGGAGTATCAGCCGATTCAGCCGAGCGCGGTCGAGGCCAAGCAGATCGCCGACTGGGAAGAGCTGCTCAACCGCCCGGGTTCGACCGAGGCGCTGGTTGGCCGTTGGCTTTATGAGCACCTGTTCCTTGCGCACATCTACTTCGTCGGCGGGGAGCAGGGCCACTTCTTCCAGTGGGTGCGTTCCCGCACGCCCAGTGGCCAGCCGGTCGATGTGATCGCGACCCGACGCCCCAACGACCCGCCGGGCACCGACTTTTACTACCGGCTGATGCCGGTGCAGGGTGTGATCGTGCACAAGACGCACATCACCTACCCAATGGGGCCGCAGAAGCTCAAGCGGGTCAAGCAACTGTTCTACGCGGGTGACTGGCATGCCTCGGCGCTGCCAGGCTATGGCCCGCGCCACCGGGCCAACCCGTTCGAGACTTTCGAGGCGATCCCGGCGGTGGCGCGTTACCAGTTCATGCTGGACAACGCCGAGTACTTCGTGCGCACCTTCATCCGTGGCCCGGTGTGCCGTGGGCAGATTGCAACCGACGTGATCCGCGACAACTTCTGGGCGCTCTTCCAGGAGCCGGCCCATGACCGCTACATCACCGATGCCCAGTACCGTGGAGAGGCTACGCCGCTGCTGGCCATGCCGGGGCAGATCGACGACGTGGGCAGTGTGCTGGGCCTCTGGCATGCCTACCGCGACAAGCGCAACGAATACGAAAAACTGCGCCGCGAAGCCTATGCCGAAATGCCGGCGCCGGGTTGGTCGACGCTGTGGGCCGGTAATGACAATGCACTGCTGAGCATCTTCCGCCACTTCGACAGCGCCTCGGTGACCAAGGGCCTGATCGGGGATGTGCCGCTCACCGTGTGGCTGTTTGACTACCCCTTGTTCGAGCGCACTTACTACCAGTTGGCCGTCAACTTCGATGTGTTCGGCAACGTTTCGCACCAGTTGCAGACCCGCCTGTACTTCGACCTGATCCGCAATGGCGCGGAGGTCAACTTCCTGCGCCTGATGCCGGCCGACCAGCGTGGCGCGATCCTCAGCGACTGGTACCAGAACAGCGGCAAGGTGAAGATGTGGCTCGATTACGAGGACATCGACACTGACACCCCAAGCGGTATCAAGCTGGACCCGGCGAACCCAAAACGCGACTTCGGGCTCAAGCTGGTGCAGCGTACCGGCAGCCTGAATGCGGCGCCTGACCCGATCAACCGCTGCCAGGGGGCTTACTGCTCGCGGCCGCAGATGAACGAAGCGTTCCGCAATGTCGAGCAGTCGCTCAGCCGCCTGGTGTCGCGCCCGGCTGCCGGGCTCAAGGTCATCAACCAACTGCCTGAGGCGACGATGCTGCGTATCGAAGGGCAGGGCGGCCAGCGCCAGGTGTACAGCCTGCTGCGCAACCGTGCGCACAGCAACGTTGCCTTCCTGATGGGCGAGGCTTACCGCTATCAGCCTGGGCTCGACACCCTGACCTTGTACCCGGGCGTGCTCAGCAGCTACCCGAACTTCATCTTCAACATTCCGGCCGAGGACGTGCCCGAGTTTGTCGAGGACATGGAGTATGCGCGTGATGATGCCGACAAATTCGAGCGCATCGTCATGCGCTGGGGCGTGCGCCGCAGCCATCCGCAGTTCTGGCAGTACTTCCATGACCTCAATAGCTATATCAAGGAGACCCAGCCGGTAGAAGCGGGTGTGCTGGACATGAACCGCTACGAGAACCTCTGATCGGCCAACCTGACCTTTCCGAAACAACTGCGGTCGGAAAGGTTGGGTGGTCTTGATCGATTGCAGGGGGCTGCTTTGCAGCCCTTCGCGGGTGAACTCGCTCCCACAGGGATAGCGCTGGCCTCTGGACCGGTGCAGTAGCTGTGGGAGCGTGTTTACCCGCGAACGAGCGCGTAGCGCTCGCCTCTGCATTCGGCCAGCGGCCTCAATGCACCGGCAATCGCAGGGTATTTCATGCTGTATTCGCTTCAGGCACTGCGGGCGTTCGCCGCCTGGGTGGTGGTCTGCCACCATTTCATGCAGATCTTCTTCGACTTCAAGGCCAGTGGGCCCATCGGCCAACTGCTCACCGACCGGGGCGCTGTCGGCGTCGACATCTTCTTCGTCATCAGCGGCCTGGTTATCTACCTCTCCACCCGCGACAAAACCATCGAACCCCGCCAGTTCCTGCTCAACCGGGTACTGCGCATCGTCCCGGCGTACTGGTTCTACACCTTGGTCATGGCGGGCCTGCTGCTGGCGGCCAGCCGCTGGATGCCGCACCAGGAATTCGACTGGCACCACCTGCTGTTGTCGCTGCTGTTCGTGCCTGCGGAAAACCCCGGCGGGTATGGCCTTTATCCGACCTTGAACGTGGGCTGGACGCTGAACTTCGAGATGTTCTTCTACCTGCTGTTCGGCCTGGCATTCCTGGTCCGCCAACGCCATCAGTTGCTGCTGGTCACTGTCGCGCTGCTGCTGGTGAGTGAAGTGCTGGGGCGGCTGGGTGTGCTCAGCCGCTTCTACAACAACGACATCATTTATGAGTTCCTGCTCGGCATCGGCCTGGGTGTGCTGTATCGGCGCGGCCTGATCCGCCAGGGCATCTGGACGCCCCTGGCGTTGCTCGCGGTGGCGGGGTATGCCATCTACCACCTCGACGCCTCCCAGCGTCTGGTGCACTGGGGCCTGCCGAGCGCGCTGGTGGTGCTGGCCTTTGTCTCCCTGGAGCCGGTGTTCGCGGGTAACCGGCTGCTCAAGGCGCTGGGCGACTGTTCGTATTCGGTCTACCTGATTCACGTGCTGGTGCTGTATGCCGGCTGGTTCGCCAGCCAGCGGCTGCACCTGAACCCGTACCTGGTGTTTGCCCTGTGCGTGCCGTCCATTGGACTAATGTCGTGGTTCAGCTACCAGTGGCTGGAGCGCGGCCTGTACCGGCGAATGCAGGCCTGGCTGGCGGCGCCACGGGGGCAGGCGCCGGCGTATGCGCTTTCCCGAGTCAAATACTAGGACTTTGTACAAGGGCCAGGTTGGCGTACACTTGGCCGCAAGTCTGTGAGGAACTTCCATGAGCGCTATAACCATTACCGACGCCGCCCATGATTACCTGGCCGATCTGCTCTCTAAGCAGAATACGCCCGGCATCGGCATCCGCATTTTCATCACCCAGCCAGGCACCCAGTACGCAGAGACGTGCATTGCCTACTGCAAGCCGGGCGAAGAGAAGCCTGACGACACCGCCGTGGGTCTGAAGAGCTTCACCGCTTACCTCGATGCAGTCAGCGTACCTTTCCTGGAAGACGCGCTGGTCGATTACGCCACCGACCGCATGGGCGGCCAGCTGACCATCAAGGCGCCGAACGCCAAGGTGCCGATGGTCAACGAAGACAGCCCGATCAACGAGCGTATCAACTACTACCTGCAGACCGAGATCAACCCGGGCCTGGCCAGCCATGGCGGCCAGGTAAGCTTGGTGGACGTGGTCGACGACGGCATCGCCGTGCTGCAGTTTGGCGGCGGTTGCCAGGGCTGCGGCCAGGCCGACGTTACCCTGAAGGAAGGCATCGAGCGCACCCTGCTCGAGCGTATTCCGGAGCTCAAAGGTGTGCGCGACGTGACCGACCACACCCAGAAAGAAAACGCGTACTACTGATACCAGGGCTCGCCGCTTCCTTAGCAACAAACTGTTACGAGTTCAACCCCTGCGACAACAGGCCGCAGCCCGTATTCAAAGGGCTGCAGGCCATCTGCGCCTTCGTCGGGTAGAAGCACTTGGGGTGTCATGTAAGAATGCCCCGGTTTTTCGGCTGGCCCGTCCCAAGGGCCGGTACCTTTCCTGTAAAGGATGGCCTGTAAAGGATAGTTCCATGAATGATCTGTATACCCGGCGCGCGGTTGTCGCCGGGATGGGCGTTCTCGGGCTTGGCCTGCTGGCTGGCTGCAGCCCGGCCCGGGGTCTTGAGTTCAAGTACGGCAAGAACATGAGCAACGAAATCCTTGGGCGCAAGTTCAACCTCAAGGACCCCCAAGGCAACCCGCGTACCCTGTCGAGCTTCTACGGCAGCATGCCGATGATTTTCTTCGGCTTCACCCAGTGCCCGGCGGTCTGCCCGACCACGCTGGCGCGGGCGGCGCAAATCAGGCAGTTGCTCAGGGGCCGCGACCGTGACTTGTTCCAGGTGGTATTCATCACCCTGGACCCGGAGCGCGACACCCCCGAAGTGCTCGACGCCTATGTCAAAGCGTTCGACCCCTCGTTCACCGCGCTGACGGGCACCCCCGAAGAAATCGCCGAGGTGGCCAAAGAGTTCAAGGTGTTCTACGAGAAGGTCCCGGCCGGTGATACCTACACCATCTCTCATTCGTCCACCAGCTACGTCTACGATACGCGTGGCACCCTGCGCCTGAGCCTGGGCCATTCCCTGAACGCCAAGGAATGCGCTGAAGACCTGGTCACCCTGATGGAGATTTGCTAATGGCTGTTTCACTGCAACCGATCAAGCGCGGCCTGGCCGCCATCGCCCTGCTGGGCCTTGCCCTGCCTGCCCTGGCCCAGACCACCGTGAGTGATGCTTGGGTGCGCGCCAGCGTGCCGCACCAGCAGTCCACCGGTGCCTTCATGACCCTGACGGCCAGCAGCGACAGCAAGCTGGTGGGCGTTGAATCGCCTGTGGCCAAGACCGTGCAAGTGCATGAAATGACCATGAACGGCGACGTGATGGGCATGCGTGAGGTCAAGGCCGTCGAGTTGCCGGCTGGCAAAGCAGTCACCCTGGACCCGAACGGCCTGCACGTGATGCTGATGGGGTTGAACCAGCAGGTGAAAGAAGGCGAGCAGGTGCCGCTGACCCTGGTCATCGAAGATGCCAAGGGCGGTAAAGAAAAGCTTCAGGTGCAAGCGCCCGTGCGTCCGCTCAACGCCGAGGCAGGCGGTGGGCATGACCACATGCACATGAATCACTGATTGATCTGGGGCTGCGCATAGCGGCCCCAATTCATTCAGCTACGAAAACGCGGCAAGGGCCTGTCGAGGGTCAGCGAGGTCAAGGTCTTGCGTACCTGGGCTTCGTCGGCCTCCAGGGCCTTTAGACTCGCGCGGATCTTGCCGGCGACGGGCACATCGCCCTGCCGGTCGATCCAGTCGGCAATCTCCTTGCAGGCACTGCTCAGGCAGGCCTGACGCTGGTTCATCAGCGATATGAGGGTGGTGAGCTCTCTTTCGGACATGGCAGGATCCTCCAATTCAGCCCTGTCAGTGTAGCAGTGGCCAGCAAGCTTGCCTGGGGCCGGGTGTCGCAGAGGGTCAGCTTTGCAGGCAGGCGCTGCGGTATGCCCCTGGGGTTACTCCATAGGCCTGCTTGAACTGCCGGCTCAAGTGGCTCTGGTCGGCAAATCCAAGCGCAAACGCCACCTCCGAAGCCGCCTGGCCGCGTTTCAAAAACTCACGGGCACGGGCCAGGCGCCGTTGCTTGAGCCAGGCATGGGGCGGCAGGCCGGTGGCCTGGCGAAACACCCGGGCGAAGTGGAAGGGTGACAGGTTGACCGCCGCCGCCAGGGCTTCAAGCGATGGCGGGTCGGCCAGCTGACTCTCCAGCAGTTCACGGGCGCGGGCCACCGCCTGCGGCTCATGGCCCGGTGCAGCGGGTTCGGCGCATTGCCCATGGCGTTGCACCAGGGCCAGCACGGCATGGCGCCAGGCGGTCTGCTGTTCCAGGGCACTGGCCGCTGCTTCGGACAATTGGTGCAGTTGGCTGAAGGCGAGCGCCAGGGCCGGGTCCTGGATCACACTGTCCTTGAAGGTGGGCATGCCGTGGCGGCCCAGTTCCAGCTCCTCCAGCACGCCCGTTACCCGCTCATGCTCTGGGTAGAAACCGCGGTAGCGCCAGCCGGCTTCGTGGGCGGTGGCGCCGGTGTGCAGTTCGTCGGGGTTGATCAACACCATGCTGCCCACCGGGGCCAGGTGTTCGCTGCCACGATGCCAGAAGCGCTGGGCGCCCGACTCGATCACGGTGAACACGTAGCCTTCATGCACGTGCGGGGCGAAGCGCTGCTGGAAATACCGCGCGTGCAGCATTTCGACGTCGCCCAGCGCCGGCGCCTGCCACAGGTGCGTCTGCTCGCGCAGGGGCGTGGTCATGCCAGCCAGCTGCGCAGGAGGAAGAAGATCAACATGCTCACCAGCATGCTCAGCAACACACTGCGGGTCAACAGCACCAAGGCGACGGCCACCACCGAGCCCAGCAGATAAGGGTTGAGCAGGCTCAGGTTCAGCTGGTGGTCAGGCATGAAAATGATCGGCCCGCAGATGGCGGTGAGCATGCCCGGCACCGCGAAGCCCAGAAACTGCCGGGCATTGGAACTCAGGCGCAAGGGCAGGCGTGGTTCAAGAAACGCATAGCGATTGAGAAACACGATGGCGCCCATGGCGAAAATCAGTAACCAGGTCATGCGCGGCCTCCAAAGCACTTTTGGCAAATGAAGCCGGCGCCCATGCCGAGCAGGCCCGCGGCCACCAGCGCAGTTTCCCAGTGCCAGGCACTGAACAGGACCGAGCAGAACAGCGATACGGCCACGCACACCACCGTGGCCAGGTTGCGCACCAGTGGCGCGATCAGGGCGACGAAGGTGGCGACAATCGAGAAGTCCAGGCCCAATTGGTCGAGGTGGGGGATGTTCTGGCCAAGGACGATGCCTGCCAAGGTGAACAGGTTCCAAGCGATGTAGAAGGTCAGGCCCACACCCAGCGCATACCAGCGATTGAACTGCTGCTGGTCGTAATGGCTGGTCAGGGCAAAGAACTCGTCGGTCAGCAAAAAGCCCAGGCCCAACCGCCAGCGCAGCGGCTGGTTCGACAGTACCGGGCGCATGGACAGGCCGTACAGCAGGTGCTGCGATGTCAGCAGCAAGGTGGTGAGCAGGATCGAGGCCAGGTTGGCGCCGCCCTTGAGCATGCCGATCGCCACCAGTTGTGCAGCACCGGCGAAGACGATGGCCGACAGCCCCTGGCCTTGCCAGGCGCTCAGGTTGGCCTCAATGGCCATGGAGCCGGCCAGCAGGCCCCAGGGGGCGACGGCCAGTGAAAGCGGGAGGATGGCGATGGCGCCATGAACAAAGGCTTGGCGAGCGATGTGTGGGTTGTGGGGCATGGTGGCTGCAACGCGTGTACTCGGTTGGGCAGCATGCCAGAGTGAAGCGGGCGATGGCTTGAACGATCTTGCTGGTTTGTCGACTCGCCGCTATCGATGGCTGGTCAACCAGCGCTGCGCAGTCGAGCATCCGTTGATGTCCACGGCCTTTTGCAGCAAGGCCTGGCGATGCCCTGGGTCAAGGTCGGCCAGCACCCGGTACACCTCGGCCTGGTAGTCACGCTGGCGCCCCCACTGCATGTTCAGGCCTTGCGGCTGGCTGCGGTTGCAGGCCAGTCGTGTGGTGGGCTGTGGGTAGTAGGGAGCGTATTGGGGGGCCATGCTTGGGATCGCCTCCAGCGCAGCGCGATAGTCTGCGCTGGCGTTGTAGGGCGGGCACCAGGTGGCAATGGCCGGTGCCGGTGGCGCGAAGCCTTGCTTGAGGCTCGCCTCCAGCAAAGGGCAGGCAGCGTCCGGGATCTGGGCCACCGGCAGGTAGGTCATGTAGTACAGCGCCAGCCGGTACTGGGCCACGGGGTGGCCAAGCTCCACCGACTTTTTCAGCAGTGCCACGGCGGTGGGCAAGGTGTGCGCGAGGGCCTGGCCCTGGCGGGTGAGCTCCGGGTCGCTGCCCACGGCAGTGCGCAGTGAGCTGGCGCCGTCGTCCTGGCTGTCGGCCTGCTCGAGCAAGGGCAGGGCCTGGCGGTAGAGCAAGTCGGCATGAGGGTCTATGCGCACGTCGAGCGCTTGCGCGGCCAGTGGCATCAAGGCGATCACCAGCGGCGACAGGGTTGCCACACGACTCACAGGCAGGCCTCGTGGGACGGGCAGTCACGACAGGCGGCCAGTGGTTGATGCACGGCTTGGATGTTCATCACAGGTACAGGTACGCCTCGGGCGAATCGGAACGACGACGTATTCTAGCCACCCAAGGGGCCTCGCCGGAAGACCGGCGGGCAACTGTCAGACGAGCTTGATAGGCGTGACCTTGCGCTGAGCGTGTTTTTCCTGGGCCAGGCCCAGCTTGGCGGTAATGACTTTGGCCAGTGCGTTGTTGCCCAGGTCGTTGAGGTGCAGGCGGTCGACGAACAGGTCGGCGCCAAACACGGGCGAGCTGCTGAGCATGCTGTTCATGTCATAGCAGGCTACCGGGTCGGCCTGGTCTTTGATGCGGCGAAAGAAGGCCGTGTGCAAGTGGCTGTCGAAGACCCCGTCCAGCAGGCGCTCGAAGTTCGCGGGCTGCCGCGCCAACGCCGCCAGCATGGCTTGCTCGCCCGCTGGCAAAGTTTCTCGGCACCAGGGCAGCAGCGGCTGAAGAATGAAGGTGAGGGTGGCGTGGCTGTCTGCCAGCAGCCGCTCCCACTGGCGCAGGGTGCGGCCGATGCTGTCGGCCGCGCGGACCAGGCGTTTTTCTGGGGGCGACAGCGGCTGGGCGGCTGGAGGCGCGGGAGGGGGCGCGGCCAAGGCTTGGCCGATGCGCCGCCACAGCGATTGTCGGCGGGGGGCTGCGGCAGGCGGCATGCCATCGCTGAAACTGTTCAAGGCTTCCTGAAAACCTGTGACGTGATGCGCCTCGCGGGGGCTGGCGAGGATTTCGTAGAGGGCCTCATGGGCCAAGGTATTGAGGCCGCTGAGCACCACCACGTGGCCGAGCTGGCCGAGGCGGTGCTGGTGAGTCAGGAACATCAGCAGTTCTTGGCCAGCATTGAGCCCGCAGCCTGCCAGGCTCAGCCAGACCTCGCCGGTCAGCATCGACAGGTGCGAAGCCACCGTGTGCTCATCGCTGCTGGCACCGACGCCCAAGGCGGTGGAGCCCCCGACCAACAGGTTGATGCGCGGCGCCGTGCCGCGCTCGGCCGCCGAGAAGCGCTTGCCGGCACAGTGGCTGTAGCGCAGGCCGAGCGCATCGGTGTTGATGGTGCCCGAGCTGTAGCCGCTCTCGTGGATGTGCAAGGCGTGTGGGGCACGGCGGCTGCCCAGTTGCAGAAAGCGCTGGTAGTCCTGTTGCAGCGGCGAAGGAAGGCCCAAAACATCTGTGCTCGTGTCGGTTGATCTCATGGGCACTCCTTGCGAGGCATCCGGCTCAGGCCGCCAGTTCCTTGAGGTTGTACAGCAGGCCGCCGGCCGCGATCAGCAGCAGGGCGACGCCCGAGGCCAGGCTGATGACGCGATTGCTGCGCTGCGAAGCGATCTTGCCGATGGCGAAGATGTACAGGCTGAGCACGGCAAAATCGATGGCCACCCACAACAGCGACAGCACCACCATGCTTTTGCCGAACGACTCGGTGATCTGGATGAACTGAGGGAAGAAGGCGATGAAGAAGATGATGTCCTTGGGGTTGGAGATACCCACCATGAACCCTTGCAGCAGGCCGCCACGCCCAGGCCCAGGCGCTTCGTTCGCCGACTCTGGGGTGGGCGCCTGCAGGGCTTCCTTGAGGGTGCCCACGGCGATGTAGCCGATGAACAGGCAGCCCAGCAGGCTCATGCCGCTGAGCCAGGCCTTGTCGATGGCCGCGCTGGTCAGGATGATCCAGGCCGCCGCGCCAATCAGTACCAGGGACGCCCAGTTGGTCCCCACGGCAGTGAACATGGCTTTGCGCGACCCGGAGGCGGCAGCGGTGTTGACGATCAGTGCCACCACTGGGCCAGGGGTGGCGATCAGTAGCAGGACAGTCAGGGCATAGGTGGCGGTGAGTGCGGTATTCACGGTCAATTCTCGATCAGTGTGTCGGCTGTTACATGGGCGTGGAACGGGCAGCGCGACGGGTTGAGCGAACCCGCCTCCTGTAGCTGGTACTGCTTCCACTCGTAGTTGTCGGCATCGCCGAACGCGCCAAGGGTGTCGGGCATGATGCCGTTGTTGTAATGCTGTACCCGCTCGCGGATGCGGGCACGGATACGCTTGCCACTTTCGGTGCTGGCGTTGGCCACTTCGTCGAAGTTTTCCCGCGGGTTGATGACGAAAGTGATGTGTGGCCCCAGGTTGCGGCTTTTCATCTGTTGGTGGCCGGGGAAGTTCATGTTGATGAACAGCGGCATACCGGCGTAGCAGAACGACCAGCCCGTGTCGTGGGGGTCAGTCGGCATCGCCTGTGGCCAGGGGTGCGGGTCGCGCGCGTGCACGCCCTGCAGGACCTTCCAGGCCAGCGCCTGTTGCTCGGCAAGGGTGTATTCGCTGGCAGTTTCGAGAAACACCACCAATGGGCTGCCGATGCGCTGCTTGAGCGGGATCGGTGTGATGGTGCGCACGTAGTCAGCTAGGCCCTGGGCGATGTCGTCGGCCAGTTGTTCGGCGCGGGCGAAGAGGATGTGGCAGGTCTCGCTGGCGACTGCCTTGCGGCCAAACAGGCAGGGGAATTCGGGGTTGGCGAGAATGCTGCGAAAATGTTGTATGGTTTTGTATGTCCAATGTTGCGTGTTCCGCACATGTTCAGCGGCCAGCTCTAGCGCATCCAGGCGATAGCAGTTTCCATAACCCGTAAACATGATTTCCCCAGGCATCTAATTAAGTAACGTTCCAGTCATATGCAGGCAGAATCGTTGGTAATCTTTATTATTTACCCGCATTTTCTGAGACAGACTTAACGTTGTAAAACGCGTGGAACTATGACCTACTATTAGTCTCACTCATGCTTCGGACGTCGCCATGTCGGAACGGATTCAGGCCTTGCACGCCCTGCGTGCTTTCGAGGTGGCCTCTCGTTATGGCTCCTTTACCCGTGCGGCGGAGGAGCTGGCGCTGACCCAAGGGGCGGTCAGCCACCACATCAAGACCCTCGAGGCCATGTTCGGCTGCGACCTGTTCGAGCGTCGTGGGCCGAAACTGAGCCTGACCGAGCACGGGCGCCTGCTGTCACAGGAGCTCAAGGTCGGCTTCAAGATCATCGAAAACGCCTGCGCGTTGCTGCGACAGGACCGATATGGCGTGCGACTGAAGGCGCCATCCACGCTCACCATGCGCTGGTTGCTCAGGGCCCTGGACGGCTTCAAGAAGCTCGATGACAGCAGCAGCGTGCAACTGTCGAGCGTGTGGATGGACATCGACAGCGTGGACTTCTATTCGGAGCCCTACGACTGCGCCATCCTGTTGGCCAACGGCCGTTTCCCCGCCGATGTCGAGAGCTTCAAGCTGTTCGATGAGTGGCTGATCCCGGTGTGCCACCCCGATTACATGGCGCAAGCCCAGCCCGACCTTGCCGACCTGCGCCAATGCGAGTTCTTGCACCCGTCGCCGGACCGTCGCGACTGGCGACGCTGGCTGGCGCGGATGGACGCACTGGATATCAGCATCGACCAGGGGCAGGTGTTCGATACCCTCGACCAGGGGATTTCGGCGGCCCAGCAAGGCCTGGGCATCTCGGTGGTGGACTTGGTGCTGGCCAGCTCCGACCTGTCGGCGGGGCGGCTGGTGACGCCATTCAAGCACGCGGTGGCGACCGGCGACGGGTATTACATGACCTGGCTGAAATCCAGCCCCAAGGCCCGGCAGATGCACAAACTGCGTGACTTTCTGATCAGCCAGGTGCCGCCGTTGGCCTACAAGGACATCAACTATTTGTACGGTTGAGGGCTGCCGGGGAACACCCGCTCAAGCATGAAATCGATGAACACCCGCAGCTTGGGCGGCACCTGGCGCCCCGACGGCCACAACAGGTAGAAACTGCCACGCCGCTCCATGAAACTGTCGAGTACCGTCACCAGCGTGCCGGCGGCCAGTTCGCGGCGCACGCTGAAGTCTGGCAGGCAGGTGATGCCGCGGTGGTTGAGGGCGAAGCAGATGCGTGTCTCGACGTGGTTGCACACCATCGAAATGGGGATGTCATAACCTTGGTCGGGGTGCTCCTGGCGCAGCGGCCAAGTCTCCAGCTTGCCGTTGCTGGGGAAGCGGTAGTGCAGGCAGGTGTGTGCACTCAGGTCGCGGGGGTGGGTGGGCGTGTCGCGTTCGCGCAGGTATTGCGGCGATGCCACCAAGCGATGCTGGAAGTGGCCGAGAAACTTGGCATTGAGGCGCGAATCCACGGGTTGACCGCCGCGCATCACCACATCGAACCCTTCTCCGACGATATCCACCATGCGGTCGGTGAACTCCAGGTCCAGTTCAACCTCAGGGTACAACGCCATGAAGTCGGCCAGCGCCGGCATGACCAGTCCGGTGACCTGAGGCAGGCTCACGCGTAGCCGGCCGCGCGGGGTTTCACTGGCCTGTGACAGTGCCTGCTCGGTGGCCTCGATCTCAGCCAGGATACGGCGGCTGCGTTCAAGAAACAGCGTGCCTTCGGCGGTCAGCGTGATGCTGCGTGTGCTGCGGTGGAACAGGCGCACACCCAGGCGGCTTTCCAGCCGTGCCACGCGCTTGCCCACGGCCGAAGCACTGATGCCCAACGACTGGCCTGCAGCCACGAAACTGCGGGTTTCGGCCACCCGGTTGAAGACCACGAAGCCGCTGAGACTGTCCATTGTGCACTCCTGATTGCGGACATAAATGTCCGGGGTGAACGGCATTGTACCCATCTTTTTCCGCAATACCCCCGGCATGCACACTGCCGGCCTCGATCACCACTTCAAGGCACCCTGCAATGTCCCAGACTTCTTCCGCACCGCTACTGGGTGACAGCGCCGAGCGCTTACCCTTGAGTGGCCTGCTGGCCCTGGCGATGACCGGCTTCATTGCCATCCTCAGCGAAACCCTGCCTGCCGGCCTGCTGGACCAGATCGCCGGCGGCATGGTGATCAGCCAGGCCATGGCCGGGCAGTGGGTCACGGCGTATGCATTGGGCTCGCTGCTGACGGCCATCCCGCTGGTGACCCTGACCCAAGGCTGGTATCGCCGCCGTGCACTGCTGCTGGCGATTGGTGGCTTCGTGCTGTTCAACGGGTTGACGGCCTTGTCGTCGTCCAATGCCCTTACCCTGGTGCTGCGCTTTTTCACCGGTGCCGCAGCCGGCCTGGCTTGGGGATTGATTGCCGGCCATGCCCGGCGCATGGTGCCGGTGGCCTTGCAGGGGCGGGCGATGGCGGTGGCCATGCTCGGCCAGCCGATAGCCTTGTCCCTCGGCTTGCCCATCGGCACCTGGCTAGGGGCACTGTTGGGGTGGCGGGCCACCTTTGTCGTGGTCACTGTGGTGGCGCTGCTGCTAGTCGTCTGGGTGTTGCGCGCCGTGCCGGACTACCCGGGGCAGGCCGCCGGCAAGCGACCGGCGGCGCTGCAGGTGTTGCGCACACCTGGCGTGGCGTTGGTGCTGTTGGTGATCATGACCTGGATCCTCGGCCACAACATTCTGTATACCTACATCGTGCCGCTGCTGGCGGCGGCGGGGATGGCCGCCGAAATCGGCCAGGTGTTGATGGTGTTCGGCTTGTCGGCGCTGGCGGGCATCGGCCTGGTCGGGCTGTTGGTCGATCGCCACCTGCGCACGCTGGTGCTGCTCAGCCTGGCCGGTTTTGCCGTGGCCACCCTGATGCTGGGGCAGGCGTCCTCGTGGGCCCTGTACCTGAGCATCGCGCTGTGGGGCGTGACCTACGGCGGCGCGCCAACACTGCTACAGACGGCCTGCGCAGATGCGGCGGGCGAGGGCGGTGACGTGGCGCAGTCGATGCTGGTGACGGTATGGAACAGCGCCATTGCCTTGGGCGGGATTATCGGTGGGTTGCTGCTGACCGGGGCGGGCGTCGCCTGGTTTGGCCCCGTGGCGCTGGTATTGATTGGCCTGGCGTGGCTGCTGGCTTGGGCAGGGCGCCGTGGCGGGTTCAAGGCCGGCTCCCGATAGTTTCCAGGCCTACGCGGTCTTTGTAGGAGCAGCCTTGTGCTGCGAAGAGGCCTGCGGCAACACAGTAAATCTTTACTGCTGTCACGGGCCTCTTCGCAGCACAAGGCTGCTCCTACAGAGGCCAAGTCGGATCTGAGGGCAAAGCCGGATATGGCAGCCCTGGATTGCCCTGCACAGGGTAGAATCGTCACTTACAGCACAACAGACGATCAGAGGTCCACGCGGTGGAATTGCAGCAGGGCTTTGTCCTGACCCGGCATTGGCATGACACACCCGAAGGCACGTGCGTGGAGTTCTGGCTGGCGACGGACCAGGGCCCGCGCCAGCTGCGCTTGGCGCCGCAAGTCTCGGTGGCGTTCATCGCGCAGGCGCAGGCCGAACATGCGCGCGTGCTGTTGGCCAACGAGCCGGGTGTCGAGCTTAAGCCCTTGCAACTGCGCGACTTCGATCAGCGCCCGGTGCTTGGCTTGTACTGCCGCCAGCATCGCCAGTTGATGCAACTGGAGCAACGCCTGCGCAACGCCGGCGTCGAGGTGTACGAAGCCGATATCCGCCCCCCCGAGCGCTACCTGATGGAGCGCTTCATCACGGCCCCGGTGCAGTTCACCGGCCAGCGAGACGCCCACGGCGTGCTCTGCGACGGCCAGCTCAAGCCACTGCCAGACTACCGACCGCCGCTGCGCCTGGTGTCGCTGGATATCGAAACCAGCGAGCGCGGCGCGCTGTACAGCATCGCCCTCGAAGGCTGCGGCCAGCGCCAGGTGTACATGCTCGGCCCGGCCAACGGCGACAGCAGCGCGGAGGGCTTCGACCTGCAGTACTGCGACGACCCTGCCGCGCTGCTCGATTGCCTCAACCAATGGATGGCCCGGCACGACCCGGATGCGATCATCGGCTGGAACCTGGTGCAGTTCGACCTGCGTCTGTTGCACGAACACGCCAAACACCTGCAGGTGCCTTTGGCCCTGGGCCGCAACGGCGCGCCCATGGCCTTGCGCGCTCACGCCAGCGGCGGCCACGTGTTCGCCGATGCCCCTGGGCGCTTGCTGATCGACGGCATCGAAGCCTTGCGTTCGGCAACCTGGAGCTTCCCGTCGTTCAGCCTGGAGAGCGTTGCCCAAACGCTGCTGGGGGAGGGCAAGGCGATCAGCACGCCATACCAGCGCATGGATGAAATCAACCGCATGTTCGCCGAGGACAAACCGTCGCTGGCGCGCTACAACCTCAAGGACTGCGAACTGGTCACGCGCATCTTCGCCCACACCCGGTTGCTCGAGTTCCTGCTCGAACGCGCCTCGGTCACCGGCTTGGCCGTGGACCGAAGCGGTGGCTCGGTGGCCGCGTTCTGCCATTTGTACATACCGCAGATGCACCGTTTGGGCTTTGTCGCGCCCAACCTCGGCAGCCGCCCGGACGAAGCCAGCCCCGGAGGTTTTGTCATGGACTCACGCCCTGGCCTCTACGATTCGGTGCTGGTGCTGGACTACAAGAGCCTGTACCCCTCGATCATCCGTACCTTCCTGATCGACCCGGTGGGCCTCGTCGAAGGCTTGCGTCAGCCCGACCCGCAGCACGCGGTCGAAGGTTTTCGCGGCGGGCGCTTTTCGCGCAGCCAGCACTGCCTGCCGGCCATCGTCGAGCGGGTATGGCAGGGCAGGGAGGCGGCCAAGCGCGCGGGCAACGCGCCGCTGTCGCAGGCCCTCAAAATCATCATGAATGCCTTCTACGGCGTACTGGGCTCCAGTGGCTGCCGCTTCTTCGACCCGCGCCTGGCATCGTCGATCACCATGCGCGGGCACCAGATCATGCGCCAGACCCGCGAACTGATCGAAGCCCGCGGTTTCGATGTGATCTATGGCGATACCGACTCCACCTTCGTCTGGCTCAAGGGTGCCCATGACGAGGACGCTGCAGCGCGCATCGGCCGCGAGCTGGTGGCCGAGGTCAACCACTGGTGGCGCCGGCACTTGAGTGATTCGATGGGCCTGGAGAGTGCCCTGGAGTTGCAGTTCGAAACCCATTACCGACGCTTCCTGATGCCGACCATCCGCGGTACCGAAGAAGGCAGCAAGAAGCGCTACGCAGGGCTGGTGCAGCGCGCCGACGGCAGCGAGGAGATGGTCTACAAAGGCCTGGAGTCGGTACGCACCGACTGGTCGCCGCTGGCCCGGGAATTTCAGCAGGCGCTTTACGGGCGGATCTTCCGTGGCCAACCGTACCGAGACTATGTGCGCCAGTACGTGCAGCAGACATTGGCCGGGGAATTCGATGAGCTGATGGTGTACCGCAAGCGCTTGCGTCGTCCGCTGGCCGATTACCAGCGTAACGTGCCGCCGCATGTGCGCGCCGCGCGCCTGGCCGATGAGTACAACAGCCGCCTCGGCCGCCCCCGGCAGTACCAGAACGGCGGCTGGATCAGCTACCTGATGACCACCGCCGGCCCTGAACCCTTGGAGAGCCTGCAGGCACCCATTGATTACGAGCATTACCTGAGCCGCCAACTGCAACCGGTGGCCGACGCCATCCTGCCCTTTGTCGGGGATGATTTCGCGGCGTTGACCGGCCGCCAGCTACAGCTGTTCTGAGCCCAGGCATTACCTATCTAGCGCCTCGACAAACCGCGGCTGCCTAGGCTGGCCTCTTTACCCACAAGAGGCTTTACGCATGGGCACTACACACTCGCCAGAGGATCAGGCTGGGGGCAATGCCGCCGTCCGCCCCGACACGCTGCAGCGCGACAGCGATGCGTTTCAGGATGGTTTCATCAGCAAGCGCCTGCCCCGTTGGTTGCGACAGGCGCCCATTGACCAACTGCCTGCGATCAGCCACGCCTTGGCCAAGAGCCTTGAAAGCCGTCAGCAACTGGGCGCGTTGCTGATGCGCATCGAAAACATCGATGGCTTCGTCGCCTCCCGGCTGGAGAAGGCGCTCAGCGAGCGTTACGCGGTTACCTACAACCTGCACCGGTTGAAGTTTCTCGAAGGGCGCCGTGAACCGGTGATCAACGCCCAGCCGGTGGGGGCTCACCTCACAGAAGTGGTGTACGACGAAAAACCACTGCTTGAGGTGGCAATGCGCAACTTTACCGCCGAACAGGCCAGCGCGGGCGGCCAGCCGGCTGGCAACCGGTTGCTGGTACCGCGCTCGGGCGCGCGCAAACCGCCCACCGCCATCGCCTTTGCTGCGCTGTGCCGCGAGCTCGACCTGGGGCAGGGCTACCAGCAGCATCTGGACAGCATTCTCAAACCGGCCAATGACGAAAAACGCATCGAGACGTTGCTGGTCGATGCCGTGCGCTACGCCATGCTGGTGGATGGCTACAAGGCCCGGCAAGACAACCTGCTGGATGCCAGCGAGCTGAAATTGCTGGTGGGCATGTGCCTCGAGGGCAAGCTGCTGCGCCTGGCAGGTGACCTGGTGGTGGCCAAGCAGCTGAAGCTGCTCGGGTATGCGCTTGAGCAGGTGGTGGTACTGGAGGTGATCGATCAAGGCCCTTTGTTCAACACCACGCGGCGTTTGCTGATGTATGTGCCGGGTGATCCGGTGGCGCCCTGGAGTGCATTCGGCAGCCTCAGTGACCTCAACCGTGAGCTGGGCCATCGCTTGCGCGTCAAGACGTATCAGCGATTCTTCAGCCGCTTCGTGCTCAGGCGCGACAGCCAGGCGTTCTTCGCCACGGTAACGCCCGTTTTTGATGACCTGCCGGCCTGGGCAAGTTATGACCTCGCCCCCCGTTTGCAGGCCTACCCGTCACCGCTGTTCAACAGCCTCGCACAGTCGCGTATCCGCCAGGTCAAAGAGGATGCGGCAATGATCGCGGTGCCGGTGGCGCGGCTCGACCGCGGAGTCCAGCGTGCCCATGACGAGCGCCTGGCTGCCGAAGGCTGGCTGCTGCTGAACCTGGCGTCGTTTTTTGTCCCGGGCCTGGGCCTGGTAATGCTCGCGGTGACTGTCTGGGAGTTGCTGGGCGAGGTTTACCATGGCATCGAGGCCTTGCAGGCGGGTGATGCCCAGGAGGCACTCGACCATTTGACCCACGTCGCCACTGACCTTGCGGTGATTGCGGCGACGGTGGCGGGCGTTACGGTGGCGCGGCGGTTGTGGACGCGTTCTGCCGTGGTCGATGCGATGGTGCCTGCACAGCTGGAGGACGGTAGCAGCAAGCTTTGGCAGCAGGATCTGGCACCTTACCGCAGCGTCGCGCCGGGGCCTGCGGCTACGCAGGATGCCTTGGGGATTCGACGCCACGCCGGGCAGGCCTGGATCGAAATGGACGGCCACCACTACCCTGTGGTCGACCCCGGCAGCGAGGGCCAATGGCAGCTTCGCCCGCGCAGCGGCAATGGGCCTGCGCTGCGTCACAACGGTGCCGGCGCCTGGCGCGTCTGGAGCGAGCAACCTGCGCAATGGGATGACACCCATCGCATGTTCCGCCGCCTTGGCACGCCGTTGGACAGCATGACGGACGAGCAGATCGACCAGGTGCTGGGGTTTCATGACCTGGGTGCCGATCACCTGCGGGCCCTGCATGTGTATGGGCGTGCGCCCGAGGCCGGCATGCTCGACAGCGCTGAGCGTTGCAGGATCGATCAGCGGATCCGCCAGGTGATCAGCTGCTTGCGGGCGGGCGAGCCGGTCGAGGATGCCACCGTGCTGCAGCATGCCCAGCGCTTGCCGGGTGCAGCCGGTGTGTCGGACTCGGTGTTGGCCGAACTCGCTTGGGCCCAGCGCCGCCTTTTATTGGGGCACCTGTATGACGCCGTGCAGGTCAGCGACAGCCCTGGCAGTGCCTTGCTGCGCAATGTGTTTCCAGGCTTGCACCCGCGGGCCGCGCAGGCGCTGCTGAAGGCAGCCAATGGGGATGACCGACGGCGGGTGCTGCAAAGTGGCCGGGTGCCATTGAACCTGGCCGAAGCGGCCAGGCGCGCTGTCGCGACCATTCGCAAGGTCAGGGTACTTGAAGCGTTGAGCTTGGATACCCCACAGAATGCCGACTTGGCGCGTGTCGCACTGGGGATGCTCAAGCACTTGCCTGGCACTGGCCAAGGCGTGCGTTGGCGCTTGTTCGAAGGCCATCGCGGTGGGCCGCTGCTGGCATCGACCGAGGACGGCGCGCAGGCATTCGACTTGCTGCACCACGCGGGCACGTTCCAATTGCTCGATGCTCAAGCGGTGCCGCAAGGCGAGGCAGGCGAATTGTTCGACGTGATGGCCGCAGCCTATTCACCGTCCCAGCGCGAGTCGATGCAGATAGGGGAACCCTTCGCCCATAACCTCAGGGTTGTGCTGGCGCGCGAGGCTATGCGGCGTCGCACCGAGCTTGAAGGGTTGCTGGGTGTGCAGCCCCGCGGAATGTTCCGCCCACCCCAGCGTTTGGCCGATGGCCGTCTGGGTTACCCCTTGGGGGGGCGTAATTCGGGTGGCCCTGGGCGTCCGGAGAGGGCACTGGCAGCATCGGTGCGTGACTTGTTCCCCTCGTTCAGTGACGAGCAGGTGGCCACATGGAGCGACAATGTGCGGCGCTCGGGGCGTCAACTGGAAGCGGTATTGGCCGAGTTGCGTGCAGAGTACAGGGTGCTGCGCAACAGCTTGGAAGGGTGGGTCGGGGAGGCTCAAGGTGCTGTGAGGGAAGACCGTACCTGCATGCGCAACACGCTGCTCGATTGCTGGCGGCGCACCACCGATGCAGGGCAAACCCACCTCGACACCGACCACAACTACCGGATGGTTTTGTACAACATGCGGCCCGGAGAGCTGCCGGAAATGCCGGCGCAGGTCAGCTTTGCTCATGTTTCGGATGTCTCACTGCTGCGCATGGAGCTGCAGGAGATTCCTGCGAGCTTTCTACTCGCTTTTCCCCATGTGCGATTGCTGGACCTGGGAGGGAATTTACTGACCCGCTTGCCGCAGCCGTTGCTGCAGATGCGCCACTTGTGTCAGTTGACCCTGACCAACAACCAGATCGTGTTGAACATCAGCCAGGCCGCGACCTTGGCAAGCTCCACGACCCTCGAGTACCTCGACCTGTCTCATAACCCATTGGGGCGTGCCTTCACGTTGAGTGGTCTCACCGCTCTTCGCTGGCTGAACTTGCGCAACACGGGGCTGACGCAGTTTCCGCACGGCGTGGACAACCGCTCAAGCCTGGTTTACATGGACATGCGCGAGAACCGCCTCACGCGGATTCCAGAGTGGTTCTATCAGCTGGCACCCGGCTTTCGCCGTCGCATCAGATTGGCCGGCAATCCGCTGGAGAACGCCGAACTGATTCGCCTGCAGGCGGCGCTGATGGGGCCGGCCATGCCGACGGACGAGGTGCTGCTTTACGAACAACTCGAGCGTGCCCGCGCCGTTTGGGGGGATGCTGTCGGGCCGCGTTATCGGGGCCTGCTGATGGCGGCTTGGGAGTCGGTAGACATAGGGGAGCCTGCAGATCGCTTCTTTCGCGTCCTTCAGCAGTTGCTGCAATCTGCGGATTTTCACATCAATGCCGAAGCCCTCGCTCAGCGGGTACTGGCCGTGCTGCAGGCGATGGCCCGAGAGCCGGCCCTTCGCGAAGCCTTGATGGACATCGCCAACGACGAGTGGGGTTGCCAGGACGGCGCGACCTGGTGCCTCAGCAACCTTGAGTTGAACGTGTTGGTGTGGCGCGCCCGGACCGATGACCCAGGCAATACCGAGCAATCCTTGCTTGCATTGGGGCGGCGTTTGTGGCGCCTGGATGAAGTCGACCGGCTGGCTGTGCTGGACATCCTGGCACGCGGCGGCAACCCGGATGAAAGCGAAGTGGGGCTCGCCTATCGCCTCGGGTTGCGGGATCGCCTGAACTTGCCCATCGCAGTGGGCGACATGAGTTTTCGCCCCCTGGCAGGGGTCACTGAGGCGCACCTTGCACGGGCGCAAGCGCAAGTGCTTGAGGCAGAGACGCAAGAAGAAATCGCACGTTCGCTGGTGGACCGAACGTTCTGGCAGGGGCACCTGGAACGGGCTCACCCTGAGCGCTTCGCGCAGGTGGACAGGCCGTTCCGGCGCCGCCTTGATCGCGTGCTCGACAATGAGGCGTTGACGGACGAGGCCAGGCAAGCTGAGTCGGATGCGATTCTTGCCGCGCAGCGCGCTGCCCGGCGCGGGTTGATGCTCGACATGACGCTGGCGGCGTTGGAGGCTGGGCCTCCGGGCGCTGGCATCGACGTGTAGCAACACCGCGTATGAGGCGTTGCGCAGCCTTGCCAGCAGTGGCTTTGGGCTATGCTCAGTCAGGAGGCGGCTTTTTCGGCAAAGTCCGCCATCCTGATCTGACACATGGCTGGAAATTGTCAGTTACTTTTCCTTCGCCACGCAGCTTTTGAAGTGGTTTAGGCTCCAGGTCGGATTTTTCTCCGTGATCTGTAGTCATTGGTTTATCGAGACATTAAGGAGATGTGTATGCTCGTCCGGTCACTGACCCTCGCTACCTTGCTCGCCGTCACCGGCCCACTGTTCGCCGCCGACAGCGACGCTCCATTGGCCAAGGAGCTGGGCAAGGCACGGCCTCTGGTGATCATTGCCCCCAGTTCAGCCGACCCGACATTACGTGGCTTGAACAAAGCGCTGGAAGACCCTGCCATCCAGGCGGCTTTCAAGGAGCGCAGCCTGGTGCTGTACAGCGTTGCCAAGATGGTCGGCAAGCGCGAAGACAAAAACCTCGAGCAGCAAACCACCATGGCCCTGATCCGCGAACTCAAGCTTGGCGCGAGCGCGGGCACCAAGGTGATCCTGGTGGGCAAGGACGGTGAACGGCACATGCTCAAGGATGACGCCACGGGCGAGCCAATCGACCCGCAGGCCATCCTCAAGGCGGTCGATGAGCTGCCGGCGAGCGAGAAGGCCGTGACTGCGCCAGAGCCTGTCGCGGTGGCACCTGAAACCAAGGGCAAGGACAGCAAACCGGCCAAACCCGTCAAACCTGCCAAGCCGGCAGCGCCGCCCAAGCCGCTGGAAGACTGACTGCCTTCACCCGCCACTGGCCGTAGGGGCGGGTGCTCTGTATCACACTGTATCCTGCAGGCCTACAGACCTATTCATGTACAAAATGCCGATTTCAGCGATACAACCTCGACACATCCACCCGGCCTAATGGCTCCACTTTCCAACCACAGTGGAGCTACACCATGACTCATGCACGCAACACTCTCGGCCTGCTTGGCGCCGCCCTGATCGGCAGCATGGCCTTTGGCAGCAGCGCGTTCGCTGTCGAGCCGCTGTCCCAGGGGTATCAGCTGGCTTCCGCCAAGGTGCCTGGCGAAGGCAAATGCGGTGAAGGCAAGTGCGGTGGCAGCGGCAAGGCCGCCCAGGGTGAGGGCAAGTGCGGTGGCGACAAGAAGGCCAGCCATGGTGAAGGCAAGTGCGGTGAAGGTAAATGTGGCGGCGCTGGCAAGGCAGCAGAAGCCTCGTCCAGCGAAGTGACCGGTAAGTCCTGAGTTAAACCCTTGGAATGACACAACGCCCCTCCTGCTGGTCAGGCGGGGCGTTTTGCGTGTTGTGGAGACTTATCGATGACGACCACACCCTTGCTTGTCGGCCTTGGCCTGCGCCGTGGCCTGATGGCTGAATTGCTTATGCTGGAAGACGGTGCCGTGGATTTTCTGGAGTGCGCGCCAGAAAACTGGATTGGGGTCGGAGGCGCTTATGGCAAAGGCCTGGCGCAATTGACCGAACGGTTTGCGCTGGCCTGCCATGGGCTGTCCTTGTCCTTGGGCGGCAGCCTGCCGCTGGACCGGGGTTTGCTGGACCAGACCCGGCGCTTTCTCGATCGCCATCAGGTACGCCTGTACAGCGAACACCTGAGCTATTGCAGCGATGACGGCCACCTCTACGACCTGATGCCGATCCCCTTCACGCAAGAGGCGGTGCATCACGTCGCCGCCAGGATTCGCCAGGCCCAGGACCATTTGCAGCGGCGTATCGCCGTGGAAAACATCAGCTATTACGCGGCGCCCTACCAAGCGATGAGCGAGCTGGACTTCATTCGCGCAGTGCTCGACGAGGCCGACTGCGACCTGCTTCTGGACGTCAACAACGTGTTCGTCAACGCCTGCAACCATGGCTACGATGCGCAGGCCTTCCTTCAGGGGCTGCCGCCGGCACGCGTCGTCGGCATGCATGTGGCGGGTCATTACGACGAGGCCCCGGACCTCAAGGTGGATACCCACGGCGCACCCGTGAAGGAAGATGTCTGGTCGTTGTTCGCGATGGCCTGCAAGCATTTTGGCGCACAGCCGACAACGCTCGAGCGAGACTTCAACTACCCGCCCTTGGCCGAACTGCTCGAAGAGACTGACCGCATTCGCACGGTGCAGCGGGAGGTGTCGCATGAGCGAATTGTTGCGTGAACAACAGTTCTCGCTGGCGCGGCATCTGCGAGATCCGCAGCGGCATGCCCCACCGCCAGGCATCGAGGCGCGCCGGCTGAAGGTTTACCGTGAGCTGTTCTATGGCGCCATCGAAGGCCTGCTGGCCGGCAGCTTTCCGGTGCTGCGGCAAACCTTGGGCGAGCCGCGCTGGCATGCCCGCGTGCGGGATTTTTATGCCAACTACCGCAGCCAGACACCCTTGTTCACCGAGATCGCCGAAGCGTTCATCGACTACCTCCAGGGCATCGAACTGGATGCCCCGTGGCAGCTGGAACTTGCCCACTACGAGTGGATCGAGGCCCAGCTGTACCTCAGCGATGCCGAAGACCCGGCTCATGACCCACAGGGTGACCTGCTGCAGGGGGAGCCGCTGCTGTCGTGCACGGCCAGGGTATTGGCCTACCGTTGGCCAGTTGACCGTATCGGCCCGGATTATCAACCGCAGGAGGCACCTGAACCCACCTTGCTGCTGGTCTACCGCGACGCCGGGCTGCAGGTACGCTTCGCTCGCCTGGCACCCATGGCTTACCGCTTGCTCACAGAGGTGATGGGTACTGGGCTGGCGCGTCTGCATGCATTGGGTGGGGATCAGGAGCAAGGCTTGGCACTGCTGGAGAGCCTGCGCGCGCAAGGCATTGTCATCGGTACAGCCTGAGACAAAAAACGGGCTCGGCGCCTACTGGCCCCGAGCCCGTTGCTATTTACGCGTCATGCCCTGGCTGCGAGCCGCGCGTTGAACCAGTGGTCAAGGCTCAGGCGGCCGGCCCCCTTGAGCAGCAGTGGCAGCAGTGCTACCAGGTAGATCAGCGGCAACTTGAAGTTGCCGAAACCCTGGTCGGTGATGGCATAACCCTGCGCCAGCTCCGCCAGGCTCGACCACTGTGACGGCCAATGCACCGCAGCGATGGCCACCACAGTGATGACCATGAGCCCGGCCGAGGCCAGCCGTGTGCCCAGGCCAAGCAACAGCAGTAAAGGCAGCACCAGCTCGGCCCACATCGACAGTTGCCAGTTCAGCGCTGCTGGCAGTGCGCTGAACGGGAAGGGGAAGCTGGACTGCAGGTCGCCGAACCAGTTGGTGCCGTTGTATTTTTCCAGACCAGACTCGAAAAACTCCCAGGCCAGAAACAGCCGCAGCGGCAAGTCGGCGCTCCAGTTTCCGATCCGGTCAATGTGGCTGAAGGGGTGGGTAAATGCCGTCATGTTGGGACGTGTCATCGGTTTAACTCCTGGCGTGCCAATGTGTGGCCGGGAGTGTGTAGCGGTGGCGTATCGACAGTGTGTCGGCGGAGGCGACAGTGTGTATCGGACTGTAGCGATCGGTTGCGTAAGGCGGCATCCCTATCACGCGTAAGGCCTGGAGGGGCGACATGCCGGTGGCACTCACTTCAACTCGATCTGTGCACACAACCCGCCACCTTGGCGATTGCTCAGGGTCAAGCGCCCACCCATGGCCTGGGTCAATTGCTGCGCGATCGCCAGCCCCAAGCCGGTGCCTCCGGTACTGCGGTTACGCGAGCTTTCTACCCGGTAAAAAGGCTTGAGCACTTCATTGAGCTCATCTTCCGGAATCCCTGGGCCGTCATCGAGTATCCGAATTCGGGTGCATCCTGGTTCACGGCTGACCTCCAACTGTGCTTTACCCGCGAACTTCAAGGCGTTGTCCACCAGGTTAACCAACACCCTGCGCAGCGCATGCGGGCGGGTTTCCAGCAGGCCGTCGGCGTTGCCGTGGCGTTCGACCAGGGCGCCGCTGTCCTGGTAGTCGAACACCAGGCTGTCGAGGAAGGCATCCAGGTTGATCCGGCATGGGGCTTCGGTGTTGATGTCCATGCTGCGGGCATAGGCCACACCTTCGCGTACCAGGTGCTCAATGGCATCCAGGTCGTGCGACAGCTTGTCTTTCTCGACCCCCTCGTCCATCACTTCGACCCGCAACTTCATGCGGGTGATGGGGGTTTGCAGGTCGTGGGAAATCGCCGCCAGCAACTGCATGCGCTCTTTGAGGTAGGCCGCGATTCGCGCCTGCAAGGCATTGAAGGCAACGGCGGCGTACTTCACCTCGCGCGGGCCGCTCTCGTCCAGTTGCACACCGGGTTTGTCTGGGTCGAGGTTGTCCACGGCCTGCGACAGGCGGGTAAGCGGGCCGATGGCCAGGCGCACTGCCAGCCAAGTGCACAGCAACAGCACGGCCAACTGAATCAGCAAAACCACCGGCAGCCAGCGGGCGATCGGCACGGGGGTCGGGGTGACGTCGATGGTCAGGGGCGCGCCATCGGCCAGGTTCAAGTGCACCTGAAAGTGCGCATTGGGGCCGGGGATCTCCTGGAAGGTCAGGCGAAAGTCGTCGCCAATGGCTTTGACGATCGACTCGGCGGCCATGGGCGGGTCGCTGGTCGGCATCGCCTGGCCATCCTGGCCCTGGTCAAGGTGGTAGCGGTAGGTGCGCCGCTCCAGGCGCGGCAGCCAGGCGGCACGTTCGGCGGCGGGCAGCCGGTCGAGGATGGCGACGGAAGTAGCGACGTCCTGTTCCAGGTTGCTGAGCATCATCGAGCGGCTGCTGATATAGCGCTCGTAGGCTTGCAGGCCGAACGACAACCCATAGGCCAGTACCAGCCCTGTGAAGAAGATCAATGCCAGGCGCGAGGCCAGGGTACGGGGCCATTTCATGAGGGCGACTCGAGCAATTGTACCGGCAGCGAGAACACGTAGCCTTCGCTGCGCACGGTCTTGATGCAGCTGGGTTCGCGGGCGTCATCACCCAGGCGCTGGCGCAGGCGGCTGACCAGCAGGTCGATGGAGCGGTCGAAGATGTCCGCCTCACGGCCCTGGGTGAGGTTGAGCAATTGTTCGCGGCTGAGCACCCGCTGCGGGTGGTCGAGGAATACCCGCAGTAGCCGGTACTCGGCGCCGCTCAGGGCCACCAGGGTGTCTTCACTGTCGAGCAGGTGGCGTGCGGTGGTGTCCAGGCGCCATTGGCCGAAGGCCAGCAGGCGGCTGCTTTCGCTGATGGTCAGGTTCGGCGGCAGCATGCGCGTGCGGCGTAGCACGGCATTGATGCGGGCCAGCAGTTCGCGGGCGGAAAACGGCTTGGTCAGGTAGTCGTCGGCGCCCATCTCTAGGCCGATGATGCGGTCGGTTTCGTCGTTGCGTGCGGTCAGCATCAGCACGGGCGTGTTGCGGTGTTTGCCGGCACGCAGTTCACGGCACAGCAACAGGCCATCGTCGCCGGGCATCATGATGTCGAGGACGATCAAGTCGACGCTGTTGGCTTCGAGAAAGGCGCGCATCTGCCGGCCATCGGCAACAATGCTGGTACGCAGGCCGTTCTTTTTCAGGTAGTTGCCGACCAGTTCGCGGATCTCGCGGTCGTCGTCGACGATCAGGATGTGATCGACGTGTTCCATGCGCAGCGTTCCTGTATGGGGTGGGTTGGCGCAGTGTACCGAGCGTCATCGCGCTTGCCTGCGGGGTTTTGTATTGCAGTGTATCTGGCGTTGGCAGAGATACAGGAGGAAGCAGATCACAGGCTCGGGTGACACATACCGGATACCTGGCGGCCGTGTAATGGCTCTCGACCGGGGAGCAACCCTCCCCACCTAAAGCGTTACACAGGAGAGTTGCCATGAACCTCAAAGCCTTCGCCAGCGTCAGCCTGTTTGCCGTGTTCAGTTTCGGCGCCATTGCCGCTCAGGCCTCCACCACAATGAACGATGCCAGTGTGATGCAGTACCGCTACGGTGATCATCTGGATGTGAAGAAAGTCCTGTCGGTGCAGGATGATCAGGTCAACACCTGCGGCCTGGTCAACACCCGCATGGACTACCTCGATTCCAAAGGTCAGCATCAGCGTGTGGAATACCGCTCGTACGCCACCGGCGGTTGCCATGAGAATTGATCGCCGCCTGATGTTAAAGGTGGGCGGCATTGCGCTGGCCCTGACAGGCCTGGGCCTGGCGGGCTATCTGCAGGCCCGCGACAGTTACGGCGCCATGCCGTCGCTGGCGGGGGCCAGCCAGTGGTTGAATTCGCCGCCACTGGATGCGCCGTCGCTCAAAGGCAAGGTGGTGTTGGTGGACTTCTGGACTTGGGACTGCATCAACTGCAAGCGCAGCCTGCCGCATGTGAATGACTGGGCACGGCGTTACGCCGACCAGGGGCTGGTGGTGGTGGGCGTACACACGCCTGAGTATGACTACGAGCATGACGTCGCGACCTTGCGCGACAAGGTAGCTGCGCTGGGGATCGGGTACCCGGTGGCGGTGGACAACGATCACCGGGTGTGGAATGCCTGGGGCAACCAGTTCTGGCCGGCGCATTATTTTGTCGACCGCACAGGGCAGGTGCGCCATGTGCATTTTGGCGAGGGGGATTATGCCGGGCAGGAACAGGTGTTGAAGGCCTTGCTGGATGAAAAGGGTTGATGCGCCTGTGCCGGCCTTCCGCGGAGCAAGCCCGCTCCCACAGCCTGTGGGAGCGGGCTTGCCCGCGAAAGGGCCGGTGCCGACTCAGCTAAAACTGGCAAAATGCGCCTGCATCCGCGCCGCATCGGCCTCGCGGCCGCTGAACAGCTCGAACGCCTTGACCGCCTGGAACACGGCCATGTTGCTGCCATCCAGCGTGCGGCAACCCAATGCCCGCGCGGCGCGCAACAGTTCGGTTTCCAGCGGGAAGTAGATGATCTCTGCCACCCACAACCGTTCATGCAGCAGCTCCACCGGCAGCGGTGTCCCCGGCAGCTTGGCCATGCCCACGGGCGTGGTGTTGACCAGCCCGTCCGCCTCGGCCAATGCTGCGCGCAGGTCAGTGCCGAGCACCGCACGGCCGGCACCGAAATGCCCGTTGAGGTTGTCGACCAGCGCTTGTGCCCGCGCCGCGTCGACTTCGAACAGCACCAGCCGTTCGACCCCTTCGCCCAGCAGCGCATGGGCCACGGCCGAGCCTGCGCCACCAGCGCCCATTTGCACCACTTGCCGGCGTGCCACATCTGGCAGCCCGCGGCGCAGGCCTTCGGCGAAGCCCAGGCAGTCAGTATTGTGGCCGACCCGCTTGCCGTCCTTGAGCACCACGGTGTTCACCGCGCCGATCCCTCGGGCTTCATCCGACAGCTCGTCGAGCAGCGGCAGAATCGCCTGTTTGAACGGGTAGGTGATGTTAAGCCCGGTGAACCCGGTGTGCTGTGCGGCATCGAGCAGGCCGGGCAGGGCGCTGTCGTCTAGCTGCAATTGATCGGCATCGATCAGGCGATACAGGTAACGCAGGGATTGCGCGTCACCTTCATGCTCATGCAGCGCAGGGGTGCGCGACAGCTGGATGCCGCGGCCGATGAGGCCGGCGAGGATGGCCTGTTGGCTCATGCGGTCTGCTCCTGGAACATTTCCGCGAAGTGGCTCAGGGCCAGGCGGTAGCCATGGCTGCCCAGGCCGCAGATCACGCCGACGGCAATCGACGAGACGAACGACAGGTGGCGGAAGGGCTCGCGTTTGTGCACGTTGGACAGGTGCACCTCGATGACGGGCAGTTCACTGGCCACCAGGGCGTCGCGGATGGCCACGGAGGTGTGGGTCCAGGCGCCCGGGTTGATCAGGATGCCAGCACAGCGGCCACGGGCGGCATGGATCCAGTCGATCAGTTCGCCTTCGTGGTTGGTCTGGCGGAATTCGATTTCCAGCCCTTTGGCAAGGGCGCTGTCGGCGCAGCCTTGGGCCAGGTCAGCAAGGGTTTCATGGCCATACTGAGTGGGCTCGCGGGTGCCCAGCATGTTCAGGTTAGGGCCGTTAAGCACAAGAATAAGGGGCTTCATGAAAGGCATCACTTTGTTGTTTTTGGATGCGCTTATCTTTGTACCACCTGGTTAGTTTCGTCAATTGCGTGAACGGGCTTAGACGGGAAAGTGGGCGATAACCGGACGTTTTGCGCCAATACTGACCTCGCTGATTACAGCATTGTAATGTTCACGCCACCGCCCCGATAAGCACGCCGCCCTACAGTCCCTCGCCAACGCTCGCCGACGAGGACCTGTTTCGTGCCCTGCACCCCTGCCATCCCCCGCAAGATCGCCTTGCTTTGCCTGTTACTGGCGGCCACTGGCAGTGCCCAGGCCAGTGGCAGCCTGAGCCTGCCCGAAGCGCTTAGCGCTGCCTTTGCGCAAAACCCGGAACTTGCTGCCGCGGGCCGTGAAATCGGCATTGCCGAAGGCGAGCGGCGCCAAGCGGGATTGATACCTAACCCGGAGCTGTCCTGGGAAGTCGAGGACACCCGCCGCGAGACGCGCACCACCACGGTCACCCTGAGCCAGTCACTGGAGCTGGGCGGCAAGCGGGGAGCGCGCATCGCCGTGGCCGGTGCCGGCCAGACCATCGCCCAGCTTGACCTGGAACGCCAGCGCAATGGCTTGCGCGCCGATGTGGTGCAGGCCTTCCACACGGCCCTGCGTGCGCAAACGGCGCTGGAGCTGGCGCTACAGTCCCAGGCACTGACGGAGCGCGGGCTGCGGGTGGTGCAGGGGCGCGTCACGGCTGGCCAGTCTTCGCCGGTGGAGGCCACGCGGGCCCAGGTGCAACTGGCCCAGGCGCAGGCGCAAGTACACCGCGCCGCCTCACAGCGCAGTGTGGCTTATCAGGCTTTGGCGCGGTTGACGGGCAGCCCGGTGGCACGCTTCGACCGCCTGCTGGCCACTGATTTGTCGCCCGGTGCCGCGCCTGCGGCTGAGGCCTTGTTGGCCAGGGTCGAACAGACCGCCGAGTGGCGCTTGGCGGCGGCGCAGGTTGAGCGCGGCGAAGCGTCGTTGGGCTCTGAAAAGGCTCAGCGCATACCCGACCTCACCGTCAGCCTCGGCAGCCAATACAGCCGCGAGGACCGCGAGCGAGTCAACGTGGTCGGGCTGTCGATGCCGCTGCCGCTGTTCGACCGTAACCAAGGCAACGTGCTGGTGGCTGCGCGACGTGCCGACCAGGCCCGTGACCTGCGCAATGCCGTTGAGTTGCGCTTGCGCAGCGAGACCCGCAGCGCCCTCAGCCAATGGGCCACTGCCATGCAGGAAGTGCAGGCCTACGACCGCACCATCCTGCCCTCGGCGCAGCAAGCGGTAGACACCGCCACCCGCGGCTTCGAGATGGGCAAGTTCGCCTTCCTCGATGTGCTCGATGCCCAGCGCACGCTGATCGAGGCGCGGGGCTTGTACCTGCAAGCCCTGGCCTCGGCGACCGATGCGCGGGCCCAGGTCGAGCGCCTGTATGGCGACCTTGAGGGCGGCTTTTGATTCAGGGTCCGCTGCGCGGCCCACTGGCTTGAGCAACAACACGAACAGCAGGAGCAACAATGGATAACCCACGCAAGATCGCCCTCCTGGCGGTCGCTCTGGCCGTGCTTGGCCTCGGTGGCCTGGCCTGGACCGGCAACCTCGGCCAGGCCACGAGCGGCGAAGCCCAGCACGACGCGCATGGCGAAGACGGCCACGGCCACGATGACGAGCAGGCCGAAGATGGCCACGCCGACGAGGAAGGCAAATTGCACCTGTCCAGCGCCCAGATCGAGGCGGCTGGCGTGCAGTTGGTAGCTGCCGCCCCCCGCGAGCTGGGCACTGCCATCAGCTACCCGGGTGAAATCCGTTTCGATGAAGACCGCACCGCGCATGTCGTGCCGCGTGTACCGGGCGTGGTCGAGTCGGTGCAGGCCGACCTCGGGCAGGCGGTAAAGCGCGGCCAGGTGCTCGCGGTGATCGCCAGCCAGCAGATTTCTGACCTGCGCAGCGAACAACAGGCAGCCCAGCGCCGCCTGGAGCTGGCGCGTCTGACCTTCCAGCGCGAACAGCAACTGTGGCAGGAACGCATCAGCGCCGAACAGGACTACCAGCAGGCTCGCCAAGTGTTGCAGGAGGCCGAGATCGCGCTGGCCAATGCTCGGCAAAAGGTCGCGGCAGTCGGTCCCGCTGGCGCCGGCAACCGCTATGAGTTGCGCGCACCCTTCGATGCGGTGGTGGTGGAAAAACACATGAGCGTGGGCGAGGTGGTCGACGCCTCCAGCAACGCCTTTACACTGTCCGACCTGAGCCGGGTCTGGGCCACTTTCGCCGTCGCCCCACGCGACTTGAACCGTGTCGTCACCGGGCGCAGCGTCACGGTCAGTGCGCCGGACCTGGGCGCCGAGGTCGAGGGCACGGTCAATTACGTCGGCAGCCTGCTCGGTGAACAAAACCGCGCCGCCACCGTGCGCGCCACCTTGGCCAACCCCAACGGCGCCTGGCGCCCTGGGCTGTTCGTGAACATTGCGGTCAGCGTCGAGCGGTCGACCGCCGCGGTGGTGGTACCGGAAAGCGCGTTGCAGACTTGGGAGGAGCAGATCGTGGTGTTCGTGCGTACCGAGCAAGGCTTCGAGGCACGCCCGGTGACGACAGGCCGCCGCGACGCCGGCCAGGTTGAAGTCGTCGCCGGCCTGCCTGCAGGCACTCAGGTCGCTGCCGTCGGCAGCTTCGTCCTCAAGTCGGAGCTTGGCAAAGGCTCCGCTGAGCACAGCCATTGAAACCGGGGACGACGCCATGTTCGAACGCCTGATCCAATTCGCCATCGAGCAGCGCCTGGTGGTGATGCTTGCTGTGCTGCTGATGGCTGCGGTGGGTATCCACAGCTACCAGAAACTGCCCATCGATGCCGTGCCGGACATCACCAACGTCCAGGTGCAGATCAACACCGCCGCCCCCGGTTACTCGCCATTGGAGACCGAGCAGCGCATCACCTTCGCCATCGAAACGGCCATGGCCGGCCTGCCAGGCCTCAAGCAGACCCGTTCGCTGTCCCGCTCGGGCTTGTCCCAGGTCACGGTGATCTTCGATGACGGCACCGACCTGTTCTTCGCCCGCCAATTAGTCAACGAGCGCCTGCAGGTGGCCCGTGAACAGTTGCCCGACGGCATCGAGGCGGGCATGGGGCCGATTTCCACGGGGCTGGGCGAGATCTTCTTGTGGACCGTCGAGGCCGAGGAGGGCGCGCTCAAGGACGACGGTACGCCCTACACCCAGACCGACCTGCGGGTGATCCAGGACTGGATCATCAAGCCGCAGCTGCGCAATGTGCCGGGGGTGGCCGAGGTCAACAGTATTGGCGGCCATGCCAAGCAGTACTTGATCGCACCGGAGCCCAAGCGTTTGGCGGCCTACAAGCTCACCCTCAATGACTTGATCGCGGCACTGGAACGCAACAACGCCAACGTGGGGGCCGGCTACATCGAGCGCAATGGCGAGCAGTTGCTGATCCGCGCACCGGGCCAGTTGGACTCCGCCGAGGACATCGCCAACATCGTCATCGCCAGCGTCGACGGCACTCCGATACGCGTCAGCCATGTCGCCCAGGTTGGCCTGGGCCAAGAGCTTCGCTCTGGGGCTGCGACTGAAAATGGCCGTGAGGTGGTGCTGGGCACGGTGTTCATGCTGATCGGCGAGAACAGCCGCACGGTCTCCCAGGCGGTGGCGGCCAAGCTGGTCGAGATCAACCGCAACCTGCCCAAGGGCGTGGTCGCGGTAACGGTGTATGACCGTACCAACCTGGTCGAAAAAGCCATCGCCACGGTGAAGAAAAACCTGATCGAAGGCGCGATCCTGGTCATCGCCGTGTTGTTCCTGTTCCTGGGCAACATCCGCGCTGCGGTCATTACCGCCATGGTCATCCCGTTGTCGATGCTGTTCACCTTCACCGGCATGTTCAGCAACAAGGTCAGTGCCAACCTCATGAGCCTCGGCGCGCTGGACTTCGGCATCATTGTCGACGGCGCGGTGGTGATCGTCGAGAACGCCATTCGCCGCCTGGCTCACGCCCAGCAACGCCATGGCCGCATGCTGACCCGCGCCGAGCGCTTCCATGAAGTGTTTGCCGCCGCCCGTGAAGCACGGCGCCCGCTGATCTACGGGCAGTTGATCATCATGGTGGTGTACCTGCCGATCTTTGCCCTGACCGGGGTCGAGGGCAAGATGTTCCACCCCATGGCCTTCACCGTCGTGATCGCCCTGCTGGGTGCCATGATCCTCTCGGTGACCTTCGTGCCGGCGGCGCTGGCGCTGTTCGTGACCGGCAAGGTCAAGGAAGAAGAAGGCTTGGTCATGCGCACCGCGCGCCAGCGCTATGCGCCAGTGCTGGGCTGGGTGTTGGGCCGGCGCAAGCTGGCGTTCGCCGGGGCGGCAGCGCTGGTGGTGTTGTCCGGGGTGATGGCCAGCCGTATGGGCAGCGAGTTCATCCCCAGCCTCAGCGAGGGTGACTTTGCCCTGCAGGCGCTGCGCGTGCCAGGCACCAGCCTGTCGCAGTCGGTAGACATGCAGCAGCGCCTGGAGCGGGCGATCATTGCCCAGGTGCCGGAAGTGGAGCGCGTGTTCGCCCGCACCGGCACTGCCGAAATCGCCTCGGACCCGATGCCGCCGAACATCTCTGACGCCTACGTGATGCTGCGTCCGCCCGCGCAATGGGCCGACCCGAGCAAGCCACGTGAGGCGCTGATTGCCGAAGTGCAGCGCGCCGCGGCCAGTGTGCCGGGCAGCAATTACGAGCTGTCGCAACCGATCCAGTTGCGTTTCAACGAACTGATCTCGGGTGTGCGCAGTGATGTGGCCGTCAAAGTGTTTGGGGACGACATGGACGTGCTCAACCAGACCGCCGCGCAAATCGCCAGCAGCCTGCAGCGTGTGCCGGGCGCCTCGGAGGTCAAGGTCGAGCAGACCACAGGCCTGCCGGTGCTGACCATTGATATCGACCGTGACAAGGCCGCCCGCCATGGCCTCAATGTCGGCGATGTGCAAGACGCCATCGCCATTGCCGTGGGGGGGCGTACGGCAGGCACGCTGTATGAGGGCGACCGACGTTTCGACATGGTGGTGCGCCTGCCCGAGACTGTGCGTACCGATGTCGACGGGCTTTCCAGCCTGCTGATACCGGTACCGGCGAGCACTGCAGCCGGCGCTGCCCAGATCGGTTTCATCCCGCTGTCGCAGGTCGCGACGTTGAACCTGCAACTGGGGCCTAACCAAGTCAGCCGTGAGGATGGCAAGCGCGTGGTGGTGGTCAGTGCCAACGTGCGTGGCCGCGACCTTGGCTCGTTCGTGCAGCAGGCCGAGCAGGCCCTGATCGAACAGGTGCAGATACCGCCCGGTTACTGGACGCGCTGGGGCGGCCAGTTCGAGCAGTTGCAGTCGGCCGCCGAGCGTCTGCAGGTGGTAGTGCCGGTGGCCTTGCTGTTGGTGCTGGCCTTGCTGCTGATGATGTTCAACAACCTCAAGGATGGCTTGCTGGTGTTCACCGGTATTCCGTTTGCCTTGACCGGTGGGGTACTGGCGCTGTGGTTGCGGGATATTCCATTGTCTATTTCCGCAGGGGTGGGCTTCATCGCCTTGTCGGGGGTGGCGGTACTCAATGGCCTGGTGATGATTGCCTTTATCCGCAGCCTGCGCGAGGAAGGGCGCACGTTGCGGGTGGCGGTCGAGGAGGGTGCGTTGACGCGCTTGCGGCCAGTGCTGATGACCGCGTTGGTGGCCTCGCTGGGGTTCATCCCGATGGCATTGGCCACCGGCACCGGGGCCGAAGTGCAACGGCCGCTGGCGACCGTGGTGGTTGGCGGGATCCTGTCGTCCACGGCGTTGACGTTGCTGGTGTTGCCGGCGTTATACCAATGGGCGTATCGGCGCGAAGAGGGGGAGGAAGGCTGATAATGCCGGGGCTGCAAAGCAGCCCCAAAAATCTCAAACGCTGCTCCGCACCCCAGGCCGCACGCTCTCTATGCCGGCCTCATCATGCAACGAAATACGCGACGTCTCCGGCAATGCCAACCCTCCCACCAAAGCCACCAGCGCAATCACCACCAGGTAAAACGCCGGTGCCAGGCTGCTACCCGTCTGCCCAATCAACCAGGTGGCCACCAACGGCGCAGTGCCGCCGAACAGCGTATAGGCCACGTTGTAGGTAATCGCCGACGCGGTATAGCGGGTCCGTGTCGGGAAGCTTTCCGACAGCAATGCCGCAGTCACCACCCCGCTGCACAGCGCACCCACGGCCAGCAGAATCACCCCCAGCAGCGCGCCGGACAGTGAGCCGGAACTGGCCAGCCAATACGCCGGGAACACACAGACCATCACCCACAGGCAGGTGAAACCAATGGTCTTGCGCCGCCCCACCCGGTCAGAAAACGCCCCGGCCAACGGGCAGCCGACGGCAGCGAACAACAACGCCACCGTGGTCACCAGCAGCGACTGCGCACGGGTGAGGTTGCCGACCAGTTGCAGGTAGGTGGCAAAGTAGGTGGTGAACATATAGAACGACAGCGCCGTCAGCGAGATGAACGCCCCCAGGTTGCGGATGGCCCGGCCATGGTTGCGCAGGGTCTCCTTGAGCGGCGAGTGCTCGTGTTCTTTGCCCTGGGCCACGGCTTCGCGGAACGCCGGGGTTTCTTCCATGCGCCAGCGCAAGTACAGGCCCACCAGGCCCAACGGGGCGGCGATCAGGAAAGGCACGCGCCAGCCCCAGGCGTTCATCGCCTCGGCCGTCAGGTTCGCTTCCAGGCCGTAGGCGATCACCGCCGCGCAGGCAAAGGCAGAAAAGGTCGAGACCGGCACGAAGCTGCCGTAGAACGCGCGCTTGTCGTTGGGCGCATGCTCCATCAGGTAGGCGCAGGCACCGGCGTACTCGCCACCCGCCGAGAAGCCTTGCAGGCAACGGGCCAGGGTCAACAGCACGGGGGCCGCCAGGCCAATGCTGGCATAGGTCGGCAGCAAGCCGATCAAGGTGGTGGAGCCGGCCATCAGCAAGATGGTCAGCGACAGGATGCGCTTGCGCCCCAGGCGGTCACCCAGTGCGCCGAACACGATACCGCCGAGCGGGCGCAGGGCAAATGCCACGGCAAACACGGCGAAGGTCTTGAGCAAAGCCACGCTGGCATCTTCACTGGCGAAGAACTGGCTAGCAATCAGCGTGGCGAGAAAGCCATAGACGGCAAAGTCGAACCACTCGACGAAGTTGCCGATGGCAGAGGCGGCGATCACCCGGCGCAGGGTGGCGGGGGATACCTCATGAGGTGCGGACATGTGGGAGCTCTCCGGTTTCCATTGGCAGCCTGAATGAACGTGACGCGGTCGGGCCGCGTCATCATTGTTGTGCTTGCCAGTAGATCGGTGAGCGCCTGCGGGGGCTTCGTCGAGGGCGACACTGGGATGTCTGTTTCAACCAGGCAGGCTACTGCCGGCCAACCTTCCACGGGGCGTAGTCGAGTTCACTGTAGCCTTCGGCTGTGCCTTGCTCGTTGGTGCTGAAGCCCGGCATCGTGCTCAGGTCGAGCTTCATGCAGCGGCTGTTCAGCTGCGCCTGCAGGTTGCCGTCCAGGCGGAAGGCCGCTTCACGCAGGCGGGTTGGGGAAAGCTGCACCAGGCAACCCTCGACCTTGCCTTGGGCATTGGCCTGGTAGAACACCGTCGCCTTGCCGATGCTGGTGACCGGCTGATCGCGCAGCAGCTGTTGCCAGAAGTACTCACGCTGGGCGTTGGCGCGTTGGCGCGCACTGCCGGGGGCCTGGATCGACGCGGGCAGCTGGACGATGATCGGTGCGCGTACGTCGAGCGTTGCCTCGCCGCCGAACAGCGACGCAGGGACGACCGGGTAGATGGTCTTCCAGCACAGTGCCTCGACCAGGTTGGCCAACGCCTGATGGTCGGAGGGCATGACGTCGGCGGGCAGCAGCGCGCCGTATTTGAACGGGGCCTTGCTGGCCTTGCAGGCGACTGGGGCGCTGTGCCGGTCGAAGGTGACCTGCAGGGTGACGGCGCCCAGTTGGCGGCCGGTCGGGGCCAGGGCAATGCTGCGCTCCAAGGCGCGCTGCATCTCGACAGTGAAGGTTTTGAACGCCTGCGCATCGGCGGCTGCCTGAGTGTCCGTGGACGGGGACGCTTGGCAGCCAGCCATAGCAATCAGAGCCGCGCTCAGGAGCGCGGGGGGCAGAGTTTTGAACACGTAAACTTCCTTGCTGAAACAGTAGCCGGGTGTCTTCGTGAGCCGGCGGGTCATGAACGTGGCAGCTTATCACTGGCAGCGCTGCCACGGGATAACCCCCGTGGCAGCGCTGTTCGATCAGAAGCGCATGTCCAGCGCCACCTCGAAGGTACGCGGAGCACCCATGTAGTACTGGGAGCTGTAGGCCTGCTTGGCATACACCTCGTCGGTCAGGTTGCGCACCCGTCCGGTCACTGTGGTGTGCTCATCCAGTCGGTAGCGGGCGAAGGCACCGAACAGCGTGTAGGCCGGTGCCTTGAGGGTATTGGCATTGTCGGCATACACCGAGCCCACGTAGCGCCCATCGACCCCCGCCGACCACGCGGACGTGAAGCTGTAGGTCAGCCACAGGTTAGCGACGCTGGCCGGTACGTTGACCGGCGTATTGCCCTTGCGTGACACCGATACCCCGTTGACCGCTTCGTTGAACGTGTCGTACTGCGCATCGACGTAGGCATAGTTGGCCTCGGCCAGCAGTTTCGGCGTGACCTGTAGCCGCCCCGACAGCTCGACGCCGCGCGAGGTCTGCTGCCCGGCCTGCACCGTCTGGTTGGCATCGTTGGAGTCACGCACGGCAAAGTCCTTGCGCACGATCTGGTACAGCGCCAGCGTGGCGGCGCCGCGGCCGTCGAGGAAGTCGAACTTGCTGCCGACCTCCCATTGCTCGCCTTTGGACAGGTCGAACAGGCCGACGTTGGAGTAGGTCGCCGCTGCCAGTGAACCGGCTGGCAGATCGGCCGAGCTGCTGTACTGTGCGTACACACTGGCACTGGGCGTCAGCGCGTAGGTCAGGCCGATGCGCCCGGAAAGCGGCTCCCAGCGGCGCTCGAAAAACGCCGGCGAGGTGGGCGAGACCGTTCCGTAGTTGGTCACTTGCATGTCCAGGTAGTCATAGCGCAGGGCAGTCAGCAAGGCCAGGCGATCGGTCAGTTGCAGGCGGTTTTCGGCAAACACCGCGCGGTTGGTGACTTCGTGACGACGCTGCTTGGTCAGGCCGGCATTCACCCCGGGGATGTCGTCGAAACTGCCAGGGTCGAAATGGTCGGCATCGACAATGTCGCTCCAGCTGCCCGATGTCGGGTAGAGGGTCTGGTGCATGCGCGAATATTCCAGGCCCAACGACCATTGGCTGGCGAAGCCGAACAGGGTGTTGTCATGGCGCAACTCGATGCGATCGCCCAACAGGTTCTGGTCGTGGCTTTGCAGGTAGGGGCTGCTGCGCTGCACATTGCCATTGGCGGTGTAGCTGTAGCGTTCAACGTTGCGGTAGTCGCGCTGGGCGTTGTAGTGATACAGCGTGTTCTGCACGCTGGTGCTGTCGCTGAGCTGGTAGTCGAGGATCGAACGCAGCCAGCGTACCCGCTGCTCGTAGCGGCCGTCCGCGACGTTGTAGTTTTCGAAGCGGCGGCTTTTGTCGATCTTCATCGTGCTGCGGCCCGGCAGGATCGGCGAACCCCAGTACGGGCTGTCTTCACGGTCTTCCTGGTACTCCAGCGCCAGGGTGTGGGTGAGGTTGGGCGCCAGGTCGCTGAGTACCGAAAACGCCAGGCTGTCGGTGTTGCGCTGGTTACGGTCGATGTAGCCGTTGCCCTGGCCCCGGCTGAAGTCCAGGCGCATGAAGTGGCGGGCGTCGGCGGGGTTGCTGGCCAGCGCCTGATTGATGCCGAAGGCCACTTCTGAGTCGTCGAAACTGCCGTAGCGCAGGCGGCCGTCGATGATCTGCTGATCGCGGCTGGCAAGCTTGGTGATGTAGTTGATCGAGCCGCCCACGGCCCCCGCGCCATGCAGGAAAGAGGACGGCCCGCCGATCAGTTCGACCCGGTCGAGTACCCAGGCATCCACTGGCCGTGTGGCACTGCTGTAGCCCAAGTTGATGCCGTTGTAGAGCTGGGTGACCTGGTTCTGGGTGAAGCCCCGGTAGGCGACGAAGCCGCCATAACCGGGGTTGGCCGAGGCGTTGACGCCGGTCATGGCGTTGATCACGTCCTGGCTGTCCTTGGCGCCGTGCGCCTCGATCAGGCGGCGGTCCGAGACGCTGACCGACGCCGGGGTTTCCCGTGCGGTGAGGCCCAGGCGCGAACCGGTTTGGATCGGCTCGTCCAGTTGCACACCGGAGGGGGCGTCGCGTTCGCCATCGATGGTGGTGGCGTTGAGTTCAACCGGGGCAGTGTCGGCCCAGGCGAAGGTGCAAGTGCCCATGAGGAGCACCAGGGAGGTCTTGCGGATCATGTTGTCGTGTCTTCCACGCAAAAGTCATGGCTGACCGCGAGCGCGCACAGGCGCACCCGATTGAGGTCAGGCGAACAGAAGGGCTGCGGGAAGCGTGGCGGGGGAGGCGCGGGGGTTGAGGGCTGGGCGCAAGTAGCGCGGCGGGGGTTGTGCCCAGCTGCGCACGACAATGGGCGAGGTGGCCCCGGCCTGGGGGGGCAGGAACGCCCAGCCGGTGTGGGCAAGCGGCACTGCCAGGCCGAACGAGGAGCACACGGGGCAGTCGAGCTGAGCCATGTGCTGGTCGCCACCGGCGTTGTCCAGGTTGATGGCCGGGCCATGGTCACTGCTGATCGAACAGAAACCACCCTCGAGGCCCGCCAAGCGCAGGCCACTCATCTGGCCGTGATGCAGGCCGCACAGCAATAGGCTGAACAGGACGCTGGCATAAAGCGTCCAGGCGGTCAGCGTGCGGGTCTGCCGGGTGGTTTTCATGGCGGCGAATCTATCACCCGAATGCGTGATCGGGTAGCCCTGGTGACGCAAAATGCTGGGGTGCAAAGCACCTGGATTTGGTTGTCCGGAAGCGCAGAGAGCTACAACGAGGTTAGTGTCTTGGCCTCAGCGATGACGATGTCAAGGTTCGAACTGACCTGAGAATTGACAAGATTGTACAATGTTTTGTACCATTCCCTTGCTGCCGGTACGAATCGGTAACGTTTTCTGGGCCTTTTGGTAAATGCCGGATCGGCGTTTGGTCCAGAATTCTTGATGGAGTAGCACTAGCACTCACAGGTCACCCGGACATGTCCATGACGCGGGCTAATGACCATTGGAGAGACCCTTCCCGGACCTGCCACACACGATGGCGCTCTCGGGAAACAACCTGGTCTGGGGTTATCCCAGCGAGGATTACTTATGCACGTACTGACTTTTAGCCAGGCTCGCGCCGACCTGAAGCAGACAATGGATGATGTTTGCCGGGACCACGAGCCCGCCATAATCACGCGCCAGCGTGGCGAACCTGTCGTGATGCTCTCTCTTGAGGATTACAACGGCATCAACGAGACCTTGCACCTGCTGGGATCGTCGAAGAACGCCTCGCGCCTCCGCTCATCCATTGCTCAGCTCCGGGCCGGCAAAGCCGTAACCAAGGAATTGACAACAAATGAGCAAGAACAAACAGAGTAATAAAGACAGTGCGTGCACCATCGCAGGGGTGAAGTTTACGGATGAAGCATGGGAAGACTACTGCCACTGGCAGCAGGCCGACGCCAAAATCCTGAACAACAGCAACTCGCTTATCACTCAGTGTCGCCGCACGCCCTTCACTGGAACTGGCAAGCCAGAAGCCCTCAAGGGCGATCTGACTGGTTTCTGGTCACGTCGTATCACCAAAGAGCACCGCCTGGTCTATTTCTTCGAGGCTGACGTACTCACCATCCTGCAATGCCGCTACCACTACGATGACTAAGTTGTAGCGCCGCGTCGTGAGCGCAGCCATGCTGCCAGCGTTCGGCTGCGGAGCGTTCGCCAGAGGACTCAAATTCTCCCTCTATGTCCACCCCGCTTGGCTCAGGCCGCGCGCTCCAGCACGTCCAGTAGGTCGGCAAACTCCAACGCCAACTTGTGCCGCGGTGCCATGTGCACCAGCGGCACTGACGCCTGGTGCGACTCGCGCATCTTGATCGAGCTGCTCAGGTACACCGGCAGCACCGGAACCCCTTCAGCGCGCAACTGATCGACCAGTGTCTGGTGCAGTGCCGTGCGCCCGGCGAACTGGTTGACGACCACGCCTTCCACCTGCAGCGCTGGGTTGTGGTCCTGGCGTAGCTCCTCCACTTCGGCCATGACGCTGTGCAGCGCATGGCGCGAGAAGCTGTCGCAGTCGAACGGAATCAACAGGCGTTCGGCGGCCACCAGGGCGCTGAAGGTGTAGAAGTTCAGCGCCGGCGGCGTGTCGATGTAGATCCGCTCGTAGTCTTCAGCCAATTCCACCAGCAGCTTGCGCAGCTTGTTGATCTTGAACTTGCTCTCCAGCTTGCTATGCAGGTCGCTGAGGTCGGGGCTGGCGGTGATCAGGTGCAGGTTGCTGTAGCGGGTCTCGGTAATTGCCACACGGGGCTTTTTGCCGTACGCGGTGGCGGATGACAAGGTCTGGCGGAAGAAGTCGGCAATGCCCGAGGGGATGGCGTCATTGACCAGGCCGGTCAGGTAGTAGGTGGCATTGGCCTGCGGGTCGAGGTCGACGAGCAAGGTCCGATAGCCTTCAGCGGCACTGGCGGCAGCCAGGTTGCAGGCGATGCTCGACTTGCCGACGCCACCTTTCTGATTGAAAACCACACGACGCATGAGACGCTCATCCATGAAGAGTGAAATGTCAGGTTGGGGTCAATCCTATGACTGAAACACGACAGTTTTATGACAAGGCTTGTAACAACTTTTGCGAAGGGCCTGGCCGTGACGGTCTGCGCGGGTTTCAGGGCTGAACCCGCGCGACACACACCCGATTGCGCCCATTCTGTTTGGCCGCGTACAGCGCCCGGTCCGCCTCGCTCAATGCATCGCCAGGCTCGCTGCCGGTGCCGCCCGGCCAATGCGCAACCCCCAGCGAAATCGTCACCGCGCCCACGGGTTCCACCGGCGTATCCTGCACCGTTACCCGTAGCCGTTCTGCCACTGCTGCCGCAACCGCCAGGCTTGCCCCCGGCAGCAGCATGAGAAACTCCTCACCCCCGGTGCGGCAAAGCAGGTCGCCCTCTCGGCAACAGCGGCGCATCAGCTCGGCCAGCCGCTGCAGTACCTGGTCGCCCACTTCATGCCCATGGCCATCATTTACCCGCTTGAAGTGGTCGATATCGAGCACGATGGCCGAAAAAGCCCGCCCTTCGGCCTGCAGCAACGACAGGCTGAACTCCAGGTTGCGGCGGTTGCCCAGCCCGGTCAGTGGGTCGGTCTGGGCATCGCGGTTAAGCCGGCCGATGCGCTCTTGCAGCAGGTTGAGCCCGAACAGCAGCGCACGCTTGAGCTCGGCCGCCTCGAAGTACCAGGCCGGCACCCGATGCAGGCGCTCGGCGGTGCCTGCGCGGTCCATCGACCTGGCCCCGGCTGCCAATTGCCAGAGTGGCCGAGCGATGGTCATCGCCAGCCACCACAGCACCAGGCTGCCCACCAGCGCCAGCGGCGCCGAGGTGCCGATAACGTTGAGCACAAGGTGGCTCAAGGGCGCCACGGTCTGCGCCAGCGGCTGCTGCGCCACCACACCCCAGCCAGCGCTCGGCACCGTGGCAAACCCTGCCAGCATTTCCACGCCCTGGCTGTTGGTCAGCTGGCGGGTGCCGCTGTCCAGGGTCGCCAGTTGATCGATCAGCGGGTTACCTTCCACCACCGTGCCCACCCGCTGGTTGTCCGGGTGATAGAGCAGGCGGCGGTTGCGGTCGACCACATAGAGGTACGAGCCGTCCTTGTAGAAGTGCTCGCCCAGCAGGCTGTTGAGGATGTTGCGCTCGCGCAGGTACAGGCTGCCACCGACGTAGCCCAGGTAACGCCCATTGGCATCGAAGATCGGCTGCGACAGTGCCACCACCAGGTTGTTGGCGGTGGACAGGTAGGGCGTCGACACCAGGGCCTTGCGCCCTTGCAAGGCCTCCTGAACCCCGGGCGACTGCACCTTGGTATTGAGGTAGTGGCGCAATGAGGCAGGGGAGATTGCCCGCAGGATCCCGTCGGCATCGACCACGAACGTCGAGTTGAAGGCCAGGCCCTGGTGCAGCACGCGGTCGGTCTCCGTCTGCAGCGCGGCGGCATCAGCCAACTGGTGGGCTTGCACGCCGGCACTGAACGACAACTGCTGCAAGGCACTGGCGATGAAGGTCTCGGTGATCGACGCCAGCTTCGCCGCGTACACCCGGTTGGCTTCCAGGGCGTGGTCGATCAGCAACTGACGCTGAACCCGGTAGCTGGCGAAATAACTGGCGCACAGCATCAGTAGCGCGGTGAGGGCGCAGAGAATCAGAATGAGCGAGCGTAAATCCAGGCGCAATCCGTGCTTGGGGTGTGGCAATCCTGACCTCACTGGTACGAAAAGGGAGTAACCCTGCTGCTTGTAGGTGTAGTGCGTTATTGTCGCCGCAGCGGTGCGTTACGTCGATCAGGAACCTGCTTTTTCCAGTTCAGCCAGCTCATCTTCGACCTGCTGCATGCGCTGCTCGGCCAATGCCTGCACCTGGGTGTCGCGGGCGGTTTCGCGCATCAGCGCGGTCAGTTTTTCGCTCAGGCGTTTGCCGGCCTCAGTCTCTTCAAGTGCGCGGGCCTTGGCCGGGTCCTGCATGGCTTCGACGATGCTGGCGAATTCAGCGTCGCTGAAATTCTTTTCGCTGTAGAGCTTGAACAAGTCCTGGCGCTGGTCCTCGACCGTCAGGTGTTTGCGCAGCACCTCACGGATGCGCGCCTCGGGCACCTGCGGGTGGGCTGGGGCCAGCAACGACGCCATGCGGTCGATGTTGTGCTCATAGGCGTCCTGCAGCGGCAGCTTGGCCAGGATCTGCGCTTCGCGGGAGGGTTGCTGGTCGCAGGCGGCGAGGGCGGTGATCAGTAGCAGGGGCAGTAGCAACGTCTGGAGGCGGGGCATGGGGTGGCCTGGTTGGGCGGTCTAGGCCTGCGATTATACCGGGGTCTTGATCGCGATGAGCCCAGAATTTGCCATGGGCGGCGCGCTGGGGTAGAACCTTTGCCCTCGACTCATTGCCTGTAGCCCACATGCCGAACTGGATCATCCAACCCGTCCCGCGTGACGCCATCGACGAGGTGGTCGTTTTTGTCGACAGCGCCCGCCGCGAACTTTTCCCGCAGCTTGCCGACGCACCGTTGCCCCCTGACTTGGCTCGCTTCGCCGAGACTTACCTGGACGGCGAAGGCGTGTTTCTCGAAGCCCGCGATCAGGGCCGTTTGGTGGCCGTAATCGGCTATGTGCCCTATGACCATCGCTTCGCACAACTCGACTATCAGCGGGTGTGCGTGGTCGAGGTGGTGCGCTTGTTCGTGTTGCCGGCCTATCGACGCCATGGCCTCGCCGCCGCCTTGTTCGCCGCCTTGCGCGGTGCGGCCGAACAGGCGGGTGTCGAATGCCTGTACCTGCACACCCACCCGTTCCTCCCGGGCGCGATTGCCTTCTGGGAACGCCAGGGGTTCGCGGTGATCGATGTGGAGCAGGACCCCGTCTGGCAGACCACCCATATGCAGCTGACGCTGGCATGACGTCGCCGTAATCGGTCAGAAACCGCCTACAGCTGTTGTTGTGGAGTGTTCAACGCGTTCATTTCCATAACGCACCTGCTTGCTTACCGTCTCCCTCAAGGCTTACCCAACGCCCCCAAGGGAGATTCACCGATGCCACACATGGCCCTGTACAAGCTCAAACTGCTGGACGAATTCGAAGACTGCAGAGACCCGTGGTCGTTCGGCCACTTCGAAAACAGGCTGATGGATTTGTGGCGGGGTGCCACGCGCCACGACGCCAAGGGCATCATCAATGCGGCGCACAAGGAAGGGCGTTGGCCCAATACCGTGAAGCGGTACCTGCTGACCAACTACAAGGCGTTCGGCAATGTCAGCGCAGAATTGGAGCAGACGTTTATGGACGTGGTTGCTGCGATGACCTCGCAGGAGAAAGCCGAATGGGGCCTGCAGCCGCTATCCGCTGCAGCGTCTTGAACCGGGGGCTGCTGCGCAGCCCGTCACCGGCACGTTGGTGTGAAGCCTGGGTCCCTGAACGATGATCAGAACCCGCCGCCCAGCGGCCATTCGACCGCCAGGCGGATCTGGTCACCATCCAGTTCCGCCTGCGCCGTGTTCCCCCGGTGCGCGTTATGCCGTACCGAGAACGTGGTGCCCTTGGCCTTGCCACTCTGCACCACATAGCGCGCTTCCAGGTCGCGCTCCCAGTGCTTGCCACCCTTGCCATACCCCAGGTACGCGTAGCCGCCGGTGGGGTCGACATGCGTGCCATCGATATCGAACCCGCGCACGTACAGCGCCGTCAGGTTCAACCCGGGCACACCGTAGGCGCCCATGTTCAGGTCATAGCGCGCCTGCCATGACTTCTCGTTCGGTGCATTGAAGTCCGACATCTGCACGGCGTTGGCGATATAGATCGCGCCCCGCGTCACATAGTCGAACGGTGAATTGCCGTCTACCTGCTGCCAGCCCAGGCTGAACCCGTGCGGCCCCTGGTTGTAACGCGACACCAGGCTCCAGGTGGTGTTGTCGATGCGCCCGGACAGCGCCTTGCCGGTGTCGGTGGTGCGGTACAGGTTGAGGTCGAGGCTCAAGCTGCGCCGGTCATCCAGTGCGTGGGTCAGGGTGCTGCCCAGGTAGTGCTGGTTCCAGCTGTCCTCGTAGCGCGAGGTATACAGGCTGCCGCTGAAGGCCGCGCCGGGGTTCCAGACCACGCCGGCCAGGTCGAAGGCATTGCCCTGGCGGCCATTGGAATAGTTCACCACGAACCCTTGATCGTGGCTTGAAGCGTTGCGATCCGCGTTCTCATTGAAGTGGCCGGCCACCAGCCGAAGCGTGTCGATCTCGTTGCTGGTGAGGAAAAACCCCGTCGCGGTCTCGGGCAGCAAGCGGCTGTCGGACGAACTGAAGACCGGGGTTTTCACCCGCTGCTCGCCGTAGGACAGCACCGTGTTCGACACCCGCATCTTCAAGGCTGCGCCTGCTCGGCTGTATTCGTTTTTCGGGTGCCCGTCGTTGTCGATGCCCAGCAAGCGCGCCTTGCCGGCACGGCCACCGCCGCTGTCGAGCTGTACGCCCAGATAAGCGTGGGCATCGACACCGACGCCGATCAGGCCTTGGGTAAAGCCAGACTGCAAGGTCCCCATCAAACCGTAGGCCCATTCCTCAGCTTTGCCGCTACGTTCGTCGCGTGGCTTGTAGGCATTGCGCGCACTGCTGTTGCGCCCGCCATGCTTGTAGTCGCGCTGGTCGAACACGCTGCGGTTGAGGATGCTCCAGCTGGCGTCTTCTACCAAACCGTTGCTCTGGGCCTGAGCGGAGTCAGCCAATGCGAGCGGGGTAAGCCCGAGCAGAGCCAGGGCCAGCAACAGCCGGCTCATTGCCCGGCCCCCAGCTTCTGCAGTTGCGCTTCGAAGCGGGTTTTCGCCCGTGCAGGCAGGCTAGCAGGCACTGTGGCCGGCGCCGTGTCACCCACCTGGATCACCATCACCATGCCCATCGCCAAGTGCGGAATGCACTGGATACCGTACATGCCGGGTACGCTGAAGGTGTGCTCGTAGGGCTGGTTGAGCTTGCTCTTGAACGCCTCAGCGCCCTGCGGCAGCAACCCCGGCACACTGGCTGCGTTGTGCCCACTCATGGTCGGCACAAAGCGCACGGTATCGCCGGGTGCGATGCGCAAGTGGTCCGGCTCGTAGACCATCGCGCCCTGCGTACTGCGGTTGAGCATCTTCACTTCATGCACATCTGCCAGCGCGGCAGGGGCAAACAGGGTGCTGGCGAGCAGCAGGGCGACAGGGCGCAACAGCATGGTGGGAACTTCCTGGTTCAGGGGGCGCGAAAACGCAGAATGCGTGCGCCGTCGAAGGGGTCGGTAAGGTAGTGGGCGTGTACGCCGAAGGTGCTCAGCAGGCGCTCTGGGGTGAGGACGTCGAGCGGCTTGCCGAGGGCGACCAGGCAGCCTTTGTCGAGTACCGCGAGGCGGTCGCAGGTCAGCGCCTGGTTGAGGTCATGCAGGGCCACCAGCGTGGTAACCGGCAGCCCCTGCACCTGTTGCAGCAGGCTGAGCTGGTGCTGGATGTCCAAGTGGTTGGTCGGCTCGTCGAGCAACAGCACCTGGGGGCGTTGCGCCAGGGCGCGGGCAATGTGCACGCGTTGGCGTTCGCCACCTGAAAGCGAATGCCAAAGGCGCGTGCGCAGGTGCAGGGCATCCAGGTCGGCCAGGGCCTGCTCGACGATGGCGCGGTCCGCTTTGCTGAACGGCGCCAGGGCTGACAGCCAGGGCGTGCGGCCCAGGGCAACGGCGTCGTACACGCTGATGGCGTCAGCGGTATCCGCCTGCTGTTCGACCAGCGCCAGGGCCTGGGCAATGCGCTGGCGTGGCAGTTGCGCGAGCGGTTCGCCCAGCAGCTCGACACGGCCACTGTCAGGCTTGCGCAGGCCCGCCAGCAGTTTGAGCAAAGACGACTTGCCCGAGCCGTTAGGGCCGACGATGCCCAGCGTTTCGCCGGGGATAACGGTTAGCTCGATGTCGCGCAGTACAGGGTTACCGCCCAGCTGCAGCCCTAAGCCCTGGCAGGCCAGGGGAGCAATCTTCACGTTGGCCATGACGGTCATGGGCGCCCCCTTCTGCTGACCAGAATCAGCGCGAACACTGGCGCGCCGATCAGCGCGGTCACAACGCCCACCGGGATCACCTGGCCTGGGATCAACGTGCGCGACAAGATATCGGCGCTGATCAGAAACAGTGCGCCGCCCAGCGCACTGGCCGGCAGCAGGCGGCTATGCCCGGGCCCCAGCAGCAGGCGCAGGGCGTGGGGGATGACCAGCCCGACAAAACCGATGGCGCCGACGATGGACACCATCACCGCCGTCACCAGCGCGGCACAACTGATCAGCAACAACTGGGTGCGCCGCACCGGGATCCCGAGCGACGCGGCCGAGTCGGCGCCGAAGGTAAAGGCATCCAGCGCGCGGCGATGCCACAGGCACACCACCAGCCCGAACAGTGCCACGGGCAGGGCCAGCCACACGGACGGCCAGCGCACGCCACTGAGGTTGCCCAGCAGCCAGAACAGAATGCCGCGCGCCTGCTCGGCGGTGGCCGACTTGGTGATGAGGAACGCGGTCAGCGCAGTGAACAGTTGCGAGCCAGCGATGCCGGCGAGTATCACCTGGGCGTTGTTGCTGCTCGGCCCAGCGGCGCGGGCCAGCACCAGCACCAGCGCAAACGCCGCCAACGCGCCGATGAAGGCACCCCCGGACATGCTCAGGGCGACGCTGCCCAGCCCCAGCAGGCCGACCATCACCGCGCCGGTCGAGGCACCGGCCGACAACCCCAATAGGTAGGGCTCGGCCAGCGGGTTGCGCAGCAGCGCCTGCAGGATCACGCCACACGTGGCCAGCCCGGCGCCACAGGCGGCGGCGACCAGGGTGCGGGTCAGGCGGTAGTTCCAGACGATACCGGCATCAATGGGGTCGACCGGGTAACCGGCCTGCCACAGGTGATTGGCCAGCACTTGGTAGACCACGTTCGGCGCCAGGTTGCTCTCGCCGATCGCCGTGCCGGCCACCAGCGCGACACACAGGGCTGCCAGGGCCAGGGCGCTGTAGGGCAACAGGCGGCTCATCACTGGGCTGCTTTACCGCTGGCGAACGCCGTCGACAGCGTCTGCAGGCCACGGAACAGGCGGATGCCGGCCTGCATGGCGTCGGCGTCGAGGACGATGATGCGGTCGTTCTTCACTGCGTCCATGTTGCGGGTAACCGGGTCGTTGCGCAGGAATTCGAGTTTTTTCTGGTAGTCGTCTGCCGGGAAGCGGCGACGGTCCATGCGGGCGATGATCAACCAGGTTGGGTTGGCCTTGGCCAGGGTTTCCCAGCCCACGGTCGGCCATTCTTCGGTGGACTCGACCACATTGCGCAACCCCAGGGTACGCAGCATGAAGTCAGCCACCCCTTGGCGGCCGGCGACGTAGGGGTCGATATCCAAGTCGGCGCTAGAGAACCAGAACAGTGCCGAGGTGTTCGACAAATCCTTGCCAGCCAACTGTGCCTTGGCGCTGTCCAGGCGGCCCTTGAGGTCGGCGTTCAACGCGGCGCCGCGGTCTTGCACGTCGAAGATTTCGGCCAGCTGGTTGACGCTCTTGTAGATGCTCTCGACCTGGAACGCCTGCAGGCGGGTGCCGTCGGCGCCCACCAGGTTGTCCTTGCCTTCGCAGTCCGACGGCAGCAGGTAGGTCGGGATCTTCAGCTCGTCGAATTGCTCGCGGGTGCCGACCACCCCTTGTGCGCCGACCATCCATTCAAACTGTACGGCCACCAGTTGCGGACGCTTGCCGACCACCGCCTCGAAACTGGGGTCGTTGTCGGCCAGGCGCTCGACCTTGTCGTTCAGCGCCTTGTACTCGGGCAGCACGTTGTTGAACCACAGCGAGGTGCCGGCCAGTTTGTCGCCCAGCCCCAGTGCGTAGAGCATCTCGGTGCCGGCTTGGCCAATGGTCACTGCACGCTCGGGCGCGTGGGCGAAGGTCTGCGGCATGCCGCAGTTGTCGACCGTGAGCGGGTAGTGGGTGGCGGCAGCCTGGGCCAGGCTGGTGAGGCCGAGGCCGGCGATCAAAGCGACAAGACGAGGCAGCATGAGGGGACGATCTCCTATCGAAGGGTTCACGGAATGAACGCACGGACAGGCATCGCCGAGCCCCGTGCACGCGGCAGGGGGCAGCACCCAGAAAAGGGTGGAGATGGCCATCCCGGACACCCCGCCGGTTGGTGTTTTTGCGCCGGCAGGTCTCCTGACTGGTGCGTCATGGCCCAGCTCCAGCCTTCCCGGACAAGGTTATCCAGTGGCATCGATGGAGCAGGCTCGGCACCTACAGTTGCGGGGGCAGTTCCGTTTGGCCCGCGTTAGCGAGCTTGGGATTCCCTATTAATTCCGTGGTGGAAACCGGCGGCCGGCATGGTAGACCATCAGGCAGCCGGGTGAAAACGCTTTTCAGAAGTACTTGAGCCAGGTGATGTCACGCCGACGCGCCTTCAGCCGGGCGAAGCTGCGTACCGGCAGGTACAGCGACACGGCGAGCAAGGCGGCGCCCAGCCACACGGCACCGATGCCGTCGAAGCCGAAGTAATCCCCTTGGTTGTGGCCGAACAGCGCGACGCAGGCCAGGTAAAGCAGCTTCAGCACATACAGGTGCAGCAGGTAGAAAAACATCGGTGCTGCGCCGTAAACCGCCAGGGCGTTGATCCAGCGGGCCTGGCCGGCACGCTCGAAGGCGCGCAACAGCAGCAGGCCACAGCCCAGGGTGAGGGCCAGGAACAGCAAGGACGGCGGATACTTGGTGATGTTGAAGAAGCTCATCAGCGTTTGCGTCAACGTCGGGTACCCGCTCCAGGGTGCCTCGCCGTAGCCGTTGAGCATGCGCAGCACGACAAAACCAAGCAGTGCGATCACCCCGGCCAGCAGCAGGCGGTGCTGGCGTTGGCCTGCGTGGCTGCCACGGGCGAACCAGGGGCCAAGGCCGTAGCCCAAGGCGATGACGCCGACCCAGGGCAGCACGGGGTACGACGTGCGAAGGCGCAGGTTGTCGGAGAATGCCAGCCAGCCACGGTCGTGCAGGATTGCCCACGGCACGTGCAGGGCCGACTCAGCGCCGAAGTGCAGGCTGTCGAGCAGGTTGTGCCCGGCGACGATGATTGCACCCAGGGCGATCAGCGCTGCCCGTGGCAACCACACCAGCAGCGACAGGGCGATCATGCTCACGCCAATGGCCCAGATCACTTGCAGGTAGATCACGCTGGGGGGTAGTTGGAAGGTCCAAGCGAAGTTGACCAAGGTGAACTCGAGCGCCACCAGGAACAGCCCGCGTTTGAACAGAAAGGCCGAGACATCGCTACGGCCCTCGTACTTCTCGCCATACAGCCAGGCCGAAAGGCCAGTCAACAGGACAAACACCGGCGCGCACAGGTGGGCCAGGGTACGGCTGAAGAACAACGACGGGTCGGTGACGTCGATGGCCATCGGGTCGCTGACCTGGCGGTGCAGAAAGAAGGTCTCGCGGACGTGGTCCAGGAGCATGAACAGGATGACCAGGCCGCGCAGGGCATCGATGCTCTGCAGGCGCTGGGTAAGCAGGGTGGGGGTGGCGCTGGCGCTAGTCATGGAAGGTCGCTGGTAGGAATGGGTGTCAAATGAAACGTTATCTTATAACTTAAATTGGGTGGCCAGCAATGGGGATTTGGAGGGGGTGTATGGCGTGAGGGGGGTAGCGCCTATGTGATCGAGCGCCGCCCGCGCGGCGCTTCGCAGCACAAGGCTGCTCCTACAGTTGTTTCGGGCCAGTTACGCCTGTGCCTGCGCGCGCGACCGCCTTGTTGGTCCGGCTCGATATCAAGGTGGGCACCAAGGGGCCGCGCGCCCATGCCCCAGGAATAATTGGCCCGAAACAGATGTGGGAGCAGCCTTGTGCTGCGAAGCGCCGCGCGGGCGGCGCTCGATCTCATAGGCGCTGCATAACCCAAGGCATACGCTCTCAATGAATTTTTTCGAACTTTCTCCAAAGCGTGTCTCTCGAACCGCTCGTTATCACTGTTTCACGTCATGGAGACTTCACGCATGTCCGCTCGTCACCTGTTGCGTCACACTTGCCTGCTCGCCTTGATCGCTTCGCCTTTAGCCGCCACCGCCGCGCCCAGTACCGACCCGCTGTTCACCCTCGGCCTGCTGGGTGCCTATAACGACTTCAAATTCGAAGGCGGCAGCGAAACCGACAAGGAACACTTGGGGCAGGGCGGTGTATTCGCTACCTTCGGCAACAAGATGACCGCCGAGTCCGGCTTCATCTACCAGATCGGTGCCGAGGCCAAGTACGGCAAGAAGAATGACAACAAACTCAAGGAAGCCCAGGCCGATCTCGACCTCGGTTGGCGTGCGGCGCTGGACGCGCGCAACTTCGTCGATGTGACCGTGGGTGGCGGCTACAGCTGGTCGCGCTTCGAGCCCGAAATCAACGACCTGGACACCAAACTCACGGTCAAGTCGCCCTTCGCCAAGGCGGCCTTGGGTTACAACCACCAGTTCGATGCGTCGACCCTGCGCGTGGAGGTGGGCGCGCGCCACACCCTCGATGGCCGTGCGCGCCTGAAGGTGGATGATTTTGGCAGTGACACCGTGGACCTGAAGGACCGCACAAACCCCTATGCCGAGGTCACCCTGCTGATGAACCAGCAGGGCGGCATGCCGGTACAGGCGGGGGTCTACTACACCCGCACCGAGTACAAGCTGGATGGCGACTCGCCCGTGGCGGACAACACCAAACTCAAGCGTGATGAGTTTGGCTTCAAGGTCGGCTTGGCGTTCTAAGCAGCGATTTGCCAACACCGCGGTTTGTGTAGGAGCAGCCTTGCGCTGCGAAGGGGCCAGTGCAGGCGATGACCGGCCTGGTGCATGCGCTGCCTCTTCGCAGCGCAAGGCTGCTCCTACCGTCGGTTAACGCCCCCGGCGGCGCGACACGCGGGCCTCGATGTTCTTGCGCCCGATCAACAGTGGCGGTTTTTCCACCACTGGCTCATCCGCCAGCCACTTGTACATCACCAGGCAATCCACCAAGCCCAGCCGGGCATGCCGGAAAGCCTTGGGCAGGCGGCCGACCGTTTCGAAACCGAGCTTGTGCCACAGCGCCACGGCCACTTCGTTGCTGGCCACGACCGAATTGAACTGCAGCGCCAGAAACCCCTCCTGGCGCGCCAACTTCTGCGAATGCTCGCACATCATCCGGGCCACACCACGGCCACGCGCGGCCTCGCAGACCATGTAACCGCAGTTGCCTACGTGGGCCCCAGGGCCGGCAGCATTGGCTTTGAGGTAGTAGGAACCCAGCAGCTCACCGTCGTCCTCTGCTACCCAGGTGCGAAGGGGCATCTCCAGCCACAACTGGCGGGCCTGGTCGAAGTTCAGGGCAGGGTCGAAGGCGTAGGTTTCACGGGCCTGGACAATGGCCTGGAAGGTGGGCCAGAAACGCTCGAAGTCCTCAGGCGTCATGGGGCGGATGTGGATCATGGTGGTTCCTGCAAGGGCTGGACCGCCAAGTCTGGGTGTCGCGGCGTCGTCGCGCAAGGGCGGCGACGCCACGCGGGGTCAGCCGTTGGCCTTGCCCACTGCGTCCATGGCGCGGGCCGAGTACACCAATGCGGCGCCGGCGTTCATCGCCACCGCTACGCCAAGGGCTTCGGCAATCTCTTCGCGGCTGGCGCCGTGTTTCACCGCCTGCTGCGAATGCACGGCGATGCAGCCGTCACAACGGGTGGTCACGGCCACCGCGAGGGAGATCAGTTCGCGGGTCTTGGCGTCCAGGTGGTTGGTCTTGGCGCCCGCACCGCTGGCGGTCATGTAGCCGGCCACGGTGTCGGGAGACAACTGCTTGAGATCGCCGATGCCGGCCATCAACTGCTTACGGTAGGCGTCCCAGTCCATCATGCTCATCGTCTTCACCTTGGGGTGGTTGCGAGTGGAGCTTTCAGGCTAGTCGAAAAAGGCGAGGGCATCTGCTGCCTGTACCGACGGCACAGGCAGCGCTGAATCAGATGTAGATGAACACCAGCACCAGTGCAGCCACCACCGCCCATTTTTCCAGGTAGTAGCGCATGCGATTGCGCTTTTTCAGCGCCTTGCCGCGTTCGCGGATCTTGTAGATGCGGGTGAATAGCCGGTTGATGCCACCCGTCTTGTCGTTGGCATCGTTGGGCGCGGCGGCGGCCGCCATCACGTTGCGGCTGAACCAGCGGTTGAACGCCGTTGCCCAGCGGTACTTGAGCGGGCGCTCGACATCGCAGAACAGGATGATGCGGTTGTGGTCGGTGGTGTTGGCCGCGTAATGGATGTAGGTTTCGTCGAAGATCACGCCCTCACCGTCACGCCACGAGTACTTCTCGCCGTCTACGTCGATATAGCAACCGTCATCGTTCGGCGTGTCCAGGCCCAGGTGATAGCGGTAGGAGCCGGCGTACGGGTCGCGGTGGCGCACCAGCTTGGCGCCCGGTGGCAAGGTGGCGAACATTGCAGCCTTGACCGTGCCGATGCCTTGCAGCAGTTCGGTGGTGCGTGGGCACAGGGTCATGGCCGAAGGGTGGCTTTCGCCGTACCACTTCAGGTAGAAGCGCTTCCAACCGGTCTTGAAGAATGAGTTGAAACCGACGTCATCGTAGTTCTCGGATTTCTTGATTTCACCGACGTGGAGCAACTGCTGGGCCTCGGCACGGATTTCCTGCCAGTGGTCCTGCAGCGGTTGCAGTTCGGGGAAGGCCTCGACCGGCAAGTAGGGCTTGGCCGGGTGCTTGGAAAACAGGTAGAGGAAACTGTTGACCGGGGCCAGGAAGCTGGAGTGGTCGCCCAGCTGGCGAGTCAGCTTGTGGCGAACGCGACCGCGTAGGTGAACATAGGCGATCGACAGAACAAAGAGGAGTACGAGTGCAATTTTCATGGACGTTTACTTGTCGAAAAATGGCCATGCGCCATGGCATAAGCTGGCCAGCATAAACAATCATGGGAGCAGTTTGTACTTATTGTTACGTGACTACCGCGCGACTTAGGTGTAATGGCCTAGCGCTTGCGCAAACGTTTCATGTCAAGGAGATCACATGGTTCAGGACGTTCGCCCCAGTGGCGCCCCCTTCAAACGGCTGTTTTTCGCCTTGCCGGTCAGCGATGCCCAGCGCCGTGCCCTGGCCCAGTGGCGGCGCGGTTTGAACCTGCGCACTGGCAAGCCGGTACCCGCCGACAACTTCCATGTGACGCTGCTGTTTCTCGGTGATGTAGATACTGCTTTGCTGCCCTCAATCTGCGCTGCGGTCGATGCGCTCAAGCGCCCGGCGGCGGCGCCGCGGCTGTTGCTCGACCGTTTGCAGGTGTGGCCGCGCGCCAGTGCACTGGTGCTTGAGCCGCAGCAAACGCCGCCGGCCTTGCTGCAACTGGTGTATGGCCTGCAGCAGGCGCTGCTGCCATTGGGGTTGGAGGCGGCGAGCCGTGAATACCGCCCGCACCTGACCTTGTCCAGGGACTACCGCGGCCAGCCGCCGGAGGCCGCCACGGCGCCGGAGTTCTTCCTGGCCGCGCGGCACTTCGCCCTGTATGAATCGCGCAAGGGTGTGTACTGGCCGCTTGCGCAATGGCCGTTGACCGAGTGATGCGTGCTGCGTTTTAAAACTCAGGCGTGTACTTGACCGTCAACATGAAGTTGCGGGGTTCGCCGTAGTTGTTGCTGCCATTGAGCTGGTTGAAGCCGGCAACCCAGTACTTCTTGTCGAACAGGTTGTTGGCGTTGACTGCAAGGTTCACTTCCGGCGTCAGCTGATAGGCCAGGCGCCCGCTCCACACGGTGTAGCCAGGCACGGTGTAGGTGCGTTCGTAGCCCAGGGTGTGGCTTTGGCTGGTGAAGCCCAGGCCGGTGCTCCAGCGTTGGCCGTCCAGTGGCAGGGTGTAGTCGGCCCAGGCGCGCAACATGTGCTTGGGCGTCCACTGGCTGAACACGCGGCCTTCCTCGTCCGGGTCGTCGAGGAACTTGGTGGTGTTGTAGGTGTAGCCGGCAAACAGCTGCAGGCCGCTGAGCACTTCGCCGCTGATCTCGGCCTCGATGCCCTGGCTACGCACCTTGCCCGCCGCAGTGGAACAGTACCAGTCATCACAGGCAAAGCCCGAAGCCACGTCGGTCACCGCACGGTTTTCCTGGTCGTAGCGGAACACCGCCAGCGAGGCGTTGACCCGGCCGTCCAGCAACTCGCCCTTAAGGCCGGTTTCGTAGTTGCTGCCGATTACAGGCTTGAGTGGCACGTTGTTGACGGCTCGCTCGGTCTGCGGCACGAACACGTCGGTGTAGCTGGCGTACCAGGCCCATTCGCGGGTCAGGTCGTAGACGAAGCCGGCATACGGGGTGACTTCGCCCGACTCGGTCATGCGGCTGGTGGGGTAGCGGGTGCCAGGGTCGGTGCGGCTGTTGAAGTCGATCGAGTCCCAGCTGTAGTCGAACCAGCTGACCCGCGAGCCGAGGATCAGGGTCAGGTCATCGGTCGGCTTGACCCGCCACACGCCGTACAGGCCTTTTTGGCGGATGTCGTAGCTGGCCTTGTTGGAGCGCGCGAGCTTGCCGTCGAACACACTGTCACGGCTAGGCTCGGGGCGGTTGTGGTCGATGTCGAAGAGGGTGTCGCCAGACGCGGCGAAGTTGCGCCAATAGGCGTCGTCCGACGTCAGCTTGGAGTAGTTGCCGCCGACGGTGATTTCATGGGCCAGCGGCCCGGTGTTGAAGTGGCCCACCACGTTCATGTCCAGGCCCAGCTTGGTGTTGTGGAAGTCGGTGAGCCAGTCGGCATAGGTGATGCCGCTGCCGTCCGGCGCCACACCCTGGCCGGTGGACTGCACGCGCTGGTGCGTGGAAGTGTTGACTTCGTCCATGCGCACGGCGGCGGCCTTGAACGCCCAGTCGTCGTTGAAGCGGTGTTCGAGGTCCGCGTAGTAGGTGGTCACGTCGGTTTCGGCACGGTTCCAACGGGCGCCGGTGAAGGTCGAGCGGGGCAGGTCGACCGGCTTGCCGTCGGTGTAGCGGGGGATGCCGCGCAGCATTGGCCGCGACTGCTGGCGGTTGTAGCTGATGCCGGCACCTACGGTGGTGGCGTCGTTCAGGTCAATGTCCAGCGCGCCATACAGGGAGTGGGACTTGCTCCATTGGTAGTCGATGAAGCTGTCGCTCTGGTCCTCGTCGGCCACCATCCGGCCGCGCACGCGGCCGTCGTCGGTCAGCGGGCCGCCAGCGTCCAGTTGCAGGCCGTAGTGGTCCCAGGAGCCGGCCTTGCCGGTGACGGTGACGGTCGGCGTGGCCTGGCCGCGTTTGCGCACCAGGTTGATCGCGCCGCCGGGGCTGCCGGTGCCTTGCAGCAAGCCCGAGGCGCCGCGCAGGACCTCGATGCGGTCGAAGAACACCAGGTCCTGGGTCGCCCAGTTGCCCAGCGAATAGTTGTTACGCGGGATAGGCACGCCGTCGTACTGCCAGTCGTCGATCTGGAACCCGCGCGATGTTACCACCACGCCAGGGCCGATGCCTTGCGCGCCGACGATCCCGGTGGTGTGGTTGAGCGCCTCCTGCAGGTCGGTGATGCCTTGGTCATCCAGCTGTTTACGGGTAATCACCGTCACCGATTGAGGGATTTCCTTGAGGGTGTGCGTGCCTTTGCCAAGGGTCACCGCGCGGGCGGCGTACGAGCCGCTGCCTTCGCTGGTGGCATCCAGGTAATTGTCGGTGATGCTGGTACTGCCAAGCTCCAGCACGTCGCTCTCTGGGGTTGCCGGGGCGACGCTGAAATGGCCGCTGCTGGTCAGCCGCAATTGCAGGCCGCTGCCGACCAGCGCGGTTTGCATGGCTTGCTCGGCACTCATCTGGCCGACGATTGCCGGCGCCTGCTTGCCGCGTACCAGTTGGGGTTCGAGCGCGATGATGTAGCCGCTCTGGCTGGCAATCCGGTTAAGGGTGGTGGCCAGGCTGGCAGGCGGCAGGTCGAACGCCAGGGTCTGCACCTGGGCATGGGCATTTAGGCTGCTCAGGGCAACGACGAGGGGCAAGGCGCGGGGCCAGAGGTTGAGCACAGAATTCTCCCGAATGAAGTGACTTGTCAGGAGATAGGTGGGACGAGAAACGAAAACCGGACACGCCCGCGAATGATTTTCAAAAATATTTTCATTAGCCGTGGCCGGGGCCGATCAACGTCACCCAGGGGCCGAACGGTTCGACCTTGATCGGCAGGGCTTCCGCCAGGGCGGCCAGCGCCTCCTGCGGCTGGTCCAGCGGGAACACGCCTTGCACGCGCATCCCGCGCACCGCCGGGGCCAGCCGAATGTAGCCGCGCTGGTAGGGGCGCAGGGCATCGATGACCGCGTGCAGGGGTTCGTCGAGCACTTCCAGGCGCCCATACAGCCAGGCGCAGCGTTGTTGCTGCTCGCCGCCCAGTTGCTGGATGCCATCGCTGCGCAGCAGGGCCGCCTGCCCCTGTTGCACGTCTTGCCAGCGGCCATCGCGCAGGCTGGCGCGCACGCTGTGCTCCAGCACCACGACGCGGGTAGCGGCTTGCTCTTGGCTTACCAGAAAGCGGGTGCCCAGCGCCTGCACTTGTCCTTGGGGCGTGCGCACGCGCAGGGGCCGCTGAGGGTCGGCCGCAACCTGAATCACCATTTCGCCACGGCGCAGTATCAGCAGGCGTTGGCTGGCATCGAACTGCAGGTCGACGGCACTGGCGCTGTTGAGGCTTAGGCGGCTGCCGTCTGCCAGGGTGAAGCTGCGCCGCTCGCCGCTGGCGGTGTGCAGGTCGGCCAGCCAGTTTTGCGCGCTGTCGCTGCGCCAACCGCTCCACAAGGCGCCTGCGACGACACCCATGCCTGCCAGCGCGCCCAGCACTTCGCGGCGAGAGTGGGTGGGCGTGAGCAGCAGTTGGCGGGCTTCGGCGGCTTGCCCTGGGGCACGTTGGTCCAGCGCGTGCAGCGCCGCAAACGGGCTGCCCAGGCGTTGTTGCAAGCGGTCCCAGGCGCGTTGGTGTGCGGGGTCCTGGCGCAGCCAGTGCGCCAGGCGTTGCAGCAGCGCCTGGTCAGGCGTGCCAGCCTTGAGTGCGACCATCCAGTCGATGGCCTGCTCGCTGATCGGGTCCAGGTGTGTTGCGCTCATGCGTGCACCTCGCACAGGTAGCACTGGCGCAGGGCCTGCTTCATATGGCGGCTGACGGTGCGTTCGCTGATCTGCAAGCGGGCGGCGATGTCGACGTAGCTCATGCCGTCGAGCTGGCTGTACAGGAAGGCGGCCTTGACCATGGCGGGCAAGCCGTCCAGCACCTTGTCGATGGTCACCAGTGCTTCGATCAGCAGCAGTTGCTCTTCGGCAGAAGGGGCGATGGGTTCAGGCAGCAGCGCCAAGCGCTCGAGGTACGCCTGCTCGAGTTGGCGACGGCGGTACCGATCGAAGATCAGCCGACGGGCGATGGTCGAGAGGTAGGCACGCGGTTGCTCGATGCTGTCCGGGTCGACGCGTGCGCCCAGCATTTGGCAGAACGCCTCGGCTGCCGTGTCCTCGGCATCGGCGCGATTACGCAGGCGTTTGAAGACATGTTGGAGCAGCCAGCGGTGATGGTCGCTGAAGAAGAAGCCCAGCTTGCGGGTCGATGTGCTGTCCAACGCCTGGTATCCAGTTGTGAGTGTGAATCGTTCTCAATATTAGCTGGGTCGGTTGGTGGGTAGCAATGGGGGGGGGGAGATGTTGGGTGGGTGATGTTGGGTGTGCATGGCTCAAGTTTGGAGGTGTGGCACACATCGAGCGCCGCCCGCGCGGCGCTTCGCAGCACAAGGCTGCTCCCACATCTGTTTCGGGCCAATTATTCCTGGGGCATAGGCGCGCGGCCCCTTGGTGCCTGACACGATATCGGATCGATCAAACAAGGCGGTCGCGCGCAACTATCACAGGCTTTACTGGCCCGAAACAGATGTGGGAGCAGCCTTGTGCTGCGAAGCGCCGCGCGGGCGGCGCTCGATTTCAGCCACACCACAGCCCCCAGCCATCCACCTAAAAACCTCACGCACGCCCCCACATCCAACCATCAAACCGGCAAACTCTGGTACGCCACCTCATCCCCCGGGCTACGATCAAACTGGCGTTTGTACTCGCGGCTGAACTGCGACGTGCTCTGGTAACCCACCCGGTGCGCCGTCTGCGCCACCCCCAAGCCCTCGCCGATCAGCATCTGTTGCGCCTTGAGCAGCCGCAGGCGCTTGAGGTATTGCATCGGTGCCATGTCGGTGCAGCGTTTGAAATGCTCATGGAAGGTCGACACGCTCATGTTGGCGCGTGCCGCCAGCGCCTCGACGCTCAAGGGCTCGGTGTAGTGTTCACGCAAGTGGGCGAGGGCGGCGCCGATGCGGGCGAAATGCCCCTGCTGTTCGACCAACGCCCGCAACACGCCGGCTTGCGGGCCGCGCAGCGCGGTATAGAGCACTTCGCGCACCCGCGCCGGGCCGAGCACCTTGGCATCCAGCGGGTCTTGCAGGCAGCTCAGCAGCCGTTCGACGCTTTCGCGCATGGGCGCATCCAGCGCTGCAGACGTCATGGATTGCGGGGTCTGGGCCTGGACGGCGGCATCCGGTGCCAGGTCCATGCTTTGCACCAATTCACCGAGCACGCTGCGGTCAATGTCCACTGCCACGCCCAACAGCGGCGCCTCGCGGGTGGCGAAGGTTTCGCACATGAACGGCACCGACAACGCCTGGACCAAGTAGTGGCCCGCACCGTACTCCAGGGTGCGCGGCCCCAGCCGCGCGAGTTTGCTGCCCTGGGCCAGGATCATCAGGCTTGGCTCGTAAATTTGTGGGCTACTGGCGACATAGTGGTCCCAGCTCAGCACCTGCACCTGGGGCAGGTGAGTGGGCACGAAACCCGGGCGGGTGGCGAGGCGGCGGATCAGCGCGCAGAGGGGGGCGTTAGCGTCGACATGGCGGGTGAGCTGCATGGTGAACCTGGGCAGAGAATCAGACAGTTGCATCATCGCAGATTGAAGGTCTAGCGTCAGATACTTGAGGGTAACTCCGGAGAATCAGGCATGCATGCCGGAGGATCTGCGGTGGGCGAGGTGAGCCATGGCGCGCAGAATGCGCCGCCTGAATCGTTTCACTTCTCTGCGAGGTCCCGCATGTACACCGCCATCGGTTATGCCGCCCAAACCCCGACCAGCCCTCTGGCTCCCATGACCTTCGAACGCCGCAGCCCGCGCCCGGACGATGTCGCCATCGAGATCCTTTACTGCGGCGTGTGCCACTCCGACATCCACCAGGCGCGCAACGAATGGGGCATCGCCGTGTACCCGTTGATGCCGGGCCACGAGATCATCGGCCGGGTCACCGCGGTGGGCGACAAGGTGTCCGCGCACAAGGTCGGCGACCTGGTAGGCGTCGGTTGCATGGTCGATTCCTGCCGCCACTGTGAGGCGTGTGCCAAGGACCTGGAGCAATACTGCGTGGAAGGCCCGACCATGACCTACGCCACCCCTGACCGGGTCGATGGCAGCAACACCATGGGTGGCTATTCCAGCAGCATCGTTGTCAGCGAGCACTTTGTCGTGCGTATCCCTGCCGGCATGGACCTGCCCAGCGCTGCGCCGATTTTGTGCGCCGGCATCACCACCTATTCGCCGCTCAAGCATCACGGCGTTGGCCCTGGCCACAAGGTAGGCATCCTGGGCATGGGCGGCCTCGGCCACATGGGTATCAAACTGGCCAAGGCGCTGGGCGCGGAAGTGACCTTGTTCACCCGTTCGCCAGCCAAGGCCGAGGAAGCGCGCCGCCAGGGTGCCGACCATGTGATCGTGTCCACCGATGACGAGCAGATGCGCGCCGCCGCGGGCCGCTTCGATTTCCTGCTCGACACCATTCCGGTGCAGCACGACCTCAATCCGTACCTGGAAACCCTCACCTTCGACGGTGTGCATATTCTGGTCGGCCTGATCGAACCGATTGAACCGGCGCTGCACGCGGCCAACCTGGTGCTCAAGCGTCGGGTACTGGCCGGCTCGCTGATCGGCGGCATCGCCGAGACTCAGGAAGTGCTGGATTTCTGTGCGGAGCACGACATCCGTTGCGATATCGAGATGCTCGATATTCGTAATATCAACCAGGCTTACGAGCGGATGATTGCTGGGGATGTGAAGTACCGCTTTGTGATTGACATGGCCACGCTTCAGGGCTGATCGAGTAGTCGTCTGTACTGGCCTCTTCGCGGTCCGACTTGCCCGCGAAGAAGCCAGTGCAGACCTACCAGACTAGCGCCTTGTCCCATCCCTTCCAGAACAACCAGCGCCGCACTTCACCATGCTCGCCGGTACCGATCTGCCACTCAGGCCGTCCACTGCCCAGCGCAATCACCGAGATGAACCCGGCATGGCTCGCCGCAACCAGCGTGCGTCCATCGGCGCTGATGTCCATGGCGCTGATGGTCGACCCCAGGAAGTGCTGCCAATGTTCCGTGCCCTCTTCGCCAAAGGCTCGCAGGTAGCCGTAGGCATCGCCGACGATGTACTCGCCATCGCCTGCGACCCCGGCATACACCCGCGCCCCGTCTTGCAGCAGTGGGGTGCGTGGGTCTTCGCTGTAATAGTCGGTGTCCAGGCCCGCAAGGTCTGCCACACGTACCCCCAGTGTGCCGCCGTTGTAGAAGTGGCAGGCATTGACGATCAACTGGTCGCCGCTGCGGTTGAACAGGGCGAAGTGCGGGTATTCGCCGCCGGGGCCGATCTGCGCCACTTCCTCCAACTGGTCATTCAGCACCAGGTGGCGGCTGCATTGTTCACCCACCACGATCAGACGCCCGTCCGGCGACACTGCACCGTGCTCCATGGCCAGGCCCAGGGCAATATCGTCCGGGTCGGTGCCTTCTGCCAGCTCCTCGAGTACCTGCGACTGGCGTGGCAGCAGCCGGATGGCACCTTCGGCGTCCAGCAGGTAAATACCCTCGGCGCTCACCAGCAACACCCGCTGGCCATCGGCGAAGGGCACCAGGCTGGTGGGTGTGGGTGGCAGGTCGAGCGGCTCGAACGGGTAACCCGCTGGCAGGCCTTCGAGCCCGCTAGGCCAGGCCAGGCGAGCGACCTGCGGGCCGCCCCAGCCATCGGTCACGCGCACGCCCTCGGCGTTGGCCAGGGCAAAGTAGCGGCGCTGTGGGCAGCGCCCGAAGTGCTCGATACCGATGACGGGCGTTACGCCTTGTTGATCGATGCGCACCACCTGGCCCTTTTCATAGGGCATGCCAATGCGCGCGAGCAGGCTGCCGTCGTCCAGCAGCAGGACGCTGCAGATGCCTTGCCCATGCGCATCGAGCAGCGGCACCAGCGGCAGGTGGGCGGGCGGCCAGGCGGCGCGGAAGGCTTGGCGTTGCTGTTCGTCCACCCCCGGGCGGTTGATCGCTTCCAAGGCGGCCTGCCAGGCGTCGAGCAGGTGCTCGGTGGCTGCAGGCTGTGGTTCTTCGAGGTTGTCCCAGCCCTGTGCGCAGCCTTGCGCGACGTAGCGGTTGATGGCCTGGGCGTAGGTGGTGACCGCCTGCTGCCACTGCTGCTGGGGTTGTTGCTTGTCCATGGGCGGATCGGGCTCCTTGTTCCGCTTGCAATTCACATTAAGCGGGCATGTTACTCGCAATGTGCCGCTGGTTGTGAGGCCCGGTATTGACGCGTACCATGCCGGCATTCCTTCCAATAACAAACCCGTGCCTCAGCGCGGCCGATACTTGGCCCCTGACGCGCGTCTTTTCGCCATGCCTGCGGAGAATAGAACCCCACCCATGAACGGACCCCTACCCACCGATGTGCCGCCGACCACCGGTAACGGCAGTTGGCTGAGCGTGATCGCCCTGGCCCTCGCGGCCTTCATCTTCAACACCACCGAGTTTGTCCCGGTGGCGTTGCTCAGCGACATTGGCCGCAGCTTCGACATGAGCACTGCCCAGGTCGGCCTGATGCTGACCATCTATGCCTGGGTCGTGGCCCTGGCGTCGCTGCCGATGATGCTGCTGACCCGCAACATCGAGCGCCGGCGCCTGCTGCTGTTCGTGTTTCTGGTGTTCATCGTCAGCCACCTGTTGTCGTGGCTGTCGCAAAGCTTTGCCATGCTGCTGGTGAGCCGCATCGGCATCGCCCTGGCCCACGCTGTGTTCTGGGCGATTACCGCGTCGCTGGCCGTGCGTGTGGCGCCGCCTGGCCAGCAGGCCAAGGCCCTCGGCCTGCTGGCCACCGGCACTACCCTGGCGATGGTGTTGGGTATCCCGCTGGGCCGTGTGGTGGGTGAGGCCCTGGGCTGGCGCGTGACGTTCCTCAGCATTGCCGGGGTGGCATTGGCCACCATGCTGTGCTTGATGAAGTCGTTGCCGCTGCTGCCCAGCCAGAACTCCGGTTCGCTGCGCAGTTTGCCGATCCTGTTCAAGCGCCCGGCCCTGGTGATCACCTACCTGTTGGTGACGCTGGTGATCACTGCGCAGTTCACCGCCTACAGCTACATCGAACCGTTTGCCCTGCATGTGGCGCAGATCAGCGGTGAGCGCACCACGTTGCTGCTGCTGTTGTTTGGTGGCGCCGGCGTATTCGGCTCGGTGCTGTTCAGCCGTTACAGCGACCGCTTCCCCCAGGGTTTTCTGGTGGGCTCGATTGGCCTGCTGGCGGCCTGCCTGCTGTTGATGTTGCCGTTGTCGGGCAACTTCTATGCGTTTGCTGTGTTGAGCATGTTCTGGGGCGTGGCGATTTTGAGCTTCAGCCTGTCGCTGCAGTCCAAAACACTGAAGTTGGCGTCCGATGCCACGGACGTGGCCATGGCCTTGTTCTCGGGCATTTACAACATCGGTATTGGTGGAGGTGCATTGCTGGGCAGTATCGTCAGCAGCCAGATGGACGTGGCCGACATCGGCCTGGTCGGAGGCTGTGTCGCGGTTGTCGGGTTGCTGCTGGCGGCGGCCAGTACCCGGCGGTTCCGTGATGCCTTAGGTGGCTGATTTGCCTGTACTGGCCTCTTCGCGGGCTTACCCGCGAAGAGGCCGGCAAAGCCAACATCACAATCAACCCAGCAGCGTCGCCCAAGCCGACACCAGCAACACCACCGCCAACCCCCGGTTGAACCACAGCAACCGCGCAGGCGCTTGCAACCAGCGTGCACTTCCTACCCCCAGCAGTGCCCAGGCCGTCATGCACGGCAGGGCAATCAGCAGAAACACCAGCGCCAACAGCCACACCGGCAGTGCCGGCGCGGCAAATACCCCGATCACGGCCACGGCCATCATCCACACTTTCGGGTTCACCACTTGCAGCGACGCCGCGCTGAGCGCATCGAAAGGCTTGTCTGCGTTGATGTCCAAGGGTTGCCCAGCGCTGCGCAGAATGCGCCACGCCAGCCAACTCAACCACAGCACGCCGGCCCAGCTCATCAGCTGCTGGGCCAGTGGATGGCGCAGTAACAGCTCGCCCAGCCCCAGCCCGACCAGCAACACCACGGCCGCCGCCGCGCCACAGCCGGCCAGGATAGGCGCCACGCTCGCCCGCAAGCCCTGCTGTGCGCCATGTGCCAGGATCAACAAGTTGGTCGGCCCCGGGCTGATGCTGGCCACCAGGGCGAAGAGGATGAAGGGCAACAACGTCTGCGACATGGCACAAGGCTCCGAGGGTTCGAAGCGCCATGTTCGCTGCCTGGCTGCAGTCAGTCTGGAAGGTTTGAGCAGCGCCTGCGGTAGTCGGCCGGGGTCAACCGATACGCCCGGCGGAACCAGCGCCCCAAGTGGCTCTGGTCGGCAAAGCCCAGCGCCATGGCCACTTCAGCAGGTGTCTGGCCTTGGCTGAGCAGGCGCCGCGCGCGGGCCAGGCGCAACTGGATCAGGTAGGCGTGCGGGGCCAGGCCGAAGGCGGCTTTGAACGCCCGGGTCAGGCGAAAACGGTCGACGCCGCAGGCCTGGGCGAGGTCTTCCAGGCCGATGTCGCGGTCCAGGTGGGCATGCAGGTAGTCACGCGCCCGCTGCGCGGTCAACGGCAGGCGCGGGTCGGGGTTGACGCGTTTGCGCCAGTGCAGGTGGCGGGTCAGGCAGGCCAGCAGGTCGTCCATGGCGGTCTGGCGGACAATGCGCAGGTCCTGGTAGTGCACGCTGTTAAAGGCCAGCGCGGTGGCGCGGGCCAGGCGCTCATCGTGGCACAAGGTATCGGCAAAGCTGGGCAGGCCGGCGCTGGGTGCGTGTTCGAACAAGGACCGCAATTGATCGTCCAGCCAGGCAGGCTCCAGGTACAGCGTCGAGTAGGTGAAGCCTTCCTCGGTCGGTGCAAGGCCGTCGTGGATGTCGCCGGGCTCGAGCAGAAACACCTGGCCCGGCGTGCTGCGATGGCGCACCCGCCGGCAGTTGAACTGCTGCACACCTTGCTCGGTGACGCCGACCAGGAAACTGTCGTGCCAGTGCGGGTCGTAGGCATGCCCGACAAAATGCGCGCGGACCGACTCGATGCCGGTGTCGGCGTCTTGTTTGAGGTCGATCCAGTTGCTCATGGGGGCAGGCCGTGGGGGTAAAACGCTACCTTAGCGCACGCGTGCGGTTCAGTCTGGAACGATTGTGCAGCCCTTGTTCAGCAGCCGCGGCCGCAGGGCCTCGAAGCGTTCGCGCAGCCACAGGTGCAGCTGTGTCACTGCTGGCGTCAGCTGTTTGCGGTGCGGGCAGACCAAGGTGACCGGCGTTGGCTCGCCCAGGTATTCGGGCAGCAGAATCTCCAGTGCGCCCCCCTCGATGTCGGCGCTGACATCCAGCCACGACTTGTAGACGATCCCTTCACCCAGCAGCGCCAGGCGGCGGATCACATCGGCGTCGTCGCTGACCAGCGGCCCACGCACCTGCACGGTGCGGTTACCCACCCGCCATTTGTCATAGACCCGGTTCTGTTGCATGTACAACAGGCAGGCATGTTGCTGCAGGGCCTCCGGCGTCAGTGGCCGGCCGTGGCGTGCCAGGTAATCGGGGGAGGCGACCAGTACCCGGCGGTTCCAGTTGGCCAGGGGCAGGGCGATGTAGTTGGCATCTTGATTGAGGCCGTAGCGGATGGCGATGTCCACAGGGTCGCGATTGAGGTCGGCCATCTGGTCGGACAGAAAGAAGCGCAGGTGCAGCGCTGGGTGCTCGCGGCGAAAGGCGCTCAACCAGGGCAGCAGCATGTTACGCCCCATGTCAGAAGGGGCTGAAACTTGCAGGGTGCCGCGCAAGGTACTGGCATTACCGTGCAGGTCCTCGCGGCCCTGGCGCAGGCTTTCCAGCACGTTCTGCGCGGTCGGCAAGTACAACTCGCCCGCAGCGGTAAGGCGCAGGCTGCGGGTGGTCCGCGCAAACAGGCGCACGTCCAGTTCGCGTTCCAGGCGTTTGATGGCGGCGGCCACCTGGCCCGGCAGCAGTTCGGCCTCATGGGCGGCGGCAGTGAAGCTGCCCAGCACGCTGCTGCGTACGAACAGTTCAAGGTCGGTGATGCGCAGCATTTTCACTCGCAGGATGAAAGTGTTGCTGTAGTTTGCCGGTTTTTCTTATCTGCAGGAAAGATAAGATGCGCGACAAATCCCGTTTCACTGCAGGAGTTGTTGCATGGATACCGTTTCTCTGGCCAAGCGCCGCTACACCACCAAGGCTTACGACGCCTCGCGTCGCATTCCCCAGGCCACCCTCGATGCGTTGCTCGAGCAACTGCGCCACAGCCCATCGTCGGTCAACTCACAGCCTTGGCACTTCATCGTTGCTGACAGCGCCGAAGGCAAGGCCCGGTTGGCCAAGAGCACCCAAGAGCGCTTCGCCTACAACACGCCGAAGATTCTCGATGCGTCCCATGTGATCGTGTTCTGCACCCGTACCGAGATGACCGAGGCCCATTTGGATGCGGTGCTCGCGCAGGAAGCCGCTGATGGCCGTTTTCGCGATGAACAGGCCCGCGCCGGGCAGAACCAGAGCCGTCGTCACTACGTCGACCTGCACCGCTTCGATCAGAAAGACGTGCAGCACTGGATGGAAAAGCAGACCTACCTGGCCTTGGGTACCGCACTGCTTGGGGCTGCGGCACATGGCCTGGATGCGACGCCGATCGAGGGCTTCGACAGCAAGGCGCTGGATGCCGAGCTGGGGCTGCGCGAGCAGGGCTACACCAGTGTGGTGATCATGAGCCTGGGCTATCGGAGTGAGGCTGACTTCAATGCGGGGCTCAGCAAGTCGCGGTTGCCGGCTTCGAAGGTGTTTACCTTCCTCTGAGCGGCTTTCTCTGAACCTGTAGGAGCAGCCTTGTGCTGCGAAGAGGCCCGGAACCACTGCGAAGATTAAGGGTGTTTTCACCGGCCTCTTCGCAGCGCAAGGCTGCTCCTACATCGGCCTAGGACGTCGGCGCCAGCTTTACCACAACGACACTGACGCCGCTGTCACAGCCCTGGCAAACACCTCGATTGCCTTGTCCACTTCAGCCTCGGTGCTGAACCGCCCAATGCTCAACCGCACGCTGTTACGTGCCCGGCTTTCATCCAGCCCCAGTGCCAGCAGCACATGCGATGGCGCATTGCTCGCCGAATTACACGCTGACGTGGTCGACAGTGCCAACTCACTGGCCAACGCTGTACTGTTGAAGCCTCGGCTCTGGATGCACAGGTTCAAGGTATGCGCAATGCGCTGTGTGTCGCAGCCGTTGAGGCTTACCGCTGGCAAGGCCAGCAACCCATCGCGCAGCCGCTGGGACAGGTGCTCGATGCGCTGGTGTTCGCTGTCCCCCGGCTGGCCGGCCAGGGCAAAGGCGCTGCCCATGCCAACAATCTGGTGGGTCGCCAGGGTGCCGGAACGCAGCCCGTGTTCATGCCCGCCACCGTGCATCTGCGCACGCATCAGCTCGCGCGCGCGCGGCCCAACGTAGAGCGCGCCGATGCCTTTGGGGCCGTAAACTTTGTGGGCCGAGAACGACATCAGGTCTACCGCCATTGCTGCCAGGTCGATGGCCAGTTTGCCCACCGCCTGCGCGGCGTCCACATGCAACAGCGCGCCGTGGGCACGCACACGCTCGCCAATCGCCGCAAAATCGGTCACGGTGCCCAGTTCGTTATTGACCGCCATCAGCGAGACCAGGCGGGTATCGGCCTGCAGTGCGGCCTGCACGGCTTCAGGCTGGATCAGGCCCGAAGCATCCACAGCCAGGCGGGTAACGGCCCAACCTTGGCGCTCCAGTTCAGCGACCGTGTCGAGCACGGCCTTGTGCTCCAGCTGGCTGGTAATCAGGTGGCCCGGCTCGCCAATGCCCTGGGCGATGCCCTTGAGCGCAAGGTTGTTGGACTCGGTAGCGCCTGATGTCCACACCAGCTCATCGGCGCGGGCGCCGACGCGTTCGGCGACCTGCTGGCGCGCCTGCTCCACAGCATTGCGGGCTGCTTGGCCATAGGCGTGGCCACTGGATGCGGGGTTACCGAAGTTGGCTTGGCGGCCAAGGCAGGCGAGCATCGTTTCGATGACGCGGTCGTCAACGGGCGTGGTGGCGGCGTAGTCGAAGTAGAGCGGGGCGCTGGGCATGGGGCGGGTCCGTGTCTGTCACGTGGGATTCAGTGATCGTTGCAGTAAGCGTACCCGGCCCCTGGGCAAACATTTTTGCCTTCTGTTTGGCTGATTCGCACCTTTTTGGTAAATAATTCTATCCATACAGGCTGGTAGAGAAAATAATTCTCCAGCAGGCTGGAATCCGTACGATGGTAGGAACGTCAGGCCGTTTCCAGCGTGCGTTCTTCCTCCGCCACCACCCGTTCGCACAACTCGATGATCTGCTCGCGCATCCAGCGGTTGGCGGGATCCTGATCCGTGCTTTCATGCCAGTACAGGTGGGTTTCCAGCGCTGGTACATCCACAGGCAACGCCTGGTAGCGCAGTTGATGGCGGCGGGCGAAACGCTCGGGGACGGTCATCACCATGTCGGTCTGCTGCAGCACCTGCGAAGCCATCAGGTAGTGCTGGGAGCGCAAGGCCACTTTGCGTTGCACCCCCATTTTGCCCAGGGCCAGGTCCACATAGCCGAGGCCATTACGGCGGCTGGAGATATGGATATGGGTCATGCCCAGGTAGCTGTCGAGGGTCAGTTTGCTGTCGGCCAGCGGGTGGCCCTGGCGCAGGGCGCAGACATAGCGGTCTTGCATCAGTTTGACGTGGCGTACCTGCGGGTCGGTGTTCAGCGGGGCGTCGACGGCAAAGTCCAGCCGCCCGGCTGCCAGTTCTTTGGTGGTTTCGCGACGTTTGCACAGGAAGCTCTCGATCAGCACCGAAGGGGCCAGGCGGCGCAGGCGCTGGAACAGCGGCGGCAGGATCACCGCCTCGGTCAGGTCGGTCATGCTGATGCGGAAGGTCTTGTTGGCCTGTTGCGGGTTGAAGATGCGGCTTTCTTGCACCGAGGTGCGCAGCAGGGCAAGGGCGTTGCGCACTGGGCCGATGATGTTCTGCGCCATCGGCGTGGGCACCATGCCTTGTGCGGTGCGCACGAACAGCGGGTCGTTGAAGGTTTCGCGCAGCCGCGACAGGGCATTGGACACCGCCGGTTGGGTGATGCCGACAATTTGCCCGGCGCGGGTCAGGTTGGCTTCGGTGTAGATCGCGTCGAAGACGATGAACAGGTTGAGGTCGACCTTGCTGAGGTTCATGTGCGCCGCTCGTTGTTGGAATTATTGCCCGATCATATATCGGTTATGAATGTTTATACACGCGGAAAATAGACTAGGTGGATGGACGCGTGCTGCTCTAGGCTCTGGCCCATGTCCTACGAACCGTGAAGGTAGCCCCGATGGATTTCGCCTATTCGCCCAAGGTCCAGGCACTACGTGAGCGCGTCACCGCGTTCATGGATGCCTATGTCTATCCCGCCGAGGTGGTGTTCGAGCGCCAGGTCGCCGAGGGGGATCGCTGGCAGCCCACCGCGATCATGGAAGAGCTCAAGGCCAAGGCCCGCGCCGAGGGGCTGTGGAACCTGTTCTTGCCTGAGTCGGAGTACGGCGCCGGGCTGAGCAACCTGGAATATGCCCCGCTGGCCGAAATCATGGGCCGCTCGCTGCTCGGGCCAGAGCCGTTCAACTGCTCGGCACCGGACACCGGCAACATGGAAGTGCTGGTGCGTTATGGCAGCGAGGCGCAGAAACGCCAGTGGCTTGAGCCCCTGCTGCGCGGGGAGATCCGCTCGGCCTTCGCCATGACCGAGCCGGACGTGGCCTCCTCGGACGCCACCAACATGGCCGCCACCGCTGTGCGTGATGGCGATGAGTGGGTGATCAATGGCCGCAAGTGGTGGACCTCCGGGGCCTGTGACCCGCGCTGCAAGGTCATGATCTTCATGGGCCTGTCCGACCCCGAAGGGCCGCGCCATCAGCAGCACTCGATGGTGCTGGTGCCAACCGACGCGCCTGGCGTGAAGATCGTCCGGCCGCTGCCGGTGTTCGGTTACGACGACGCGCCGCATGGCCATGCCGAGGTGTTGTTCGAGAATGTGCGGGTGCCTTACGAGAACGTGATTCTGGGTGAGGGCCGTGGCTTCGAAATCGCCCAGGGCCGCCTCGGCCCAGGCCGCATCCACCACTGCATGCGCTCGGTCGGCATGGCCGAACGGGCGCTGGAATTGATGTGCAAACGCTCCGTGGAGCGCACAGCCTTCGGCCGCCCGCTGGCCCGCCTGGGCGGCAACGTCGACAAGATCGCCGACTCGCGCATGGAAATCGACATGGCCCGCCTGTTGACGCTGAAAGCGGCCTACATGATGGACACGGTCGGCAACAAAGTGGCCCGCAGCGAAATTGCGCAGATCAAAGTAGTGGCGCCGAATGTGGCCTTGAAGGTGATTGACCGGGCGATCCAGATGCATGGTGGCGCCGGGGTGAGCGGTGATTTCCCGCTGGCGTATATGTACGCCATGCAGCGCACCTTGCGCCTGGCCGACGGGCCGGATGAAGTGCATCGGGCGGCGATTGGCAAGTATGAGATTGGCAAGTATGTGCCGGTGGAGATGTTGCGTAGTTCCAAGTGATTTGTAAGCAGATTTCGTAATTGCTGTAGGAAGTGTCTGATTTTCACGTTCAGGCACTAAAAGCGCTGTTGCAGCTGTTAGGTTTCGACACCTCACCTATGCACAGAGAGCGTGTCGATGCGTGTCAACCTGGGAGGAAAAGGTCAGGCGGTAGACGGTGATGTCACCACGACGGGCGCTGTTTGCATCGCGACTGATCCCTGCTATTTGAGCGATGGGCGTAGGGTGCTCAGGGAGGGCGACAGGACAACACCCTGTCCCCTCTGCGGTGATGAAGGGACCGTCGCTGAAGGCGTTTTGCATTTCTTCTCTGATGGCCATGCCGTGGCCATGGATGGGGCGCTGGTGAACTGTGGTTGCCCGCCCGGTAGTAACCGAGTCGTAGCACCGCTGGATGTGGCACCGCCACCTCTCCGGACTTTTGCGTCTAACCGCGGAATGTCTATTGTGCCAACCGCGGGTGCTCAAGCAGGCGACTGCTCGCGAGGGTCAGTTACAGCATTGCCGGGGACAATGGAGCCGGGCTTTTATGTGGTTCCCAGAAGCATGTCGTTCTCTCAGGTTCTGCTGCGGTTGGCCGAGCAGGACGCCACGTTACCCATTTCCCGTTTGCAGCGGCTTAATCCTACCTACGATCAAGGATTCAAGGCTGGGGAAATTTTCGTCATTGGTGACCCAGATAATGGCGATGCCTGTACCCGTGAGGAAGCCAAGCTGATGGCTGCCGCTCAGGACGCCCGGCACGCGTTGGCGGCGCTGGATTTTGCCGAATCGGATTTCATGATGAAGCACCAGGCTGATATTGCCGGCTTGCTCAGCAATGCCAGCCAATCGATGGGCGTGGGCAAGGACATGCTGGATCAAGGGTTGAAACAGGTCCGCAACACCTTGAACCAGATCGAGCAATTGCATCAGCGGGAGTTTTTGCGGCATGGGCACTTGAACAGTCGCGAATTCTTCGTCTCGCGGCGTCAGCTGTTGCAGCAGCTGGATGGACAGTTGAAGGCGGCATTGCTTAACAAACAGCTGAACTTGGGCAGTTATGAGCGGCTGAAGAAGAGTCTGAATATTTCGACCAAGAGCCTGGTGCACCATTGGTCGAAAGCGGGTGGGGCGGGGCAGATACCGGGGTATGCGACGCACTTGGACAGGGTTGCGAAACTTAGTCAGTATTTAAAGTCTGGTGGACATGTGGGGGTTGGGATCGGCGGCACTTCGTCGTACTTGAAGGTTCAGGACGTATGTCGAGCGGGTGAGACCGCCGCTTGCAAGAGAATTCGGTTCACTGAAGCGGGCAGTTTTTCCGGTGGATTTGTCGGAGGGACGCTTGCTTCTGCAGCTGTAGGCACGGTAGCCGGTACTTTGTGCGGCGCTTTGTCCATTGGGACGGCAGGTCTCGCCATACCGATATGCGGGATCGTATTAGTTGGGGCAGGAGGCCTAGCAGGAAGTACTGCTGGCGCGGCATTTGGTGAGTCAGCGGGAGATTTTATTTACGAGGTCACCCATGATTGACATTACGGGCTGGCCAGCAATGGCAAAGCTTATGCTTTTACTCAGCCCCTTTGTAATAGGTCTGCCGGGAATTGCTATAAGTGCATATATAACCATGACTAAGGATTACGAGGTTGCCTGTTCGGCTATCACCAGTAATCCTTATTTTCAAACAGTAAAGGGTGCTTGGCGGAGTGGCGGTTTCAAGTGGCGATGGCTTCTTGTTTGCACGGTGAGTGGGCTCGTTGCGTTTCCTTGGATCGAATCGCGTGCAGGGCGCTTGGATTTGAAGGAGCTGGCGGCTTTACCGCTTTGCCTTAAGCGCAAGCTTGCACTCTCAGCGTGGCTGAGCATGGCGGGCACTATTTGGATGTTTGTTATATGGGCACTGTTCAAATATAAGTAGCCGATTCAGACCCGCAATTGCGGGTCTTTCTCTTTTTTATCACCCTCAGCTTTCCCCGCCGGAAGCGGCTCCATGCTGGCCTCATCCACCGCTACCTTACCCCCCCGCGTCTTGACCAACGACACCACCACCCCACCCAGCAACAACCCAAACGTCACCCCCAACGACAGCAACGCTGGCACCTTGCCGACCATCCCGTGGTAGAAGATCTTGCAACCAATGAAGATCAACACCAACGCCAGCGCGTACTTGAGGTAGATAAACCGGTGCATCAACGCCGACAAGGCGAAGTACAGCGAGCGCAAGCCGAGGATGGCAAAGATGTTCGAGGTATAGACAATGAACGGGTCCTGGGTAATGGCGAAGATCGCCGGCACGCTGTCGACCGCAAACACCAGGTCGGCCAGTTCGATCAGTACCAGGGCCAGAAACAGCGGGGTGGCATACCGCAGCGCCTTGCTTTGCCCTGGCGGTGTCTGGCGCACGAAGAAGTGCGAGCCGTGGATCTGGTCGGTAACCCGCATGTGCCGGCGCACGAATTTCAAGATTGGGTTGTTGGCCAGGTCCGGATGGCTGTCCTCCTTCGACAGCGCCATCTTCACCCCGGTGAACAGCAGGAAGGCGCCGAAGATGTACAGTACCCATTCGAAGTTCTGCACCAGTGTCGCACCCACGCCGATCATGATCGCCCGCAGGAACACCACGCCCAGGATGCCCCAGAACAGCACGCGGTGCTGATAGCGGCGGGGGATGGCGAAGAAGCCGAAGATCATCGCCATGACGAACACGTTGTCCATCGACAGCGACTGCTCGACCAGGAACCCCGTGTAGAACTCCAGCGCCGACTGCGCGCCCAGCTCATACCAGACCCAGGCGCCGAACAGCACGCCGACACTGAAATAGCCCGAGTACAGCAGCAGGCTTTCGCGCATTTCGATCTCGCGGTCCTGGCGGTGCAGCACGCCCAGGTCGAGTACCAGCAAACCGATGACGATGGCGATGAACACCAGCCACAACCACGTGCTGGTACCGAGAAACGGAGTGGTGAGGAATGTCTGCAGAGCCGTCATGAGCCCCTCCTTGATTGTCGACGTTGCAAGGCAACAGTGATCCGACATGGCGGCTTGGCAGCCGTCAGAGGGGCCCGGTATCACATGGGCTTGAGCCTAGTCCCGTTTACCGAGGATGCCGAATGCAGACCTGTTACATTTCTTTGCCTGGCACCCGGCGGGTGACGCCTTAATACACCCACACTTCTACCCGCCGATTGCGCAAGCGGCCTTGCTCCTGGTCGTTCCCTGCCACGGGCAGTTCGTCGCCCATGCCGGTCACTTCCAGCACGTCCACGCCATCGCGTGCCAGCTCGCGACGAACCGCCAACGCCCGCAAGCGCGAAAGCAGCGCCGCGCGCCCGGGTGTCTCCTTGGGGTCACCAAAGCCCACCAGCACCGCCTTGCTCTGCAACTTGCCGGCCTGGCGCAGGTACTCGGCTACCCGCTGCACATCGCGCAATGCTTTGTTGTCGAGGCTGGCGCTGCCCTCCTGAAAGCGAAAATTCACGCTCAACCGCTGCGCTTGCTGGGCCAGTGTGCGGTAGCGTGGCGGCATGTCGGCCTGTGGGGGTACCGGTTGGGCCTTGACCTGCTGCGAAACGAAACCCAATTGGGCGACGATGGCCTGGCCGGCTGGGCTCTGGGCAAAGTCGGCCAGAGCCTTGGCCTGAGGCTTGGGGTTGGCTGGCAGGTAGAAATACAGGCGCCGCGACAGCGGGTAGTCCTCGCTGGCCACCAGCGAGCGCTGCGGCAGCATGGCCGGTGCATCGCCCTGGGCGACGGCCAGCACCTTGGCCCCGTGTACTGCCGCCAGGCTGCTGAAACCGATGGCCTGGCGGTCGGCGGTGACGCGCTCGGCCAGCATGTCGCTGGATTCAAAGCGCTGAGCCTTGGCAGACAGCTCGCCTTGATTAGGGTCGAGCACCAGTGCCTTGAAGGTTTCGAATGTGCCGGAACGGTCGTCGCGGGCATAAAGGTGAATCTTCCCACCCGCAATGCCCACCTGGTCCCAGCGCTGGATCTGCCCGGAGAAGATCTGCGCCAGTTGCAGCGTGGTCAGTTGCGGCAGTGGGTTGTCGGGGTGGACGATCACCGCCACGCCATCGAGGCCGATGACCTGTTCGGCGCTGGCCGCACGCAGGTCACCCAGGGCATGCAGTTGCTCAACTTCTGTATCGTTGATCGGCCGCGAGGCGGCAGCCAAGTCGGCCTCGCCCCGGCCCAACGCTGCAAAGCCGGTGCTGGAACCATGCGCGGCGATGTCGATACGCAGCGGTTGCCCGCGAACGTCGCGGGCGGTGATGACGGTTTCGTTGGTATGTGTGCCGGGGGCCTGTTCAATCGCCGTTGCACCTTGAGCCCGCAATTGCCCTTGCACCAAAGCCGGCAGCAGGGCCGCGCCGATGGTGTTGGAGCCCTGCACGCGCAAATGCGCAAAATCGGCCAGGGCCGACAGCGGAAGCAGGGCAAGAAGAATGAGCAGCAGGCGGGGCATGCCGGGCAACCTATGGCACAGAGTTGCCCGGCAGATTACGACGGTGGCGTGATAGAAATATGACAGGCAGTCGGAAGGGCGTTAATCCTGTGGGAGCTGGCTTGCCCGCGAAGAGGCCGGTACAAGCACCACAAGACAGTTGCTCCCACAGGTTGCTGCTAAATCAGTGCGCGCCTGCCGACTTGCTCAGGTCACTCTCCGCCCACTCGGTATAGATGCAGGCATCGGCCACGGCCCAGCGCACGTTCACGCTATCCCCTGGCTGCATCGGCATGCCTGCCGCAGACAGCGCCTTCACGGTCATTTCGGTACCGCCGGCAGTGACTACATGGCACGTTTGGCTTTCACCCAGGAACAACACTTCGGCGACCTTGGCCCGCACCTCGTTCCAGCCCGCTGGCAGGGGTTGCGCGGCGGCCTGGGCAGCGGTCAGTGCCAGGGCTTTTTCCGGGCGTACCATGATCAGTGCCTGCTGCTCGGCAGCCAACCCGGCGGTCAGGCGAATGGCCACCGGCTGGCCTTCGAAACTGCCCGCGCCATTGCTACTGGCCTTGATCCGCAGGAAGTTGGAGTTGCCCAGGAACGAGGCGACGAACGCATTCGGCGGGTTCTGGTAAAGGTCATAACCACTGCCCAACCCAACGATCTTGCCATGGCTGAAGATGGCGATGCGCTGGGACAGGCGCATGGCCTCTTCCTGGTCGTGGGTGACGTAGACGATGGTGATGCCTAAGCGGCGGTGCAACTGGCGCAGTTCGTCCTGCAGGTCTTCACGCAGCTTTTTGTCCAGTGCGCCGAGCGGCTCGTCCATCAGCAGGATGCGGGGCTCATAAACCAGCGCACGGGCGATCGCCACCCGTTGCTGTTGGCCGCCCGACATTTGCGAGGGCTTGCGGTGAGCGAACTTTTCCAGCTGCACCAGCTTGAGCATGGCATCGACCCGCTTGTTGATCTCGGCGGCGCCGAGCTTGCGGATGGCCAGGGGGAAGGCGATGTTGTCGCGCACGTTCAGGTGCGGGAACAGCGAATAACGCTGGAACACCATGCCGATATCACGCTTGTGCGGCGGTACGTTCACCAGCGACTGGCCTTCGACCAGAATCTCGCCGCTGCTGGGGGTTTCGAAACCGGCCAGCATCGACAGGGTGGTGGACTTGCCCGAACCGCTGGAGCCGAGGAAGGTGAGGAACTCGCCGTCCTGGATTTCGAGGTTCAGGTTGTCCACGGCGGTGAAGTCGCCGTAATGCTTGTTCAGGCCGCGCAGGCTGACCAGGGTCTTGTTGTGCGCGTTGTCTTTGATCACTGCACTCATTGTTGTTTTCTCCGGGCGCTCAGGCGTTGACTTCGGTGCGCCGGCGCAAAGCGGCGGCAATGACCATCACAAGCAGGGACAGGCCGATCAGCAGCGTCGAGGCGACGGCGATCACCGGGCTCAGGTCCTGGCGCAGGGTGGTCCACATCTTCACGGGCAGGGTCTGCAGGTCGGGGCTGGCCATCATCACGCTGAGCACCACTTCATCCCACGAGACGAGGAAGGCGAACAGGCCGCCGGCGATCATGCCCGGGCGAATGGCCGGGAAGGTCACCTTGAAGATCGCCTGCAGGCGCGAGGCGCCGCAGATGACCGCGGCATCTTCGATCGACTGGTCGAACAGCTTCAGCGAGTTGATGATCGAGATAATGGTGAAGGGCAGGGCGACGATCACGTGGCTGACCACGAACGCGAACAGCGTGCCGGTGTAGCCCAGTTTGAGAAACAGCGCATACACCGCGACGGCGATGATCACCAGCGGCACGATCATCGGCATGGTGAACAGGCCGTAGAGCATCTCACGGCCGGGGAAGCGGCCGCGCACCAGGGCAAACGCCGTCGGCAGGCCCAGCAGTACCGCGGCAACAGTGGTCAGCACGGCGACCTTGAGGCTGGCCAGGGCGGCATCCATCCACTCTGGGTTGGAGAAGAACTGGCCGTACCACTTGAAGGTCCAGCCCGGCGGTGGGAACACCAGCCACTGCGAAGAGCCGAACGACAGCAGCACGATGAACACCACCGGCAGCAGCAGGAAGGCCGCGATGACCCCGGTGGTCAGGTACAGGCCCGTACGCAGCGGGCGGCCCATGGCATTGGGTGACAGGAGCATGGCGGATTACCTCGCGTTGCCGACCGGGGATTCCGGCTGCAGCTTCAGGTACAGGTAGAAGAGCACCAGGGTGATCACCACCAGCAGTGCGGCGGCGGCGCTGGCCAGGCCCCAGTTG
>Ga0160473_100114_pt1 | contig 81317 bp, 60 predicted proteins | sample HID1975I_E11MG_FD_108217 | JGI IMG/M metagenome (GOLD analysis project Ga0160473, IMG submission 108217) | Enriched soil microbial communities from UW Madison campus, WI, USA - HID1975I_E11 MG | ecosystem: Environmental > Terrestrial > Soil > Unclassified | place: USA: Madison, Wisconsin... | reverse complement strand
TCGAACATCGACAAGTACATCGCCAAGGCCAAGGACAAGAACGACCCGTTCAAGCTGATGGGCTTCGGTCACCGCGTTTACAAGAACCGTGACCCACGCGCCACCGTGATGAAGAAGACCTGCGACGAAGTCCTGGGTGAACTCGGCATCAAGAACGACCCGCAGCTGGAACTGGCCATGCGCCTGGAAGAGATCGCCCTGACCGATCCGTACTTCATCGAGCGCTCGCTGTACCCGAACGTCGACTTCTACTCGGGGATCATCCTCAAGGCGATCGGCATTCCGACCAGCATGTTCACCGTGATCTTCGCCCTGGCGCGTACCGTGGGCTGGATCTCGCACTGGAAAGAAATGCTCTCCAGCCCGTACAAGATTGGCCGCCCGCGCCAGCTGTACACTGGCGAGCAGAAGCGCGATATCGTCGCCCTGACCGACCGCAAGTAAGCTCCTTGAGCTAAACGCAAAAAGGCTGCCCTCGGGCAGCCTTTTTTATTGCCTTTGTCCTGCACCAGAACAGGCAGCGCGAACCCTCAGTTTTTCTCAGCCCGCTCACGCAACCCTTTCAGGGTATTGAACGGCGCATCGACCACGAACTTGTTAGCCACCATCGCCGGCACACTGCCGCCCGGCTCGGTGTGCACCTGGTAGGTCACTTCTGTCGTGTCACCCTTGGGCACCAACTTCCAGAAGCCCTCGACTTTCGCCACCCGCACGAACCCCTTCTCCTCCGGGAGATAGGTCGGCTCTTCCTTCAGGTTACGCGTCAGGCTACCGTCCGCCTCCTTGACCGTGGTGATGTGCAGCACCGAGTCCCGCGGGGTGACCGGCCATGGCGTGTTGAACTGGGTGTAGGTCCAGCTCTGGTCACCTTCGTGCTTGAGCAGCTTCTGCGACTTGCACTCATGAATCCAGGCACACGCCCCGGCTACGTCCTCTTGCAGCGCCTCGACCTTGGCCAGCGGCGCCTTGATCACGGTGACGCCGCGGTAGGCCTTGTACTTGGAGCCCGCCACTTCACTGGTGGAAACCTTGATCCCCTCCTCGTCCTTGGCTACCTGCCAGTTCTCGGCCCAGGCAGCGGGCGCCAACAACACACCCATGCCACACACCAGTGCAATACGCTTGAACGATCTCATCATCTTTATCCTTATTGTCGAAGATCCAGCCTGTCACGCCGCCGTCATCTGCTCCCACCAACCGAGAATCCTGATTGCCTCATCGCGATCACTGCCACACACCTCGATGTCTGCCTTGAACCCACCGCACACCGCCGGCCGCTCGGGCTTGCCGAACAGGTCGCAGAGGTTGTCGACGGTCAGGTGCAGGCAGCGCTCGCCGGCCGGCTTGCCTTGGGGCATGCGCGGCATTGCAGAGCTGATGGACGGGGCGATGCAGCAGGCACCGCAACCCTCACGGCAATTCATGGTTATTCACCAAAATCAGGTCTCCCTGGAGCAAAACGGGACGAACGTCCACGGATAGTAACCGCTCAAACATGCGTTTGAAATTGCTGGCCCGATGAAATATGCCATGACCCAGCAGTCAGTTGCGTGGCTATTGGCGGTATTCGAACTCGATTGCCGCCCCTTCCACATCGTGGCGGCTTTCATTGCGCAGTTGCAGCTGCATTTCGTTGCTGATCAAGCGGCCATTGAGCTGGAACGGGCTTTCATCGCTCTGTGGCTTTTCAGTGAACATGGCCGGCAGCAAAGGTTTGCGTCGCGTGGCCGAACTGCCCACATTCGGTTCAAGGTCGTTGACCATGTCGACAGGCAAACTCAGATCCAGCGCGGGCTTGGGCAACGGTGTAGCCACCGCCTTGCTGACCGACTTGTGCGCCGTACGCTTTTTGACAGGTTTGGCAGCCTTGCTAGCGGCCTGCTTCGACGCAGGCTTGGCCACGGGCTTGGCTTGGGAGGCTTGCGCCTGGCCGGCAGGCTGCGCAGCCTGGGCGACACCACTGAAACAGCAGACCGGTACCAGGCAAAAACTCAAAGCGATACAGCGCAACAGTTTCATGGACATCGGCAGTCAGGCTGGAAAATGCATATGCTCCCTGTTCCGCCTGCGCCTGACAAGCCTACAAAAGTGAACCTGTAGTCTCTCTGCACAATTGCTGGGCCAAAAGCCCCAGGGTAATCACCGCCCGCTCGGCCTCTTTGTTCCACGGGATGCCGCAGTTAAGCCGGATGCAGTGGTTGAATTGCTCGGTGTTACTGAAGATCAACCCCGGCGCGATACTGATGCCCTGCTCCAGCGCCCGCACATGCAGATCCTGGGTATTGACCCGCCCCGGCAGGCTCACCCAGAGAATGAAACCGCCGGTAGGCCGGGTCATCTGCGTGCCTTCTGGGAAGTGCTGCTGCACCGCCAACTGGTAAGCACTGAGGTTCTTGCGGTACTCCTGGCGGATGTAGCGCAGGTGCCGGTCATAGCCGCCGTTTTCCAGGTAAGCGGCCACCCCCATCTGCGTCACGCTGCAGGCCGAATGGGTGGTGAAGGTCTGCAGGCGCTGGATTTCGTCCTGGTACCGCCCCGCCACCATCCAGCCGACCCGCACCCCCGGCGACAAGGTCTTGGAAAAGCTCGAGCAATAGATCACCCGGTCTAGCCGGTCGAACGCCTTCAGCGCCTTGGTCTTGCCTTGTTCGAACATCAATTCGCCATAGATGTCGTCTTCGACGATCTGGATATCGAAGTCCGAAGCCAGGCGCAGCAACTGTTTTTGCCGCTCCTCAGGGATGGTGCCGCCCAGCGGGTTGCTCAGGCGCGACGTCAGCACCAACGCCTTGATCGACCACTGGTTGGCGGCCAACTGCAAGGCTTCCAGGCTGATCCCGGTGGACGGGTCGCTTGGAATTTCGATCACTTTGAGGCCCAGCAGGTCAGCCAACTGCAGCAAACCGTAGTAAGTCGGCGACTCGGCGGCGATCAAGTCCCCCGGGCGGGTCAGCACGCGCAGCGACATCTGCAAGGCATCGACGCAGCCATGGGTCACGATGATTTCACGCGGGTCGACCAGCACACCGGCATCGCGCATGCGGATGGCGATCTGCCGGCGCAGCGGCTCGAAGCCTGGGCTGAACATGTAACTGAACGCACGTGGGCTATGGAAGCGGGTCACCTTGGCAATCTGCTGGTGCAGGGCGCGCACCGGCAGGTAATCCACATGAGGCACCGCAGCACCGAACGGAAACACGCCGTCGCGGCGCGCTTCGGTCAACACCTGCTGAATGATGCTGGCCCGGGTCACCAGGCCAGGGCGCTCGACCCGGGCGATATCCGGTGTTTGCGCGGTCAAGGCTGGGGTCTGGTGAACGTAGTAGCCCGACTGCGGGCGCGCGCGGATCAACCCCTGGTCTTCAAGGTTGGCATAGGCCTGCAGCACCGTGGCGTGGCTGACATTGAGCTGGGCGCTCATCTTGCGCACGGAGGGCACGCGCTCACCCGGCTGGTAGACACCGCGGCGGATGTCCTCGGCCAGTTGCTGGGCGATACGCTGGTATAGCAGCAGGTTGGTCATGGCGATATCTCGACGCGCGGACGGGCTCGTTATTGTTGTGCGACTCACTGACGGTAGAGAATACCGTAACAGTTGCGAAGTGTACTGGGACAGATTGCAGAATAGCCAACATTACAATGCCAGGACAGCATCCAGACAAGCGAGCCGGCCCGCTCACCGGTAATTGGCAGACAACCAAGGGGGCTGGGCTGGTGAGCGGGCCAACCTGTGGGAGCGGGCTTGCCCCGCGAACACCGGCAAAGCCGGTGGCATGCATCGCATCGCCCCCTTCGCGGGGCAAGCCCGCTCCCACAATGACCAGGCTCAATCATCTACAAGAAGGACCATCCGCCAGCGAGATCAACGCGCTGGGGCGAGCTTGCCCTTGTCGTCTGAAAAGACGATTTCTACCCGGCGATTCTGCGCCCTGCCCCGCTCCGAGGCATTGGCTTCGATCGGGTATTGGTCACCATAGCCTTCAACCTGCAGACGCTTTTCGTCGATGCCCAGGTCCACCAGCATGTCAGCCACCGCCTGCGCGCGATCACGCGAGAGCTTCAAGTTGTCTTCCGGGGCGCCGGTGCTGTCGGTGTAACCCTCGATACGCACCACACGGCGCGGGTTGAGCTGGAGGAACTGCACCAGTTTGAGCACCGTACGGCTGGCCGAATTCTTCAGGTCGGCACGCCCGGTATCGAACAGCACATCGCCCAAGGTCATCACCAGGCCACGGTCCGTCTGCTCCGAAGCCAATGCGGCAATCTGCGACTCGACCCACTTGCCTTGCTGCTGCACGCTGGCAAGCTTCGCTTCACGCAGCGCCAATTGCAGACGTTGGCGCTCCAGGTCGAGCTTGGCCAGGCGCTCCTGGTTTAGCGCAAGCTTGGCATGTTCGCTGGCAATTTCGCTGTAGCGCTGACTCAGGTAGGCGTAGTGGCGCACATCGGTACCGGTGCCGATATAACTCGACAGGCGCTCGGCCCGCGCCAGCGATTCACCGGCGCGAATCACATCGCGCGGCGCACTGCGCAGCACGTCGGAGTCGTCTTTTACCTTCTGGAAGGTGGCACTGGCTTCATCCAGCGCCGCCTCGCTGCGATGGCTGGCGCACCCGTGCAAGCCTGCCGTCAGCGCCAGCAACACCAGCGCCGTCATGGGTGTATGGCGCATCATGGCTGCACCTCCAGCTGTTTGCGCAGGCGCGTAACCCGCGATTGCAGCACTTGCAGCTGCTCTTCACTCTTTTGGTTCAGCACCTGGGCCTCGGCCAGGCGTGCGTCCAGTTCGGCCTGCTCGGCACGCATGCGCGCATCGCGAAAATCTTCGGTAAGCATGTTGGTCTTGGCCCGGGCCAGCTTGTCTTCGGCCAGCTTCAGCGCCTCGACCTGCTCGGTGGCGCCAACGGCCTTGGCCTGTTCCAGCGCCTGCTCGGAAATGCGCAGTTGCTCGTTCGGCGCCGGGTCGTTGGCGCAACCCGCCAGGCCGAGCATGGCCAGAGCAAGGAATAGTGGTTGGATTCTCACGCAATCTTCCTAATGTTTGGGGGCGTCCAGCGGCACCTGCATCTGCGCCTTCCAGCGCTCGACATTTCGTTGCAGCACAGCCTCGGACGCACCGGAGATCGGCAATTCTGTCAGTTTTTTCGCCAATTGCCCACGTAACCAGCTGTCATTGCACGCCGAGTTGTGCGACACGGCCAGGTACAGCCCTGGGCGATCGACTGGCAGGCCGCGGGCAATCAGGTCGTTGCTCATGCCCAGGCTCTGGGTCATGGCCATGCCGGAATAGCGCCCGGCGAGCACATAGTCCACCTGCCCCAGCACCAGTTTCTGGAATGCCTGGGTCAGGTTTTGCGCAGGCTGCAACTTCAGGTGGGCTTTGGCGAACGCTTCAAAGGCCGGCGTGAGACGCGCGCGCTCAGACAAACTGCCCTGGTACTTGGCCAGGTCTGCCGGCCCCTCGAAGGCCAGCTCGGCGTCATGCCGCGTCCAGACCAGGTATTCGTTCAACTGCAACGGCGGGTGGATATAGTCCAGTGCGGTCAGCTGGCCGACCTGCAGGGGCGTATCGAGCAGCAGGTCCATTCGCCCACTGCGCACTTCTTCCAGCGCCTGGTCGCGTCGCCCTGCACTCAGCACGTCCACTTTCACACCCAGCTCACTGGCCACCTGCTGCAACAGGTCGACATTGGCGCCGATCAGGTGCTGGGGGTCTTTCGGGTCCTGCCAGGAATACGGGGGCGCATCGGGGCTGCCGGTTGCGATCAAACGTTCGCACTTGCCTGCCGCCATCGCGACGGGCGCCAGCAGCGCCGCCATGCATGCCAGTACCCCGCCTGCTTTACGCAGCACCATTGCTCACTCCTTGTATTGCTTGGCCCGGCCCATCAGGTACACGCCGCACCTGTAGGAGCAGCCTTGTGCTGCGAAAGGGCCGGCATGACCAACAAATTTCTGTGGCTGTGACTGCCTCTTCGCAGCACAAGGCTGCTCCTACAGGAACCGCGACAAGCACTGCATCGGAAAAGGCCATAAAAAAACCCGGCCCTCAATACGAGGGCCGGGCTTCTTTATAAGTGAAGCAGGCGGATCAGACCAGCTTTTCCAGCTCCGGAACCGCTTCGAACAGGTCAGCGACCAGGCCGTAGTCGGCCACCTGGAAGATCGGCGCTTCTTCGTCCTTGTTGATCGCAACGATCACTTTGGAGTCTTTCATGCCGGCCAGGTGTTGGATCGCGCCGGAGATACCGACGGCGATGTACAGCTGCGGTGCGACAATCTTGCCGGTCTGGCCGACCTGCATGTCGTTCGGCACAAAGCCTGCGTCGACTGCGGCGCGCGAGGCACCGACGGCGGCGCCGAGCTTGTCAGCCAGGCTGTACAAGTGCTTGAAGTTGTCACCGTTGCCCATGCCACGGCCGCCGGAAACGACGATCTTGGCAGCGGTCAGTTCTGGGCGGTCGGACTTGGCCAGCTCTTCACCGACGAAGGTGGAGATACCGGCGTTGTGCGCAGCGCCAACAGTTTCGACAGCAGCGGAACCGCCTTCGGCAGCAACGGCGTCAAAACCGGTGGTACGCACGGTGATGACCTTGACCGCAGCGCTCGATTGCACGGTGGCAATGGCGTTACCGGCATAGATCGGGCGCTTGAAGGTGTCGGCCGATTCAACCGAGATGATCTCGGAGATCTGGTCGACGTCCAGCAGTGCGGCGACGCGTGGCAGGATGTTCTTGCCGTTGGTGGTGGCCGGGGCCAGCACGTGGCTGTAGCCCTTTGCCAGCTCGACGATCAGCGGCGCGACGTTTTCTGGCAGGACGTGGGCGTAGGCTGCGTTGTCAGCAACCAGTACCTTGGCAACACCCGCGATCTTGGCAGCAGATTCGGCAACGCCGCCGACGTTCTGGCCAGCGACCAGCACGTGCACATCACCACCGATCTTGGCGGCTGCGGCGACAGTGTTCAGGGTGGACGGGGCTACAGCACCGTTCTCGTATTCAGCGACAACCAGGATAGTCATTTAGATTACCTTCGCTTCGTTCTTCAGCTTCTCGACCAGTTCGGCCACCGACTTGACCTTGATACCTGCGCTGCGTGCAGCCGGCGCTTCGACTTTCAGGGTCTTGTTGGTGGAAGCGAGCGATACGCCCAGCGCGTCTGGCGTAACGGTCTCCAGCGGCTTCTTCTTGGCCTTCATGATGTTCGGCAGCGACGCGTAGCGCGGCTCGTTCAGGCGCAGGTCGGTGGTGACGATCGCTGGCAGGCTCAGCGATACGGTCTGCAAGCCGCCATCGATTTCACGGGTGACGTTCAGCTTGTCGCCAGCGACTTCGACCTTGGAGGCGAAGGTGCCTTGGGCGTAGCCGGTCAGCGCAGCCAGCATCTGGCCGGTCTGGTTGTTGTCGCTGTCGATGGCCTGCTTGCCGAGAATGACCAGCTGTGGCTGCTCTTTGTCGACAACGGCTTTCAGCGCCTTGGCCACGGCCAGCGAATTCAGCTCATCAGCGGCTTCGACCAGAATGGCACGATCGGCACCCAGTGCCAGCGCAGTACGCAGCTGCTCCTGGGCAGTGGTCGGGCCGACGGAAACGACGACGATCTCGGTCGCAACGCCCTTCTCTTTCAGGCGTACGGCTTCCTCAACGGCGATTTCGCAGAAGGGGTTCATGGACATCTTGACGTTTGCAAGGTCGACGCCGGAGTTGTCCGCTTTGACGCGAACCTTGACGTTGTAGTCGACCACTCGTTTGACAGCTACAAGAACCTTCATGGATTCCTCGTTACTCTCCGGTGAATAGAAAGTCGCCTGGGGACATGCCCGGCGATGCGCGTGGGTACAAGGGCACCTCTAAAAACGTACCGGGAGAAGCAAACTTCAAGGTGACCGAGCAGTCTTGTCGCGACGCTTGCGGCAAATACCTGCGGGTCATTTTCTGTGGTGGCGTGTAAACTCCACTACATACCGTGAATTGGCCCGAAAGCCGTACTCCACACCTGGTCTTTAGAGGTGTACCTGCGCCCGGCGGTAAGCCTACGGCGAACGTAAAACCGCTCGTATCTTGACCGCAACACCCAATCCGGTCAATACGGCAAATCGGTCACCCTCCAGCCGTACGCCTGTGATTTTACTGGCCTGCGGCAAATTCAAACAAACGTTTGTATTGGACCCGCCAAGTGGTGTAGATATAATGCGCGGCCAAGACAAAACGGTGTAGTCCATCCTCTGCGCTGCTACAGCTCCGCTCCCGTGAAGCGCGGTGCGCATGATCACCCCACACCCATAAGACAAAGCAACAGCACGAGCCTTGATGAGTAGGAGAGAACCAGTGGAACGCGAATACATGGAATTCGACGTGGTCATCGTCGGCGCCGGCCCGGCGGGGCTGTCCGCCGCCTGCCGCCTGAAGCAGAAGGCCGCCGAAGCCGGTAGCGAGATCAGCGTCTGCGTGGTCGAAAAAGGCTCCGAAGTCGGTGCGCACATCCTCTCCGGTGCGGTGTTCGAGCCGCGCGCACTGAACGAACTGTTCCCTGACTGGAAGGCACTCGGCGCGCCGCTGAACACCGAGGTCAAGCGCGACGATATCTATGTGCTGAAGGATGCAGGCAGCTCGACCAAGGTCCCCGACCTGTTCGTGCCCAAGACCATGCACAACCACGGCAACTACATCATCTCCCTGGGCAACTTGTGCCGCTGGCTGGCCCAGCAGGCCGAAAACCTGGGCGTTGAAATCTACCCAGGCTTCGCTGCCCAGGAAGCGCTGTTCGATGAAAACGGCGTGGTGCGCGGTATCGTCACCGGCGACCTGGGTGTCGACCGCGAAGGCAACCCGAAAGACGGCCTGTACACCCCTGGCATGGAACTGCGTGCCAAATACACCCTGTTCGCCGAAGGTTGCCGCGGCCATATCGGCAAGCAGCTGATCAAGCGCTTCAACCTCGACAGCGAGTCCGACGTCCAGCACTACGGCATCGGCCTCAAGGAAATCTGGGAAATCGACCCAAGCAAGCACGAGCAGGGCCTGGTGGTGCACACCGCAGGCTGGCCGTTGGATGTAGTGAGCACCGAAAACACCGGTGGTTCGTTCCTGTATCACCTGGAAAACAATCAGGTGGTGGTAGGCCTGATCGTCGACTTGTCCTACAGCAACGCCTACCTGTCGCCGTTCGATGAGTTCCAGCGCCTGAAGCACCACCCGGTGATCAGCCAGTACCTTGAAGGCGGCAAGCGCATCAGCTACGGCGCCCGCGCCTTGGCCAAAGGCGGCATCAACTCATTGCCGAAGATGGTCTTCAACGGCGGTGCGCTGATCGGTTGCGATTTGGGCACCATGAACGTGGCCAAGATCAAGGGCAGCCACACGGCGATGAAGTCCGGCATGCTTGCCGCTGAAGCCGTTGCCGACGCCTTGATCGCCGGTAGCGAGGGCGGCGACCAGCTCAATGGCTACGTCACCGCGTTCAAGGCCAGCTGGCTCCACGAAGAATTGTTCGCCAGCCGTAACTTTGGCCCAGCCATGCACAAGTTCGGCCCACTGCTCGGTGCGGCATTCAACTATGTCGACCAGAACTGGTTCGGCGGCAAGCTGCCATTCACCCTGCATGACACCAAGCCCGACTACGCCTGCCTCAAGCTCGCGGCCGACTCGAAAAAGATCGACTACCCGAAACCGGACGGCAAGCTCAGCTTCGACAAGCTCAGCTCGGTATTCCTCTCCAGCACCAACCATGAAGAGGAACAACCCTGCCACCTGAAGCTGACCGACCCGAACATCCCGATCGCCAGCAACCTGCCGCTGTACGACGAGCCGGCCCAGCGTTACTGCCCTGCCGGCGTGTACGAAGTGGTCAGCCAGGATGACGGCAGCAAGCGCTTCCAGATCAACGCGCAAAACTGCGTGCACTGCAAGACCTGCGACATCAAGGACCCCGCCCAGAACATCACCTGGGTAACCCCTGAAGGCGCCGGCGGGCCGAACTACCCGAACATGTAAGGCCCCCTGCCCTTGCGGCACTAAAAAGCCCCCGCCTCGTCAGAGCCGGGGGCTTTTTGCTGCCTACCTGCATCAGGCAGTGCGTACTTCTTCGAACAGTTCCGGGTGGCGATCCAGCAGTTTGAACAGTTTGACCAACGCCACGGGTGGCCTGGTTTTACCGTTTTCGTAACGGGAGAACGCATTGACGCCACACCCGAAGATCTCCCCTGCTTCACGCTGGTCGAGATCGAATTTCTTGCGCACTGAGACGATGAAGCCCGGGTCGACCGCCGCAGCGTTGACCTGGCGATTGAACGCCGACATCAGGTCACTGATGCGCTGAGCTTCATTAACCTTCCAGGTTAAATTTGGCTAATAGGTTATTCCAATAGCTCCCACCCGGAAGTCTGCCTCACCACCTGCCCGCCGCTAGTGGCTCATTTGTCACCGCACATGATTGGCATAGGCTCCGCCGCAAACACCAAAGGCTCGCGACGCCCGAAGTACAGGGCAGTGAGCAGCCCCACCATGCCCATGATCAGACAAAACCCGACACACACCCATGGGCTCCACGGCATCAAGGCGATCAGCGCCAGCGGCGTGGTGCTGGCCCACAGGGCATAGGCGACGTTATAGGTGAAGGAAATGCCCGACACTCGGATCTGCGCCGGGAACAGCCCGACCATCACCGACGGCACCACGCCCACCACGCCACAGCACAGCCCTGCCACGGCATAAGCCAGCCAGGTTGCGCCCCACTGGCCCACCAGGCTTGCATACAACACACCGATGCCCAGCGGCAGCAGCAGGCTGTAGATCATCAGCGCTCGCCAGGCACCCAGGCGATCGACCAGTAGGCCGGCCAGCACACAACCGATATTAAGAAAGACAATGCCCGCACTGCTGAGGGCAAAGGTGTGCCCGGCAGTCATGCCAAATCGCTGTTGCATCACCGTCGGTGTGATCACCACCAGCACCACCACCGCCGACGTCAGCACACAGGTCAGCAGCGCCGCTGGGATCAGCGCCCGGCGATGCTCGCCCAGCACGCGTCGCAGCGGAAACGCCACCGGCTGCTCCTGGCGCTCGCGCAGGGCCAGGAACACGGGCGTTTCGCTGAGCCACCGGCGCAGCCACACGCCTATCACGCCAAACACCCCACCCAGCAGGAAGGGGTAGCGCCAGGCATGGTCGAGAATTTCTTCGGGGGTAAACACCTGCGCCAGCAGCGTGGCCGTCAGTGCGCCCAGCAAGTAACCGAAGGTAAGCCCAGCCTGCAAGAAGCCCAGGGCATAGCCCCGTCGCCCAGGTGGCGCATGCTCGGCAACGAACGTCCAGGCACTGGGCACTTCGCCGCCGACGGCCGCCCCCTGCAGAATGCGCAGCGCCAGCAGAATCAACGGCGCGGCGTAGCCGATGTCGGCGTACGTCGGCATCACACCGATCAGCAGGCACGGCAGGGCCATCATCAGGATGCTCAGGCTGAACACCCGCTTGCGCCCCAGATGATCGGCGAAATGCGCCATCAGGATGCCGCCCAGTGGCCGCGCCAGGTAACCGGTGACGAAGATCCCGAAGCTTTGCAGCAGGCGCAGCCATTCAGGCATTTCTGGCGGGAAAAATAGCTTGCTGAGGGTCAGGGCGAAGAACACGAAGATGATGAAATCGTAGATTTCCAGCGCGCCACCCAGTGCCGCCAGGCCCAAGGTCCGGTGGTCGCCACGGCTGAATCGTGGCGGGCGAGCGGTATCGATGGCAGTCATGGCAGAGTCCGCAGATCGGCAAAGCGCAAGAGGATAGCAAATAGCTGCCCCCTTGCCCCGCCCACATCGGCGCTAGCGGCTGAAGACCGTGTGCGCGAAGTTCGCCCGCGGGCGCGGGTGCAGCGCGCTGGCGGGCACGGCAGCTGGCAGGGGCAGCTTGCCGACCAAAAGCGGCGCATCGATGATCGCCATGAACGATTCCAGTGCCTCGTTATCGGGCGCTTGCGGCAGGCTCACGCTCACGGATTGGCGCTCGGTTTGCGGCACCGAAGGCACTTGCAACTGCTGGGAGTGGTAAAGCAGGGCGTGCTGGATTTGCGTACTGACCCGGCAGAAGCGTGCCAGATCGACGCCGACGTGGCTGGCCAGTTCGATGTTGCCAAGCAACAGATGAAAAGGCTGCAAGGCAGATTGCACCAGGCGTTGCAGCTCCTCGAAGCTGTCCACGGGCGCAATCCGGTAATAGCCCAGGCCATTGAGCAACTTTTCCAGCTGCAAGCGCTGGCTGGGGTGCTCGTCGGCGATGAGGATGCGCAGGGTCTTGTTTGCCATTTTCGGACCTGGGCAGTTAGGTAAAAAGGGACACTCCCTGACCATACTGCGCCAGTAACGGCAAGCGCCAAAGCTTTGCCTGGCTGGGGTCTACCTTGATAGTTGTCGGGAAACCCGCATAAATCAAGTCGATGCTTGACGGAATTTTCATTCCTCTTTCACCAGACTTTCAGGATTCCCACTCGCGCATGCGCACACGGCAGTGCTTCATGGCATTGACGATGTGCTTTTCCACCACGCTGCGGGACACCCCCAGGTGCTCGGCAATCTGCTGATGCGACAGGCCATCGAGCTTGCGCAACAGGAAGCAGTCGCGGCAGACCTTGCCCAGTTCATCCAGGGCGCGCTGCATCAGCGCCAGGCGCTGATCGAGCTGCATGTCATGGGTGGGCGCAGGGCTGTGCCAACGCTCGTCGCTGTCGAGCACCTCCAGTGGCTCGGCCTGGCGAACCTGATGCCGTCGGTGACGGTCGACCACCAGGTTGAGCGCGGTACGGTACAGAAAGGCACGCGGGTGCTCGATCCGTTCCGCATCGGTACGCTCCAGCACCCGCAGATAAGCATCGTGCGCAACGTCTTCGGCCGCCTGACGGCTGCCCAGGCGCGCGGAAAGGAAGCCCACCAGTTCGCGATAGTAATGTTCCACGACGTTACCTGAGAGGGCCCTGCTGCTTTTTCTGAAAGCCTTTTCCCAAAGCTGTGCAGGACCGAAGTGATGTCAACGTGCGATCTTACAAATTATAATTATTCTCAGCAACACGACATCCTCCTGCCCTGTACGCTAAATCCCTCCCGCTAGCCTTCGTCTATCTGGGACCTCAGTGCGCGCCGCTTTTGCGCTGCGCGTGGCCTTCACCCCTGGCTGGAAGTCTGCATGCGACGTTTACCCCACACCCGCCGTCGGCTACTGCTCGGTGCCTTGGCCCTGCTGAGCCTGGGCAGTTTGCTGGCCTGGAAGACCCTGCCTTTTGGCGCGCAGCCGATCAGCACAGTCGCCGTCACCCGCGCCGATATCGAAAGCAGCGTGACGGCCCTGGGCACCCTGCAGCCGCGGCGCTACGTCGACGTGGGCGCACAAGCTTCCGGGCAGATCCACAAGCTGCACGTTGAAGCCGGTGACCAGGTACGCAAAGGCCAACTGCTGGTAGAGATCGACCCGTCCACCCAGCAAGCCAGGCTCGATGCCGGGCGTTACTCGATCGACAACCTCAAGGCGCAACTGGCCGAGCAACGTGCACAGTTTCAACTGGCCCAACAGCAGCTCAAACGCCAGCGTGACCTGGCGGCCGCCGGTGCGACCCGTGACGAAGACGTGCAGACGGCCGATGCCCAGCTCAAGGTGACTCAGGCCCGCATCGACATGTTCCAGGCGCAGATTCGTCAGGCCCAGGCCAACCTGCGCAGCGACGAGGCGGAACTGGGCTACACGCGCATTTATGCCCCCATGGACGGCACCGTGGTAGCGGTCGATGCCCGGGAAGGCCAGACCCTCAATGCCCAACAGCAGACCCCTCTGATCCTGCGCATCGCCAGGCTTTCGCCAATGACCGTCTGGGCCCAGGTGTCGGAAGCCGACATCGGCAAGGTCAAGCCCGGCATGACCGCCTACTTCACCACTTTGGCCGGCGGCAAGCGCCGCTGGACCAGCACGGTCCGGCAGATCCTGCCGATCCCGCCCAAACCGCTGGACCAGAGCAGCCGGGGCGGCGGCAGCCCGACCAGCGCCACCAATGGCACCACCGGCAGCCAGGTGGTGCAGTACACCGTGCTGCTGGATGTCGACAACCCGGATGGCGCCCTGATGGCCGAGATGACCACGCAGGTGTTCTTTGTCGCAGGCCAGGCCAGCCAAGTGCTGACCGTGCCGCTTGCCGCACTGGACGACAACAATGGCTTGCGCCTCGCCCGGGTACTCAACAGCAAAGGCGAAGTGGAACAGCGCCGGGTCCAAACCGGCCTGAGCGACCGACTGCGGGTGCAGGTACTTGACGGCCTCAGCGAAGGCGAGCGCCTGGTGATCGGCGCCCCCAGCATCAGCGGAGGTTGAATGACTACGCCCCTGATCGAACTGATCGACATCCGTAAATCCTACGGCGGCGTCGATACCCCCAAGGTCGACATCCTCCAGGGCATCAGCCTGAGCATCCACCCCGGCGAGTTCGTCGCCATCGTCGGCGCCTCCGGCTCCGGCAAATCGACGCTGATGAACATCCTCGGCTGCCTCGACCGGCCAACCGCTGGCAGCTACCATTTTGCGGGCAAGGACGTGGCCGAGCTGGACAGCGACGAACTGGCCTGGTTACGCCGTGAAGCCTTTGGCTTCGTCTTCCAGGGCTACCACCTGATCCCTTCGGGCTCGGCCCAGGAGAACGTCGAGATGCCGGCCATCTACGCCGGTATCGCCGCCAGCGAGCGGCACGCGCGCGCCACCGCCCTGCTTACCCGCCTGGGCCTGGCCAGCCGCACGGGCAACCGCCCGCACCAGTTGTCCGGCGGCCAGCAACAACGCGTATCGATTGCCCGGGCACTGATGAACGGTGGCCACATCATCCTCGCCGACGAACCCACCGGCGCGCTCGACAGCCACAGCGGCACCGAAGTCATGGCGCTGCTCGACGAACTGGCCAGCCAGGGCCATGTGATCATCCTGATCACCCACGACCGCGACGTGGCGGCGCGGGCGCAGCGGGTCATTGAAATCCGCGATGGCCTGATCATCAGCGATTCGGCCTCCGAGCAGCCACCGCCCCCCACACGTCAAGGGCTGCAGGCCGACGACCTGCGCCAGCGCCTGGGCTGCGGTGCCACCCTGCGCGGGGCCTGGAAAGGTGAACTGATCGACGCCCTGCAGGCCGCCTGGCGAGTGATGTGGGTCAACCGTTTTCGCACCGCCCTGACCCTGCTCGGCATCATCATCGGGGTAGCCTCGGTGGTGGTCATGCTCGCCGTCGGCGAAGGCAGCAAGCGCCAGGTCATGGCGCAAATGGCGGCGTTTGGCTCGAGCGTGCTCTACCTCAATGGCAAGCCGGCAACCCTGGGTGAGCAGGCCGGCACCATCACCCTCGACGACGTCGCGGCCATCGGCGAACTGCCCCAAGTCAAGCATGTCATGCCGGTGATCGGCGACAAGCTGATGGTGCGCCACGGCAACAACAGCCAACGGTTTTATGTCGGCGGCAACAACATCTGGTTCCCGGAGATCTTCAACTGGCCGGCGGTCGAGGGCACCTTCTACACCGAGGCCGACGAAGCCAGTGCCGCGCCTGTCGCGGTGATCGGCCAGAAGGTGCGGGAAAAGATGCTGGACCCTGCGCGCGACCCGCTGGGGCAGTACATCCTGATCGGCAATGTACCGTTCCAGGTCGTCGGCGTTCTCGCCGGTAAAGGCGCCAGTTCCGGCGACCAAGACAGCGACGGGCGCATCGCGGTGCCCTACTCCGCCGCGGCTATCCGCCTGTTCGGCCAGCGCGACCCAGACTACATCGCCGTCGCCGCCTACGACTCTACCCTGGTCAACGAAGCCGAAGTGGCGATTGATCATTTGCTGCGCCAACGCCACCAGGGCCGACAGGATTTCGAGCTGACAAACGCTGCGGCGATGATCCAGGCCGAAGCACGCACGCAGAATAGCCTGTCGCTGATGCTGGGGGCGATTGCCGCGATTTCATTGTTGGTGGGCGGCATCGGGGTGATGAACATCATGCTCATGACCGTGCGCGAGCGTACTCGTGAGATTGGCATCCGCATGGCCACCGGCGCCCGCCAGCGCGACATCCTGCGGCAGTTTCTCAGTGAGGCCGTGATGCTTTCGATGGTCGGCGGCGTGGCTGGCATCGTCCTGGCCCTGGCCATCGGCGGTGGCCTGATGCTGGCCGAGGTTGCCGTAGCCTTCGCCCTGCCTGCCATATTCGGCGCGTTCGCCTGCGCTGTCGTCACCGGCATCGTGTTCGGCTTCATGCCGGCCCGCAAAGCCGCCCGACTCGACCCGGTCAAAGCCCTTACCAGCGAATAATCCATGACCTTGCCAAGCCGAATCAGCCTATTGACCTTGTGCCTGAGCCTTGCCGCCTGCAACACGCCGCCCACGCCTGACAGCGGGATTGCCGCGCCGCACGCCTGGCAAGGCGAGGCCGCACCGTCATCCACCCAGCTGCCGTCAGCACAGTGGTGGCACGCGTTTGCCAGCAGCGAGCTGGACCGCCTGGTCGAGCGTGCCCGGCTCAACGCCTATGACCTCGCGGCCGCCACGGCGCGTGTGCGCCAGGCCCAGGCCCAGGCCGTCATCGCTGGCGCGCCATTGCTGCCCGAACTGAACCTGGGCCTGGATGGCAGCCGTCAGCGGCTGTTGAAGGGTGAAGGCAACGACCAACTGGACGTCAGCAGCAGCGAACGCACCAGCACCGCGTTCGACCTGAAACTCAGCGCCAGCTACGAAATCGACTTCTGGGGTGGCCTGCGCGCAGCACGGGCCAGTGCCTTGCGCAGCCTCGATGCCAGCCGCTTCGACCGGCAGACGGTCGAGCTGACCTTGGTCAGCGCCGTGGCCGACAGCTACCTGCAAGGCCTGGCCCTGGAAGCGCAACTGAACATCGCCCGGCTCAACCTGCGCAATGCACGTGACGTGCTGGGCCTGGTCGAAGCCCGCCAGCGCACCGGCTCGGCCACACGCCTGGAGCTGGCCCAGCAGCGCAGCCTGGTGGCCGCCCAGGAGCGGCAAGTGCCGTTGCTCGAACAGCAGTGGCGAGACAGCCGGGTCACCTTGGCGACGCTGCTCGGCGACCCGGTCCAAGCTCTGCCGCCCAGCCGTGAAGCGTTCGATGCGCTGCAGTGGCCGTCCATTGGCAGCGGCGTCCCCAGCGAACTGCTGGCCCGTCGCCCCGACATCGCCGCCGCCGAAGCGCGGCTGGCAGCGGCCAGCGCCAACGTACAGGTGGCCAGGGCAGCGATGCTGCCCAAGTTGACCCTAGGGGCCAACCTGGGCAGTGGCGCCAATACCTTTGCTCATGTGCTCGACAGCTCTTTTTATACCCTCAGCGCCGGGCTGGTCGCGCCGATCTTCAACAACGGCCGGCTGCGCGCTTCTCGCGACCTGGCCGAGGCCCAGCAAGCTGAGTTGTTGGAGACGTACCGGGGCAGCATCCTGGCCGGTTTCGCCGATGTCGAGAAAGCGCTCAATGCGATTCACGGCGTGGACCGCCAACGCCGGTGGCAGGACGAGGAGGTACAGGAGGCGCGCCTGGCTTTCGAGCTGGCCCAGCAGCGCTATGGCGCGGGCGCCGAGACCCTGCTCAGCGTGCTTGAAACCCAGCGCACCCTGTACCTGGCTCAGGATCAGCAGGCGCAGCTGCGCTTGGCACGGCTGCAAGGGAGTGTGGCGCTGTACAAAGCGTTGGGGGGTGGGTGGAAGGTTGAGCGGTAGTGTAGGGCGATGGATTTGCTGCGGGTTCGAGATCGAGCGCCGCGCGGGCGGCGCTCGATCTAAAACCCACCGAAAATCCCTCGCCCTACACCCCGATCCCACCCCCCCTCAAAGCGACCGCTGCGCCACCTTCAGATTGCGCGCATACCAAGGCCGCTGGGGCACCTTCGGTCGCAACTTGCCGAACAGGTCTTCATCGCTGTAGATGATGCGCAAAGCCAGCTTCATCGTCTCCGGGTCCATCTCGACGCTGCGCCCCGGTCGCAAGCCCGGCACCGTCGAGCAACCATGGGTGTCAGGCCCTAGCCAAGGGTCCGCCACGTCGACCCAGCGCCCTGGCGCAAACCAAGGCACGCCGTTGATTTCCAGGCGCCGCACCTCGCCGGGGTGAACCCGCTCATGGGCGCGGAACCAGTCCTCGATGCGGTCATCGATCCAGCCATGAAAGTGCCAGAACACCGGGTTCACATGGGATGAAAACGGGTCACCCAGGAAGTCGTTTTCGGCCGCAAACCAACGCGCTGCAAAGTCGTCAGGCGTGCGCGCCGTCGGCACCGGCATGCCGTTGGCCGGGTCACGCGGCACCGAGGCCCAGCGCATGTGCAGCCAGTCATGCAGGCCCAGCTCCACCTCCGAACCGAATTGGCCCAGGGTCAGCGTGCTCAGGTAGTCCGGGTCGCTGTAACGCGACTCCCAGACCTGGAAGTTGCCATGGTAGGTATCCGGTTTCTTGATGTCGCGCACCCACTGGGTGTATTCCGCATCACCACTCGCCAACCAGGTGGGTGGCAAGGCGTTGCCGTCATGGTTGTCCCAATAGCGGGCGAACCCGGCACGGTCGCGCTCAAGCTCCGGTTGTGGCTGCGGAAACCGCGTCCATGAAGGCAGGTCCTGCAAGGCGCGGGCACTGCCAAGCATGTGCCGGTGCATGAAAAAGAAATCCTCACCCGAACCATTGCGGTCCTTGTGCCGGCCGCGCGCGTCACGCTCCCGATCACGCGGCCCCGGCTGCCAGCCCAAGCCGCGCAGGGCTGCTTGCTTGTCTTTGTCCAGCTTGTGCCATTTGTCACGCGAGGAATGCCACAACTGGTGGAACAGTCGGTGCTCCGGGGTGATCAGCCAGGCCAGCAGTTGCGGGCTTAACGGCGTGCGCTCGCGCGCCTCGGGGAAGGTGTGTTTCAGCGCCAGAAAGTGGTTGTCTTGCACCGGCAACGACAACGCTCGGTCCAATGGCGCAATGCGCCCGTTGAGGGTCGCAGGCCCGGCATTGCCGAAGCGGCCCCAGACCTCGTCGATGACGATATGGCATTCGTAGCGGGCCTGCACCTCACCTGGCCGGTTCGAGAACAAGCGCCAGCGTAAAGTGCCCGGTTTGTCTGCCAGCAGGTCGCCCACCACACGGTAGCGCGGTTGTTCGTCACTGCGTAGGCGCTCGGGGGTGTCCAGGTAGCCGCGCAACGCCCGCCCACTGGGCGCAACATCCAGGAACAGCTCCAGCTCACCTTCAGGCAACCCTTGCAGGCCAGCGTCCTTGCCATGCAGGGTCCAGCGCCAGATCCCGCGCAAGGTGTCACCCAACTGCTGCAGGTGCGTATCAGCCAATTCGACGACCGCCTCACCGGGGGTTTCCGGAAACGCCTCGGCGGCCCCCTGGCGCTGTACATACAACGCACCGGGCACCACCACGCCCGTCAATGCCACACCGGCGATGAACCCGCGTCGAGAAATCGTCATTGCAACTACCTGTGCATTTATTGCGGCCGTGGAGCACAGCCCGTCCAAGGCTAGAACGTTGTACACACCTCGAAATTTAACGGCACCGACGCAGTGCCGCCGCCACGGCTGGGTAAATTTCCACAGGGTGGGCTCGTTCAATGCAGGTAGCGGCGGCCTCTATGCCCATCCCTCGACGGTGAACCTACTGAGACCAAGATGACGACTCCACGCTGGAAAAAAGCCCTGTTTATCAGCCTGGCCGCGGCCGTGACCGCAGGTGCTGGGTTTGCCGCCTGGCACTATTTCACTACACCGGCTGGCTACTCCAGAGAGGTGGTGCGCCAGGCCAACGACCTGCAGGAACGCATCATCTCGTTCGACAGCCATGTCACCCTGCCGCTGACTTTCGGCACTGAAGGCAGCGAGGCCGACAAGGATGGCAATGGCCGCTTCGACCTGGCCAAGGCCGCCCGCGGGCGGCTGTCTGGCGCCGCGCTGACGATCTTCGCCTGGCCCGAATCGTGGACCGGCGACGATGGCCCGCACCGGCCGACCGCAGGCTTCGTCGAAGCCGCACGCCACACCCAGGACGTGCGCTACAACGCCATCGACGCCATGGTCCGCGACTTCCCCGAACAGGTCGGTATCGCCTACACCCCGCAAGACATGCGACGCCTGCACGGCGAAGGCAAGTTCGCGGTGTTCCTCAGCATGCTCAATGCCTATGCCCTGGGCGACGATATCGACCAGCTCGACCGCTGGGCCGCCCGCGGCGTGCGCATGTTCGGCTTCAGCTACGTGGGCAACAACAGCTGGGCCGACTCTTCGCGCCCGTTGCCGTTCTTCAATGACACCGCCGATGCTTTGGACGGCCTTTCGCCGGTCGGCAAACGCGCCGTACAGCGGCTTAACGACCTGGGTGTGATCATCGATGTGTCGCAGATGTCGAGCAAGGCACTGACCCAGGCGGTCAGCCTCAGCCGCGCGCCGGTGGTGGCGTCGCACTCTGCGCCACGCGCCATGGTCGACATTGCCCGCAACCTGTCCGACAAGGAAATGCAACTGATCAAGGACAGCGGCGGCGTGATTCAACTGGTGGCCTTCTCCACCTACCTCAAGCCACTGAGCGCGAAAACCCAGGACAAACTCAACGCCCTGCGCGCCCGCTACGACTTGCCGCCGCTGGCCAACCTCAACTACGCGCTGATGCCGGGTGACCCGGTCATCGCCGGCTGGCCGGAGCAGAAGGTGGGCCAGTACGCCAACGCGCTGTACGGCATCCTCGACGAAGAGCCACCGGCCACGCTCAAGGACTTCGGCGACGCCATCGACTACACGGTGCGCAAGGTCGGCATCGACCATGTGGGGCTGAGCTCGGACTTCAATGAAGGCGGCGGCATCGACGGTTGGCACGACGCAAGCGAAGCGCGCAACGTCACCGCCGAACTGATCACCCGGGGCTATTCCGAGGCCGATATCGCCAAGCTCTGGGGCGGCAACTTCCTGCGGGTGTGGGAGCAGGTGCAGCACGCCGCGCAACCCGCCACCACTTCGTCCCGATAACCCTGCGAGCGCCTTCATGAACGACCGCCGTACCTTTCTCAAGCAGGCAGGCCTGCTGGCCGCGGCCCTGCCCTTGGCCAGCCAGTTGCTGCCGGGCGCTCAGGCCGCGCCATTACCACCCGCTGGCAGCGACGCCTGGGCCGCCTTTCGCGGCCTGTTCGACCTGGACCCCGCCTACGCGCACTTCGCCAACTTCCTGATCACGTCACACCCAAAGCCGGTGCGCGAGGCCATCGAGGCCCTGCGGGCGAGCTTCGACCGCCACCCGGCGCGCAGGGTTGACTGGGACAGCCAGGCGGAGTGGAAGCACGAGGCCGCAGTGCGTGAATGGGCCGGTCGCTACCTTGAGGTAAACCCCCGACAGATCGCCCTGACCGGCAGTACCACGGAAGGCCTGGGCCTGATATATGGCGGCCTGAAGCTTGCACCTGGGCAGGAAATTCTTACCACCGTGCACGAGCATTCGGCGGCGCGCCAGACGATGAGTTTCCGCACTGCACGCGATGGCACGCCGGTGCGCCGCTTGCGCCTGTTCGAGAACCCGTCACAGGTCAGCACCGACCAGGTACTCGGCACCCTGGCTGCGGCCATCAGCGCCAAGACGCGGGTACTGGGCATGACCTGGGTCCATTCCGGCAGTGGTGTGAAGCTGCCGGTGGGCGAGATTGGCGCACTGGTGCGCGAGGTCAATCGCCAGCGCGACGAGAAGGACCACATTATTTACGTGATCGACGGGGTACATGGCTTTGGCGTCGAGGACATGCGCTTTGCCGACCTGAACTGCGACTACTTCATCGCCGGCACCCACAAGTGGATGTTCGGGCCACGTGGCACCGGGATCATCTGCGCGGCCTCCACCGAGCTCAAGCAGCTGAACCCGACCATTGCCACGTTTTCCGAGAATGAAGACTTCGCCACCGTCATGACTCCAGGAGGCTACCACGCCTTTGAGCACCGCTGGGCGCTGGGCAAGGCATTCGAACTGCACCTGCAGCAGGGCAAGGCGAACATCCAGGCGCGTATTCATGAGCTCAATGACTACCTCAAGCAGCGTCTTGAGGCGATTGAAGCGGTCGAACTGGTGACGCCGCGCAGTGCCCAGTACTCGGCTGGGTTTACCTTTTTCAGGGTCAAGGGCCAGGATGCGGATGACGTGGCCGGGTATCTCAACAGCCAGCGCATTGTCGTCGATGCCGTGTCGCGTGATGCTGGGCCGGTGGTGCGTACCGCGCCTGGGCTGCTGAACACCGAGGCCCAGATCGACCGCTTGGTCGATGTGCTGGGGCGGCGGGTGAGTTGATCTTGAAGCATGCGGGGGGGGGCGCTTCGCACCCCTTTCGCGACGCAAGGCCGCTCCCACAAGTTGGTTGGCTCCCCAGGGTGGGACGCTTTACCAGTGGGAGCGGCCTTGCGTCGCGAAAGGGGCGCGAAGCGGCCCCAGTGATTCCAACGTTAACTCACCCCCCAACCTTCTTCAGCCAGCCCCCCACATCCTGATAAATCTCCCCCACCTGCCCCACGATCCCGGACATGCGCAAGAAGTCATGGGTCAGCCCCTCGACCCGGGCAAACGTCACCTCGGTCCCACCCGCCACCAGCCAGTCTCGGTAGGCAAGCCCTTCGTCATGCAACGGATCGTACTCGGCCACGAACAGGTACGCCGGCGCCAATGGCTCACGCACCGTCGACAGCAAGGGCGACACACGCCAGTCCAGACGCTGCTCCGGCTGCGGCGTATAGTGCTGGTAGAACCACTCCAGGGTAGGCGTTTCCAGCAGGTACCCCTCGGCATGCTCGCGGTGAGAGTCGCGCTGGCAGGAAATGTCTGTCACCGGGTAGAACAGCAACTGCGCCAGCGGCTTGAACGCCAGCGCTTCGGGCTGCTCGACGGCCGTGATGGCCAGCACGGCGGCCAGGCTGGCACCGACGCTGTCCCCGGCCACCACCACCCGGCGGTTGTCCAAGCCCAACGCCCCAGCCTGCTCGGCCAGCCAGTTGGCGGCATCCAGCACATCATGCAGCGCCACCGGAAACTGCTGCTCCGGCGCCAATCGGTAGTCCGGCGCCAGCACCGCAAACTCACCCATGGCTGCCAGGCGGCGGCACACCGAATCATGCGAGTCGAGGCTGCCCACCACATAGCCACCACCGTGCAGGTAGAAGATCACCGGCTGCAAGGCATCGCCTGCGTCACCCGTGCGGTACAGACGCGCTGGCAGGCTGGCGCCATCGCGCGCCGGGACCTGCAGCTCGCTCACCGCCACGCTGCCGGGCGGGCTTGGGTCGAGCACCTGCGAACTGCCCTCGAACTCGGCCCGGGCCTGAGCCACGTCCATCGCGTGCATGGGCAGGCTTCTGCCCGTCAACCGGCCAAATTCGACCAGTTCCAGAAATCCCGCCAGATCAGGGTGCAATGCCATGTCGGATCCTTGCTTGAACAATATGACTGCTGTCCCTACGGGACGTAGAAGGCGCACCGAAAATTAGCCGTAAGCGCCGCTAAATCGATGGCGGACACACTCGTTATCCCTGCACAACGAAACCCCGTCAGAGGCTAACCGTGGACCTTCAGAGCATCCTCAGCAAACTGTTCGCCAACGCCCATGCCGTCGGCATCGAAGGCGTGTTCCAGTTCGTCTTCGGCCAGGACCGGGCCTTCTGGTCGGAAGTGCGCGACACCAGCCGCACCGGCGCAGGCCGGCACAGCACCCCGGATGTCACCATCGAAGTGGCCGAGCGCGACTTCCTCGGCATCATGGGCGGCACGGCCAACGTCGAGGAGCTGTTCGCCAGCGCACGCCTGAAGATCACCGGCAACATGGGCCTGGCCACCTTGCTGCCGCAAATCATCAACAACGCCCGCAAAGGCGCCGCAGCAACCAAGGTGGCGATGAACCAACGCTACCCAACGCCGCCACGCCTCAGCGAGCGGGTCTCGGCCGCGCTGCCGGCGCAGCGCGAGGTGCAGCGCATTGCCCGGGCAGACATGCCCCTGCAACGGTTTCAAAGCGACTACCTGGCGCACGGCATACCGGTGGTGCTCAGCGATGCCCTGCAGGACTGGCCGCTGTTCACCATGGGCCGCGAAGCGTCACTTGAGCATTTCGCCGAGCTGCAAGGCATTACCCGGCACGGTGACTACGTCAAGAAAACCTTCTCTACCGACCGCGACTTCCGTTCGACCTCCATGGCCGATTTCATCGCCTCGCTGGACACCCCGGCCAAGCCTGGCGAAACGCCGGCCTACATGGGCAACAACATCGTCCCGGAGAAACTCCTGACGCTGATCCGCTTTCCGGACTACTTCGAGCGCCAGCGCTTCATCTCGCCACGCATCTGGATCGGCCCCAAGGGCACCCTGACGCCCCTGCACCGCGACGACACTGACAACCTGTTCGCCCAGGTGTGGGGGCAGAAGTCGTTCATCCTGGCTGCGCCCCACCACCGTGCGGCGCTGGGCACCTGGTCGACCAGCCCCAAGGGCGGCCTGGACGGCTGCGATTTCAACCCCGACGCACCGGACTACCAGCGCTTCCCAGCAGCGCGTGACGTGCCGTTCCTGCGCGTGGTGCTGCAGGCCGGTGACCTGTTGTTCCTGCCTGAAGGGTGGTTCCACCAGGTGCAGTCGGTGTCCACGTCGTTGTCGGTGAACTTCTGGGTGAATTCCGGGCGCGGCTGGTAGCCGCACCTGCGGGGTTAATTTGCAGTGGCGTCGGCTCGTTCCTAGAGAAACTGCTTGCAAGAGGACTCCCGCATGGCCAACCCCACCCGCCTGTCCCAGGCGCTGCAGCAAGGCTTGCGCCGGCTGGTCAAGGGCCGCTCGCCGAGCACCAGCGCCTACCGCGTGTTCGACCTGGTGCTGGCCCGGCGCATCAGCCTCAGCCCGTCGCTGACGCGCCTGGTCTTCACCGGCCCCGATGTTGCGCAGATGTGCACCTTGGCCCCTGACCAGCGCGTGAAGCTGTTCTTCCCGGCCCCCGATGGCTCGCTGCCGAGCCTGCCGAACGAGCTGCACTGGAAGGCCGCGCACAGCGCCCTGCCGCCAGCCCAACGCCCGCCGATGCGTACCTACACCATTCGAGACTTGCGCCGGGAAGCCCTGGAGGTCGATGTCGATTTCGTGTTGCACGGCGTCAACGGGCCTGCCTCGGCCTGGGCCACCCACGCCCAGGTGGGCGATGGCCTGCAAATGGTTGCCCCCAATCTGGCCTATGCCGGTGACCCGGGCGGTTATGAATGGAAGCCGCCCCAAGGCGTACGTAAGGTCTTGCTGGTAGGCGATGAAACGGCGCTACCGGCCATCGCCGGCATACTCGAACAATTGGTCAACCTGCAGCCCGAGCTCGCGGTGCAAGCCTTTATCGAGGTGCCCTTGGAGGCCGACTGCCTGGCGCTGCGCCACAGCGCCGCCGCCCACGTGCACTGGCTGCCCCGCGAGCTGCTGCATTGCGAGCATGGCCAGGCCATGCAGCATGCCGTGCGCGAGCTGGCCGACCTGCCCAATGGCAGCGCCGCACCCCAGCTGAAACTGGAAGAGGTGGACATCGACACGCGCATCTTGTGGGAACAGGCCAGCACACGCCACAGCGCATTCCATGCCTGGGTGGCGGGCGAGTCGGCGACGGTGATGGATATTCGCCGGTACTTGATCAAGGAACGCGGATTGCCGCGAGACAGCCTGACGCTGATGGGGTATTGGCGGGCTGGGCGCACTTTCGACTGATGCAGTAATGCCGGGGGGCGCTGTGCGCCCCCGGTAATGATCAGACAGCTGCCCTGAGGGCTTCGGCAAACCGCTGCGCCACGTCGTCGATCTGCTCGCCACTGATGATCAACGGCGGCAGGAAGCGCACCACCGCGCCATGGCGCCCACCCAGCTCCAGGATCAGGCCACGCTTGAGGCACTCACGCTGCACCTTCGGCGCAAGCTCACGGTTGGCCACAGGGTGACCTAGGGCATCACGCTGGCCCTGCGGGTCGACCAGCTCCACCCCAAGCATCAGCCCACGCCCACGGATATCACCCAGTTGTGGGTAATCCCGCTGCAGGTGAAGCAAATGCTGGCGCAGGCGCTGGCCCATGGCCTCGGCATGCTCGGCCAGGCGATGTTCGACCAGGTAATTAATCACTGCGGAACCTGCGGCCATAGCCATCTGGTTACCACGGAAGGTACCGGCATGGGCGCCCGGCTTCCAGGTGTCCAGCCAGTCGCGGTACACCACCACTGCCAGCGGCAGGCTGCCGCCGATTGCCTTGGACAAGGTCACCACGTCCGGCACGATTCCGGCATGTTCGAAGGCGAACATCCGCCCGGTGCGGGCGAAGCCGCTCTGGATCTCGTCGACGATCAGCGCCACCCCGGCTTGCTCGGTGATCCGCCGCACGCCCTTGAGCCACTCGATATCGGCCGGGATCACCCCGCCCTCGCCCTGCACCACTTCAAGAATCACTGCAGCCGGCAGCGGCACACCGCTTTCTGGGTCGAGCAGCAGGTTTTCCAGGTAATGCAGGTTAGCCCTCACCCCCGCTTCGCCACCCAAGCCGAACGGGCAACGGTAGTCGTACGGGTACGGCATGAACTGCACACCGTTGCCCAACAAGGCGCCCAACGGCTGCTTGGGCCCGTGGCTGCCCATCAGGCTCAGCGCACCTTGGCTCATGCCATGGTAGGCGCCCTGGAAGGCCAGCACGGTGCTGCGCCCCGTGGCGCCGCGCACCAGTTTCAGCGCCGCCTCAACGGCATCGGTCCCGGTCGGGCCGCAAAACTGCACCTTGGCTTCCCGGCGCAGCGCCTCGGGCAGCACGCCGAACAGGTCCTGAACAAAGCGGTCCTTGACCGGCGTGGTCAGGTCGAGGGTGTGCAGCGGCAGTTCGTCGGCCAGTACACGCTGGATCGCCTCGATCACCACCGGGTGGTTATGGCCCAGGGCCAAGGTGCCGGCACCGGCCAGGCAGTCGATGAACTGACGGCCTTCGACATCTTCGACATGGATGCCACGGGCGCGCTTGAGCGCCAGCGGGATGCGCCGCGGGTAGCTGCGGGCGTTGGATTCCTGTTGCTGCTGGCGTTGCAGCAAGGGCGAATCGGTGAACGCGTACAGGGGTTGCGGCGCACTGGCCGGCAAGACCTGGGCAAGGCTGGAAGCGGTCGACATGGGTAGATCCTCGCAAGCAAGCGAAATTGCCCCGCCACGCCCCTGTAAGCAGATGTGTGCGGGTAGTTGTCGCTTGGAGAACGCTTCAGCGCAAGGAGGATTTAGCGGTTGTTGTGGGATTTTTACAGCCTGGGCCGGCCAATAGACCGGCCCAGATCAACGTCCCGAACGCGCTGGTACCTGCAACAGCACCCGCAAGCCATCGCTACGGCTGTCGAAACGCAGGCTGCCGGCACAGCGTTGCACGATTGCCTGGACGATCGCCAAGCCCAACCCACACCCGCCACTCTGGCCGTTGCGCCAGAAACGCTCGGTCAGGTGCTGCAGGTCTGCCTCGGCAATGCCCGGCCCGTGGTCGCGCACCATGAACCCCACCTGGCCGTCATTCATCTGCACCTCCAGCTCCACCGCGCTTTCGCCACCATGGCGCAGGGCGTTGTCCAGCAGGTTGCGCAAGGCCGCAACTGCCAGCGGCGCGGGCATGCCCAGGTAGATTTGCGTGGCCTCCTCGGGCAGGCGCAATACGATGCGACGGTTATCGCCACCGCCGGCATCCTGCACCGCCTGCCGGGCGACCTGCTCGGCACTGCACTGCACGCCATCCTCGAACGACAGGCTGCCTTCCACACGCGCCAGCATCAGCAGTTGCTCAAGCGTGCGGTGCATGCGGTCGGTACCTTGCTCGGCATGCTCCAATGCCTGTTCACGCACCGCGCCGTCGGTCATCCGCGCCACCTGCAGGTGAGTCTTGATCGCCGTCAGCGGGCTGCGCAGCTCGTGGGCGGCGTCATCGGTCAGGCGCCGTTCGCGCTCGATGGTCTGGGCGATCCGCAGGAACAACTGGTTCTGCGTGTCCAACAGCGGCTGCAGCTCGCTGGGCAGGCCCGCCACCTGCAGGGGCTCGACGCTGTCGGCGCGCCTTCGACGCAAGGCGTCGCGCATCCGGTTGAGCGGCTCCAGGCCCTTGCCCAAGCCGATCCACAACAGGCCGAGGCTGCCGAGCAAAGCCATCAGCACCGGCGCCGAGGCGGCCAGCAGGATCGACTGGTTGAGGGCCTCGCGCTCCATGTGGCGGTCGGCGGTGGTGATGCGCACATCGCCGTGGTTGTAGGTGAACGTACGCCACAACGCGCCGTCGATGGTCTGGTCACGGAAGCCGCTGCGCTGGTCATCCATGGCGCCATCATGCTTGTGGTTGCTGGCCAGGATCTCGCCGCGCAGCGAGCTTACCTGGCACGCCATGCCATCCGGCACGCTGAACTGGTCGGCGGAAAAGTGCGCGTCCTCGCCCTTCGCCGCCAGCGGCTGCGGCAACTGGTCGATCAACCCGGCCACCATGCGTGCCGAGGCCACTAGACGCTGGTCGAGGGAGAACATCATCTGCTGGCGCAGGTCGCGCAGCATCCACGCGGCAGCCAGTACCCAGATAATCACGAAGGCGCTGCCCAGGATCAGGCTCAGGCGTACCCGCAGGCTCATGAAGCAGCCTCTTCCGGTGCTTGCGCCGGGCCGAGCCGGTAGCCCAGGCCGCGCACGGTCTCGACGATACCGTTGCCAAGTTTGCGGCGCAGGTGGTGGATATGCACGTTGAGGGCGTTGCTCTCGACCTCGTCGCTGAAGCCGTACACGCAATCCTTCAACTGCTCGCTGGACAGCACCCGCCCAGGGTTCTGCAGCAACGCCTGGAGCAGCGCCTGCTCACGACGGGACAGATCGACCGGCTGCCCGGCCAGGGTCGCTTCGCAACTGCTGGGGTCGTAACGCAGCGGCCCATGCTCGATGACATTCACCGCGCGCCCGGCCACCCGGCGCAGCAGGGTGTGCAGGCGCGCTGCCAGCTCGCGCAGGTCGAATGGCTTGAGCAGGTAGTCGTCGGCACCGGCTTGCAAGCCATCGACCCGGTCGGTGACCGCATCGCGGGCGGTGAGCACCAGCACAGGCAGAGTCTCGCCCTGCTGGCGCAAGCGCCGCAACAGCTTGAGGCCATCCTCGTCGGGCAGGCCGAGGTCGAGGATCATCACATCGAACTGCGCGGCCTGGAGCATCGCCCGCGCACCTGCGGCATTGGCTACCCGGTCCACGGTCAGGCCCTGGGCGGTGAGGCCGGCGCAGATGCCGCTGGCGATCAGGTCATCGTCCTCGCAGAGCAGAACGTGCATGGTGGGGGCTCCGGGGTAAGTGAGGCAGATACTGCACCACGGGTGGATTAAGTGGGGATTATGGACCTTGAGCGTGCGTTTAGGGGGGATGTAGGACCGGGTTAACCTTGGGTTAATCGACCCAGGCCAGCATGGCCCACTTCATCGTATAGCCAAGGCGAAGACATGCGCGCCCTCTTTCTGTTTCTGGCCCTCCTGCTGGCCGGCCCCCTGCAAGCCAACCCGTTCGAGGTCAAATCCGACTTCCTGCCGGTCGACCAGGCCTTTGTCCTGAGCCACGACCGCCAACCCGACGGCCAGATGCGCCTGTTCTTCCAGATCAAGCAAGGCTACTACCTGTACCAGAAGCGCCTGAAGTTCGACGGCCTGAGCCCCGAGCAGCAGCCACAGCTGCCCCCCGCGCTCAACCACCATGACGAATTCTTCGGCGACAGCGCGGTGTACCGCGACCAGCTCGAACTGCTGATCCCGGCCAGTGCGCAAGGCCAACTGCGCCTGGGCTGGCAAGGCTGTGCCGACGCCGGCCTGTGCTACCCACCGCAGACCACCGCCATCGACTTGGGTGGTAGCGTGGCCCCCGCCGCCGATCAGGCCAGCGACCAGGCCCTGGCCAGCAACCTGCAACAGGGCAACCTGGCTTGGGGCCTGCTGGCCTTCTTCGGCCTCGGTTTGCTGCTGGCCTTTACCCCTTGCTCGCTGCCGATGCTGCCGATCCTTGCCGGGCTGGTGCTGGGCAATGGCGCCAGTGCCCGGCGCGGCTGGCTGCTGGCCGGGGTCTACGTGCTGAGCATGGCGTTGGTGTACGCCGCCCTGGGGGTAGTGGCCGCGCTGCTCGGCGCCAGCCTGCAGGCCTGGTTGCAGCAACCCTGGCTGCTGGGCAGCCTGGCGGTACTGTTCGTGTTGCTGGCGCTGCCGATGTTCGGCGCCTTCGAGCTGCAGTTGCCCGCTGCCCTGCGCGATCGCCTCGACCGCGCCGGCCAAGGCACCCGCGGCGGCAACCTTTACGGCGCGGCGTTGCTCGGGGCGCTTTCTGGCTTGCTGCTCGGCCCGTGCATGACCGCACCGCTGGCCGGCGCGCTGTTGTATATCGCCCAGAGCGGCGACGTGCTGCAGGGTGCGCTGGTGCTGTTCAGCCTGGGCCTGGGCATGGGCGTGCCGCTGCTGTTGCTGGTGACCCTGGGCAATCGCTACCTGCCACGCCCCGGCGCATGGATGAATCGGGTCAAGGGCGTGTTCGGCTTCGTGTTCCTGGCCATGGCCTTGTACACCGTGCGCAGCCTGCTGCCAGAAAGCCTGCTGCTGGCCCTGAGCGGCGCCTGGGTGATCGCCTTGGCCTGGGCCGCCTGGCCGGCCCTGCAACGGTTGCCGGCACTGCGCGCGGTACCGTTGCTGGGCGCGCTCTGGGGTGCCCTGTTGCTGGTCGGCGCAGCCGCCGGGGGGGATGACCTCTGGCAACCCCTGCGCCCGTTCGCCGGGGGTACCGCGCCTGCGGCCGGGCAGCACGCCGAGGATGCCTTCATCACCGTCAACCGCCCCGAGGACCTGCAACGCGAGCTTGCGGCTGCCAAAGCCCGTGGCCAGTGGGTGATGGTCGACTACTATGCCGACTGGTGCGTGTCGTGCAAGGTCATGGAAAAAAACGTCTTCACCCGCGCCGACGTGCAAGCCAGCCTGGCCGGCGTGCACCTGCTGCGCCTGGACGTGACCGCCGACACCCCGGCGAGCAAGGCATTGTTGCAACGCTACCAGGTACCCGGCCCGCCCAGCATCATCTGGGTCGGCCCGGAAGGCGACGAACGCCGCGCACGGCGCATCACCGGTGAAGTGGATGCCGCCGCGTTCCTGCAACACTGGACCCAGACCAGGAGCCAAGGCTGATGCTGACCGTAACCCTCGGGCCACTGACCATGGCCCTGAACCACCTGCTGATGCTCACCGCCTTGGTGATCGCCAGCGTGGTCGGCTGGTGGGTCGCCCGACGCGGTGGCGAAAGCCCGGAGTCGGCCCTGTTCAACCTGTTTCTGATCGGTGTGCTGTGCGCGCGCCTGGGCTTCGTCGTGGCCTACTGGCCGATGTACCAGGATGACCTGGTGCAGGTCATCGACATTCGCGACGGCGGCTTCCTGTTCTGGTCTGGCCTTGCCGGCATCGTGCTGGCCGCGCTCTGGCAAGGCTGGCGTCAACCAGGCCTGCGCCGCCCGCTGGCCTGGGCATTGTTCAGCGGCGCGCTGTTCTGGGGCCTGAGCAGTCTGGGCAGCCACCTGTACAGCAAAGGCACCGAGCTGCCTGAGTTGAGCCTGCGCAACGCCGGCGGGCAGACCGTGGCGTTGCACAGTTACCGCGGCAAGCCACTGGTCATCAACATCTGGGCCACCTGGTGCCCGCCGTGCCGCCGTGAGATGCCCGTGCTGCAACAAGCACAGGGCGACTATCCCCACGTAACCTTCCTGTTCGTCAACCAAGGCGAGACGCCCGAGAATGTCAGCACCTTCCTCGCCACCACTGGCTTGAGCCTGACCCACGTGCTGTTCGACGGCGCCGGGCAACTGGCCCAGCGCGTCGGCTCGATGGCCCTGCCCACCACGCTGTTCTACGACAGTGATGGGCGGCTGATCGGCAGCCACCTTGGCGAGCTGTCCCGGGCCAGCCTGCGCCATGCCCTGGAACCTTTCGACCGGGCCATCGCGCCCACCCCTGCCGCACAAGGAAACTGACATGCGATTGACTGCACTACTGCCCCTGTCCCTGGCCCTGCTGGCCGCCCCGCCCTTGCACGCCGAAGACGCGCTGCCCAAGGCGATCCAGCAACTACAAGCCAAGGGCGCCGTGATCAAGGGCAGCTTCGACGCCCCCGACGGCCTGCGCGGCTACGCCGCCGAATACCAGAACAACGGCATCGCCCTGTACCTGACGCCTGATGGCAAGCATGTGTTGGTCGGCAGCTTGTTCGACGAACAAGGCCAAGACCTCAGCGCCGCACCGCTGGACAAGCTGGTGTATGGGCCGATGAGCAAGGAAATCTGGGCGAAGATGGAGAAAACCGCCTGGATCGCCGACGGCAAGGCCGACGCGCCGCGCAAGGTGTACCTGTTCAGCGACCCCAACTGCCCGTACTGCAACATGTTCTGGGAACAGGCGCGGCCGTGGGTCGAGTCGGGCACGGTGCAGCTGCGCCACATCATGGTTGGCATCATTCGCGAGGACAGCCCCGCCAAGTCGGCGGCATTGCTGGCGGCCAAAGACCCGGCCAAAGCATTGGCAGAGCACGAGAAGGCCGGCAAGGCCAGTACGCTCAAGCCGCTGGAGAAGGTGCCAGAGGCCGTGCAGCAGAAGCTGGCGGCGAACATGGCGTTGATGGAAGAAATGGGGCTGCAGGCGACCCCGGCGATTTTCTATCAGGATGAGCAGGGCAACTTGCAGAGCCAGCAAGGGGCGCCGCGGCCGGAGCTGCTGGGGAAGATTTTGGGTAAGCGCTAGCGCATGTGTTGAGTTTTGCAGTGGGGCAGAAATCGAGCGCCGCCCCGCAAAACTCTCGGCATACCCTAAAGCCCCGAGAAGCCCCTTCGCCCTACAGCCCCTCAAGCTCCGCCATCAGGTCACTCAGCCGGTCAACCTTGTCGTCATCCAGCACACGCCCCTGCAACCCCTCCACATACACCGCCAGTTCCTCCACCGTGCTGCACTCAAACATCGCCCGCAGCGGCACATCCAACTGCAACTGCTTCTGCACCCGCGAAGCGATCTGCGTGGCCAGCAGCGAATGCCCGCCCAACTCAAAGAAGTTGTCGTGTACCCCCACCCGTTCGGCCTTGAGCACATCGGCCCAGATACCGGCCAACACCGTTTCCAGCTCGTTGCGCGGCGCCAGGTAGGCCTGGCTGTGCTGGCTGCCGATGTCGATGGCCGGCAGTGCCTTGCGGTCGAGCTTGCCGTTGGCGTTGTGCGGCAGGCTGTCGAACCAACCCCAATGCAGCGGCACCATGTACTCCGGCAATGCCGCGCGCAGGTGCTGCTTGATCTGTTCGAGCAACGCCCCATCAGGGGTTACGCCCTGATGGGCCACCAGGTAGCCGACCAGGTGCTTGCCGTTAGCGCCTTCCTGCACGCCCACCGCGGCATCACGGATTTCGGCCTGTTCGTGCAGGCGCGCTTCGATCTCACCCAGTTCGATGCGATACCCGCGAATCTTCACCTGGTGATCGATGCGGCCCACATACTCCAGCACCCCGTCCAGGCGCTGGCGCGCCAGGTCGCCGGTGCGGTACAGGCGTTCACCCGGCGCGCCATGGGGGTGCGGGATAAAGGCCAGGGCGGTACGCACGGGGTCGCCAACATAGCCACGGCCGAGGCCGGTACCGGCAACGCACAGCTCGCCAACCGCGCCCAACGGCACCAGGGCCTGGTCTTCGCCGAACAGGTACAGGCGGTTGTTGTCGGTCGGGGTGCCAATCGGCAGGTAACTGCCGCGCGTGGACTCGACATCGACACGGAAGAACGCCACATCGTCCGAGCACTCCGCCGGGCCGTAGGCATTGACCAGGCCAATGCCTGGGTAACGCTGCAGCCATTGCGCGGCCAGCTCTGGCGGCATCGCCTCGCCGGTCGGCAGCATCCAGCGCAGGCCGTTGAGGGCCTGGTGATCGTTGGCCAGCATGCCCTGGATCAGCGACGGCACGCTTTCCAGCACGGTGATGCCGGTAGCCTGCACATGCGCCAGCAGGCCTTGCGGATCATGGGCGATGGCATTGGGCACGATCTCCAGCCTGGCGCCGAACAACGGCGCGGCCAGGAACTGCCAGACCGAGATATCGAAGCTCTGCGAAGCGGTCTGGGCAATTACGTCCTGCTCGTTCAGGGCCAGGTAAGGCACCTTGCTGAGCTGGTTGTTGAGCATGCCGCGCTGCTCGACCATCACCCCTTTGGGCAAACCGGTGGAGCCCGAGGTGTAGATGACATACGCGAGGTTGTCGGGCCCACTATGAATACCCGGGTTGTGGCTGGCGATATTGCTGGCCTGGTTGTCTTCCCACACCAACAATTGCGGCCGCGCCACACCCTCCAGTGCGTCCAGCAACTGCCGCCCCTGCTCGGCACAGGCCGCGCTGCATACCAGCACCGGTGTGCGGCTGAGCGCGACGATGCGCTGCAGGCGCGCGGCGGGCAGGCCGGGGTCCAGCGGCAGGTAGCCGGCACCGGCCTTGAAGCTGCCGACAATCATCCCCAGCAATGGCAAACCGCGCTCGGCCAACAGCGCAACCGGCTGATCGACGGTTACGCCTGCGCCGATCAGGGCATGGCCCAGGCGGTTGGCCGCAAGGTTCAGGCCCGCGTAGTCAAAGGACGCGTCCAGGCAACGCGCCACCGTGCGTTCTGGGTGCGCGGCGACCTGCGCCTCGAACTGCTCGACATAGCTCTGTTCCAGCGCATAGGCGTGCTCGGTGCGGTTGCAGTCTTCAACCAGGAAGCGTTGCTCTTCGGCACCCAGCAGCGGCAAGTCGCTTACCTCGCCCTCGAAGCCCTGCACCAGCGCCAACAGCAGGCGCTTGAACTCGGCCAGCAGGCGTTCGACGGTCGAAGTGTCGAAGTAACGTTGGTCGAACGACAGGTGCAGGCCCAGGTCATCCCCCGGGTAGCACACCGCCGTCAACGGGAAGTTGGTGTGGGTGCGGCCCGAGTCGGAGCTGGCGTTGAGGTGCTGGGCGTGGTCCAGCACTGCGGTTTCCACCGGCGCGTTCTCGAACACGAACAGGCTGTTGAACAGCGGCTGGCCCTTGGGCAGTTCGCTGCATTCCTGGATCGCCACCAGCGGCAGGTACTCGTACTCGCGCACTTCCATATTGTGCTCGAGCACGCCTTGCAGCCACTGGCGCACGCTGCAGCGCTCGCCGGCAGCGGGCAGTTGCACGCGCAAGGCGATGCTGTTGATGAACAGGCCAACGGTGCGCTGCATCTGCGGCATGCTCACCGGGCGCCCGGCCACGGTGACGCCGAAGGCCACGTCACGCTCGCCGCTGTAGCGCGCCAGCACCAGGGCCCAGGCCGCCTGGGCAAAGGTGTTGATGGTCAGCTGATGGGCCTGGGCCAGTTCGCGCAAGCGAACACCGTCAGTGACGTCCAGGCGGGTGTAGCAGTCGCCGACGATCATGCCGTCACCGGCGTGGTCGTGGCGCAACGGGCGGTCGCTGGGGATCGCCGTGGCCCGTTCGAAGCCGGCCAGGTTGGCCTGCCACCACTGGCGCGCTTCGTTCAGGTCCTGGCGTTGCAGCCAGCCGATGTAGTCACGGTAGCGTGGCGGCACCGGCAACTGGGCCGGGCGGCCTTCGCCAAGTGCCTGGTAGACCTCGAAGAAGTCGTTCATCAGCAACGAGCGGCACCAGGCATCAATCAGGATGTGGTGGTTGCTCATCATGAACCAGTAGCGTTCATCGGCGACGCGCACCAGGCGAAGGTGGAACGGCGCTTCACGCAGCAGTTCGAAACCGGCCTCGCGCTCCTGTTTGTGCAGGGCTTGCAGGCGGGTTTCCTGGGCACCGTCGTCGAGGCCGCGCCAGTCTTGATAATCCACTGCCGTCTTGCCGGGCTTGTGGATGATCTGCAGCATCGCCTCGCCGGCGTTCCAGCTGAACGACGCCCGCAGGGCCTCATGGCGCGCCACCACCGCCTGCCAGGCCTGGGCGAAGCGTTCGGCGTCGAGCGCGCTGTTGATGCGGTAGCGGTCCTGCATGTAGTAGATGCCGGTGCCTGGCTCCAGCAGGGTGTGCAGCAGCATGCCTTCCTGCATCGGCGTCAGCGGGTAGACATCGTCGATCTCGGCGGCAGCGACCGGCAAGTTGTCGATCTGCTCCTGCGTCAGGTGCGCCAAGGGGAAGTCGGACGGCGTGAAGCTGCCGTTGCCGTCGGCCAGGCAGTGGCCGACCAGCGCCAGCAACTCTTGGCGGTAGCCTTCGGCCAAGGTGGCGATGGTCTGCTCGTCGTAACGCTCGGCGCTGTAGGTCCAGCGCAATTGCAGGGCACCGGCATAGACCTGGCCATCGACACTCAGCCAGTTGGGCAGCGGCGCCTCCAGGTCATGGGCCAGGCCCGCCGGTGCGTCCAGCGGCTGGAACAGCGCATCAGCGTCAAACTGCTGGTCGAACTGCCCCAGGTAGTTGAAGGTGATGCGGGCCTGCGGCAGTGCGGCCATGCGCTCGCGCCCGGCCGCGTCGGCCAGGTAGCGCAGCACGCCATAGCCCTGCCCTTTGTGCGGCACCTGACGCAGTTGCTCCTTGACCCGTTTGATCGAGCTGGCGCGCGCAGCATCGTCATCACCCAGCACCGGGCAAAGGCTCAGCGGGTAGGCGTTGGTGAACCAGCCGATGCTGCGGGTCAGGTCCATGTCTTCGAACAACCCGTCGCGGCCGTGGCCTTCGAGCTGTACCAGCACTTCGCTGTCACCGCTCCACCGGCACAAGGCCCGGGCCAAGGCTGTCAGCAGCAGGTCGTTGACCTGGGTGTGGTAGGCCGCGGGTGCCTGTTGCAGCAACTGGCGGGTCTGCTCGGCATCGAGGCCGATGGCCAGGGTGCGGGCGTGGCGGTGCAGGTTGCCACCCTGCGGGTGATCACACGGCAGTTCGTGGCGCACAGTGCCGAGCTGGGCGTGCCACCAGTCCAGCTCGTCGCGCAGCGAGTCGCTGCCGGCGTAACTGGCCAGGCGTGCGGCCCAGTCGCCCAGGGTGTGGGTCTTGGCCGCCAGCGGCAGGCCACGGTACAGCGCCTGCAAGTCTTCGAGCAGCACGCGCCAGGACACGCCATCGACCACCAGGTGGTGAATCGCCAGCAGCAGGCGTTGGCTGCCCTGCCCGTCCGTCACCAACAAGGCGCGCAGCAGCGGGCCTTGCTCTAAGTCGAGGCTGCGCTGCAGGTCGGTGTACAACGCCTGGCACTCATCGAAATCGGCAACCGTGGCCGCCCACAGCAACTGCTGAGGCGCAGGCTGGGCATACTCGGCCTGCCAGCGGCCATTGGTCTGGCGGAAACGCAGGCGCAGGCTGTCGTGGTGCTGCACCAGTGCAGCCAGGGCCTGCTCCAGTGCCGCGCTGTCCAGCGGCTGGCGCGCCGCCAACAGGACAGCCTGGTTCCAGTGCTGTGGCTGGGCCACTTCGCTGTCGAAGAACCAGTGCTGTATTGGCGTCAGCCCGGTTTGCCCCTCGCGCAGGCCCTGCTCGATACCGCTTGGCGCGGCGCTCAGGCTGACCACCGTGGCCAGGGTCTGGATGGTCTGGTGCTGGAACAGGTCACGCGGGGTGAACTGCAGGCCCAACTGACGGGCCCGGCTGACCACCTGGATCGACAAAATCGAGTCGCCACCGAGTTCGAAGAAGTTGTCCTGCACGCCAACGCGGGCAACGTTGAGCACGTCGCGCCAGATCTGCGCCAGCTGCGCTTCCACTTCGTTGCCTGGGGCCTGGTAATGCTGGTGCGCCTGCTCCAGGTCCGGCAACGGCAGCGCCTTGCGGTCGAGCTTGCCGTTGCCCATCAGCGGCAGGCTGTCGAGCAGCACCAGGTGTGCGGGCACCATGTAGTCCGGCAGTTGCTGGCGGGCATCGGCCTTGACCGCGTCGCGTAGCGCGGCCTGGGCCTCGCTGTTGGCACCGGCCTGCTTGCACACCAGGTAACCCACCAGTTGTTTGCCGCCCGGCAAGTCGAGGGCCAGGACCACCGCCTCGTCGACATCGGCATGCGCCTGCAGGCGGCTTTCGATTTCGCCCAACTCGATACGGAAGCCGCGAATTTTCACCTGCTGGTCGGCACGGCCAACGTACTCGACCAAACCATCGACGCCCAGGCGCACCAGGTCACCGGTGCGGTACAGGCGCCCGCCCTGTGTGCTGAACGGGTCGGCAACGAAGCGCTCGGCGCTCAGCCCCGGGCGGTCGTGATACCCCTGGGCCAGGCCGGCACCGCCGATGTACAGCTCGCCGATGCCGCCTTGTGGCAGCAAGGCCAGGTCCTCATCGAGGATGTACGCACTGCGGGCGCCAATCACGCGGCCGATCGGCACACTGCCCAGGTCGGCCGGCAGCGTGGGTGGCGCCAGGCAGGCCAGCGGCATGACCACGGTTTCGGTCGGGCCGTAGGCGTTGAAGAACTGTTGCGGCGTGAACGCCTGGCGAATGCGCTGCAGGTGCTCACCGGTCAGCGCCTCGCCGCCGGTGATCACCAGGCGCACCGGCAACTGCTCGCCCTGCCCGGCCAGGTACTGGGCCAACTGGCTGCCATAGCTTGGGGTGAAGCCAAGGATGCTTACCTGTTGCTCGCGCACCAGTTGGCAGATCTCTTCAGCGCCCCACTGGCCTTGGGCACGGATCACCACGCGGGCACCACACAGCAGCGGGGTCAGCAGTCGCTCGCTGGCCGCGTCGAAGTTGATCGAGTAGAAGTGCAGTTCGCAGTCGTCGCTGCGCATGCCGAAGGCCTCGATCACAGCCTGGCAATGCATGGCGATTTCACCATGGCTGACCACCACGCCCTTGGGCTTGCCGGTGGAGCCCGAGGTGTAGATCAGGTAAGCCTGGTGCTGCGGCAGGTTGAGGTTATCCAGCGGGGCATCGCTGAAGGCGGACAAGCCTGCGGCATCGTCTTCCAGGCTCCAGCGGGCCACGCCGTCTGGCAGTTCGCCTAGGGTTTCCAGCAGCGCACGTTGGCTGAGCAGCAAGCCGATGCGGCTGTCTTCGATCATGTAGCGCAAGCGGTCGAGGGGGTACTCGGGGTCGAGCGGCACATAGGCACCGCCCGCCTTGAGGATGGCCAGCAGGCCGACGACCATTTCCAGCGAACGCTCCAGGGCCAGGCCGACGCGTACCTGCGGGCCGACACCGCGCTCGCGCAGGGCGCGGGCCAGGCGGTTGGCCTGCTGGTCCAGTTCGGCGTAGCTCAGGTGCTGGCCCGCGAAGGTCAGCGCAGGGGCCTGTGGTGTGCGCGAAGCTTGGGCGGCAAACAGGCCGTGCAAGGTCTGGTCGAGTGCAAAATCCTGCTCGCCTTGTAATTGCCCAACCAGCACGTGCTGCTCGCCCAGGCTCAGCATCGGCAGCTCGCACAGGCGCTGTTGTGGGTCGTCCAGCAGGCCGATCAGCAACTGCTGCCAGTGTTCGGCCATGCGCGCAATGCGCGGCGCGTCGAACAGGTCGCGGCTGTAGGTCAGGCAGCAGCCCAGGCGGCCATCTAGGTCAGTGACTTCGAGGTACAGGTCGAACTTGGTGGCGCTGGCGTCGTTGACCAGGTAGTCGACCTGCATGCCCACCAGCTCACGGCTTTGCTGGAACGCCCAGCGCTGGACGTTGCACATCACTTGGAACAGCGGGTTATAGGCGCTGCTGCGCGGTGGCTGCAGGGCTTCGACCAGCTGGTCGAACGGCAGGTCCTGGTGCGACTGGCCTTCGATGGCGGCCTGGCGCATCTGCTCCAGCAGCTCGGCGGCGGTCATCTGGCCGTCCAGTTCGCAGCGCAGTACCTGGGTGTTGAGGAAGGCGCCAATCAGCCCCTCGCTTTCCGGGCGGATGCGGTTGGCCACCGGTGCGCCGATGCGCAGGTCACGCTGGCCGCTGTAGCGGTGCAGCAAGGCCGCCAGGGTTGCCGTCATGGTCATGAACAGGGTCAGCCCGCGCTGGCTGTTGAACGCATGCACGCGCGCCACCAACGCCGGGGCGAGCTCGAACCGGTGCAACTCGCCACGGTGGCTCTGCACCGCTGGGCGTGGGCGATCGGACGGCAATGCCAAGACCGGGTGCTCATCGCCCAGGCGGGCTTTCCAGTAGGCCAGCTGCCGCGCGCCTTCGCCGCTTTCCAGCCAGTGCCGCTGCCACACGCTGTAGTCCAGGTATTGCACCGGCAGCGGCGTCAGTGGCGACTCGCGATCATCGACAAAGGCTTCGTACAGCTCGCCCAACTCGCGAGCGAAGATGTCCATGGCCCAGCCTTCGGTGACGATGTGGTGCAAGGTCAGGACGAAGTAATGCTCACGTTCCTCGGCCTTGACCAGGCAGGCGCGCAGCAGTGGGCCACGCTCGAGGTCGAACGGCTGGTGCGCCTGGTCGTCGGCGAGCTGTTGCAGGCGTTGCTGGCGGGCCTCGGCGGGCAAGGTGCTGAAGTCTTGCCAGTCGAGGTGCACGCCGCTGTCTTCGGCCACGCACTGGTACGCCACGCCGTCGATGCTGGGGAACGTGGTGCGCAGGGTTTCGTGACGCACGATCAGCGCCTGCAGCGCCCGCTCGAACGCGTCCACGTGCAGCGCGCCACGCAAGCGGGCCATGCCGCCGACGTTGTAGGCAGGGCTGTCGGGCTCCATCTGCCAGAGGAACCACATGCGCTGTTGCGAATACGACAACGGCACGGCCTGGCGGCGGTCGACGCGGGCGATTTCGCCTTGCAGGTTATGCGCGCCGGCCTCCCGCAGGCGCGTGATCTCGGCACAGAACGCGCCCAGCTCGCTGGCGTCGAACAGCACTTTCAGCGGCAGCTCGACATCGCACGCCTGACGGGCCCGCGAGACGATCTGGGTGGCGAGCAGCGAGTGACCACCCAGGGCAAAGAAGTCGTCCTGCAGGCCGACACGCGGCAGGTTGAGCACTTCACGCCAGATCGCCGCGACCTGCTGCTGCACGGCACTTTGCGGCTCGACATGCTCGCGCTGTTGCCACACCGGGGCGGGCAGCGCCTTGCGATCGACCTTGCCACTTGGGCCCAACGGCAGGTGTGCCAGTGGGATCAACTGCGCCGGCACCATGTACGCCGGCAGTTGCTCGGCCAAGGCGGCCAGCAGTGCAGCCGGCTCGGCCGCACCGCTGTAGTAGCCGACCAATTGCGCGCCCACAGCGTCCTTGTGGATCAGCACCAGGGCCTGCTCGACACCCGCTTGCGCCAACAGGCAGGCCTGCACTTCTTCGGGTTCGACGCGGAAGCCGCGCACCTTCACCTGCTGGTCGAGGCGCCCCAGGTATTCCAGCGCTTCCAGCTGGACTTGCCAGCGGGCACGGTCGCCACTGCGGTACAGGCGCTGGCCGTCGCCGTCGGCCTGGGGCACGAAACGCTCGGCCGTCAGGCCCGGGCGGCCCAGGTAACCTCGGGCCAAGCCTGCGCCGCCCAGGTACAGCTCACCCGGCACACCGGGCGCGGTGAGTTCCAGTTCATCGTCCAGCACGCGGCACAGCACGTTGCCCAACGGGCGGCCGATCGGCGAGCGCTCGCCGTCTTCGGCCTGGCAGTGCCAGTGGGTGACGTTGATCGCGGTTTCGGTCGGGCCATAACGGTTGTGCAGTTGCACCTGGGGCAGCAGTTGCAGCACACGGTCACGCAGGTTGGCCGACAACGCTTCGCCGCCGGAGAACAACCGGCGCAGGCTGGTGCAGGCGGCGGCCTGCGGCTCTTGCACGAACACCTGCAACAGCGGCGGCACGAAGTGCAGCGTAGTCACGCCATGCGCTTGCACCAGCGCAGCGATACGCTGCGGGTCGCGATGCTCGCCAGGGCCTGCCAGCACCAACTTGCAGCCGGTGACCAGCGGCCAGAAGCACTCCCACACCGAAACGTCGAAACTGATGGGCGCTTTTTGCATCAGCACGTCGCTGTCGTTCAGCGCATAGGTGGCCTGCATCCACTGCAGGCGTTCGGCCAGGGCCGCATGGGTGTTGCCCACGCCCTTGGGCTGGCCAGTGGAGCCCGAGGTGTAGATCACATAGGCCAGGTTGTCGCCGTGCAGGTGCAGGCCGGGGGCATGGCTGGGCCAGCTGTCCAGGTGCAACTGGTCGAGGGCGATGGCGCTGACGCCTTCGACCTGCGGCAGCTTGCCCAGCAGGCCGCTGTGGCTCAGCAGCAGGCTGGCATTGCAGTCGCCGAGCATGTAGGCCAGGCGCTCGGCCGGGTAGTCCACGTCCAGCGGCACGTAGGCGCCGCCGGCCTTGAGGATGGCCAGCAGGCCAACCAGCAACTGCGGCGAACGCTCGACGGCGATGGCCACGCAGGTATCGGGGCCAACGCCTTTGTCACGCAGGTAATGGGCCAGGCGGTTGGCTTGCTGGTGCAACTCGGCATAATCCAGGCTGCCGCCCTGCCAGGCCAGCGCGGTTCGCTGTGGGGTCAGCCGGGCCTGCTCGTTGAGCTGTTCGACCAGCAGGCGCTGGGGCGCCGCCGCCGGTGCCTGGCCCCAGCCGAGCAGCTGTGCACGGTGCTGTTCATCGAGCAACTGCACCTCGCCCAGCGCCAGCTGCGGCCGGGCGCAAACCTGCTCGAGCAAGGCCAACAGGTGCGCGGCCAGGCGTTTTACCGTGCTGGCCTCGAACAGTTCGGCGGCATAGTCGAAGGCCAAGGTCAGGCGGCCTTGATGGTCCTCTTCACTGTGCAGCTGCAGGTCGAACTTGGCTTCGCGGCTGTGCCACGGCAACTCTTCGGCAAGTAAACCTGGCAAGCGGCGCAGCGCCGAAAGGTCACGCTGCTGGTGGTTGAACATGACCTGGAACAGGCCCTGCTCGCGCGCCTCGGGCAGGGCTTCGAGCAGCTGTTCGAACGGCAGGTCCTGGTGGGCCTGGGCTTCAAGGGTGGCCTGGCGAGCCTGGGCCAGCAGGTGATCGAAGGGCAAGCGGCCATGCAGTTGCGCACGCAGCACCTGGCTGTTGATGAAGAAGCCGACCAGGCCCTGGGTTTCCAGGCGCGGGCGGTTGGCATTGGGCACGCCGATGCGCAGGTCTGCCTGGCCGCTGTAGCGGTGCAGCACCGCTTGCCAGCCGGCCAGCAGCACCATGAACAGGCTCGCCTGCTGCTCGCGGGCCAGGGCGTTGAGCGCTTCGGTCAGCTTGGCCGGCACCTTCAGGGTGTAGCGCGCCGCGCGTTTGTCACGCTGGCTGGCGCGCGGCTGGTCGGTGCACAGGTCGAGCACCGGCAGTTCATCACCCAGCTTGGCTTTCCAGTACTGCAACTGGCGTTCGGCCTCGCCGTCGGCCAGCCATTGCCGTTGCCAGGTGCCGTAGTCGGCGTAACCCAGGGGCAGCGGCGCCAGCGTGGCCGTTTGGCCCTGGCAGTGCGCGGCGTACAGTTTGGCGAACTCTTCGAGCAAAATGTTCAGCGACCAGCCATCGGCAACGATGTGGTGCAGCGTCAACCACAGCTGGTGGTCTTCATCGTCCAGGCGCGCCAGGGTCACGCGCAGCAGTGGGCCTTGGCACAAGTCGAACGGCTGCTGGGCCTCTTCCTCGCGGCGCGCGGCAACTTGCTCGGGGGCCTGGCCTTCGAGGTCCAGGCGACGCAGGCTGAACGGCTGCTGCGCCTGAACCTGCTGCAGGGCTTGGCCATCCACTTCGCTGAACACTGTGCGCAGCGATTCATGGCGCGCCACCAGGGCCTGGAACGCAGCCTCCAGTGCGGCGACGCCCAGCTCACCGCGCAGGCGCAGGCCGGCCGGAATGTTGTAGGCCGCCGATTGTGGCTCCAGTTGCCACAGCAGCCACAGGCGGTTCTGTGCCAGCGATTGCGGCAGCGACTGGTCGCGTGCCAGGGTGGTGATGGCCTGCGCTTGGGCGCCACCCTCAGCGAGGACCGCGGCGACCGCAGCGCTGTACTCGCCCAACAGCGGGGCTTCGAACAAGGTACGTAGGCTCAGGTTGATGCCCAGCTCATCCGCCAGGCGCGCGGTGGCCTGGGTGGCTGCAATGGAGTTGCCGCCCAGCAACAGGAAGTGGTCGTCCGCCGCCACGGCTTCGACCTTGAGCACATCGCGCCACACGGCGGCGATACGGGCCTGCAGATCATCTGCCACCGCGCCGCTTGCGGGTTGCTCGCTGGCCTGCGGGAAGCGCGCGTAACAGTCGAGGCTGCCATCGTCCATGCGCTGGCGGCAGGCCGAGCGTTGCAGCTTGCCGCTGGAAGTCTTGGGCAGCGCGCCCGGGTTGAGCAACAGCACCACGGCCGGCGCCTGGCGGCAGGCATCGGCGATGACCTGGCGCAGGGTCTTGATCAATGCCTGGGGCTCGAGGGCTTTTTGCACGTTGCGGCTGATCTCCACCGCCACGCCGATGCCCTCCTCGCCCTGGTGGTCCACGGCAAACACCGCCACGCGGCCTTTGCGCAGCACGTCGACTTCGCGCTCCAGGGTTTTTTCCAGGTCTTGCGGGTAAAGGTTTTGGCCGCGGACGATGAGCATGTCTTTCAAGCGCCCGGTGACAAAGACTTCACCCTCGCGCATAAAGCCCAGGTCGCCGGTGCGCAGCCAGGTCTGGCCATCGCGCTCGACGAACGTGCGCGCGCTGGCCTCAGGGTTGCGCCAGTAGCCCAGGGCGATGCTCGGGCCACTGGCCCAGATTTCACCCACCTGGTTGTCGCCCAGCGCTTCGAGGCGCTGCGGCTCGACGATGCGCACCGCATGCCCGGGTTGCGGGTAGCCACAGCTCATCAGCACGCTGCCGCTGCCGTTTTCGGCGCGGTTGGCGGCGAAGGCTTCGGCGTCCAGCGCGAGGGCGCCGATGCCCTGACCACGGCGGCTGCCGCTGACGAACAGGGTCGCTTCGGCCAGGCCATAGCTGGCAAAGAAGCTCTGCGGGTCAAAGCCACAGGCCTGGAACTTGTCGGCGAAGGTTGCCAGGCTGTCCTGGCGAATTGGTTCGGAGCCGGAATAGGCCACGCGCCAACGGCTCAGGTCGAGCCCGGCCAAGGACGCTTCGCTGACCCGTTCGCTGCACAAACGGTAGGCGAAGTCGGGGCCACCGCTGATGGTGCCGCCGTATTCGCTGATCGCCTGCAACCAGCGCAGCGGCCGGGCGAGGAAGTAGCCCGGCGACATCAGCACGCACGGCACGCCGCTGAAGATCGGCTGCAGCAAGCCGCCGATCAGCCCCATGTCGTGGTACAGCGGCAACCAGCTGACGATGACATCGTCGGGGTTCACATCGATGCCGAAACCGTGACGGATCAACTGCTCGTTGGCCACCAGGTTGCCGTGGCTGACCTGCACGCCCTTGGGCAGCGCGGTGGAGCCCGAGGTGTACTGCAGGAAGGCGATGTCATCGCTGGCCAGGGCAGGTGCCTGCCAGGCATCGGCCAGGCCCGGGTCAAGGCCATCCACGGCCAGCAGTTCAGGGGCGTTGTCGGCCGCCAGCGCGTCCAGGCCCTGCAAGCTGTCGCGCAGCGCCGCGACGGTCAGCAGCAGGCGCGGTTCGGCGTCGTCGATGATCGACAGCAGGCGCTCCTGGTGATGGTGACGGGTAGATTCCGGTGGATACGCTGGCACGGCGATGACGCCAGCGTAGAGGCAACCAAAGAACGCCGCGACATAGTCCGGGCCACTGGGGAACAGCAGCACCGCACGGTCACCGAACCCGGCCCGGGCCTGCAGGGCGGCGGCGATGGTGCGCGCGCGGCGGTCCAGGTCCCGGTAGCTGAGCACGGCCTGCTCGCCAGGAGCGTCGGCGAGAAAGCGCAGGGCTATCTTGTCCGGGGTCTGCGCGGCGCGTTGCGCCAGGGCCTGGACCAGCGAGAGCGGGAGTTCGAAGGCGTCCGTCATGGGGTGTTCCTGCCAGTGTCTGGTGAAGTCGGGCCGGCTGCGCCGCGCACGTAGGCGGGCAGCACTCGGCGGCCGGATGTACACAGGGGAACGGATGGGCGGGGGAAGAAATTAGCGGGGTATGGCTTGAGAGGTGTGGCGTTTGGGAGACCGAGCGCCGCCCGCGCGGCGCTTCGCAGCACAAGGCTGCTCCTACATCCGCAATGTGCCACACGTCTCAATCCTTGCTTAGAACCGAAACGTACAGATACTAATTACGTTTCGTATTTGACAATCATTATCATTCTGAATAGCTTGTCGCACGTCTCGGGAAGCTTCCCAACCTTGGGTGCCTCCTCTCCCCTCTGTGACAAGGTGATTTCCATGGCGGAACAACTATCCACAAGTAAGTGCGATTCACCATTACTCCAGGCCTTCGTCGACAATCGCAGCATTCTGGTCAAGATCGCTGCGCGCATCACCGGCTGCCGCTCACGCGCGGAAGACGTGGTGCAAGATGCATTCTTCCGGCTCAGCGCCGCCCCGCAGATCACCTCGTCCTTCAAGGCGCAGCTCAGCTACCTGTTCCAGATCGTGCGCAACCTGGCCATCGACCACTACCGCAAGCAGGCGATGGAGTTGAAGTACTCCGGCAGCGAAGAGGAAGGCCTGAACGTGGTCATCCAGAACGCCTCGCCCGAAGCCACGCACATCAACCTCGCCGCCCTCGATGACATCGCCCAGGCATTGAGCGAGTTGCCACAGCGCACCCGTTATGCGTTCGAGATGTACCGTTTGCACGGCGTGCCGCAAAAGGACATCGCCAAGGAATTGGGCGTGTCGCCGACCTTGGTCAACTTCATGATTCGCGATGCCTTGGTGCATTGCCGCAAGACGGCCAACCGTCAGGTTTGAATAGCTGAAATGGCTGGGGGGCGCTTCGCCCCCAGCAATCTCAGACCAGCGTACACCGATCGAAAAACCGCTCCCGCCCCAAAATCATCAGCGCCGCGCGCTTGTGCGGGAAGTCGAATTCTTTGTCGCAATGGAAACACTGATCGTGCATGTAGCCGATCATCTTGCCGTTGTCCGCCCGCGGCTCGGCCACCACCCGTTGGGTGCGCGGGTCATCGAGGAACAGGTAGTGCACCAGCGCCGATAACCAGCTGGCCACCTTGTGCGGCCCACGGTGCGCCTCCTCCCCTACCAACATGTGAATGCCGCGGTCGTAATCATCGGCCGAGTAGAACGGCGCAATCCGGTCTTCCTTTGCCCAGTACGCCTCGAAGTAGGCGAACGGCTCATCGTCGAAGCAGCCGATGAGCGTGAGGGTATGCGGGTCGGCTTCCAGCTTTTCCAGGTATTCACGGTGCTGCTGTAAAGAGCCGCTTTCCTGCCAGAACGCGTCGACCCGGGGGTTGTTCTGCCAGCGGCTGAAGCGCTCCAGGTCCTGATCGATTTCCAGTGCGCGCAGCGACACCCAACTGCCCAGGCGCGCATCGAAGCGCCGGTACACTTCGCCGCGGGGTTTGGGCGCCCGGCGCGGATGGCGCTTGCCATTGCTGATCTGCATCTGCTGCGGGTAAACACTCGCAGCCGTGTCGCCAAGCCAAGGCTGGGGCAACTGCCAGAACAGCGCACGCTCGCACAGGTACACGCCCGGCTGCTCGCCGGGCAGCAACAGGCCGCTGGCGAGCGCCTGTGGCACGCCCTCGGGCAGGTGCCAGGCCAGGCGCTGGCACGCGATATCACGCGATAGCAGCCAATAGCAGGCGGCCCACAGGGCCTGGTAAGGGCGCTCTGGGCAAAGGCTTTGCAGGTGCACTTCCAGGCACGCACCCGGCACCAGCCGCAACTGGATCAGCGGGCGCCCTTCAAGGGTCAGGCTCAGCCAGCTATCGCCCTCATCGGCGCTGAGGGTGCGCCAGCGTGGCGGTGACAGTGGCTGCGAAGCGGCATCGAACGGCATGGTCTTGGCTCACGAAGATGAAAAGAAGGCTCACCGTGGAAAACGTTGCCGCTGCAGCGGAATTTAGTCGCGCGGCGCCTGCACCGTGATCCGGTAGGGCTGGAAGATACGCGTCAGTTCCCCGTTGTCGCGCAGGGCACGCATGAGCGCCGCGAACGACTGCTCGCCGATGGGCGCGCCCGGGCGTAGCAAGGCGTAGTGGTGATAGACCTGGTCGATACGCTGCGATGCCACCAGTTGCGCCTGGCTATCGGGGTTACGCTGCAGAAAGTCGCTTAAGTACGAACGCGTGACCAGGGCGATGTCGGCACGGCCAGCCTGCACCATCAGAAGGTTGCTGTCGTGGGAGTAGGTCAGGGTCGCGTTGAAGGCTTTACGCAAGTAGTCAGGGTCGGCATTGAAGCGGGCGAAGGCGTAGTGATAGCCGTTGAACAGCGCCAGGCGCTTGCCGCGCAGCTCATCGAAGTACCGAGGGTCACGGCCGTTGGCCTGGCTGGCGACGAACACCTCGGCATCCTCCAGGCCCATGTCAACGGCCTGGTGAGCAATGCCCTGCCAGCCCCACTGCGGGTTCTCGAAGATCGCCATGTCGGTGCGGCCCTGCTGCAAATCGCCAAAGCGCCGCTGGATGGAGGTGGGCACCAGCACAAAATGGTAGCCCTGTTGCGCACGGTTCAGGGCTGCGACCAACTGCGGCAACAGACCGGTGTCGGCCCCCTGCTCGGGGCGCACGGTGTAGGGCGGGAAGTGCGCGGCGCCGATCTTCACTTCGATCGCGTCGGCAGCCCAGCCTGGTATTGCCAGCCAAAGCGCAGCCAGCATCAGCAGAATGGGCAAGGCCTTTAAGCCGGGCGCTGGGGTCAAGACGCACACTCATCACGGTTCGTACCTGGTTGCGCCTAAGCTAGGCGTTTTCCGGGCAGGGCACAACTGCTGGTCGCCGGCCTTTGTGCCAAAGCAGGCGGCAAATTGCCAGGGGGTGCCGTAAGGCCAGACATTGGCTACGCTCTAGCAGGATCTGCAAGGGAGCCTGGTATGGGCCATTGGTTGGTGATCGACCTGGAAGCCACCACCGACGATGGTGGGTGGCCGGTCACAGAGATGGAAATCATTGAAATAGGTGCAAGCCTGGTAACCCGCGAAGGCCGCGAAGTCGACCACTTCCAGCGTTTCGTACGGCCCCGGCGGCGGCCACAGCTGACGCCGTTTTGCCGCGAGCTCACGCACATCAGCCAGGCCAGCGTCGACAGCGCCGCGCCCTTCCCTGAGGTGTGGGCGCGCTTCGAGCGCTGGCTGGGTCACCACCGCGGGCAGTTGCAGGCCTGGGTCAGCTGGGGCGACTACGATCGCCAACAGTTACTGCAGGAATGGCAACAGCATGGGCTCGACAGCCTGCTGCGCAACGTGCCGCACATCAACCTCAAGCAGCGCTTCGCCAAAGCCCGTCACCTGCAGCGGCCGACCGGCCTAAATGGCGCCTTGCAACTGGCCGGCATGCACTTTTGCGGGCAGCAGCACCGGGCCTTGGAAGATGCGCGCAATACAGCGCGGCTACTGCCCTTGAGCCTGCCGGCCAATGGCACCTGAAAGCAGATGACGACGGGGATGGCCTTGGGCATACTGGCCAGCCCTTTTTCATCCCCCTGTTCAGGAGTCGCCCATGTTCCAGGTCAACGAGTACTTCAACGGCACCGTCAAGTCGATCGCATTCGCAGGCGAAGAAGGTCCGGCCACCGTGGGTGTGATGGCACCAGGCGAATACGAGTTCGGCACGGCCAAGCGCGAAATCATGCATGTGATTTCCGGTGCTTTGACCGTCAAGCTGCCGGGTAGCGACAACTGGGAAACCTTCAAGGCTGGCGACAAGTTCAATGTGGCCGCGGACAGCAAGTTCCAGCTGCAGGTGAAAGTGGATACCGCCTACCTGTGCGAGTACCGCGACTAAGCGCTGGCCTGCACCGGCCTCTTCGCGGGCTTGCCCGCGAAGAATCCAGCACTATTACGCGTGAGTTAAAGACAAAATCGGCCATTTGTGAGCTGCGTCGCTAGACAGACATCCTTGTCACCATCCGTGCGCCTACCCCCCCCCGCGCTCGTCCCTCTCCCATTCCATCTCACGTAAGACGCCATCTTCTTTCCTAGAAGATGCCTATCTATTCCAGCGATTCCTGACAGCTAGCGGGTAGCGCTCGCCCTCTAAGACATTGCGTCCGGATACGCTGACCCGCCAGCCCAGCATCGTGCGCACCGCACTTGATCAACAGCTAAGCTGAGAGACGACAGTGAGGCCTGCTGATCAGTTGCTTTGTACAAACCTTTCTTCTTGTGGGCTGATGCACATAATTTTGCGGATAATGCACCTTTCTGAGACAAGGGCTAAGGAACCACGATGATAGGCGGAGAGGTTGAGCTAGCGGATATCGCGCCGATAGAGCTGCTGGAGAAATGCGATATCCATCTGGCTACAAGAATCGGTAATAGCACTGCATTGGATGCATTTAGGCGAGATATTGAAGGGTGGCCAAGCACGCTTAAAGAATTACTCTTTCCCCTAAAAATGCGCACCGAGGTACTCATTTCACTAGTCGAATTGCCTGCACAAAAAAACATATGGCTATTCGGAGGATTCGTGAATATCTATGGAAAAAGAAACAAAAACGACATCATTACGAGGTACAACAGAATATTCATAGGACTGATAGGGCGACTAAAGATACACTTTAAACGAGGGAGCGCCCCCACCTCCTTGCTTAATGGCGAGACATACATACAGCATATGTCTGTACACGAGATCTTGGCCAAACCTTACGCCAACGAGCCCTTTCCTGGATACGAAAGCATCAACGTAAGCTTCCTCGAACTCAGCACCTTAGTGGACGAGAATCAAAGTGACTGGTCCACAGCTCTGACTCACATGAAGGGCGTCTACCTGATTACCGATAAATCTACAGGGCGGAAATATGTCGGTTCAGCATATGGAGGCAAAGGCATATGGCGAAGATGGTCGGATTACGTAAAAACAGGGCACGGTGGAAACGCAGAATTAATGCGCCTTGATAAGCAGATGTTGAACTATGCACTAAATAATTTCCATTTCAGCTTATTGGAGCATCACCCTAAAATCGTCAGTGACGAAAGAATTCTAAAAAGGGAAAGCCACTGGAAAGAAATACTGTTAACGCGCCAACATGGGTACAACAAAAATTGAGATATTTAATCATTGAAACGATCACCTCCGCGGCCTCGACTACAGCAACCGCGGCAACTGCCTTGGCACCGAGCGTCTGACCGTCAGTTTTCGCACCAAAACACTTCCGCTCGCTTGCAATAAGGATTAACCTAAAACTTTAACGATCGTTTCCATGTAGGAATCTAAATGTCAAAACTAGCAGAGTTCCGAGCGCTTGAGCGTCACTTGGCCGAGCAGCTGCAAGCGTTGGAAGCAATGAAGAATGATAAGGGCCTAGAGCGTGAAATTGAATTTGAACAAAAGCTGCGGAAGCTTCTCGGCGAATATGAAAAATCACTGAAGGACGTCATCGCCATCCTGGACCCACAAGCGAGCAAATTCGGTACAGCTCAGTTGAAAGGTCAGCAGCCGGCATCGACGCGCAAGCCGCGCGCGCTGAAGACCTACAAAAATCCTCATACCGGTGAGGTTATCGAAACGAAAGGTGGCAATCACCGGAAACTCAAAGAGTGGAAGGCTGAGCATGGCGCAGCGACGGTAGAAAGTTGGCTGTCCTAAGCCTAGCAATGGTTGAACGGGGCCAATGTGGCCCCTGCTTTACCATGCCGCCACTCACGAAGGCGCAGGTCCGGCTTCTCTAAAACTGGCATTGATCGCGCAACCTGGTGGTTCACCGCCGCGCTCAACCAATGTCAATCCTCGCCCTGCTCAGCCCGTTGCCAGGCTTCCAGAAACTCCTGCACCTGCGGTGCATCGCCACCCTCGGCAACAGCCAGGGCACGAGCCTTCAACAGCTCTAGATCGACGAAGCGGGCCATGGATTCGAGGCTGACACGGCTATAGCGTTTAGCCACAGCATCTCCCATCCCTACGAATCCCATGCTGTGAGACCAACCGTAAGAAGTGAAAGCCTGGGCCAGTCGACGGACACCATCGTCGCTGGCCAACGCCGAAGTGACGAATTGGCGAACGGCTGCACCATCGTCATGTGCAAATAGGTGCCAGGAATAGAGCAGAAAATGAAGCTGTCTGTGAGCCAGAAGACTTCCATCAGCAGATGCAGCCTCCAATCCATTCAGCAGCATGACCGGTAACTCATCGGTATCCGCCTCTGTAGTCAAACACTCATCCGGTGGTTCTTTTTCCTTACCTTCTCGGGGATGGTAGTCAGCCCAGGCAGACCTGGTGAAGTCAGCCAGCCAGCCCAAGGACGCTGACCGACACGCTTGCAGAAAAATTGCCGAGCGCTCCTCAAGGCTCATTTCCTTGGTCAAGGCTCGCAATAACCAGTGCAGGCGAAGCTCGTTGCTGCGATGGTCGAATGCACGACCTTCATCCGCTTCAACATGAAGGTCATCGGCGATTTCAAAGAGCGCGGCCAAGAGAGGGCCGACCTTCTGATGCTCGATACGTTGGCCATGAGTTCTCAGCTCTCCAAGCCAGACAGCTGCTTTTGTACCCCCAGACCTACGAGGAGTGGCTACCGCTTGAAGAAGAGTGCTTTTCACGTAGTCAGGGTCATCCGCACGGGCCAAAAACTCTTCCAGCTCAACGGCTGCGACCGCGTCGTCACCAATCGTAAATCGAAAATACGTGTCGAAATGCTCAGCCGAACAAGCTCGGCGCTCCCGGGACCACTGGTCAGCGAAGCCTTGGCCATAGTTCATGTTGGCCCAGGCCGACTCCAACACCGGAAAAAGCCTCATTAAAAGCCGACGATTTCCGTCATCGTCCGGAGGGGGCGCCTTACCAAAAAGCAGGTCGTTAAAAAACTGTGCTGCCTTCCCGTGCTCGATGTCGCTTTCCTTGCCAGTGAGCAGGTGCTTACTTTGGCGTATAGATCGGTAGACAGAGGGCTGTAGAAGTCTGAGCATTTCAAGGCCTACAAAATCGGCTCGGTCGACCTCTCCCGCCACCGCCGGCCAAGACACGCTCAACGAATTGGTGAAACGGGCAACGTCCCGCGGGGTGCGCATTGCTGGAGAAACACTTTCGTAGAAAATATTCATGAACCGGACGATGTCATCACTCGCCGGAGTGCCGCAAATTGAGTAGATGATGGAAAGTAGGTGGTCCTGAATGTCGAGAGCCGATGGTTCTGGTAGCTCAAAGCCAGCCTGAACGATCTTTTCAAGATAATGAGGCCCCTCTGAGGGGTAGCGCTCGCTGACAATTCGTTCAGCAAGGGCGCGGTCGTAGACCATGAGATACATGACGTTCGGCAGCCGCCCTACCGACTTCACAAGCCTGAAAATCAGGAGGGCCTCATCAGGCGAAAGGCGATCAATGTCATCGATTATGATGAGAAACCGCTTCTGTTGATCACTTAGAGCCTTCGACAGCTCTGCATGAAGCGACTCGACTGTTTCCTCCTGCTCAATCATCCCTGCAAGCAGATCCATCCCTTTCTCTGCGATCCCCCCAACCAACCCTGCCCCGGCAGCCTCAGCTACTTTGCCGACAAGTGCGCCGGCACGAAGCAAGCGCGCTCCAAGCTTTGGTAACTGCTTTTTGGCCTTGGCGCCAAGGCTCGGGCCAAGACCAGCATACAGTTCGCGAAAGAACGCGAGCGCGAGAGCGTCCTCGCCACGGAACCACCAACACGCAAAATCTATGATGGCAAGCTCATTCGCCTGTACCGCATCGTTGAGGTGATGCTTGCAGAGGTTAACTGCGCTGCTTTTACCCGAGCCCCACGGGCCATTCAACCCGATGACCGCGCCGTAGGGTGACCTCATCATTCGAACACTCGTAGCCAGGGCCCGAGCAAACGGATCTACCCCGAATCGATCCTCATCCGGGCTTGCAATCGGATGATCGTTGTAGTGCAGCTGCTCAGCCATTCAAAAACCTCTGCGGGCGTCGTGGAATAAATAATGTTAGCAGCCATTAATTAAGTAATCCATAAACTGCCAAGACAAAGCTCAACAAAATCAACTAAACCTGATTAGAAACTTCCTGAATCACCTCCAAAAAAACATGCGATTTGAAAATAAATCCTGCATGCGACCCCGGTCTAACGATAACCGCAACACCAACAACAAATCGAATAATCCCAAACGGCATCAGGCGCACTCATCCGAAAACATAAAACCAAAAAACACCCGCACCCTCAAATACGAATTTGTCAATATCATTTACTGAGTTTATGTCCACTTGACGGACTGCCACCGTTCCATTTCACTGAATAGAAACTGAAACACGGATCCTATTCATGGCTGGGTCGACCTCACACAGCACTGGGCGCTACCGCAAGATATTGCTGAAGAACATCGTGCCTTGGCGGAGGTGCTTTGACGAGGACAGGAATTTATCAATAGATGGGATGCCTGATATTTTATCGGAAGCAACCGGACGGCCTTTTTATGCCGTCAGCCCTATCGACAATTTAGAAAGGCTTGATCGACACCATGTAATTATTGGCCCCGATGATGAAATTTGGAGGGAAGGAAGCCTATACCTATACAGAAGAGCCACTATCGACGGACTGACTCCCTCCTGCATCGCCGGCTTGGCTGGAGATCTCTGCGACTTTGCGAACACACTTCATGAAAACAACATGAACATGTGGGTTTTCCAAGGACCGAAGATAAAGCGGCCCACTTACTTTTTCAAAAGCGTTCTCAAACAGCGAATAATTCGCAATGAAAACTGCACCGACACCTGCAACAGAAAGCTGTCGGCGATGATTGGCTTTTATCGTTCGGAATCAGACCGAGGATATAAACCCCAGCAAGACATGTGGGTGACCAACAAAAAAATGGTCAGATACCAAGACAAGCTGGGATACACCCACTTAAAAGAAGTACTCAGTACTGACTTGCAATTTAAAAAACCCAAATCATCTGGCATTGATGACGGCAAATACATCATTGATGGAGGAAAGCTTCAACCCATTGGCAGCGAAAACCAAAAGCATCTAATGAGCGCCCTTGCTGCAAGTGATAATACTGAAATGCTCCTGATGCATATCGTCGCGTTGACTGGCGGACCGAGAATACAAACAATTCTAACCATGCGACACAGCAGCATAAACAAAGCGGCAACAGAACATGGAATCTCTCTTTACGGGTTCGATGCCGGAGATGGAACGCTTGTAGACACAAAGTCGGGAAAGAAGGAATACATTGCGCTCCCGGAGTGGGTTCACCATCTGATCACCACCTATCTAGGTTCCAAGAGGTACAAGGAGCGCCAGGCAAAATCAGTGATTGGAACAATAGAAGACCAGTATATATTTCTAACCAAGAGCGGAAGCCCCTATTATATAGCGTCAAAAGATCGTGCCCTATTCAATAGTAGCTCAGAAGCAGGATCTGCTATCAGACAGTTTAAATCCAAGACCATTGATCCTCTCCTAAAAAAAGAAGGATGCTTCTTTGAATACCGATTTCACGACCTAAGAGCCACGTTTGGCATGAACCTATACGAAGGTCTCAAGAAGACCGGTATGAGTGAGCTTGCGATCCTGGACACCATTATGCGGCGCCTAAATCACGGAAGCATAGAGGTGACTATGCGGTACCTAAAGTTCAAGCCACAAAAAGATCAGCTGGCAGCAGCACAGTCGGCATACGAAGAACACCTCAAATCAATAGTTAAACGCGCTAGATTCAATCATGACAGCCTTGATTCGTAACCTAGTTGAGCTGGACATTGAAAATACTGATAGCGACAAATGCCTATCAGTAATTCGCTCCACTCCGATAGAAAACCTAGCCATAAGATTCAATAAATTTCGCCGCTACGATTATGGGTCACTTTGCTATACTGATAGATTCTCTGCCTCGCGCAAAAAAGTTCGGCCAGTCACCAGTGAGTCAATGCTACTTCATCGCCAACCTGCCTTGAAGAGATGGGCGACATTCACTATTTCAGAATCTTTTATCTCTCGGAGCACCTACACATGCTATCAAGAGAACGCATACTTTTCCAGCTTCTTGAACTGGTGCGATCTAAGTGGATTTGAAAACGTCCTGAGATCTCCAGAAGAGTATAAACTTGCACTGCAAAATTACAGCCTTCATTTATGCCAAAGAACAAAAGATGATTCACTCGTAAGTTTTACAGCAAATCGTAGCCAAGCCACCCCACTGAAAGCAGCAGAAGTGATTTTTCCTGACGCAAAAATCAACTTTCACAAAGACCTACTGATCCTATCAAATACTGATCCTAAAGAAAATCAAACTCCCCCACCAAACGATAGAGAACTTGGGGAGTACTTAAGCAAATGCGAGTACATTTTTGAAGGCCTGACTAACTTTTTGCTTAATCACTCACCCTTCCCGGCGAGACTAGATTTGGGTGAAGAGCGACTTTGGCTCATGCTAGGGGAGTATCCATTTGCCACCAAAAAAATAATAGCTACAACACCCAAAATTCAAAACAATATATTCTGGGACTATAAAACAGCAAAGCTGCGGACCTTGGAAAACTGCAAAAAGCTCAGCTCCCAATTACCTCACCAAATAGAACGACAACATCGGGAGCACCAGCAACTTCTCATCGACGCCAATCGCTATTCACACCACCCTAAGAGGCTCAGATTAGCCAAACTTGCTCACGATGCATTTCTCCCTTTATTTACGGTAAACACGGGAATGAATGACGGCCCAATTGGCAATATTCCTTGGGATGATAGCTACACTACTGACACCTCGACAAAGCAAGGATTCAAAACAATAAAATATCGCGCGGAAAATCGGGCTGTAAGCTTTGAAATACAATCCTGCCTTGTAAAAAGCTTCAAGAAATTTGTCAAGCTCCGTGAATTCATCTGTGATGGATATCCACAACCTTTTTTATTTCTAGGAATGGACGTTCATCACCCCGAGCACATAAGCCAACTACGTCCTAACGAGATTTTCAATTTCAACCAACGTCTGACCAACTACATGGACCCTGACTTCAAGGGCTTCAGCTTCAGACAATTAAGATCATTCAAATCCAACTTTCATCTAGAAGCAGGAGAATCAATCTCCACTACGGCCCAACTGCTACAAAATACCGAAGCGGCCGTTCGCAAAAGCAATAGCTATTGCTCCGTCGACGAAGAAAAAGCAATCGGTGAGATAACCGCAGTCCTTTCACGCTTGGAGACTTTGCTTGAAAACTATTCGGATGAGTCGACTCCAGCTGGAGGGTGCGGTTCTCCAGGAAGCCCCGCCGCTGAATTTATTGTACCTGCGGGCTATCAGCCCGATTGTAAGAATATGGCAGGATGCATTTTTTGCCATAACTACAGGCTCCATCCCAGGCCCGAGGATATCAGGAAACTGGTGAGCATGCGCTTCGTGATAAGTAATCGTATTCACCGATGCGATAGTTTTGTGCAATTCACCCAGATTCATCAACCTGCGATCTTTTACATAGATTACTTACTGGATTTTTTAGGCGATGTTCGCCCATCACTTGTGCCGATCATCAATGACATAGTTCTTGAGGTGAACGAAGAGTACAACCTCACCCCCTTCTGGGAACGGCAATACACTCGTCAACTGACCCTTGGACTGTCCAGATGAAATCCAGCGCTAAATCTTCGAAAAAACAGGCCCCCCATAGTTTATCACTGATCGAAGATGCATACCGTGGTATGTCGTTCGATAGAATTGGCCCGAGCCTAGTCATCTCCAGAAAGGAAAACGGAGAGCCCCTCTCTCTCTTTATCCATGATGAATGGTATCTACCTCAACTTAATTTCTCATCTACAGATCGGCATGCCTTTGATTTCAGTGTAGGTGACCCGACCCACAAAAACCATACTGGAAATAAACATTTCAAGAAGAGCATATTCATCGCGTGTCTTTATCCAGTACACATTAAGACCGGACACCCCAGACGCATATCGTCAATGTACTCAATACTCTGCTGCCTAAACCATGTTACTAGCTATGCAGAGAAAACCAATGTACCTGCCCAAGCGGTATTTCGGTCGATTGATATGATGACGGGTCTTATCGAAGAAATTCCAAAGTCCTATCTTATGGACCTGAAGATTATCGCGCGCACTATTTCCAGCAACGACCTTTCAATTCATGACATCACCACTAGCACTCATGTTTCCTCTCTTATAAAAAAGGCAGAACGCGCCCTCCGGGACAAACAACAGAAAACACAAACCCCAATCATTCCGAGTAGAATTCTAGCCCACACTTATAATCAGTGCACCAAACTCGTTAAAAGCTTCATCCACCACTCCGACAAAATTTCGGCCATATTAGCTCAGGCATGCGCAGATGAAACCTACGCCCGAGGCAGCTCACCCCACAAAAACTTTCAAGATGCCCTTAAGGCGCATGAACTCACGGAACTAGCCAAGCAATACAATTGGGACAAGATTAATAATATCCCAGCATTTCTGAGGACAGTACAGTACTGTGCCAAAAATCTTATCCAGCTTTTTACGCTGATGCGCGACCATGAGGTATTTAATCTTGAAAGTGGGTGCGGGCAACCAATCAAAGGATGGGATGGTCGCGCCATGTATCTAATGTCTACCACAACAAAAATGAAGGGCACCGCTCAGGAGCTTAAATGGATTACAACAAAACTGGTGCTCAAACCTATTGAGGCTTTAGAAAAAATTCGAGCAATTATACTTCCCCATATTAAAACAACACAGGAGCGCAACTGGTTATTTTTTTCTCCTACACACATGGGATTAGGAGGATCTAAGCCTAACGAGAAGTCTTTACTCAAACTATTCCTAAGCGATCGCCTCACACCCATTCATATTACAGAAAAAGATATCCAGGAACTGGAGAGTATTCAGCCGCATCACAACTGGCGAGCAGATAAAAATTTCAGAATAGGCGCACCTTGGAAGCTAAACAGCCATCAATTCAGACGCTCTATTGCGGTATTTGCTGGCCAGTCGGGCTTGATAACAATCCAATCATTGAAAAGGCTGCTCCAGCACCTCACAGAAGGTATGTCCATGTATTACCAAAAAGGGTGCTCTGCCAACAACTACAATTTCGGACTCGCCAACCCTGAATTAACCAAAGACATTAGAGAGGCTAAGTCGATCGCGGATAATGCATTGTACATCCGAGAGATAATGCAATCTCAGGAGACTCTTGGTGGATTCCATGGGATAAGAGTTAAGCAGCAACAAGCAGAAAAGGTGTGGATTTTCGAAAATGAAGACGAATTTCACAGACGTGTAGAACAGGGATTACAAGCTTATGAGCCATCGCCATTCGGTGGCTGTGTAAGTACTACCCCATGTGACAAGCGCGCAATGGTAGATGTCACTACCTGCGCAGGGTGCGAAAATTGTTGTGTCGTCCCATCTAAAATCAACTCAGTCATTGAAGAACTGACCTGGGATCTATCCCAGCTTACTCCGGGAACGATTGAGTATCGAGCAGAACAACAAAACCTTCACGATTACGAGTTACTGAGAGACCGGACCATAGGTCGAGCATAGCTGTGTTGCTACTATCAATAGAAGGCAACATATGGGAGACGCCCATGTTAGACAACGATGAGATGATACCTGTACTAATCCCCTATTATGAATCCCTCGACCGTCTCGACAGAGATGAACCTCAAGTTGTACCGAAGGGAACTCGGATCTCCAAGAAAGCAGTTTGCCTAGAGGCTGGAAAAACTGAAAGCAGCATCAAAAAGAATCGCTCTATCTTTTTCAATCTGATCGAAAGGATCGATGTCAAAGCGAAAGAGCAGCGGAAAAGGATATCTGGGGATGCTCAAAAACTAACCGCGGCAAATCAGCGCCATAAAAAATCCAAAGCAGAAGCTGAGGATTTCAAGGCCTTGTACGAAGAAGCACTAGTGAGAGAACTATTATTACTAGCGCATTTAGATAAAATGGAACGCAAACTAGGGTTTTCAGGAAATGTTATTCCCTTTGACAGTCGTCGCACTGAGACTGATTGAGACTCTAACCCGAAAGCATCACATCAAATTTAACTAGGAATACGTGTCCAGTGAATCCGGGGAGTGCGCTCTAGGCCTTATACGTCCTACAGGCGGACTGCCGGCGTACACCGCTCATATGCATCACAATAGTGGCGTAGCTGAGCGTAGTGTAGCCGGTATAGGAGTCATATACAGATGAGTGCATTCAGTTGATCAAAACCATCAACGTCATAAACATAGCCCACAGGCGATCGGCGACCAACGATTCCCTGTGTCGTGACGGTAAGTTTCGATGACTGCTGGAGCTGATTGGCTAGCTGACTCCCCTTTGGGGCTTTTAACTCAGCGTGCTGCCAATCCAGCCCCCATGTCTCAGTAAAGGCCGCTTTACTGTCGATTTTGAACGTCAGGTCGAACGCCTTGTTGGCCCCGTTCGTTAGCCCCAGCATATAGGGAAGCGCGTCGATCCTCATTGCACGCTCACCTGCAAAGCAATCGATGGTGAGCTTCAATCGTCCCTGGTGCGGGACGCCCAGAGTGCGGATCGCGGGCGTAGTCTCAGAGACAACCCTAAGCAGGTCACCGATGGTGACCTCCGCGGTCTGCGCTTGAGTGCATGGAAATCTTCACCGTCCGACAAGCTGCTCTCCAGTTCCTGAGGCCAGTAGGGAGCATCACCGAAGGTCGTGGATCTGCTGGGTAACATTCCTCTTCATAGGAGCCTGCCAGAGTTTGTCAGCAGGCTTGTCAGTATTGCTAGGTGGTTTCCCCAGGACTCGGCATTGCGCCGGAATCTCACCACTGGGTAGTGGTGGGGCCAGACCATTCGCATGTATCCCTGCTTTCATTTCCTCAAAAATTTGCGATCCAGCCTCACTCTCACAAAATTGGCCATTATGCGGACTGGCAGTCCAATGAGTAGCAAATTGAAGATTGGCGCACCTGCGCCCCGCTAGTCAGAACCTGTCGCTCCGTGGCCCAGAATGCACGCAACAATACGCTCCTCCCAACGCCTACGTAGATCAACGCCACTCAGCTTTTTGAGTAACACCTCTAGTGGAATCGGTTGACTCTTCAGTCCGGGCTCAAGGTCGCGTAAGCGCACCATTGCAGCCCGACGCCCCTTCTTAGGTGGAAGCTCGGCGCTCCTTGGACGAAGCAGTTCAAGCCATAAATCAGCTAGTTGGCCCCAGTCAGGGCTAAGCTCGCTTGAGTCCGCCTCAAACAGCTCAAGTAACTGGTTGACCTGGTCGGCTTGATCCGCAGAACTGACCCACTCCTTGTCGCGCACCCATAGCTGCACAGCCCAATGGAACTGAACCAGTGCACGCTGCTTACGCTTTGGTAAAAGTAGCTTTTCGACATCTCCGAGACCGGTTAGAAACTTCTGCAACTCGCCCATCGCTGACCGACTTGGATCGAGGTTCTGCACTTCCTCCGTAAATCTGGCACGTAGCTGATTGGCGATTGCCCGCAGCTCGATAATTGGCTGCTCGTTTAGTCCTGGTATCAGAACCCAGCGTGGGGCACGGGCCCTCTCCCCTCGAAGGCAAATGAACACCCAAGGCTTAAGTGCCCGAACAACAGTGACCCGTGACAACACCTTGCTTGTCTCAGCTCGGTACTGCTCGTAGGTCTCAGCTTCGACGAGTGCATTTTCGCCGGATACCAGCGCCCTGATCGGGGCAAACGCATCCTCGATGCCGTCCCAGTACATGGACTCACGAGCCTTCATTTCCGCTTCCAGTTCCTCCCGGGTGACAATTCGTACCTTCAGCGGAGTGCGAAGATCCTCCGGGAGTAGAAGATTACCTCCAATCAAACTGTCCACCTCATCGACTCTGCGAAGAAACGTCTCGTCAGACCGGAGAGCGAATTCCACGCTGTCTTTCGGCCACCAAGATTCTATTTCTGTGTGACGCGTGTCCATTCTATCGATGCGACCTACACGCTGTTCAGCAATCCGGACTACGCTGGGCATGTCGAGATGGACAAGGGTCGATGCCCGTTGAAGGTTTACTCCTTCTGATAGAGCATCGCTGCACAAAACAATCAATCGACCTACCGACTCCCCCTCCGGACTCAGAAGCGCCTGAATGTGTTCGTGGCTCCTCCGGCTTCCCCCAACGCCCAAGACGACCTGAAACGCCTTTTTAGGAGCAGGTCTAATAGCTATGAGATGCTCAAGGTACCGTAGGGTCAGAGGGTAGTGATCGAAAGCCAGGATTTGCTGATGACGATCAAGAAGCCCCAGCAGCAGGTCAACTTTGCGCTCCTCTCGCTTTCCGCTCATCTTTTCAAGACGGCTTAGAATTTCCTGGTAGACCACGCATTCCGCCTTACAGGCGTGCCGATGCTCCTCGCTATCTGTCAGCCAAGAAGGAAGCGAAATTCCCAAATGGTTTTCCGGAACCTTGCCACCAAGCCTAGTGATCCGCTCAATCATGTTTCCAGTTTCATCATCCCTGCCCTTGATACCTTCAGTGTTCAAGCCCACTCTTCTGCAAGCGTTACGCGTTCCTTCGATATGCCTGTAGAGGGCTAGCCGTGACGACCTCAAACTCGACATTACTTGGAACAGCGCAGATGAAGACGCCGCGTCCAGCCGAAAATCCAGGTATGACTCGGGCGTGATCCCGCTCTCCCTCAGATTTCCAGAAAGTATCAGCGGCTTCTGAAAATGCGTAACCCCTTTGAGCTGAAGCGCTAGCTGCCGAATTTCCTTCGCCAGCTTTCTGTCTGATCGAGATTCGTCCAGCGGGTAACTCGTGGAAAGCTGCTTTGGGTATCGGCATACGCGTCCACCAGGCAAGCGATAGGCTTCGGGGTCTAGGTCAACCATTGCGTTCAGCTGACTTTTTGTACGGCGCATTGTGAAGCTGCCGATCCCTATCCGCAGCGCTTCCAAGTCATGCACATGAAAGTCGCTGACCCCAGCGCCACGCTTGTTCAAGCGTTCGAAGACCGCCAGCACTTCGTCATCGAAGTTATCCGCACCCAGGATATCAATCAGCCGCAGCAGATCTGCGCGCGTACGATTAATCGGAGTCGCGGTGAACAACGCCACTTGGTCCGCAAGGTGATGCTTGAGGAACCTGGTGCGCTTCGACATTTGATTGAGAAAATTGTGAGCCTCATCAACAGCCAGCGTCTGCGCCGACGACAAACGCATACCTAGGATTGAGTTATCACGCTCACTCAGCCTGCTCAGAAGGCCATGAGAGGCAATAGCGATGTTGAAGCTGCACTTGGTTGTTTCCCGATTCCAGTTCGCCTTAACCAAGGGTGGGCAAATTAACAACATTCCGCCCTTCCGTGCCCTCGCGGAAGACCAGTTGCGGTCATTGATTGCCCGGAGTAGATGTGCCCCCAACCTCGTCTTGCCTGAGCCAGTAGCATCAGCAACCAGGACGGCGCCGACCGTGTCCAATAAGTACAGCGCTTGGCCTATTCCCTGCCGCTGCGAGGGCCAAAGCTCATGAGGGTCCAGCTCCATCAACGATTGGAGGTAGTGACTGGCCCATTCGCTTTCCAGCAGCTCTGCACAGGCACGACTAAGCGCCTCCTGCCAGGTTACGAATTTCAGAAGCTGCTGCAAAAGCGCAATGAATTCATCCTCTGCATCTTTGCCTTGACTCCAAAAGTATTCAGCCACGCTCCTCGCTTCTTCGAACCGAGCCTTGTCACCGGAAGTGAATCGGACATTCGCTTCATGCTGATTATGCAACCCTGGGGCGGTGAAGTTGCTTGACCCCAGGGTTACTGCTCCAGCCGCCGAATACACTTTCGCATGAAGTCTTCGAATCCCCGTCGAATAACGCACTCGAACACAGCCTGCTCGAATCAACTCGATACACCGCAAAACTTGCCCGCAAAGAATCAGCGAAATTCCATGTTCAAGCCAATAACTTCTCACCTCTGCGGAAAAATCATTGTTTTTGAGGCTGAATCGAGGATTGCGGACAACAAAGGGTTCGGAGCCCAAGATAATACGCAGAGCGGCCGGCTGCTCTCCCCGGGCAGTCACCAATTGGACCAACTGCTCCAGCCCACTGTAGCCGGTTACCACCAGTGAATCCCACCTGTTGCACATATCGCTGAAAAGGACCGAATGAACGTCTTTACCTCCTTCGTTTAAGGGCATCCGGGACTGCGACGGCAGATTTCCGTCGAACGAACTTGACTCATCTTCGAATAAGGAACGCTGCTTCATTGCCCACGGCACCTATGGATAGGGTTTCATGTAGCCTAGGTGATCATGGGCAATAAGCGGTTTGGCCCCTGTGAGGTCGATCAAGGCTCTAAAGACGCACAGTAGCCTCCAAGCCCATTCTTACGCTGTTCGATGATGGAGGCTCTGGCTTCCTTCGGCCACGCCGGTTCAATTGAGCCTAGTAATGGAGGCAGATGAGTACATTTGTACTCCAGCTCGCGCATAGTTCGCTGATCATAGCGAACTACCAATAGGAAGCGTGATCTCCATGCCTTCGAGTCCGTGCCCTCAGGACCTGCCACGCTGCGATCATCGGCCTTGAGCTGGGTATTCCGGCTGTGGTCGGTTGGACAACGCCACGCAGGTACTCAAGGACAGCCAGCGCGTGGAGCAGGAAATCAAATTTGAACAACATCCGCGGGAGCTGCTGGGCGCGGAAAATCGCTCAAAGATGTGATTGCAATGCTTGACCCTCAAGCTGCGCGTTCTAATGCCCCTGCTACCAAGGGTCGCCAGGCTGTATCAAGCCGTAAGCCGCTATCTGTAAACAACTCGCGACTGAGCAAGCACTATCAACTTGTGCAGCAGCAAATTCGCTGGGTCATTGCATCTACGAATATCGAGCTTCATGAGAATACTGATACTATTCTTCAGCAGCACCAAGACCTCGTTATCGCCATATTAGATGGTAACCCTGAAGAAGCTAGCCATTGCGCTTGGCGGCATACAGAATATGATGGTGACCGCTTGGTTGAATGGGCCGAGGGCCGTGAAAAGATTGAGTGTTTAGCTTGAGAAGCAAACGGCTGAGCAAACTAATTTCCCGACAATCCGAACCCTCTAGGGAAATCGACAAAGAGCTGCCGGGCTCCCTCTAGCACACCTGACAATCCAGTGCGCAGGACCTGACCTGGATAATTCGCTTGCTACACTTCATCCGCCATGTAAGCAACATGGTCGTCGGGATCGTGGGCATTGTAGGCCTGAATCATATGCTCGATGATTGAATGGTGGGCAGTGTTTCCTCATGCCATGGAACTCTCTCCAGTCATTGGTATCCGTAGACGCTAGCTGCGCTAGAACTGATCGCAAAGGCCCAAACCACAGCCATCACAAGAGACCCCAACAAATCCGATCTTTTCACGCTCAGTGCAGCCCAAAAATGACCGCTAATGCCCCATGTCTGCACTTCGCGAAGGGCAGCAATTCTCCGATAGCGGACCGTCTCTAACGGGAGTAAACGACTTAAAGTAGTCCTAATGAACCTACAAAAAAATTGAAGATCTACGATCCCACAAAAATCGGATCGTTCTAGTCGGTGGTATCCCGCTAGCCGTTCAAAACGGCATAGCAGGCCTAAATGCTTTTGCAAGAGAACATATCGCTCTGAGCTGAATTATTCGCCCTATAACTGGGATCAAGGCTCTGCTATTGTAAATTCCAGTCACGGAGTTTGATCTTGTAGTTTGCCTCAAGGAAAGCAGGCAGGTCCTTATGCTCAATTGCCTGAAAGAATTGAGCTTTATCAATATCGAAAATAGAAACCTTCAAATTTATCTTGGTCCGATCAAATCTTCTGCCAATCGCAGAGTACAAAACTTCAAAAAGGACGAAAGGCCAGTCTTGAGTACTAAACACATGCTTTGAGTCACCCTCATGATTGCTCCCATAATAAGCTTTTCCGCCACTTATCCAAACGGTCCAGGAAGGGCCTTGAGACCGAGACTGGCCATCATCTATAGAGTTCATAAAACATGACATCCCTGGGTTTGAAGATGTATGCTTTTGCGATAGCTTATGAGTGAAAGCATTCCTCTGGGAATAAAGAAAGTCAAGCTTTAACCTATAGAGCTTTGCTTCGCTAGTGACTGGTAGGGACGGATACATCGTGTTTTTATTTTCAGGCTTCAGAGATTCTGGATGTCGCTTGGAAACGCTGACTGATGCGAGCAGATGAGTTAATGCGCTAGGATGCAGATTTTCAACTCCAGCATGAAATGCTCTAGTTGGCCCATAAATTTTATTGTAATACTCATGAAGCGCTTTTGCGCTGCCTATAGATTCCGCAGCATCAGAGTCTAGGCTTTCAATCGCCTTCCTATGTTCTAAGAGAATTTCGGATTTTTTACTGGAAAGCCACTCATAAAATGTGATGAATTTTCGTGACTGCCCTAGTAAATCGAAGCAAGTAAGCAGAAGATAAACGACAAGTGCTTCACGCTCGTGTCGTGAGTGATGAACGAAATTTTCAGCTTCGTCCACGGAATAACCTTCAGCACCAGGGAGTGCGTCAGACTCCTCCAGTAGTTCTTGCGCCAAAGTTAATCTGGCGAGAATTAATTTATCTTTATCCATGCGCTATCCTTTTAGAGAGGCGCCAATATAAATTAGCAATGTGGTTTTATAGACCAAATCAATGCTCCTTCTAAATGCGTAATTTTTGGCTCCGGTAATTTGCTATAGCAATATCTATACGGAGCAAGTGAGCCTTATCAAATTTCAGCATAAAAACGTCCTAAGCACTCATCTTTCATTAGCTGTTCAATGTAGGTTGGAAACGATATATCAACCGTCTCGGGCTGACCTGTCTGCGCCACACCTGGCTAAAACTGGTCAGCCCCCATGATACAATCACCATACTTTTCACGAATTAATGTGCCTAAGTCATCAGTATCGCGTAAAGCTTCAATCTCTGTTCGAGTAATGACGATCACAGCCAACCCGTCACGATCATAGACGCTACGAAGATGAGCATGAGCGGCCGTTCTATCATGCGGATCGCCAGTTATCCCACTTGCAGCAACCAGAATACCAAAATCAACCCGAAATTTACGTAATTTTCCAGTAAAAACACTTAACGTCGCGGAATTAACTGGCGCCTGCCAGTTCTTGCATTCGATAACTAAGTGATTCGGAAGAAAGGGCAGCCCATCTCTCTGACGATGATTATAGAGCAGGATATCAATCTCAAGCGACCCCGCATTATCTAGGACATTTCTCTTAATGAGTCCAACACCTTCAAGCTGACAGAGCGTTTCCGTCACTACCTCCTCTAGAGCCGCCCCTTTCTCCGCGGTGTTACCTACATCACCAGCAGCAAGCTTGGCTGCAATATTGACATGATCAATTGCAGTCATTAGCGAACTCCATGCGCGATACGATTCCGAGTATCACGGACATATGCGCCAAGCTGCCCAGATAGTGCTAATCTTTCAAATGTATTAACATCTAGCCAAATAATGTTTGGCAACAGTTTCTCTCGATGCAACACAGGAGAATCTGTTATGACCAAACCCATTTTTAGACGTGCTGACTGAATGAATCCCCCGAGCCTCTGATCAACTTGGTCACCACGCTCCACACTACCGAAACTTGTTACTTCTATCGCAACAGGATCTAAGTACTCTGGATCTAGATGTCCAAGCCATGCCAATAGATCAGGGCGATACTTGACGTCTGGGGATGCGGGGGGTTGCGATATCGCACTGCCACCTGCGGCGATCACAGCATCGAACACCCGCTGTTCGAGAACAGAGTCAAAGGACTTAATTGATTGACGCGGCTTACTCGGGGGTGATGGTTTCAAACTCTTTATCCGTTTCGATTTCGCGCTGATCGCCGGCGGCGATGGCGATGCGAGAAACAGATCCAAATGAAACTTTAGTGCATCTCTATCGTGCAAACTGGTTTTGATAACAGCAAACAGACTGTAGTCAATAGGAAGAGTGCGCACTTTGGTCTGAATCAACAGAACTGGCTTTCCAAGACCGACCGCCAACCCAGATTCGAAGGCACCTCGATAATCTGACTTAGTGCCATTCAGTACAATCAAAACGAAGTCCGATGCCGCGATTCTTTCGCTAACGGCTTCATTTTCAATGGGTTGATCTTTCGCCCATTCCCAAGACACACCCCGATCTGCCAAAAGCTCTGGAAGACTTCCCAGATCCAATCCAAAAGGAGCAGAGATATAACACCTCTTAGATTTGTAATCAGACTTTTCAGACATAAGATAAGCAACCTGACTTTGCAAGACCAGAATATAGTCGATAAACCACTAGTAGGTTTATGTGCACCTTACATGGAGATTATGGTTTACACCAAAAGAGAGACCGTGGTCTCTATAGACGCTCCCCAGTTACCTTCAATCCAGTTCAGAAACCCTTTAACGACTGCCTTAACTGCCTCTCCATTGTAAAAATCAGAGCGGGTTAGCAGCATAACCGTCACCACAACCAGCATCAACCACGAGATTCTGGTTAGTGCTACCAACTTAGATCGAGCATGGGCAGATGATTTATCCAGCCTGCTCCTTGACACCTCGATCTCAGCCCTGACATTCTCAACACCAACAATCACATCATCGTACTTGGATGTTGATTTTTTGAATTCATCACCGAGCAACTCTATGTGATTTATCACTGTTCTATTTAGTGAAGTAATCATCCATGTGGTCAGAGTCAAACCAATAAGAATGATGGTAAAATCCCAAAAGCCTTTCGAAAACCTTAAAACTGCACCTACCGCGACAAGCCCTCCAGGGACGGCAAAGGCCTTGGTTTGTTGGGACATGATCGCATCTTGAATTTTGCAGAGAAAACCAATACGCTCATTTTCAATTTCACTTAAAATTTTGTTAACTGAAAACTTGCTAACGTAAACTTTATACCTTTCATTATAAGCCTCGTAAAACTTATTTATATCCGACATGAGGGATTGCAAAACACGACCATCTTCCCCCTTGAAGAACTCAACAAGTGCTTCACGCATTACGTGCTTCCGCTCATCGCAATGTACGTCGTCAACTTGCTTAACAGCAGACATAAGTGTATTGGCTTTTAGTATATCGCCATCAGTGACGTCGATAGCCGTAAAAGCATTGAGGTCCATAGCATACAGAATCTCAAGCTTCTTGAGATGTGATTCTTTGCTGGTGAAAAAAACATACTTCATAGGCTGAAGCTCGTCACCCTCATGATGACAAAGCTCTTTTAGCATTGCCCTGAGTGCAAAATAAAACTTGAATCGCTTTTTGAGATCAGTGAGCACTGCTTCATCTGCGCCTATGATGAAATAATGCTCCGGTTCGTCTTCCATATTACGCAAAGCGAACCACAAACTTTCAGCGTTCGCAAAAAAAGGGATAAAGCGCTTTCGCCATGCTTGGGTACTGCTTGCCAAGTAGATTTGATCACCCACTCTCTCAAGCTCTTGTGGAGACTCACACCCTAGACTTGACAGAAAACTATAAGCTGCGGGAAGCTCTGCATGGCTCGCACTTATAACCATTTCTTCGCCATCTACAAAAATATGATCCTTCATATTCGATTCCTTACTCAGAGCTTATTCCTTTTAGCTTCATTGAAACTTCAGGCGGCAGCTTGATCGTTAGGTAGGCAAAATCCTTATCCACTGAGAGATCTGCCCCCTTCTCTCCCACTGCGATGGCCTCAAGCTTGACTTTACCATCGAAGTCGCCCGATGAAAGCCTAACATCAACAAACCCCATATTTTTTGCTGCAACATGAGAAGGCTGAAATTCCTCACTAACTTTGAACCGATCAGAATTTTCGTTTAAGAATTTTTGGAATCTACCATTCTGATCTGAATTTTCCGGCAGGCACTTATTGATAACATGCTGAACTTCGGAAAGGTGAACTCGCTCACCAGCCTTGCTCTCAATATAAGAGACAACCTTGCCGAAGATTTTTCGCCTATCAGTGGCAGTAAGACCATCTCCCGCCTCATTGAAATAAGCTGAGAGAGCTTCCTTAAGGTTATCAACGCATACTTTTCCTGGGACGGAATCAGAGCAACCAAGGGCAGCATTGAAAAATTCACTCTTGGACTTACCCTTAATGAAGCACAGATACGAGTCCCCCTTGTTTTCAGGGTAACCTATATCGAAACCAGTAAGGTCCATGCAGGCCGCTTGCCGAAAATCTTGAAGATTAAGACTTTCTGTGCCCTTAGGAGTCATCTCATCATTATCATCAAAGTCATACCCGCCCTTTTTACCCAGCATGACCACCAATACTTGATCGCGGCCCTGGATATCTTTGTAGTGAGCAAAAACGACATATCCGGTACTGATGGACCTCCGATTAGGATCGTTAGCTTCGTGACAGATTCGCTCCATCACTCCGTTAACAAGAGTAGCAAAATCCTTGTTAACTGAATAATTAGAAAAATTCTCTGCCGCTGTAATCATTCCTGGATCGACATAACCATAGATCCTGCCGCCTCGTGCAAACTTCTTACCTATAAGCTCTACAAATTTCAGGCAGACGTCCGAATTAAGGTCCCAGTTCTTCCCTTTCACACTGTCGTAGAATGTGTGGCCGCCTAGCGTCGTTTTTATAAAGCGAGCGGCACAGGCAGCAACTACCACAACTCCCCAGCGTGCTGCGCCCTCCTCCTTATCCGCCTGGTCTACGTCATCGGTATCTAATTGTTCTACGTATTCATTCATAGCCAGCTCCAAGCTTGACCAGGTAAGGGCGTAACAGCTCGCCCATAGCTCCGTTTGTAGTGGCACTATGCCCAAGCCGAACGATAACAATCAAGATCGATAGGATCAGAGGTCACCACATTTCTCATCGCTCCCGCCCAGCTCCCGCCTCGCTAGGGCCCAACCCTGCTTGAGAAAATAGCTGAGCACTGAACTGATGGTGCCAGTCAGGCGCTGCCGTTGCTGTATGGCATGCGAGTGAACCGTGCTTCGGTTGGGCTTACCTCATATAAACATCCAAGCCTCAGATTCCCCTGAGCAGCTGAAACGCATCACCTAAATCAGCCCTTCCCGGATCGTGGCAGGCGATGCCAATATGCCACCTCTGCGTCCAGGTCGATCAGACGTTGTCGGAGCAGCTTTCGATTGGAACTGAACGGAATCGGCAACATGAATGATCTGATTGATTTGCCTCCCCCAACGTCATCCGAAGCTGTAGCTTTGGCGTCAATACTTGAATGGTCGGCAACCTGTCCCCCTTGGCAACGTGACGCGCTACGACGTCTATATCTGGCTGACAAGCTGAGTGAAGCTGATTTGGTCGAGTTACTGGCAATCAGCAAAGGCAGCGCAGCAGCAGTCCCACTTAGCGCAACAGATCTCAAGGATCCGAACCTCGGCGGCGCAGTAGTCACGCTGCATCGCCTCCATAGCTTGAAAAACGTCAATGCGCTTGCGGAAGGGGAAGCTCTACCTTTTGCTAAAAAAGGCATGACGATAATTTATGGAGATAACGGCGCGGGGAAATCTGGCTATGCGCGAGTCTTGAAACATCTCTGTAGGTCTAGGAAGACCCAAAATGATACAATCCTCACTAACGTTTATCAGACTGGTAGCGCAACCCCAACAGCTTGTATAGATTTTGCTGTGGGTCAACAAAACCATAAAGCCGAATGGACTCTCGGCTCACCTGCCGACTCAAGACTTTCTGGTGTAAGTGTCTTTGACAGTAGTAGCGCTCATGTACATGTCGACGGAGCGAATAACCTCGCCTATACACCAACAGCTTTAGCCGTACTGGCGAAGTTAGCTGATGCGTGCAGATCTCTTGCAGCGAAGTACACAGGCGAGATCGCCACCATTAAATCTAAAACACCAGCAATACTCCAAGAACCAAAATGCAAAAAATTCACTCAGGTTGGGAAAATTGTTCATGCTCTCACCTACAAGTCAGATAAAAACAAGCTTTCAACATTAGCAAAGCTCTCTCCCGAAGAAGCGACGCGCTTAGAAATCTTGGATCGTGACCTAGCCGAAGACCCTCAGGTCTTGAGCCAGCAGCTAATAGCTCGGAACCGGCGAGTCGAAAAAGGTCTTGAAGCGCTGGCGAATTTAGAATCAATTATATCCGATGAAAGTTTTACCAGGCTTAGGACCGCATCCAATGAACTGCAAACCGCGAAAGAGGCCGTGCGACTAGCATCAGAGGACCTTTTTTCTAACTTACCTCTTCCTGATGTGGGTAGCGAAGTATGGCGTGCACTGTGGGCAGCTGCCAGGAATTACTCGCAAAAGCACGCATACAAATCAGCGGCTTTCCCAAATCTGATGAGTGATGCTCACTGCCCGCTTTGCCAGCAAGTTCTGGGAGTAGAAGCAAAAGCGAGATTCTCATCTTTTGAAGCATTCGTAAAAGGTGAAAGCGAAAAGCGAGAAGCAGCGGCACTCAGCGCCTTCAATGCAGAGATGCAGACGTTAAAACAGGGTCGCCCGTCAATAAGGAAAATCCCCGACAGTGTGGCATGGTATCGCGATGATTTAGGACAGAAAAATCTATCTGAAAAACTTAGACAAGCTACAGTTCAAGGCCTCTGGCGCGCACGTGCCATTATAAGATCCGCAGGGAAGACAGAAACCCTTACCCTACCGCCCTCTCCAACAATGCCCTATGCTGAGTTGAAAGCGGTAAGCGCTGAAATATTAGACAGGATTTCTGCCCTTACAGCAGAGCGAGACTCCCCAGAGCGGAGAGCACTTCTAGATGAACGCGATAATTTGGCAGATCGTAAGTGGCTTTCCGTCGTCCTGGCAGACATCACGCAACACATCGATAACTTGAAAAATATACACGAACTTGAGCAACTAGCGCGTCAAACTACGACCCAAAGAATCAGCACACAGACGACGACACTGGCACGATCCCATGTCACCGAACACTTAGAGGCCTGCTTCAGCAGCGAAGCTGAGAAGCTCGGGATTTCCTCGTTAGGGATCGAGCTTCGCCAAGGTCGCACCGTTGCGGGTGTACCCCAGTTCCAGATCCGCCTCAGAGGAGAAACGAAGCACGCAGCTGGCAAGGTACTCAGCGAAGGTGAACACCGGTGCGTCGCCCTAGCGGCATTCCTAGCTGAACTGACTACCACCCACACCCGTTCAGCAATTGTCTTTGATGATCCAGTGTCGTCCCTGGATCACATCCACAGGCAAGCCGTAGCTGCGAGGCTGGCAGAGGAGTCGCTTACGCGTCAGGTGATTGTGCTAACGCACGATGTAGCGTTTCTGCTGTTGCTCGATGAAGCATGCAAAGCAGTCAAAAGCCAGGTCGGCTACCGCCTAATTAGTCGTGGAGCGGATAGCCCTGGTTTTTGTCACAACTCCCCTCCCAACGACGTCATCCCCATTGATCAGGTACTTGCATCGCTCAGCAACCACCTTCGAAACGTATCGAACCTGCACACACGAGGAGACCTTGCTCGCTGGCGGGCAGAAGTAAACAATTTCGATGTAGAACTGCGTACGGCCTGGGAGCGGGCTGTTGAGGATGTAGTAAAGCCGGTCCTACGACGGCTTGGACGCAAAGTGGATACTACCGGGCTGATCCAGCTCACTGTCCTCACGGAAGCAGACCATTCAGAGATGCGTCAGGCATATGGACGCTTATCAATGCTGCTTCACAACCAACCAGATGGACTTAGTGAAAAACTACCGACTCCCGACGTAATCGAGTCGGAAATCAACGCGCTTTTGAATTGGCTGACCTCCATTAGAGGAAGGCAAGCTGCTGTGAGTTAACCGTACCGCGTTGCGGCCAAGGACGGCCCATTTTCACGCGTCATGCCATGTATTAGTTTAAGCGCTCGGTGAAAATATGCAGGGCATTATGATCGGGAGATCGTGCGATGCTGAGGAAGCTTATAATTTTTGGCTACTTCTAATTTTTCATGTAGGACAAATTAGTCCCCTGCCCGCCGGGGCTTATCACCTACAGTCACTACTTGCTAAAAATCGTCAGTAAAATAGCCCCACTGGCTGACTAAATCTCCGAGCGCAAGTGAAATGCGTGATTCAGCGATTAGCTCTGATCGCTTGTAGCTCAGAGCTACAGCCATGGCCATTGCAAATGGCCCAAGCGAATGAGGAGCGACAGACCATATCTGCAACTTCACCACCGTAGGATCACGAAAGTCGTAATTTTCGACATATTCAACCCTATCCGAAATCAGATTCCAGTTATCTAAAGACAGCGCGAAGGTCTTCTGAAGCCCATCCCCCAGCATAGTAAACTTATCTAAATACGAGTCTCCCGCCGCCGCGAGGCCTTCGTGACTGAAAGCCCTCACACCAAATGACATAAGACGCGGCGATGAAATACGATCGCGCACCATGTTTAAGTCAACGGCTCCGACCACAAACTCTTCGTTCAATGATCGCCGCAGGTATGACTCAAGATCTGGAAAATCTACCATAACGGTGCAAAAGCCCCGAAGACTTTTCATACTACACTGAGACTCCATGCTCAAGCTGACTTACAAGTTTGACTACCGCCTGACAACCCTCAATTGTGGTTAATGCTTCCATTGGACGCACTTTACCTAGAGCCAAACACTCCTGACCGAGCCATGTGGCATACTTATCTTTAAAAAACCATAATGTCTTCGACACTGCCTTAGCAAAGCTTTCCGCATATACCCGATCAGGTCGACAGATGACAACCTCTTGCGTTTCGAGCAACTGATGCCTCACACATCGAACTTGAAGCCATCCATTCAGTTCGTAAAGTCTACCAGTGGATCCACACAGCTCGCACATGCAACTTGAAACAAGTTCGGCTACATCCAGGATCCTGTCGACAACTATATCCCCACCTCTACAATAAACCCTAAGCATTCCAAACTTTTCTTTCACTTCTTCAACGGCAATTGATAGCTCCTGCTCAGCACCGTACCTGTCAACTAAGCAGAGAACACCGTCAATGAGTGATATCCACCCACTCCTACACTCAATCCCAAAGGTCGCCCGCGACAAATCGATACCAGAAAAGAGTTTGCCGTGCCTGTCGACCAAAAACCTTTCGCTTAATTCATCCATGCTCTGCGCCCTTCATTTGCCACATAATTTTTGAAGACTCATTACTGAAAACGGAAGGGTAAAATCTCCCATCCCCCAACTCATAGCAAAATTGTCGACCAGCAAGGTGAATCTTCTTCAAAGGTTCCATCAACCATCGCCCGCTTTCATTTAGCCAGGGTGGTGAGACGAGCTGGATTTCCTTAATGGCTTCATCATCCCCCTCTCTCGAAGCCAACCCAAGAACGTATTCCGCACTTGGCATGAGGAGTTGTTGGGAATGTTTTTCTCCATCCTTAACAACCTCGTACGCCACCATGAACCACTCGCTGCTTGAGGTCTGAGCCACGTAGGCCCACCGATGTGATCCCTCTTGAGGTGGGAAAAAAGGGCTGTCGGGGATGCGTCCGCGGTCGTTAGTTTCGAACATATTATGTCTCCACGTCGTGGAATCGCGCTTCGTCAAGGGCGACGGAGCACAGGGGAAGGTCGTAAGTGCGGCATGCGAAAAGGTTCGATAACCGGAAGGATACTTCCTGTTGCCGGCGGAATGCAACGTGTTCAATGTCGGTTTTGGACGGGTCAGATGGACTACAAACAGGCTTTCGGAGCCGTTTTTCGGCGCTTGCGGACGCAAAAGGGCCTCACCCAAGAACAGTTCCAGCCTGTGGCCAGCGATCGCTACATCCGCAATTTGGAAAAAGGTGAGTACTCGCCGTCACTCTCACTGGTGCGCGACTTGAGTGATGGGCTGGAGATAAGCCCGATCACCTTCATGACCCTGATCGAAGCTGAATACACGGGCACCGACACCGTACGGCTTCTAAATCAAGCCTCAGGTGAGCTTTTCGAGCTAGCGCACCCATAGCTCAGACTACTACCTTCTAGAACCGCACTGGGGCTTAGCACGTGCTACCCGTTATCTCAAAAGCAACCGGTTCTGAGCCCGCGGTACCATTCGCAACGTATCGAGCATCACATGCGCATCCTCTATTTGCCCCATTACGGCGCGGAGAAATGCATGGGTAGAGGTGCACTCTATCTCAACCTGCATATCCAGAAAGGTAACGTCGGGAAAAGCGGAAAACCTGGCGTAGCGATTCACGGGTAGGCGTTCAAGTAGGGCATTTACGTCAGCCACACACTCCGCTCTGAAAGAGCAAATCATCGCTTGCTCTGCCCTGCGATTCTGCCCCATGCAGAAGCTTGTCCATCAGATCTCAAGAAAAATGGACAAGACATCAATCCACATAAGCCTCTGATTTTCATAGGTTTGGTTGTCCATGTATGCCCATCCACTCACGAGTGTAAAATTTCGACAAAAAACCCGCCACCTTCTCAGCCGCCGCCTGCAAATGCTGCGCATGGCTGAACCCCGAAGCCTTCAACGGCTTCAGGTCATGATCGCCCGCCACCAGCCAGCTCACCTCGATCGCCGGTGACAGTGCATACCCCGCCACAGCCTCACGGTTACCCAGCGCATCCCGTTCGCCCTGCACGATCAACGTCGGTGTCTTGAGCCCCGCCAGGTGCTCGACCCTGGGCTTCTCCGGCTTGCCCACGGCATAGAAGGGATACCCCAGGCACACCAGTGCATCCACTTCGAGCTCGTCGGCCAACAAGCTGGCCATGCGCCCGCCCATGGACTTGCCACCGATGGCCAACTTACCTGTGACCAAAGGTCGCACCTGCCGGTACACCTCGCGCCAGCATTCCAGCAGCACCTTCTGCGGATTGGGCGGCCGCTTGCCGCCGTTCACCCTGCGCTCGGCCATGTACGGGAACTCGAAGCGAATCACCCCGACCCCAAGCTCCGCGAGCCTTTGCGCCATCTCGTCCATGAACCCGCTGTCCATCGGCGCACCGGCACCATGGGCCAGGATCAGACAGCCTTTGTAGCCGTCATCCCCTTGAATTTGCGGAAGATCGCAGCGCAAGCCTGGGACATTTCCGACCTTCGCCCATTGATCCCCGTCAATACCGGCACTTTGCCCATTAATCATGCTTGCCTCGCTCTATAGCCTGCCAATAACCGTGGATGGGAACCCATACATGAACACAACCAGCAGTACCGCCTACAACTACAAGGTGGTCCGCCAATTCGCCATCATGACGGTGGTGTGGGGAATCGTCGGGATGGGGCTCGGCGTCTTCATCGCCGCCCAGCTCGCCTGGCCGTCCCTCAACTTCGACCTCCCCTGGACCAGCTTCGGCCGCCTGCGCCCCCTGCATACCAATGCGGTGATCTTCGCCTTCGGCGGCTGTGCACTGTTCGCCACCTCGTATTATTCGGTGCAACGTACCTGCCAGACCACCCTGTTTTCACCCAAGCTGGCCGCGTTCACCTTCTGGGGCTGGCAACTGGTGATCTTGCTCGCGGCCATCAGCCTGCCGCTGGGCTACACCAGCTCCAAGGAATACGCCGAGCTGGAATGGCCGATCGACATCCTGATCACCATTGTCTGGGTCTGCTACGCCATCGTGTTCTTCGGCACGCTGATGAAGCGCAATACCAAGCATATCTACGTGGGTAACTGGTTCTTCGGGGCCTTCATCCTGACCGTGGCGATGCTGCACATCATCAACAACCTGGAACTGCCGGTCAGCCTGACCAAGTCATACTCGGTCTACGCGGGCGCCACCGACGCCATGGTCCAGTGGTGGTACGGCCACAACGCGGTGGGCTTCTTCCTCACCGCAGGCTTCCTGGGCATGATGTACTACTACGTGCCCAAGCAGGCCGAGCGGCCGGTGTATTCCTATCGCCTGTCGATCGTGCACTTCTGGGCGCTGATCACCCTGTACATCTGGGCCGGCCCGCACCACCTGCACTACACCGCGCTGCCCGACTGGGCGCAGTCGCTGGGCATGGTGATGTCGCTGATCCTCCTGGCACCGAGCTGGGGCGGCATGATCAACGGCATGATGACCCTCTCTGGCGCATGGCATAAGTTGCGCAGCGACCCGATCCTGCGCTTCCTCGTGGTATCGCTGGCGTTCTACGGCATGTCCACCTTCGAAGGCCCGATGATGGCCATCAAGACGGTCAACGCCCTGTCGCACTACACCGACTGGACCATCGGCCACGTCCACGCCGGCGCCCTGGGTTGGGTGGCGATGATCTCGATCGGCGCGCTGTACCACACCATCCCCAAAGTGTTCGGCAAAGAGCAGATGCACAGCATCGGCTTGATCAACGCACACTTCTGGCTGGCAACCATCGGCACCGTGCTGTACATCGCCTCGATGTGGGTCAACGGCATCGCCCAGGGCCTGATGTGGCGCGCGGTCAACAGCGACGGCACGCTCACCTACTCGTTCGTTGAAACCCTGGTGGCCAGCCACCCTGGCTTCATCGTGCGCTTCGTCGGCGGTGCGATCTTCCTCAGTGGCATGTTCCTGATGGCCTGGAACACCTGGCGCACGGTGCGTGCGCCAGCCACTGACGCCGCCCCTGCGAACGCCCAGCTGGCCTGAGGAGACACGCCTGATGAAACATGAAGTCATCGAGAAAAACATCGGCCTGATGGCGCTGCTGATGGTGTTTGCCGTCAGCATCGGCGGCCTGACCCAGATCGTCCCGCTGTTCTTCCAGGACGTCACCAACAAGCCGGTCGAAGGCATGAAGCCCTACACCGCGCTGCAACTGGAAGGCCGCGACATCTACATCCGCGAAGGCTGCGTCGGCTGCCACTCGCAGATGATTCGCCCATTCCGCGCCGAGACCGAACGCTACGGCCACTACTCGGTCGCCGGCGAGAGCGTGTGGGACCACCCGTTCCTGTGGGGCTCCAAGCGCACCGGCCCGGACCTGGCCCGCGTGGGCGGCCGCTACTCGGACGACTGGCACCGCGCGCACCTGTATAACCCGCGCAACGTCGTGCCCGAGTCGAAGATGCCGTCCTACCCGTGGCTGGTCGCCGAGCAGGTCGACAACAGCCACACCGAAACCAAGATGCGCACCCTGCGAACCCTCGGCGTGCCGTACACCGACGCCGACATCGCCGGTGCCCGCGACGCGGTCAAGGGCAAGACCGAGATGGACGCGCTGGTCGCTTACCTGCAGGTGCTCGGCACCGCGATCAAGAACAAGAGGTGAGTGCGATGGAAATAGACATCGGCATGATCCGCGGGCTGGGCACCCTGGTGGTGATGATCGCCTTCATCGGCCTCTCGCTCTGGGTATTCAACCGCCGCCGCGACCGTGATTTCGCCGAAGCGCGCCTGCTGCCCTTCGTCGACGACCGCCTGCCCCCTGCCGGGCAGGAACCTGCTGCCAAGAGGAGTTCCGGGCAATGACCACCTTCTGGAGTACGTACATCAGCGTACTGACCATCGGCAGTTTGATCGGCCTTACCTGGCTGCTGCTGTCGACCCGCAAGGGCCAGAGTACCGACACCACCGACCAGACCATGGGCCACAGCTTCGATGGCATCGAGGAATACGACAACCCACTGCCCAAGTGGTGGTTCTGGTTGTTCGTGGGCACCCTGGTGTTCTCGGTCGGCTACTTGATCCTCTATCCAGGCCTGGGTAACTGGAAAGGCATCCTGCCGGGCTACGACAACGGCTGGACCGGGGTCAACGAATGGCAGAAGGAAATGGACAAGGCCGATGCCAAGTTCGGGCCGATCTTCGCCAAGTACGCGGCCATGCCGGTCGAGGAAGTGGCCAAAGACCCGCAAGCCCTGAAGATGGGCAGCCGCCTGTTCGCCTCCAACTGCTCGGTGTGCCACGGCTCGGACGCCAAAGGCGCCTATGGTTTCCCCAACCTGACCGACAAGGACTGGCGCTGGGGCGGCGAGCCGGAGACCATCAAGGCCTCGATCATGAACGGTCGCCACGGCGTGATGCCGGCTTGGGCCGAGGTCATTGGCGAGCAGGGTGTGGCCGATGTGGCGGCGTTCGTGCTGACCAACCTGGATGGCCGCAGCTTGCCGGAAGGGGTCAAGGCCGACCCGGCCAAGGGCAAGGAAATCTTCGCCGGCAACTGCGTGGCCTGCCACGGGCCTGAAGCCAAAGGCACCCCAGCCATGGGCGCGCCTGACCTGACTCACCCGCAGGCGTTCATCTACGGTTCGAGCTTCGCCCAGTTGCAACAGACCATTCGTTATGGTCGCCAGGGGCAGATGCCGGCACAGGCCGAGATCCAGGGCAATGACAAGGTGCACTTGCTGGCGGCTTATGTGTATAGCCTGTCGCACGGTGACGCGCCTGAAGCAGTGACTGTTAAGTAATACCAGGGGGCCGCTTTGCGGCCCATTCGCAGCGCAAGGCTGCTCCTACAGGCGATCGCATGCTTCTTGTAGGCGCAGCCTTGTGCTGTAAATGGGCTGCAAAGCAGCCCCCACGCCCTCCCCCCGCCATACCCCTCCCCTTGCACCCCCCCCTAACCGAACTAAGCTTGTTGCCTCAGTGGGCTTCGCTGCCAATCCAGCGAAGCAGACGCGGCGCATAGCCTGGTGCCGTCCGACAAAAAAGCCTGACCGATCGATCAGAAAAAGATGAAAAACGGTACACATTACAAATATTTATTTGTGTACAATCGTTCGAACCCACCACCGCTGGACACAGGTGGACGGGCTTGGACACGGGTCGGCGTACCAAAGTTGCGTTGCGGTAACCCGAGGGGTTATCGATACTGGCGCCGATTTTTCGACCAACAAGAACATCAAAACCGTGGAACCTTAGAATGAGCACAGCAATCAGTCCGACTGCTTATAACTATAAGGTCGTCCGCCAGTTCGCCATCATGACGGTGGTCTGGGGGATCCTTGGCATGGGCCTCGGCGTTTTCATCGCCTCGCAACTGGTATGGCCGCAACTGAACCTGGACCTGCCCTGGACCAGCTTCGGCCGCCTGCGCCCGTTGCACACCAACCTGGTGATCTTCGCCTTCGGCGGCTGTGCGTTGTTCGGCACCAGCTACTACGTGGTGCAGCGCACCTGCCAGACCCGGCTGATCTCCGATAGCATGGCGGCCTTCACCTTCTGGGGTTGGCAAGCGGTGATCGTCGGCGCACTGATCACCCTGCCGATGGGCTACACCACCACCAAGGAATACGCCGAGCTGGAATGGCCGCTGGCGATCCTGCTGGCCATTGTCTGGGTGACCTACGGGCTGGTGTTCTTCGGCACCATCGTCAAGCGCAAGACCAAGCACATCTACGTCGGCAACTGGTTCTACGGCGCATTCATCGTGGTCACCGCGATGCTGCACATCGTCAACCACATCTCGCTGCCGGTCAGCCTGTTCAAGTCGTACTCGGCCTACTCCGGCGCCACTGACGCCATGATCCAGTGGTGGTACGGCCACAACGCCGTGGGTTTCTTCCTCACCACCGGCTTCCTGGGGATGATGTACTACTTCGTGCCCAAGCAGGCCGAGCGGCCGATCTACTCGTATCGCCTGTCGATCGTGCACTTCTGGGCGCTGATCACCCTGTACATCTGGGCCGG
>Ga0160473_100113_pt1 | contig 81620 bp, 72 predicted proteins | sample HID1975I_E11MG_FD_108217 | JGI IMG/M metagenome (GOLD analysis project Ga0160473, IMG submission 108217) | Enriched soil microbial communities from UW Madison campus, WI, USA - HID1975I_E11 MG | ecosystem: Environmental > Terrestrial > Soil > Unclassified | place: USA: Madison, Wisconsin... | reverse complement strand
GGCGTCCGGGGGCGAGACCCCTTATCGGGGGCATGTGGCGACACGGATGTCGCCACATGAGCTCGAGTCCATGGATGGACGCCTTCGGCGTCCCCCGATAAGGGGTCTCGCCCCCGGACGCCAAGCGCAGAACCAAGAGAGCCGCTCTTAAAAAGAGCAGCAGAACTGCGCAAAGAACCAAATGGAGAAACAGCCCCCCTTGTGCGCAAGGGGGGCGCGCCGACAGGCGCGGGGGATAGTTAGAACTTTAAATCCGCCCGCAAATAGAAATACCGCCCACCCGGAATATCGTAAGTCGAAGCGTCATACCCATTAAGCGAGCAGGACAGGCAAATCGGCGGATCCTTGTCGAACAGGTTGTTCACCCCACCACTCACCGTCAAACCCGACAACCATTCGAACCGATAACCCAACTGCACATCGCTGTAAGTCACCGATCCCATATCGTGGCGATCATTCACCGGATCCGGACACACCGGGAAATCAATCGCGTTGCCGCACGACTCGCGCAGCGATGACACATGCCGCAAACGCCAGGTCGCATTCCACGCCCCCAGGTTCCAGTCCAATGCCAGATTGCTGCTCCACTCCGGAATCGCACTGTCATTGACCTCCACGCCCGGCCGCTGCGGCTGGCGCTGGCCCGCCGCGCCCACCGCCTCATAGCGGCCCACGAACGTGTTCTGCCAGGACACCTTGAATCGGCCGACCGAGGTGATCGGCAGCGTCCAGAACAGATCCACGTCCCAACCATCGGTCTTGATCGAACCCAGGTTGGTCAAACGATTGTTGAAACCGTTGATGCCACCGGTAGCGGCGCGGCTGATGCCATCGCAATACTGCGCATCCAGCGTCTGCACACAAAGATCCAGCTGGGTCTGCGCGTCGATCGCCTGGATCGCGTCATCCACATGGTGGCGATAGAACGTGGCCTCGATATCGAACCGATCCGCCCAGGCGGCGTTGTTGCCAAACCACGGGCTCCACACCAAGCCGGCGCTGAAACTGCGCGCATGCTCAGGCTGCAACTCCCGATTGCCGCCCGTGGTCACCGAGATCTGCGGATTGGCCTGGCTATAGCCGGCAGGCACACCCAGCGCCGCGCAGTTGACGGCATTGTTGCCGCCCGAACACGGGTCGACCAATACCAGGTCGGCCCGGGCCGCCGAGCCGTACAGCTCGCCGATCGTCGGCGCACGGAAGCCTTCGGCCCAACTCGTGCGCAACACCAGTTCGTCGGTCACCTGCCAGCGCAGGCCGTACTTCGGCGTGAACTCACCACCGAAGGTCGAGTAGTCGGAGTAGCGCCCAGCCAGGCTCAGGTCCAGGCGATCGCCGAACGCCGTGTCGGCAAACAGCGGCACGCTCAGTTCGACGTAGGCTTCGTTGACGTCATAGCTGCCCGAGGTCGGCTGCGACGGGACGCCGTTGTAATGGCCGATCACGGTCAGCGGATCGGGCTGGTACCAACCTTCGTAACGACGATGCTCCACGCCGGCCGCGAAGGCCACCGCGCCGGCCGGCAGCTGGAACAGTTCGCTGCTGAGGTTGGCACTGAACAGGCTCAGTTCGTTCTCGCTGCGATCGTGCACCACCGGCTGGATCCAGCGCAGCATGTCCGGGGTGATGCTGCCGGCGCCACCGAAAATGTTCAGCGGCACGCAGCCGGCCACGGCGGCGCACGCGGCCGGATCGCCCAGCGCCAGGGCAATGTTGTAGATGTCGTAGCTGCCGGTGTTGGTCTGTTCGGCCTTGCTGCGGCTGTACATCGCGTTGACGTCCCAGTACCAGGTGCGCCACGAGGTTTCGAACGTGCCGATGAAGCCGGTGGCGAAGTAGTCGGTGTCCACGCGCTGTTCGAACACGCGCGGGCCGCCTTCCACCGGACGCCGTCCGATCAGGATCAGGTTGTCCGAGGAATCCAGGGCAAACCCGAACGGGTTGTACGGGTTGGCCGCGGAAATGACGATGTTGTCGGCCAGCGGATTGCCGGTGCCGGCCTCCGGGCCGAGGAAGATCGGTTCGGGCGCTGACTGGTTGCGCGATTCGCGGCGATTGCCCAGCGCCTTCAGGTACCACTGCACGTCATCGTTGAAGAAGTAGCGGAACTGCCCGAACACGCTCTTGCGCTCGGACGGCGTGAGCAGCAGGTTCTCGGTGGCGAAGTTGTAGCGATCGGCCGCGGTGAAGCAGTGGTAGTCGTCGCTGCGGGTGCAGCCGGCGCTGCCGTCATACACCGGTGCGCCGCTGCCGCCGGCATTGGGCGTCAGCGATTGCGCCGCGCCGGTGTTCGGATCGATGAAGTCGAAGCGGCCATCCGGCGTGGCCGAGCTGCCCAGGGCCACGCCGGTGCCGGGTACCGGGTAGCGCGACTGGGCGCGATCGCGCGCCCATACCGGGTCCTGCTTCACGTAGCTGGCGCCCAGGAACAGGCTGTAGCGATCGCTCTGCTTGCCCCAGGCCAGGTCGACGCCGCGCGTGTTGCCACCGCCTTCGCCGTACTGGCCGTAGTTGAGGGTGACCTGGGCGCCATCGAATTCGCGCCGGGTGATGATGTTGACCACGCCGGCGACGGCGTCGGAGCCGTACAGCGCAGAGGCGCCGTCTTCCAGCACCTCGATGCGATCGACCAGGGCCAGCGGCAGGGTATTGAGATCGACCGACGAACCCACGCCCGAAGCCGAGGATTCGTTGACCCAGCGCACGCCATCCACCAGCACCAGCACGCGCTTGGCGCCGAGGTGGCGCAGGTCCACCTGCGAGGAGCCGGCGCCCACGCCGCCGCCATCGGCCGGGAAACCGAAGTTGCCCGAAGAATTGAACTTGGTGTTGAGCGCCGAACCCGAGGCGGTGAGCTGCTGCAGCACTTCGCCCACCGATTGCAGGCCGGTGCGCTCGATGTCGGCGCGGCTCAGCGTCTGGATCGGGACCTGGCCCTGCATCTCGGCGGTCTTGATGCGGGTGCCGGTGACCTGGACCTTGTCCAGGGTGCGGGTGGTGTCCGGCGTGTCGCCGGTGTCCTGCGCCCAGGCGGCGCCCGGAAGGAGCAGGACCGCCAGGGCAAGGGCAAGACGGGATGGATCGCGGCGCAGGGTGGTCATCCGGTCTCTCTCTCCAAAGGGGATGGGACGGCCGCAACGTCTCCCTGCGCCGCCGCGGCTTGCGTGCTTTGTAAACAAATCGTGAAGCGGTGACAAGGGCGGTCCTTGCAACGCTGTGCGTTGCGGTGTGACGACGAGAACTGAAACCGCTGCCAGGCCGGGTCCATCCAGGGGCAATGTCCGCGTCGCCGGGCGATCGTCGGCGGCCTTGCCGACTTGCCGACTTGCCGACTTGCCGACTTGCCGCCTTGCCGCCCTGTCGCCCTGTCGCCCTGTCGCGCTGCCGCCTGCCGCCTGCCGCCCAACAGGTTCGCTGTCGCGGCCGATGCGGTTGCGGGGCATGGGCCGAGCGACATCCGCCGCAGTGGCCCGGGCATGGGCGCCCATGCCGATGGCCGCGACGCAGTGCGCAAGACGATCAGTCCTCATACCAATGCGCAGCACCGGCGACATCGAACCCATGTTTCATCTCGCGCACCACCGGGCGTGCGCTGGGGGGCGAGCTTGCCGTCGAATGAATCATCTCGGCCGGGCGCGTCATGCACCGCGTTTTGCGCGCACGCGCCAATGCGCGGCCGGCGACAATACCTGCTCGTCACGGTCGTTCACCGCAGGCCGGTATCCTCGAAGCCATGAATATGTCGCTCCCGCAGCTCTCTCTAGCGCTGATCCTCTCCGGCCTGGCCTTCACCGCGATCGCGCAATCGCCCGAGGCGCAACGCCCGGCCATGCGTGCGGCGCTGGAGGCCGCCGAAGCCGGCCGCGTCGATACAGGGGCGAACGCCGCGCTGCGCAACAACCCGGTCTACGGCTGGCTGGAATATGCCGCGCTCAAACGCGACATCGAACGCGTCGACAACGCCACCGCACAGGATTTCCTGCGCCGGTACCAGGGCCAGCCGGTGGCCGAGGCCTTCCGTTCGCAATGGTTGCCTGTGCTGTCGCGGCGCGAGGACTGGAGCACCTTCCTGGCCAACTGGAAGCCGACCGAGAGCCCCGCGCTGCGCTGCGCCGAACTCACCGCACGCCAGGCGCTGGGCCGCGCCGATGCGCAATGGAATGCCGATGCGCAGGCGCTGTGGCGCGCAGGCGGCAAGCCGCTGCCGGCCGGTTGCGACACGGTATTCACCACCTTGCAGGCACGCGGCGGGCTCGATGCACCGCTGCGCTGGCAGCGCATCGAAGCCGCCGCCGACGAGCAGCAACCGGCGGTGATGCGTGCCGCGGCGCAGGGCCTGCCCGCGGCCGAGCTGGCGTTGGCCAACGATTACGCCGCCTTCGTGGCCCAGGCCGATACGCGCGCCCTGGGCTGGGCGCGCACGGATCGCAGCCGCCGCATCGCGGTGGCCGGCCTGTCCGCGCTGGCCAAGGCCAACCCCGATGCCGCCGAGCGCCTGCTGCCGCAGGTGGCCGATGCGCTGGGCATGGATGCCGATCAGCGCGGCAAGGTGCTGTACCAGATCGCACTGTGGACGGTGGCCTCGTACCTGCCCGATTCCGCGCGGCGCCTGCAGGCCGTGCCGGAAGCGGCGTACGACGAACGCCTGCGCGAATGGCGGGTGCGCGAAGCGATGTCGCGCGGCGATTGGCCGACGGCACTGGCCGGGATCGAGAAGATGCCGCCGGCGCAGCGCGACGATTCGCGCTGGCAATATTTCCGCGCGCGCCTGGCGGAAAAGCTCGGGCGCAAGAGCGAGGCGCAGGCCTGGTATCGCGGCGCCGCGCAGAGCCCGACCTTCCACGGCTTCCTGGCCGCCGATCGCCTCGGCCAGCCCTATGTGCTGTGCCCGTGGGAGCCGAATGACAGCGCGCAGGCACGCGCCGCGGTGGGCCGCGACCCAGCCCTGGTGCGGGCGCTTGAACTGTTCCGCCTGGATCGCGCCAGCTGGGCCACGCTGGAATGGAACGATGCGCTGACCCGCTTCGACGATACCCAGCGGCGGTTGGCGGTGGAATTGGCCGGCGAGGCCGGCTGGTTCGATCGCGCGGTGTTTTCGCTGGGCAAGAAGCCGGAAGAGCAGCGCCTGTACACGCTGCGCTTCCCGCTGCACCACGGCGATACCATCCGCCGCGAGGCCGCGCGCAACGCCATCGACCCGGCCTGGGTGGCAGCGGAGATCCGTGCCGAGAGCGTGTTCAACAGCAATGCGCGCTCGCCCGCCAATGCCATGGGCCTGATGCAGGTGCTGCCGGGCACCGGCAATGGCGTGGCCAAGCGCATCGGGCTGGGCAGCTATGCAGGCGCCTCCAGCCTGTACGACCCGGACATCAACATCGCTATCGGCACCGCCTACCTGCGCCAGTTGCTGGACAAGTACGGCCAGCCCTACGTGACCATCGCCGCCTACAACGCCGGGCCCACGCCGGCCGCGCGTTGGCTCGACCAGCGGCCGTCGCATGATCCGGACTTCTGGATCGAGACGATCAGCTACAAAGAAACCCGCGATTACGTCGCCCGGGTGATGGCCTTCAGCGTGCTCTACGATTGGCGCCTCAACGGCGATGCGCTGCCGCTGAGCGATCGCCTGGTCGGCACCTTGCAGGACAAGCGCAAGGCTTTCGTCTGCCCCACCCCGTCGACGACGGCCAGCGGCAATCGCTGAGGCGATTGCCTCGCGGTCCGGCCGCTTCGGGCATCATCCCGCCATGGAGATCTTTCTGGTTGGCGGCGCCGTCCGCGATGCCCTGCTGGACCTGCCGCCCGGCGACCGCGATTGGGTCGTCGTCGGCAGCGACCAGGCCTCGATGGAAGCGCTGGGTTACAAGGCGGTGGGTCGCGACTTCCCCGTGTTCCTGCACCCGCGCACCGGCGAGGAATATGCGCTGGCCCGCACCGAACGCAAATCCGGCCGGGGTTATCGCGGCTTCGTGGTCGATGCCGATCCTTCGGTGACGCTCGAACAAGATCTGCTGCGCCGGGATTTCACCCTCAATGCCATCGCGCAGGCTGACGACGGCACGCTGGTGGACCCGTATGGCGGCGCGCGGGATATCCGTGATCGCGTGCTGCGGCATGTCGGCCCGGCCTTCGTCGAAGATCCGTTGCGGGTGCTGCGCGCGGCCCGCTTCATGGCGCGCTTCGCCGCACTGGGTTTCACCGTGGCGCCGGAAACACTGGCGCTGATGCGCGAGATCGCCGCCAGCGGCGAGCTGGACACGCTGGTGCCCGAGCGGGTGTGGCAGGAGCTGCGCAAGGCGCTGGCTGCCCCCCGCCCTTCCGCCTTCCTGCGCACGCTGCGCGATGCGCATGCACTGGGCGCGATATTGCCCGAGGTCGATGCGCTGTATGGCGTGCCGCAGCGGGCCGAGTTCCATCCCGAAATCGATACCGGCGTGCACCAGGAGATGGTCAGCGACATGGCCGCGCGATTGCAGCCCGGCGACGCCCTGATCGGCTATGGCGCGCTGTGCCATGACCTGGGCAAGGCATTGACCCCACTGGCAGAGTTGCCCCGCCATGTAATGCACGAGCAGCGCGGCGTAGCGCCGGCGCGGGCGATGAGCGAGCGACTCAAGGTGCCACAGGATTTCCGGCAGCTGGCCGAGGTTGCCTGCCGCGAACATCTCAACGTGCATCGGCTCGCCGAGCTGCGCGATGCGACGGTGCACGAGCTATTGAGCCGCTGCGATGGATTCCGACGCCCGGAGCGCATCGCGCAGCTCGCCGCCGTTTGCGAGGCAGACAAGCGCGGCCGCCTGGGCAGCGCGGAAGACAGCTATCCGCAGGGCGCGGAGCTGCTGCGTTTGCACGCGGCAGCGTTGTCGGTCAACGCGCGCGACCTGGCCAGCGAGGGGTTGCAGGGGCCGCAAATTGGCGAGGCGTTGGCGAAGGCACGCATCGCCGCCATTGCCGCCGCACGCACCTTGCGCCGCAGCCCGGCGGCATGAGGCGCGCGATCTAGAAGTCCAGCAGGTCGGACAGGAAATTGCGCTTCTTGCGGTAGGGCTTGCCCCCACCATGATGTCCACCCCGGTTGCCATGGTCAGACTGGCGCGGCGGTGCCGAGGTAGCCATCGGATCGGCGGCGTTGCGTTCCAGGATCTTGTCCAGCTCGCCGCGATCGAGCCAGACGCCGCGACACTGCGGGCAGTAGTCGATCTCGACACCCTGGCGTTCGGACATCACCAAAACAATCTCGGTGCAGCGGGGACATTGCATGACGGTGGCCTTGCATGGGGGATGCCCCGAGTCTAGGGCCGCCGCCAACGCCACGTCCGTGCAAAACTGCAGGCGTTCGTCAGATCTTCAGATACCAGCGTCGGCGGTCCATCCAGCGCACGATCCACCACCACACGGCGACGAACACCACGGCGAAGGCCGCCGAAGCAGCTTCGCGGCCGGCCAGCGGCGCGATCCAGCGGGCGAACCCGCCTTCGTAGATCGGCTCCCACAAGCCCAGCCCGAGCAAGGCGTAGACCATCAACGCCGAACCGCCATACGCGGCGATGGCGTTGACGCCGAAACTGCGCCCGATGGCCGGCCAGCCGCGCCGGTCGATCAGCGCATGCGCCAGCCGCAGCAGCAGCATCGACAGCCCGCCACACCAGAGCACGTAGGACGAAGTCCACAGGTTCTTGTTCAACGGCAGCCACGGCGACCATCCCAGGCCCAGCAAGGCGACCAGTACGCCCCCACCGAGCAACCATCGGCTGTGCCCGTGGCGCAGCCAATCACCCGCGCGCAGACCGAGCAAGGTGGTCGCCAGCGCACCGAGCGTGGAGAGCAGGCCTTCGGGATCGTGGCCCAGGCCGGTCGCCGGATCGTATTGATAGACCAGCGGGCCGAGCAGCGCGGTATCCACGCGGCTGGCGAGGTTGTGCAGCGGCGCCAGCGTGCCGCCGGCCCATAGCAGCCCCGCCCAACCGGCCAGCAGGCCGACGATCAAGCCCCATTGCAACCACGGCCGGCACCACACCGCGATCGTGCCGGCCAGGGCGAAGCACAGGCCGATGCGTTGCAGCACGCCCCACGGGCGAAAGTGCGGCTTGTCCAGCCACCAGAACGCGAGCAGGTGCAGCAACAGGCCCAGCCCCAGGATCCGCAGCGCGCGGATCCACACCGTGCGGGTCAGCGCAACGCGATCACCGCCCTGCTCGACGCGCGGCACCACGCCCAGCGCGGTGGAGACGCCGACGATGAACAGGAACATCGGGAAGATCAGGTCGGTCGGCGTGCAGCCGTGCCACTCGGCGTGTTCCAGCGGCCACCACACGTGGGCCCATTCGCCGGGATCGTTGACCAGCAGCATCGCCGCCACGGTGAGCCCGCGCAACGCATCCACCGATGGGTAGCGCGGTGCCGCCTGCGCAGCGGCCATCAGTCGGCGCTACCGGCGATCCAGGTGGCGACGACCTGCAGGTCATCGTCCAGCAATACCAGGTCGGCCTGGTAGCCCGGTGCGATGCGACCATGGCGATCGCCCAGCCCCAGGAACTGCGCCGGGTAAGTCGAGGCCATGCGCGAAGCTTCCTCCAGCGGCAAGCCAAGCAGGCGCACGCTGTTGCGCACGGCAGTGGCCATGTCCAGCGCCGAACCGGCCAGCGCACCGGCGGCATTGCGAACCACGCCATCGACGGCGGTGATGGTTTCGCCGTAAAGCGAATAGCTCGGGTCGTCCGCGCCCACCGGCGGCATCGCATCGGTGACCAGGAACAGCTTGCCGCGCGGCTTGGCCGCCAGCGCCACGCGCAGGCTGGCCGGATGCACGTGCACGCCATCAACGATGATGCCGCACCAGCTGCCGGCATCTTCCAGCGCTGCGCCGACGGCGCCGGGCTCGCGCCCTTGCAGCGGCGACATCGCGTTGTACAGATGGGTGAAGCCGGTGATGCCGGCTTCCAGGCCGGCGCGGATCTGTTCGTAGCTGGCGGCAGTGTGGCCGGCCGCGACGATCACCCCGGCGCTGACCAGCGCGCGGATGCTCTCCACTGGCACCTGTTCCGGGGCCAGGGTCAGCAGGGTCACGCCATTGCGCAGCGAAGCGGCCATGGCGACTTCAGCCGCATCCGGCACGCGGAACTTGCTGGCGTCATGCGTGCCCTTGCGCGCCGGCGCGATATAAGGACCTTCGAGGTGGACGCCGAGGATGCCCGGCACGCCCGCGTCGATCGCCTCGGCGGTGGCGGCGATGGCTTTCTCCATCACTGCCGCGTCGTCGCTGATCAGCGTCGGCAGCAGGCCGGTGGTGCCGAAACGCCGGTGCGCGCGCGCGATCGCGGCGATCGCCGCCACGTCAGGCGTGTTGTTGAACAGATAGCCGCCACCGCCGTTGACCTGGGCATCGATGTAGCCCGGCACCAGGGTCTGGCCCTGCAGGTCGACCGCCACGGCCGCGGTGATGCGCGGATCATCCTGTGGCAGCAGGGCGACGATCTGGCCATCTTCGACCAGCACGGCGATGTCGGCGTCGAAGCCATCGTCAGTGAGGACTTTTCCGTTGCGTAGCGCGATGGCCATGGCGTCAGACCGTCTCGGTGACCTTGTTCAAATGCGGCGGCAGGTCCGGGTTGTTGCCACGACGCAGCGCCAGCGCATTGATCGCGCGATAGAAGCTCTGGATCGTCAGCAGCGGCGTGCAGGCCGGATGGGGCGCGGCTGCCAGCGGCAGGTCGCCGTCGGCGGCGGCCAGCCACACCTGCGCGCCGCGGCCACGGAATTCCTCGGCCACCGCACGGGTGCCGGCGCCGGTTTCGTCCGGCTGGGCGAAGGCGAGCACCGGGAAGCCCGGGCCGACCAGCGCCATCGGACCGTGCTTCACTTCGGCCGAGCTGTAGGCCTCGGCGTGCAGCCCGCAGGTTTCCTTGAACTTCAGCGCCGCTTCCTGCGCGGCGGCCAGGCCCAGGCCACGGCCCAGCACGAACAGGTTGTGCGCGCCGACCAGGCCGTCGGTCAGCGCGCGCCAATCAGCGTTCCATGCCTCACGCAGCGCGGCCGGCAGGGCGTCCAGCGCGGCGAGCAGCTTGGCATCCTGCTTCCACGCCGCGCCCAGATGCAGGATCGCCGCCAGCGAGGCGAGATAGCTCTTGGTCGCCGCGACGCTGCGCTCCGGGCCGGCGCCGAGCGGGATTACCGTTTCGGCCAGCTGCGCCAGCGGCGAATCTTCGACATTGACCAGCGCGACCACGCGCGCGCCCGCGGCCTTGGCGGCCTCGGCGTTGCGCAGCAGGTCGGGGCTCTTGCCCGATTGCGAGATCACCAGGTACAGCGCGCCCTTCAGCGCCAGCGGCGCTTCGTACACCGAACCCACCGACGGCGACGCCGAGGCCGTGACCACGCCGAGCTGGGTCTCGAACAGGTATTTGGCGTAGGTCGCGGCGTGGTCCGAACTGCCGCGCGCGCAGGTCACCACGAACGGCGGCGGGTTGGCGCGCAGCGAGGCGGCGAGCGCTTCGACGGTGGCACGGTTGCGGGCGAATTGCGCGGCCACCACATCAGCGGTTTCTGCCGCTTCGCGGAACATCAGGGTCTGGCTTTCTTCGGGCAGGGACATGGAGGTCTGGGGCTGTCAGGTGGGTTCGGGGGGGACGATCCGCTGGCCGGCCGCAGGCGCGGGCGCGGTGGAACCGCGCACGACCAGCTGCGGGACGAAACCGCGGTTCTGCAATTGCGAGGCTTGCTCGTCATAGGCGTCGCTGCGCAGCTGGCTGATCAGCAGGCGCGCGGCATGGCGGGCGATGTCTTCGGTGGCCTGCTTGGCCGTGGTCAACGGCGGCCAGGACTGGCGCGAGAACGGGCTGTCCTCGAACCCGGCGATCGACAGCTGGTATGGCACGTTCATGCCGCTGGACTTGGCCGCGGCCAGCACGCCGGCGGCGATTTCATCGTTGCTGCCGAAGATCGCGGTGGGCGGCTCGCGCAGGGCCAGCAGGCGGCGCGCGCCGCGGAAGCCGTCGTCGAAGGTGTAATCGCCCGGCACGATCAGGTGCTTGTCGACGGTGATGCCGTAGTCGCGCAGCGCGGCCTCGTAACCGGCGTAGCGCTCGCCGCTGGAGCGATGCTGCGGGCCGCCCCACAGGAAACCGATGCGCTGGTGGCCGAGCTGGATCAGGTGTTCGGTGATCTCGTAGGCGGCGTCGCGGTCATCGATATAGACGCAGGCGCCATCGCCCGGGTCTTCGGTGGCGGCGATGATGCGCACGGTCTTGATTCCGCGCGCGGCCAGGCCGGCGAGCAGTTCCGGGCGTTCGGACATCGGCGCGGTCAGCACCACGCCGGCCAGGCGCGAACGCTGCACCCACTCGGCCAGCTCTTCGGCCAGCAGCGGCGAGGTCGAATCCACCGGATTGATCTGCAAACCGAAGCCGGTTTCGCGGCATGCCGCGAGCACGCCGTTCTGCACGCCGATGATGTGGTACGGGTTCGGGTTGTCGTACACCAGGCCGACCACGAACGGGGTGCCGCTGCGCAGGTTGCGCGCGGACGGATCGGGTTCGTAGTCGAGGTCGGCGATCGCGCGCAGCACCCGCGCCCGGGTGGCCTGCATCACGGAAGGCTCGTTGTTGATCACGCGCGATACGGTCTTCAGCGAAACCTTCGCGCGCTCGGCGACGTCCTTGATCGTCGGCCTGCGCATGGGCAACTCCGGGGCAGTGGCGAGGGCGTCCATGATGCGCGGTTCCAGGCGCGCCTGCTCAGCCGCCCGCCGCCTGCCCGGCCCGGTGGCCGCGCAGCGAGTAGAACAGGATGTAGAGGTAGCAGGGGATCATCAGCGCGGCGAAGACCAGCTGGAAATCGAAGTATTGCTTGAGCAGGGCGAAGGCCGGCGGAATGATCGCGCCGCCGACGATGCCCATGATCAGCAGCGCCGAGCCGATCTCGGTGAAGCGGCCCAGGCCCTTGATCGCCAGCGGGAAGATCGCCGGCCACATCATCGCGTTGGCAAAGCCCAGCGCGGCGACGAAGGCCACCGACACATAGCCGTGGGTGAAGTAGGCGCCCAGCGAGAACAGCACGCCCAGCACCGCCGAGAAGCTCAGGTAGCGCGCCTGCGAGACCACGCGCGGGATCAGGACCAGGCCGGCGACGTAGCCGATGAGCATGGCGAACAGGGTGTAGGAAGTGAACAGCTTGGTGCGGTCCAGCGGCAGGTCGAAGCCGTGGCCGTAGGTGCCGATTGCGTCACCGGCCATGACTTCCACGCCGACATACACGAACAGGCACAACACGCCCAGCCACAGGTGCGGGAACTGGAAGATGCTGGTCTTGCCGCCGCTGCTGCTGGCCGGCGTGGCGTTGACCTCGGACGGCTTGAGCTCGGGCAGCGGCGAGAACAGCACGCCGATCGCCAGCACCACCAGCACCGCGGCCATCGCCAGATACGGCGCGTGGATGCTCGCGGCGAAATCATTGAGCAGTGCGACCTTCTCGTCCGCGGTGGCCTTGGCCACCTTGTCGGACAGATCGCCGACGCCGTGCAGCACCACGGTGCCGATCACGATCGGGGCGAGGATGCCGGCGATCTTGTTGCAGATACCCATCAGCGCGATGCGCCGCGCGGCCGTTTCGATCGGGCCGAGGATCGAGATGTACGGATTGACCGCTGTCTGCAGCAGCGCCAGGCCACTGCCGATGACGAACAGGCCGCTGAGCGCACCGGGGTACCAGCGCTGCGTGGCGAACTGGCCAAACGCCGCCGCGCCGATCGCCATCACGAACAGGCTCAATGCCAGGCCCTTCTTCATGCCGGTGCGCTTGAGGATCCACGACGACGGCAAAGCCAGGAAGAAATACGACAGGTAGAACACCATCAGCACCAGGAAGGCGTTGACCTCGTTGAGGTCGAAGGCCAGGCGCACGAAGGTGATCAACGGGCCGTTGATCCAGGTGAAGAAGCCGATGACGAAGAACAGCACGCCGACGATGGCGATGGAAGTCATCACGCCGGAGCGTTCGGGAGTGGCGGTGAGTGCGGACATGCGGTGAAAGCTCCTGCGTCTTCGACGGTCCTTGCGACCGTGCGGCTGGGAACAACGTTGTCACATTTATTCGATGCCGGTCCTCCGTTGTCAACTTCCCGTGATGACCGAATCGCCCCGGCGCGTGACGCGCCGCAACAATGCTGCGACGCCGCATCGATGGCCCTGCGATGCCTTGTGCGACAACGCCGCAGTGGAATTTGCGCTGTGCCAGCAAGCTGAAACCGGTTCCGGCCTGGCAGGCCCGGGTTACCAAATTGCAAAAATTTCGTTGCACCCCGTTGACATCGTTGTCAGACCGATTTCACACTCGGCCCCGTCGATGCCCCTCCCAGGCCTCGGCATGCCCCAGGCAACCAGGAGTCCGTGTGGCTGCAACGTCCCCCGCTTCGACCCCCACCCTGCCGCATGCCGGTCCGTTCCTGGCCGCCGATGTGGGCGGCACCCATGTGCGCATCGGTCGCGTGCAGGCCGGCGCCGATCCGCGCCACCCGGTCGATGTGCTGGATTACCGCAAGTACCGCTGCGCCGAGTATTCGAGCCTGGCCGCGATCATCGGCGACTTCCTGCGTGACAACCCCGGCGTGCGCGATTGCGTGATTGCCAGCGCCGGCTATCCGCTGGCCGATGGCACGGTCATCACCAACAACCTGCCCTGGGTGCTGTCGCCGCGCGCCATCCGCGAGGAGCTGGGCCTGGCCGCGGTGCACCTGGTCAACGATTTCGAAGCGGTGGCGCATGCCGCCGCTTACGTCGATGCCAGCGAAGTGCTGCAGCTGGCCGGACCGGCGCAGGCCCCGCGCGGCCCGACCCTGGTGCTCGGCCCGGGCACCGGCCTGGGCGCGGCGGTATGGATTCCGAATGACGGCTTCCCGGTCGTGCTGGCCACCGAGGCCGGCCAGGCCGCGCTGGCCACCAACACCGAACTGGAGATGCAGCTGGTGCGCGAGATGCTGCGCCACCGCACCCATGTGCCGGTGGAACACGCGATTTCCGGCCCCGGCCTGCTCAACCTCTACAACGCATTGTGCGCGGTGCACGGCGTCCCGGCGGTGCACACCACGCCCGACGCCATCAGCACCGCGGCACTGGAGGGCAGCGATCGGCTCGCCCACCAGACCCTGGATGTGTTCTGCGGCCTGCTCGGCAGCGTCGTGGGCGACATGGCCCTGCTGTATGGCGTGCAGGGCGGCATCTACCTGGCGGGCGGCATTTTGCCGCGGATCCGCCAGTTCCTGATCGACAGCAGCTTCGTGCAGCGATTCCTCGACAAGGGATCGATGCGCGAGGCGTTGGAGCGAATTCCCGTGAAGTTGGTCGAGCACGGGCAGCTGGGCGTCGTGGGCGCTGCCAGTTGGTATCTGGGCCAGAAGGCGAAAGCAGCGTAATCGCAACACCGTGGTCGCAGTCCGCGTCCGAGGTCGGGGAGGACCGCAACGCACAGCTACATCGGCGCGCCAGCCATGCCGGCATATCCATTGATGAGGAGAGACATCATGAAGTACCGCAAATCCTTACTTTCTGCAGCCATCGTCACCAGTCTCGCGTTCAGCGCTCACGCGCAGGACGCCACCACGCAACAGCAGTCCGCCACCGACCTGGACACCGTGCAGGTCGTCGGCATCCGCGCCAGCCTCGAGCGTTCGCTCGACACCAAGCGCAACAACGTCGGCATCTCCGAGGCGATCACCGCCGAGGACATCGGCAAGTTCCCCAGCACCAACGTCGCTGAAGCGCTGTCCCAGCTGCCGGGCATCGCGCTTGACCGTCGCTTCGGCCAGGGCGAGCGCGTCAGCATCGACGGCACCGATCCCAGCCTGAACCTGTCGTTCCTGGACAACCATCCGGTCGCCCAGTCGATCTGGCTGTACGGCGAGCAGCCCAACCGCGGCTTCGACTACACCGTGCTGTCGCCGCTGATCCTCGGCCGCATGGAAGTGATCAAGTCCTCCGAGGCACGCCTGACCGAAGGCAGCCTGGGCGGCACGATCCTGATGCACACCCGCCAGCCGCTGGACATGGACCAGAACGAAGGCGCCGTGCAGCTGGGCTACAGCTACAGCGAGCAGGCCAGCGAAGGCAAGCCGAACGCATCTTTCATCTACAGCTTCAAGAATGATGCCGAGACCTTCGGCGTCGATGTGGCCGCACAGCACTACGAAGAAGCGGTCGACCGCCAGGGCATGGAGATCTTCGGCTACGCCAAGGCTTCCACCTTCCCGAACGCGGCCGCCAGCGGCGTGCCGGCCGATGCCGATGTGCCCAACTCGATCAATGCCGCCTGGTTCCAGCAGGACCGCAAGCGTGACAGCGCCGTGGTCAACCTGCAGTTCAAGCCGACCGATGAGCTGGAGTTCAACTTGCAGGGCCTGTACATCAAGGAAAACTTCGACAACTACAACCAGTCGATGTACTCCTTCCTGACCTGGAACCCGGGCACGGTCAATGCCGTGGACCAGCTCGGCGACGTGCGCAACGGCGTGGTCAACAGCGGCCATTCCACCGCCAGCGCCATCGCCAACAGCGGTACGGTGATCTACGACAACAACGTGCGCACCTCGGAAGTCACCACCAAGGGCGTGGACCTGCGTGGCGCGTTCAAGCAGGACACCTGGGGCGTGACCGGCCAGGTCGGCCAGAGCAAGTCCGACAACAAGGAAATGGCGCAGTACTTCATCGAGCCGTTCTACAACGGCGGCTTCAGCTGGAATACCCACAACGGCATCACCTTCGACGACTCGGCCGCTGCGCGTGATCCGGCCAACTGGGGTTCGGCCGGTGGCTGGTTCGGCAACAACGGCATCTTCTCCACCGAGAGCAAGGACACCTACGGCCAGGTTGACTTCAACGTCAACTTCGACAGCGTGTTCAACCAGTTGCTGTTTGGTGCCCGCTCCGGCAAGCACGAGGAAGAGTTCGCGCTCAACGTGTACGGCGGCGTCACCCCGGGCACGCTGGCCGACGTCGGCACCATCGGCCTGACCGACATCCAGGGCTTCACCAACGACCACGGCCGCCACGTGCAGGCCGGCCGCGGCAACGTGATCGACTGGGTCACCGGCAGCCCGCTGGACTTCGCCAATCCTGATGCGGCCAGCTACCTCAACAACAGCTGGGCACTGAAGCAGACCAACAACGCGGCTTACGCGCAGTTGAACTTCTCCGATGGCCCGGTCCGCGGTAACTTCGGCGTGCGCTACGTCGATTCCAAGACCGAAGGCAGCGGCTTCGTCTACGGCGGCACGCCGACCCTGGACGACCTGGACAGCAAGTGGCAGACCCAGACCAAGAAGGAAGACTTCTTCCTGCCGTCGTTGACCCTGGTCTATGACGCCAGCACCGATTGGGTGTTCCGCTTCGCCGCCGGCAAGGTCATCGCCTGGGCGCCGTACAACCAGATGGTGAACAACACCTTCCTCAACGACACCCAGCTCACCGGTGCCGGCGGCAACGCCAACCTGTCGCCGTACGAGTCCTGGAACTTCAACCTGTCGGCCGAGTACTACTTCGCCCACCAGGCAGTCATGGCGTGGTCGATTTTCTACAAGAAGATCGACAACTACATCGACACCTCGGCCACGATCGAGCGTCAGTACAACTCGATCCGCGACACCTCGCCGGCGACCTGGGCCAACATCGTCGGCACCAACGGCTGCACCGCCGACGGCTACTGCGATTACAGCATCCAGCGTCCGCGCAATGCCGGCGACGGCAAGGTCAAGGGCTTCAACCTGGCCTTCCAGCAGCCGTTCGGCGATAGCGGGTTCGGCCTGACCGCCAACTACACCTACGCCAATGGCGAGAACAACACCGGCGATCCGCTGCCGTACCAGTCGCGCAACAGCATCGCGCTGAGCCCGTACTACGAGAAGGGTCCGATCAACGCCCGCCTGACCTACAACTGGCGTGATCATTACCTGGCCGGTGGCTACGTGGCCGGCGCGGCGCCGTCCAGCGTCGACGACTACGCCGAGCTCGGCGCCAGCATCGGCTATCGCTTCACCGATGCCTGGTCGCTGCAGTTCGACGCGCAGAACCTGCTGGATGAGGAATACTTCCAGTACCTGGGCGACAAGGACCACGTCGCCGCCCGCTACAAGTCGGGCCGCCGCTACATGGCAACGCTCAACTTCAAGTTCTGATGCGAGCGTTTGCGCTGCTGTAGTGTTAGCTGCGGGCCCGGATTCGTCCGGGCCCGCTTTCTTTCCGGCTTCCCCAATGCCGCCACCGGAGGATCGATCCGATGACTGCCCGCACGCTTTTCCTGCCGCGCTGGACCTTGCTGTTGTCCGCGCTGGCGCCAGCGGCTTTTGCCGCCAACCCGCTTCCCGTCATTCCCGCCCCCGCGCAAGTGCGCGTGGACCCGGGCAGCTTTGCCCTGACCCCGCAGGTCGTGGTGCGCGCCGCCGATGCCGGCGCCGCCGAAACGGCCCAACAATTCGTCGACGGCCTGGCCCGCGGTAGCGGCATGCAGCTCGCGCTCGCACCGACCGGCCGCCCCGGCAAGGGCGAGATCGTGTTCGCGATCGACCCCAAGGCGGCCAGGTCGCCCGAAGGTTATGTCCTGGATATCACCCGCGATGGCGTACGCGCCCGCGCCGCGAATGCACGCGGCCTGTTCTACGCCGCGGTGACGCTGTGGCAGTTGGCACCGGCCCGTGGCCAGGCTGCACCGGCCCAGCTGCCCGCCGCGCACATCGTCGATGCGCCGCGCTTTGGCTGGCGTGGCCTCTCACTGGATTCGGCGCGGCACTTCCAGAGCGTGGCGGAAATCAAGTCCCTGCTCGATGCGATGGCGCTGCACAAGTTCAATACCTTCCATTGGCATCTCACCGATGATCAGGGTTGGCGCATCGAGATCAAGCGCTATCCGCGCCTGACCGAAGTCGGCGGCTGCCGCATTCCGGCCGGCGATGGCGGCATCGGCGCCGATGGCAAGCCGGCGCCGTATTGCGGCTTCTACACCCAGGAACAGATCCGCGACGTCGTCGCCTACGCCGCCGCGCGCCACATCACCGTGATGCCGGAAATCGACCTGCCCGGCCACGCTACCGCGGCCATCGCCGCGTATCCGGCGCTGGGGGTCAGCGGCGAGCCGGTGGCGGTGTCCAACGAGTGGGGCGTGAACACCAACCTGTTCAATGCCGACGAAAGCACCATGGAATTCTTCGAGAACGTGCTGGCCGAAGTGCTGCCGCTGTTCCCGGCGCGTTACGTGCACCTGGGCGGCGACGAGGCGGTCAAGGACCAGTGGAAGGCGTCGCCGAAGATGCAGGCGCGCATTCGCGAGCTGGGCCTGAAGAACGAAGAAGAACTGCAGGCGTGGATGCTCAAGCGCCTGGAGCATTACCTGGTGGCGCACGGTCGCTTGATGATCGGCTGGGACGAGATCATCGATGGCGGCCTGCCGCCGGAGGCAGCGGTGATGTCGTGGCGTGGCGTTGAAGGCGCATTGGTCGCAGCACGCCAGGGCCATGACGTGGTCATGGCGCCCTCCTCCGAGCTGTACCTGGATTACCTGCAGACCGACTCGCCGGATGAGCCGCCGGGCCGGCCATCGAACATCAACCTGCAGCGCGTGTACGCGTTCGAACCGGTGCCCGACGCGCTGGAGCCATCGCAGCGCGGCCATATCCTCGGCCTGCAGGGCAACACCTGGACCGAGCACATGCGCAGCTTTGCGCGGGTGGAGCACGCCATGTTCCCGCGCGCCGCTGCGGTGGCCGAGACCGGCTGGTCGCCGCGCGACAAGCGTGACTTCGCCGATTTCCGCGCCCGCCTGCCGCACCTGCTCGCGCTGTATCGCGCCTGGGACGTGGCTTATGCGCAGACGCCGTTCCAGCCAAAGGTCGAGGTGACCGCGCAGGGCGATGGCAAGGTCGGCATCATCGTGACCGATCGCCTTGGCTTCGACGAAGTGCGCTATACCCTCGACGGCACCGCGCCGACCGCCGCATCGACCCGCTACCAGGGCCCGCTGACCCTGCCGCTGCCGGTGCAACTGCAGGTGGCGAGCTTCTGGAATGGCCAGCCGCTGGCCGCGCCGGTGGTGCGCACGATCAGCGCCGAGAGCCTGCGCCATCGCAATGACGAGGAACTGGCGATGTGCACCGGCCAGCTGATGCTGCGACTGGAAGACGACGGCCCGCGCGAAGGCGAGCGTGCGATCTTCAACGCGGACATCTTCAACCCGTGCTGGGAATGGAAGCAGGCTGACCTGCGCGGCATCACCGCCCTCAAGGTGCGGGCCGGGCAGTTGCCGTACTACTTCCAGCTGGCGCATGACGAGCCCAAGCGCACCTTCCACCCCGCACGCACCCCGAACGGCGAGCTGGTGGTCCGCAATGGCTGCGATGGCCCGACGCTGGCCAACCTCCCGCTGCCGGCCAAGCCGGGCGCCGATGGCTTCTACACGTTGCGCGCGAAGCTGCCGAAGTCCACGCCGGCGCAGGCTGATCTGTGCCTGTACTTCACCGGCGATACCCGGCCGGTGATGTGGGTGCTGGATCAGCTCACGCTGGACCCTGCACGCTGAAAGTCCTGCCGGGCCCGCACAGGGCCCGGCAGCGGCACAGGGTTTAGCGCGGTCGCTGGCCGAACCAGTAGCGATCGAGCTTCAACACCCATTCCCGCGCCGGCGTTCGCGCCAGCGACAGGCCGGCCAGCACGCCCAGCGTGTTGGCCAGTGCATCGAAAGGATCGGCGCTGCGATCGACGGTGAAAGCGCCTTGCGCGAACTCGATGCCGATGCCCAACAACACCAGGCCCACGCCCGCCCAGCACAGCGCGCGTCGCGTGGCGAACAGCTGCACCGCGCCGAACGCCAACATCACATAGGTCAGGAAGTGCTCGGCCTTGTCGGTGTTCTCGGGCATGTCCGGAATCTCCGGCGGTGGCCCCAGGCACACGGCGATCACCGCCACGATCAGCAGCGCCCACACGCTGACCCACAACGCCGGACGATGGAACGCGCGCAGCGCCATGTTCACAGCCGCCAGGTCAGGTCGCCGACCAGGAACGCCTGCTCGAATTCCACGCCGCGCGAGAAGCCCATCACCTGGAAGCGCTCGCCCATTTCGCTGGGCAGGGTGAGGCGCTTGACCTGCTCGCGCAGGCGCACCCGGCCCACTTCATCGGTGCGGGTATCGGCCAGTTCGAGCAACTGGTCCAGGCCATTGCCGAGCAGGAAACTGGCCTGGCTGCAGTAGCCGGCCAGGTCGAAACCCGCACCGGTGCCGGCTTCGGCCAGCGCGGTGAAATCGACCGATGCGGTGAGATCCTGCAGGCCCGGCCACTGGTACAGGTTTTCGTGCATGCGATGGCGATAGAAGGCGCGCAAGGTGCCATCGCTGCGCTGCGGCTGGTAATACTCGCGCCGGGTGTAGCCGTAATCGACGAACAGCATCGCGCCGCGCTGAAGCCCGCCCGCCACCGCCTGCACCCAGTACGGCAGCTGCGGCAGGACTTCGGAGCGATAGCCGGCGGCGAATGGGGCTTCCAGGTAATGCTCGAGATGGCGCACCGAAGCGGCGAGCAGGGCATCGGCCGGCTGCTCGCCGCGCACGAAGCGCCCGTTCGCATCCAGGGTCACGGTTTCTTCGAACACCTCGCCCTCGCGCACCGTGAAGCGTGGCGTGGGCAGTGCATCGATCACTTCGTTGGCGAACAGCACGCCGTCCCAGTCGTCCGGGAACGGGCCGTCGATCCACTCCACCAGGTCGAACACCGGCGGGATCAGCGCGCGACTCAGGCGTTCGCGCTGGCGTTCGCGCAGATCGGCGCTGGGTTCGAGAATCGCGTAGCGCTCGGGTAGCGCGTCGAGTTCGAGCAGGCGCTTGAGGGTGACCTCGGCAAACGCGCCGCTGCCGCCACCCACTTCCAGCATGCGCGCCATCGGGCCGAGCTGTTGCAGGACCGGCGCCAGCGCGCCCGAGACGGTGGCCGCGAACAGCGGGCCGATCTCCGGCGAGGTGACGAAATCCCCGCTCTCGCCGAACTTGCTCGCGCCGGCGCTGTAGTAGCCCCAGCCGGGGGCATACAAGGCCAGCTCCATGAAGCGCGAGAACGGCATCGCCCCCCCGCCGGCCTGGATCTCGCCGCGCAGCAGGTCGGCCAGCTGATCGCTGTGCGCCAGGGCGTCGAGTTCGGGAGTGGGCAGATCCGGATGCATGGCCAGGTCGATTGCGTGGACAATGCACAGCATAGCCGAGCAGGGAAATGCGCAGATGAGCGAATCCACCAAGGTGGTGCTGGTGACGGGCGCTGCGCGCCGCATTGGCGCGGCGATTGCGCAGCGACTGCATCAGGCCGGTTATCACCTGGCGTTGCACGCGCATGGTTCCGGCACGGAACTGGCGGCCTTGTGCGCGATGCTGGAACAGGCGCGCCCGGGCAGCACGCTGGCCCTGCAAGGTGATTTGCGCGAGGTCGAAACGCCGAATGCGCTGTTCGCTGCGTGCATGGCGCGCTTCGGCCGGCTCGATGCGTTGGTCAACAACGCCTCCAACTTCTTCCCTACCCCGCTCGGCGAGACCACCGCCGCCGAATGGGACGCGCTGTTCGCGGTCAACGCGCGTGCACCATTCCTGCTGGTGCAGGCCGCTGCCGCGCAGTTGCGCGCGCGCGGCGGCAGCGTGGTCAACCTCACCGATGCGGCGCTGGCCCATCCCCTGCCCGCGCATGCGGCCTACACCGCCGCCAAGGGCGCGCTGGCGGCCTTGACCGCCGCGCTGGCGGTGGAGCTGGCGCCGCAGGTGCGGGTCAATGCGGTGGCGCCCGGCACGATCCTCTGGCCGGAAGCCGGCAAGGATGAAGCGGACAAGGTCGCGACGCTGGCGCGCACACCGCTGGGCCGGACCGGCAGCCCGGAAGAAGTCGCCGAGGCGGTGCGCTGGTTGCTGGACGATGCGCACTACCTCACCGGGCATACGCTGCCGGTCGATGGCGGCCGCAGCTGGCGCTGAGGGCGGCGAAGGCTGCGCACGCCTGCCGCGCGCGCAGTCGCGGGCGCAGCCGCACCCACGCGAGGCGGGTCAGGGCGCCAGCGGTACGGTCTCGAAACTGTCGCCGTATTGCGCATGCGCTCGCCACAGGTCGGCCAGGGTGCGCCCGCTGACCGGGTCAACGAAATCCGGTGCGACGTCGGCCAGTGGCTTCAACACGAAGGCGTGCTTGAGCTCGGGCCGTGGCACGCGCAGGTGACCCGGCCCTTCCACGATGTGGTCGCCGTAGAACACCACGTCGATATCCAGCGTGCGATCGCCGAAGCGCGGTCCGCTACGGTCGCGGCCATGCGCGTCTTCCAGCGCGTGCAGCCATGCATCCAGCGGCGCCAGTGCCAGGTCGGTATGCAACAGCACGCCGTTGTTGAGGAAATCCGGACCCTCGAACCCCACGGCGGCAGTGCGATACGCCGGCGATACGCGCAATGCGCCGAACTGCGCACCCAGGGCCTGCACCGCGGCGTGCAGGTGCTGGGCCGGGCGCAGGTTGCTGCCGAGGCTGAGAAGGACGGTGGTCATGCAATATTCGCGCACGCCCGTGCCGCCAGCGTCAACCTTCACGCGCAATTTCACCCCCGCTGCCGCCACGGCGCCTAGAATGGCCGCTTCTTCCCGATGACAGCGCCATGACCTATTGCGTCGGCATCGAAGTGGACGAAGGCCTGGTCTTCGCCGCAGATACCCGGACCAACGCCTCGCTCGACGACGTGCGCGTGTATCGCAAGCTGCACGTATTCGAGTACCCCGGCGAGGCGGTGTTCGCGGTGATGTCGGCCGGCAACCTGGCCACCACGCAGCTGGCGCTGGCACGCATCCAGCGCGACGTGGACGAGGGCGCGACGCCGAACCTGCGCACGTTCCGCCATCTGTTCGAGGTCGCCGAATATGTAGGCCGCATGCTGGTGGCCAGCCAGGTGGACACCTCCGGGCGGCCCGAGTTCGAGGGCATCAGCACGCAGGCCACGCTGATCCTGGGCGGGCAGATCGCCGGCGAGCGGCCGGGCATGTACATGATCTATCCGCTCGGCAACGCCATCGCCTCCTCACCGGAAACGCCCTACCTGCAGGTGGGCGAATCCAAATACGGCAAGCCGATCCTGGATCGCATCATCCGCCCCGGCACGCGCCTGGAAGATGCCGCGCGCACGGCGCTGGTGTCGCTGGATTCGACCATCCGCTCCAACCTCTCGGTAGGCATGCCGATCGACCTGGCGCTGATCCGCCGCGACGGCCTGCGGCTGACCGAGCGCATGCGCCTGGACGCCGACACACCGCTGTATGCCGACATCCACGCCAACTGGTCACGCAAGCTCACCGAGGCCGTGCACACGCTGCCGCGCTTTCCGTGGGAGCTGCCACCGGCCTAAGCCGGTCAGCCGTTCTCCAGCGCGTGCGCAACGGCGCGGAACACCCGGCGCATCTCCAGCGGCTTGCGCAGCACGTGCACCGGGATGTCCGGCGGGAAGTGCTCGCGCTGCAACGGCTGGCCCACGTCCTCCAGCACGATCGCCGGGCCCTGGTAGTTCAGCTCCTGCATGGTCAGCAGCAGGCTGACCGCCGAGAGCAGGATGATGTCGCTGTCCACGATCACCAGATCCGGCAAGGCATGTTGCTGCACGTACTGCAGCGCGGCCGCGCCGTCGGCGGCGAGCTGCGGCTGGTAGCCCTGGCTGGACAGCGCATTGCCCAGCAGCGACAGGCGCGTGGCTTCACCATCCACCACCAGGATGCGCTGGCCGCGACCCAGCGGCACTTCCGGTTCCTGCTCGCCACCGACCACCGTCGCGGACTGCAACGGCAACACGATGTCGAAGCGGGTGCCTTCGCCGCGCACGCTGCTGACCTGGATCAGGCCGCCGTAGCTTTCGACGATGCGCTTGCAGGAAATCAGGCCCAGGCCGGTGCCATCGGGCTTGGTGGTGAAGAATGGACTGAACAACTGCGACAGCGTGTCCTCGTCCATGCCCACGCCGGTATCGGCCACGCTCAGGCGCAGCATCGCCTCGCCTTCAGGCGCCGCGGACAGGGTCAGCGAGCCGCCCTGGGGCATGGCCTGCAAGGCGTTCAATCCGAGATTGAGCAGGCACTGCTGCAACTCGGTGTAGTTGGCCTCGACGGCGAGGTCGCCGTCGCCGCCATCGATGTGCAGCGACACGCCGGCAGGCACGCTGCTCTTGAGCAGCAGCTGCACCGCCTGGAACAGCCGCGCCACCGACACCCACTCGCGCGGCTTGCTCGAGCCGCGCACGAACGAGAGCATCGATTCGGCCATTTCATGGCCACGGCGCCCGCATTCGGCGATCACGTCGGCCAGCTGGCGCAGTTGCGGGTCGTCGCTGCGACTGGCCAGCAGGTCCGGCACGATCAGCAGCGGCTGCAGGATGTTGCGCAGATCGTGGCTCAGGCCCGCGGCCAGCAGCGCCAGGCTTTCCAGCCGCTGCGCACGCATCAGCTCGCTTTCGACCCGCTCGCGATCGCGCTCCACCCGCGCCTCGCGCACGGCGCGCGCCACGGCGGCCGGCAGGCGGGTGGGGTTGTGCTTGATGATGTAGTCGTTCGCGCCTTCCTGCAGCGCCTTCACCGCCGTTTCTTCGCCCATGGTGCCGGACACGAAGATGAAGGGCGTGCGCGGATCGCTGGCGCGGACGATGCGCAGGGCTTCGTGGCCGGAGAAGCCCGGCATGCTCAGGTCCGACAACACGATGTCCGGGCGGAAGGCCTCCAGGCTCAGGCGCAGCGAGGCTTCGCTGTCCACGCGCTCGAAGGTGGCTTCCAGGCCGGACTCCAGCAGTTGATCGGACAGCAGCTCGGCATCCTCGGGCGAATCCTCGATCAGCAGGATGCGCAGGTCGCCCAACCGGGGGCCTTCGTGCGGCATGTCAGTTCGATCCCGGCGCCTGGTTGATGACGGCCCAGAACGTGCCCAGGGTCTGCACGGCATTGAAGAACTGGTCCACGTCCACCGGCTTGACCACGTAGGCGTTCACGCCCAGGTCCCAGCTGCGCGCCAGGTCGCTCTCTTCGCGCGAGGACGACAGGATCACCACCGGCATGCGCTTGAGGTGGTCGTGGGTGCGGATCTGCTTGAGCACTTCCAGCCCGTCCATGCGCGGCATCTTGATGTCCAGCAGCAGCACCGCCGGCAGGCCTTCCTCGCGCTGGGCGAAGGCACCGCGGCGAAGCAGGTAGTCCATCGCTTCCACGCCGTCTTCGACGTGGACGATGGGATTGGCCAGGCGCGCTTCGCGCAGGGCGTCGATCGCCATTTCCGCATCGGCGGGGCTGTCTTCGGCGAGCAGGATGGTTCGAATGGTGCTCATGGGCGGGACTCTTGGGGGGACGCATCAAGCGCCGAGGGGAGGATGAAGTGGAAGGTGGCGCCCTGGTCGAGCTGGCTCTCTGCCCAGATGCGGCCGCCGTGGCGACTGAGCACGCGCCGCACGCTGGCCAGGCCGATGCCGGTGCCGGCGTACTCACTGGCCTTGTGCAGGCGCTGGAACACACCGAACAACTTGCTGGCGTATTCCATGTCGAAGCCGGCGCCGTTGTCCGAAACGCTGAAGTGATGGCTGCCATCGGGCAGCAGCTCGTAGTTGACCTCGATGCGTGCCACGTCGCGCTTGCCGCTGTACTTGACCGCGTTGCCGAGCAGGTTGGTCCACAGCTGCCGCATCATGTTCTCGTCGGCCACCAGGATCGGCATCGGCGCGACGTGCCACTCGATGCGGTGCTCCGGATGCTCTGCCTGGTTGTTGGCTTCGAGGATGGCCCGCGTTTCGGCCACCAGCGACTGCATGTCCACCGGCTGCATGCGCAGCGCGCCGCGGCCCAGGCGCGAGTACACCAGCAGGTCGTCGATCAACGTGGCCATGCGCTTGGCCGAGCTGCTGATCACCTGCACGTAGTGCTGTGACTTTTCATCGGCCTGCTCGCCCAGGTGGCGGCCGAGCTTGTCGGCGAAGCCGGCGACGTGCCGCAACGGTGCGCGCAGATCGTGCGAGACCGAATAGCTGAAGGCCTCCAGCTCGCGATTGACCTCCGAGACCTGCTCGACCTTGCCTTCCAGCTGGCGGTTCAGGTCCTGGATGCGCTGGCTCGAGGCCTTCTGCAGGCTGATGTCGCTGACCGTCATCAGCACGACTTCATCGTCCTGGTCGGGCAAGGGCATGCGCCGGGCATTCAACAGCATCGTGCGGACCACGCCGTCGGCACCTTGTTGCTCGTGTTCGAAGTCCCACAGCTCGCGGCCGCGCAGCAGGATATCGGCCAGCCGCTGGCGGATCAGCGGATCCTTCCAGGCGCCTTCGCCAATGGTGTCCAGCGTGGTGCCGCGCAGGTCTTGTTCGCCCAGGCCGTACAACTCGGCGAAGGCGGCGTTGTAGAGCACCAGGCGCTGCTCGCCGTCGAGCAGCGCAATCGGCTCGCGCACCGTCTGCAATACCGATTCGGCGCGCGCCGAGGAGCGCATCGAGGCGCGTTCGGCCAGCAGGCGATGGCGTGTTTGTCGTTGCAGCAGCCAGATCACGCTGCCCATCAGCAGCAACTGCACGATCAGCGCGCCCCAGCTCAATGCGTTGTACTGGACACGGCGCTGGTTGGATTCGCGATCGCGCTCGTCCAGCAAGGCCTTCTCCGAGGCTTGCAACTGGTCGATCAGGTCCCGCATGGGGTTGCCCAGGATCATTTCCTGGATCAGCGCCTGGGTCTTCTCCGGCTCGCGCGAGCGCGCGACGGTCTCGGCCAGCTGCATGCGGCGTTGGATCACGCTCTGCAACTGGCCCAGGCGCACCAGCTGCGCGGGGTTGTCGCGGGTCTGGACGATCAGGTCCTTGAGCGCCTGCTCGGCATTGGCCCGGCCCCGGCGCATGCGCTCGTTGAGCACCGGCAACTCCACGCCATGCGAGCGCATCAGCGCCGACGACTCCACATCGCGCACCGACGATTCCAGCACCTGCGACAACTGCCGCACTTGCTGGCTGTGCATCACCCAGTTGGCCGCCTTCTCGGTATTGCGCGCCATTTGCTGCAGCAGCAACGCCGGTACCACCACGATCAGGAAGATCGCCGTGGTCAGGACCGGCAGGCGCCAGCGGTCCCAAGCGTCATCGTTGGCGGCTATCTGCATCTGCTTAGGTTCGCCTGGTCTCGTGCATCGTTGAGCACGGAATTCTCCCGCATCTGCCCAAGGTCCGAATGAATCATTCATCCTGGGGGCGAAGCGGTGTTCCGGCCGTGAAAAAATGAATGGGCACATCATACGACCGGATGGCCGAAATCGCTCCCCCCTGGCCCTTTATCCCCGCCCCTGTCGTGCGACGGCACGCACAAAGAAAAGGGCGCGCCCCAGAAGGGACGCGCCCGTGCGAAGGTGCGCCGCCTCGCCTCGGCCCACCCGCGCCGGTGAAACTTACTTGCCGGCCATGCTCGAGACCTTGAGGTTGGCCGATTCGACCTTCTTCACGCCTTCGATGCCCTTGGCTACCGAGACCGCCTTGTCGTGTTCGGCCTGGGTCTTGACCAGGCCGCTCAGCCACACCACGCCGTTCTTGGTTTCGACCTTGATGTCGCTACCGGCGACGTTGTCGGTGGCGAGCAGATCACTCTTCACCTTGGTGGTGATCCAGGTATCGCTCACCGGCTGGTTCGATTCGGCCGGCGGATTCTTGTTGTCCGCGGCGAAAGCACCGCCAGCGGCCAGCATCGAAACCGCCACGAGCGATGCAGCGAGCGTGTTACGTGCAAACTTGATCATGATGCGTCCTCCGTTGGGTGTGCGATGAAGTCTGCGGTGGGCGCCGTGCAGCATGCGTGACCCCAACATGCAGGCGCCGTGAACCATTCAGACGCTACCCTGTCGTCCCACCGAAGAGGCATTGCCATGCGTGAACTCCATGTCGCCCTGATCGGCTATGGCTATGTCGGCCGCACTTTTCATGCGCCGCTGATCGAGACCACGGCTGGCCTGCGTCTGCACAGCATTGTTTCGCGACAGGCCGATGCCGGCCATGCGCATCCAGGCGTGCAGGTGCATGCCGATCGCGCCACGGTGTTCGCCGACCCGGCAGTCGATGCGGTAGTAATCGCCACGCCCAACGACACTCATGCACCCATCGCATTGGAGGCACTGGCGGCCGGCAAGCACGTGCTGGTGGACAAACCTTTCGCGCTGGACCTGGGCCAGGCGCGCGAGGTGATGGCGGCCGCCGTGGCGGCAGGGCGCATCTGCACCGTGTTCCAGAACCGGCGCTGGGATGCCGACTTTCTCACCGTGCAACATCTGCTGCAGGCGGGCGTGCTCGGCGATATCGCCGAGTTCCACTCACACTTCGATCGCCATCGTCCGCAGGTGCGCGATCGCTGGCGCGAGAGCGACGCGCCCGGCGCCGGCCTGTGGTTCGACCTCGGCCCGCACCTGCTCGACCAGGCGCTGCAATTGTTCGGGCCACCGCGGGCGATCGCGGCAGACTTGATGCGCCAACGCGATGGCGCGCGCAGCGACGATTACTTCCACGTCGTGCTGCATTACCCGCGCATGCGCGCCCATCTGCACGCTGGCACGCTGGTCGCCGATGCGGCGCGGCGCTTTGCCGTGCACGGCCATCGGGGCAGCTTCGTCAAGGACGGGCTCGACACCCAGGAAGCGATGCTGCGCGAGGGTGTGCGGCCGGGCGCGCCAGGCTGGGGCGAGGATGCGCGCGAAGGCTGGCTGACCACGGCCCAGGACGATGGCACGCTGCTGCGCGCGCGCGTGCCCACCGTACCCGGCGACTATCGCCGCTGCTACGCCGCGTTTGCCGAGGCCATCGCCGGCGATGGCCTTGCGCCGGTCAGCACCGAACAGGCGCTGACCTTGATGGCCCTGCTGGAGCTGGCCGTCACCGCGGCTGCGCGCGGCGAGGTCGTGCCGCTGGATTGAACGCGCTGCGCGTGCTCAGTCCGGCTTGCCTGCCGGCGTGGCCGCGCGCAGGGCATGACCGCCGAATTCGTTACGCATCGTCGCCAGCAACTTGTCGGTGAAGGAATCCTTGTCGCGCGAGCGCAGCCGTTCGAGCAGCGACAGCGTGATCACCGGCGCGGAGACATCCAGGTCGATCGCCTCGGCCACCGTCCAGCGCCCTTCGCCCGAGTCCTCGACGAACGGCGCCACGCTTGAGAGCTGCGCATCGCGACCCAGCGCCTCGGCGGTGAGATCGAGCAACCAGGAGCGCACCACGCTGCCGGTGCGCCAGATTTCGGCCACCTGGTGCAGGTCCAGGGCGAAGGCTTCCTTGCGCGCCATCAGCGCGAAGCCCTCGGCGTACGCCTGCATCATTCCGTATTCGATGCCGTTGTGGACCATCTTGGTGAAGTGGCCGGCACCGCTCGGCCCCACCCGCCCCCAACCCTGCTCCGGCGTGGGCGCCAGTGCCTTGAACACCGGCGCCAGGCGTGCGACCGCCGCCTCGTCACCGCCGATCATCAGACTGTAGCCCTCCTTGAGCCCCCATACGCCGCCGCTGGTGCCGCAGTCGATATAGGCCACGCCGTGCGCGGCCAGCTCGCCGTGGCGGCGCTGCGAATCCTTGTAGTAGGAGTTGCCACCATCCACCACCAGATCGCCCGGAGAAAGCAGCGGCAGCAACTGCGCGATCGTGTCATCGACCACATGGCCGGCGGGCACCATCAGCCAGACGGCGCGCGGCGCCGGCAAGGCCGCCACCAGCGCGGCCAGCGATGTGACCGGGGTGATGCCCTTGGCTTGCGCGGCATCGCGCGCCGCCGCACCCGGATCGAAGCCCACCACGTGGTGGCCACCGCGCGTGATGCGCTCGGCCATGTTCGCGCCCATGCGGCCCAAGCCGACCATTCCCAGTTCCATAGTGGTTCCTCGTCTCGAAGAGGGGTGCAGGGTGGCACGATCCGGTCTCGCCGGCATCACCCGGAAGTTCAACGATTTGTTGCGCCGGCGCAGGCTTGCAGGCGGTAATCGACCCAGCGCCGGTACAGGGTGCCATGCAGGTTGTGCAGGGCCAGGTCGATCGTATACGGCGTGCGTGGATTGCGGTCGAGCAGGCGCGCGACGTGGTAGCCGATGGGGCGCACGCCGCGTGGGTGCACGTAGATGAGGAAGCCGCGATAGAACGGGTCATCAAGCAACGCATCCATCCGCGCCAGCACCTGGCGCTGGTAAGGGTTGAGCGTGGCGCGCAGGGCTTCGTCACGCGTGTACAGCAGGCGCTCGAAGCGGCGGCGGCCACCGCCTTCCAGCTGCTGCGACAACTGCCACAGCTGCCGATTGACCTGGTCGTAATAGGCCAGCCCGCCATGGGCGGCCAGGGCCTGCGCCGCCTCGGCGCTTACGTCGACGACGATGAAGTTTTCGGCCTGGTTGCTGAGATCGTCGAGGAAGCGCTTGGAGAAGGCGTGCTCGATGAAACCGGGCACGCCCATGAAGGCCTGGCGCCCTTGCTGGGCCGTGCGCACGGCCTTGCCGTCGGCAAGGAATTCACCCGCATGGGCACCGAGCAGGATGCTGTCGGTGCGATGCAGGGTGAGGAAGGTGCCGATCGACAGCTCGCCGGCCGTAAACGCGCGGTCGAAGCCCGCATCGCCATATAGCTCCCGCTGGGTGGCCAATTGCGCCACCTGGCGACCCAGGCCGCATTCGCCGCGGACGTGGCCGTCATAGAAAGCCGACAGCGCCGTGCTGTTGCTGCCCGCCGGCTGATAGCCCCGACCGAAGCTGCGGAAGGACGCCCAGCCTTGTGCCTGCGCGCCGCCTGCGCCGAAGCTGATCCAGCCGGGCTGCAGCGTGGTGAATCGGAAGCCGGGATTCCCGGCCAGCGCCGTGCTGGCGCGCCGCGCCGCGTCGCCGAGGCGAAATGCGTAGGCGCAGATCGTCGCCGGATCGTCGAACAATGCCTGCACGGCCTTTTCAGCGCGGGCGGGATCGGCCAGGGGCAGTTGCGCACGCAGGTCACCCGCCGCGTGGGCCTCGGCCAGCGAGCCACGGCTGCAGGGTGCACCGCCATGGATCTGCGGGGTCGCCACCTCGGTGTAGCGGATGTCCCATCCCAGCTCGCGCAACAAGGTCTCCGCGCAAGGCGCTGGCGTGGTTGCGGCGGCCGGCTGCAGCGTCGCCACCAGCACCAGTCCCCACGCGTACCGGCAGCTTTTGCGCAGGGCCCGGCGCAGACACCAGAAAGCCCCGGTCAGGCCGGGGCTTTCTGGTCTTGCTCGTGCTGCGGTCAACGCGTGCGCTCGCACACCGTTTGCACTACGCGATCGCCGCTGTTCTGCTGGTGCTGGCCCTGCACGTAGCGCCCGGTGGCGCCACCGGCGACCGCACCACCCACCGTGGCCAGCTTCTTGCCGTTGCCGCCGCCGATCTGGTTGCCGAGCAGGCCACCCACCACCGCACCGGCGACGGTGCCGGTGACGCGGTTCGGATCGGAGGTGTTCTTGCGCACCTCTTCCTTGTGGCAACGCACGACCGTGCCATCGTTGAAGCGGCGGCCTTCATCCTGCGGCCCATAGGTCTGCGCCTGGGCAACGCACGTCAGCCCCAACAGCGCCAGACCCGCCAAAGCTACGCGTACTTTCATGGCGGTTCTCCGATCTATCACGCAGGCGGAATTGCCTGGCTCGCCGTCACTGTGTCGCGGCGGCGAACAACACCCCGTGAAATGCGCAGGTCGCGTTCAGCAGGCAGCCACGCCGATGACGATCACGGCAACGGCGTTTGTGGCGGCGTGGTCACCGGTGCGGGTGCCGGCTGCTCGGTGGCAGGGGTTGGCGCCGGTGCGGGACTGCTCGCAGGCACGTCCTGCGGCGGTGGCGCGGGAGATTGCGCCGCAGGTTCGGGCGTGGCGGTAGCGGCCGGCGTCAACGTTGCGTTCGGCGGCGGCGGGGGCGGCGCCTGAGCCGCCGGGCTGTCGCTGGACTTTGGCGCGGACTTGGGCAGGTACTGGTTCATCCGTTCGAAGAAGTTCTTGTAGAAGCCAGCGTCCTGCACGGTGACACTGGCCACCCGCACCATCGAATCGTTGCTGCTGCCCACCGGCAGCGATACCGAACCGAGAACCCCCACGCCCACGCTGGCCGAAGTGGGACTCTTCTTCAGCGCGTACCGATCCTGCACGGCGCTGACGAAAACCCAGGCTTGGCTGTCGCCCTGGGCGACGCAGGAAACCCGCAGGTCCAGTTGTTCGTGCGTGTCTTCGTTCGGCTGGAAGTTCTTGCTGCCTTCCACCATCGCCGCGTCTGCACGCGCCACCAGATAGCCCTGGCTGAGAAGCACGCGGCGCGCCGCCTCGCAGGCCTGCGCCGGGGTCACGTCCACGCTGCGCGAATAGGTGTTGTCGGAATTGAACGATTCGCGCACCAGCACGTGGTCGGCCTTGCCGCGGCCGCAGCCCGATAGCGCGGCGACGATGCCCAGACAGACCAGGGTCGGGAAGAGGCGGGGTGAAGGCATCATGAGGATGATCCGGAAGAAACCGGCGGCAGCATATCGCCGCGGCCGTGAGCGATGGAAAAACACATCCGGCCCCCGAGGCCCCGGTTCATGGGCCAAACCGCGACATGGCCAACGGACACCGGGCCCGGCGCAGTGCCAAGCTGTCGGCTGAGTCCCTGCGAGGTTCCTGGCATGTTCGTGTTGCGCATCCTGTGTTGCCTGCTGATCCTGCTGCCCGCCAGCGCCCCGGCCTGGGCCGCCTCGCCGCCCCTGCGAGTGATGTCGTTCAACGTGCGCACGCCGGTGGACCAGATCCCCGGACGTCGTTGGGAGGACCGCCGCGCCGCGATGGTCAGCGTGATCAGCCAGGCGCACCCGGACGTGATCGGCACCCAGGAACTGACCCAGGTGCAAGCCGACTACCTGCGCGCCGAGCTGCCAGGCTACCGGTGGTTCGGTCGCGGCCGGCGTGGCGGCGACGATGATGAGCACATGGGCGTGTTCTACGATGACAAGGCGTTGGCGTTGATCGAATCGGGCGATTTCTGGCTCTCGTCCACGCCCGAGGTACCCGGCAGCATGGGCTGGGGTGATCCCTTCCCGCGCATGGTCAGCTGGGGCCTGTTCGAGCGCCGCGCCGATCGGCGTCGCTTCTACCTGTTCAACACGCACCTGCCCTATCGCGCCGAAGACGAACCGGCGCGCGTGCGCAGCGCAGAGCTGCTGCTGACGCGCATCCGGGCATTGCCAGCCGACGTGCCGGTCGTGGTCACCGGCGATTTCAACAGCGAGCCTGGCAGCGAGACCTGGCGCACCCTCACCAAGGAACTGCACGACGCCCGCGCGCAGGCATCGCACGTGGAGGGGCCGCGGCTGACCTTCCAGGATTTCGGCGGCAGCGATCGCCGGCAGCTGGACGGGATCCTGGTGCGCGGCTTCCACGCCGAACGCTTCCGCACGATCGATGCGCGGCCGCAGGGCCGCTATCCCTCCGATCACTATCCGGTGCTGGCCGAGCTCCGCTTCCCCGGCGCGATCACGCCACCGGCCCACCCGGGGCGCTAGCCTGCGGCTTTCCCACGGAGCGCTCCCATGGCCCACCGCAGCCGACTCGCCGGCTTCATCATCGATTGCCAGGACCAGGATGCGGACCGAGCAGCCACGTTCTGGTCGGCGGCGCTGGGGCTCACGGCGCAGCCGGCGTATAGCGAAGGCGAGGCCGAGTACGCCGAGCTCGATGGCGCGCCCGGCGGTCTGCATGTCGAGGTGCAGCGCGTGCGCCATGCTTCACGGGTGCATCTGGACATCGAGAGCGACGACATCGATGCGGAAGCCGATCGGCTGGAGAAGCTCGGCGCAAGACGAATCGGCTTCGTCAAACGCTGGTGGGTGATGGAGGCCCCCAGCGGTCACCGCTTCTGCATCGTACGCATGCGCGAGGCCTCGGGCCGCGCCGAGGCGAACCACTGGGATTGATTACGCCTGGCAGGGACTGCAGTGAGACCAGGAAAAAGAAAGCCCCGCATGCGCGGGGCTTTTTTATCGTGCCGGCAGCTGCGGCTCAGTCGGCCCAGCGACCCGGTGCGCTGGACTGCGGCAGCACCTGCGCCGAGAGCGGACGATCCTGCTCCAGCAGGTTCAACGCATCGGCCAGGATCGCGGCCGATTCGTGCAACAGCGGATCCGGACGCTTCTCGGCGGCCTTTTCGCGCGCGGTGTCCTTGGCGATATCGCGCTCGCTGCCGGTCAGGCCGTCATCGGTGTCTTCGGCCAGCGGATCAAGCGGCATGCCCAACTGCTTGCGCACGGCCTGGCGCTCCTTGCGCTGGTTGTCCTGCTTCTCGCGCTCGGCACGACGCTGGTCTTCGTTGAGGGAGACGTACTTCTTCGCCTTCTCCTCGCGGAATTGCTGCACGTCCTGCTCCCACCACTGGAACTCCTTGTCGGCGCCAATACGCGCGGCATGCAGGCTTTCCAGCTTCGGCAGCAGGGCGCCGAAGTTGCCGTACTGGGTATGCGGCACCGAGGCGATACGGGTCCACGGCAGTGCGTTGTCGTAGGTGCTTTCGCCGAACTCGGTCGCATCCACGCTGGCCGGGAAGGCGATGTCCGGCACCACGCCCTTGTGCTGGGTGCTGCTGCCACTGACACGGAAGAACTGCGCGATGGTCAGCTTCACCTGGCCAAAGCGCTGTTCTTCGCTGGCCGGCCAACGGTCGAGATCAACGATGTTCTGCACCGTGCCCTTGCCGAAGGTGGTTTCACCGATGACCAGGCCGCGGCCGTAATCCTGGATGGCGCCGGCAAAAATCTCCGAGGCCGAGGCAGAACCGCGGTTGATCAGCACGGCCAGCGGGCCATCCCAGGAAACCTTCTCGCTGCGATCGCCGTTGACCGTGACGCGGCCACCGGATTCGCGCACCTGCACCACCGGGCCCTGCTCGATGAACAGGCCGGTCAATTCGACGGCCTCATCCAGCGAGCCGCCGCCATTGTTGCGCAGGTCGAGCACCACGCCGTCGATCTTGTCGGCCTTGAAGCCGGCCAGCAGCTTGGCGACGTCGCGCGTGGCCGAGGCATAGTCGGTCGCGTTGCGACGACGGCCCTCGAAATCCTGGTAGAAGCCCGGCAGCTTGATGATGCCGATGCGACGCTGCGGCTCGCCGTCCTTCGCCGGCAGGGTGATGGTCTCGCCCTTGGCGGCCTGTTCGGCCAGGCGCACCTTCTGCCGGGTCAGGGTGACGGTGCGATGTGCGCCATCGATGCCCGATTCGGCCGGGATGTACTCGATGCGAACCTGGGTGTCCTTCTTGCCGCGGATCTTGGCCACGACATCGTCGATGCGCCAGCCGATCACGTCTTCCATCTGCCCGGAACGATCCTGGCCGACGCCGACGATGCGATCGCCCGGCTTGAGGCTGGCATCGATCGCGGCCGGACCGCCGGCGATGATCTCGCGGATCACCACCATGTCGTCCTGCTTCTGCAGCTGCGCGCCGATGCCTTCCAGCGACAGCGACATCTGCTGGTTGAAGTTCTCGGCCGTGCGCGGGGTGAAGTAGTCGGTATGCGGGTCCACCGCGTTGGTGTACGCGGTCAGGAACACCTGGAAGATGTCCTCGCCCTTGAGCTCGTTCACCGACTTGCTGATGTTGGCGTAGCGCTTGTCCAGCGTCTTGCGGATATCGGCCGGCTGCTTGCCGGCGAGCTTGAGCCGCAGCCAGTCGTTCATGACCTGCTGGCGCCACAGCTTGTCCAGCTCGGCGTTGTTGGCCGCCCAGGGCGACTTCTCGCGGTCGTACTCGAACTTCTCGTCGCCGCTGAAATCGAAATTCTGGTTCAGCACCTTGCGGGCATAACCCACCCGCTGGCTGACGCGCTGCTTGTACACGGCGAAGACGTCGAACGCCGGGTCCAGCTGGCCGTCGCGGATCGCCGCGCCGACCTTGGCCTCGACCGGGGCGAAGGCGTCGATGTCGGCCTGGGTGAAGTACATCTTGCTGCCGTCGAGCGATTCCAGGTAACGCTTGAACACGTCCTTGGCCATCGCCTCGTCGAGCTCGCGCGGACGGTAGGCGTAGCGGCTGTCCGAGAGCAAGCCGTAGACCAGCTTGGTGGCAGTGGCCTGGTCGGTCGTGGCGGCGGCTGGCAGCGCGGTATCGGCGCGCGCCATCAGCGCGAGCGGTGCACTCAATGCCAGCGCCAGCAAGCCGGCAGTGATCCTCGCGGGGGCTTTGTAGTTCATCGGATTACTCTCGGCACCAGGGCCGTTTCGGGGGCTGCGGAATCATCGGACAACACGACAGTGCCCAAAGTTGCAGCGCTTGTCATCCTCGGTTCCCAGCCTACCGTGCCCGGGCGGCTTGGCGCCGTGAATGGCGCCTGAGGCGCCCGTTACGGCGGCGCCACGTTCAGCGGAAAGGCGGACTCAGGCCGCCACGCCCGCGCCGGCGGCCTGGCGGTCGGCGTGGTACGAGGAGCGCACCATCGGGCCGGAAGCGACGTGGGCGAAGCCCAGGCTGTAGCCGTAGTCTTCCAGCGCCTTGTATTCCTCGGGCGTCCAGTAGCGCATTACCGGGTGGTGGTGCGGGGTCGGCTGCAGGTACTGGCCGATGGTGATCATGTCCACGTCGTGCGCGCGCAGGTCGCGCAGGGTGGCCTGCACCTGTTCCATGGTTTCGCCCAGGCCGAGCATGATCCCGGACTTGGTGTTGACCTCCGGGTGCTGGGCCTTGAACTTCTGCAGCAGGGTCAGCGACCACTGGTAATCGGCGCCCGGGCGCACATTCGGGTACAGGTCCGGCACCGTCTCGATGTTGTGGTTGAACACGTCCGGCGGATTGTGGGCCAGGATTTCCAGCGCGCGATCCATGCGGCCCTTGCCGCGGAAGTCCGGGGTCAGGATTTCGATGCGGGTCTTGGGCGCGTGCTCGCGGATCGCGGCAATGCAGTCCACGAAATGCTGGGCGCCGCCATCGCGCAGATCGTCGCGATCGACGCTGGTCACCACGACGTACTTCAGGCCCATGTCGGCGACGGTGGTGGCCAGGCTCAGCGGCTCGTTCGGATCCGGCGGCTTGGGCCGGCCGTGGGCCACGTCGCAGAACGAGCAGCGGCGGGTGCAGACCTCGCCGAGGATCATGAAGGTGGCGGTGCCGTGGCTGAAGCACTCGTGGATGTTGGGGCAGCTGGCCTCTTCGCAGACCGTGACCAGCCGGTTTTCACGCAGCTTGGCCTTGAGGTTCTGCACCGCATTGCCGGAGGGAATCCGCACGCGGATCCACGAGGGCTTGCGCAGCACCGGCACGTCGGCGAACTGCACCGGCGAGCGGTTGATCTTGTCCCCGCCCACCTGCTTGATGCCGGCCTGCAAGGGCGCGGCCGGGGCGCTGTCGGTCGAGATGACTTCCAGGGGAATGCTGCGGGCGGTGGGCTGGGTCATGGCAAGGCGAATACGCGGTCAGGCCGCGGAGGAGAGGTCGGGCAGGGCCGGGTCCGTGCGCAGTGCCAGGCCGAACTGGCGGGCCAGCTCGTCGAGCAGCACGCGCTGCACAGGTTCCATGCCGGAAGGGCCGCCCAAGTCTAGCACCGAGGTCACCTGCAGGCCCTGGTAGCCGCAGGGATTGATGCGCTGGAACGGTTCGAGGTTCATGTCGACATTGAAGGCCAGGCCGTGGAAGGTGCAGCCGCGGCGCACGCGGATGCCCAGGGCGGCAATCTTGGCATCGCCCACGTACACGCCGGGCGCGCCTTCGCGGCGCGCGGCGATGATGTTCCACTCCAGCAGCGTGTCGATGATCGCCTGCTCGATGCGGCACACGTACTCGCGCACGCCGATGCCGATCCGGCGCAGGTCCAGCAGCGGGTAGACCACGATCTGGCCAGGGCCGTGGTAGGTCACCTGGCCGCCGCGGTCGACGTGCACCACCGGGATGTCGCCCGGCGCCAGCACGTGCTCGTCCTTGCCGGCCTGGCCGAGGGTGAACACCGGGTCGTGCTCGACCACCCACAGCTCATCGACGGTGGCGTCGGTGCGGGCATCGGTGAAGCGCTGCATCGCGCGCCAGACCGGCTCGTAGGGCTGGCGGCCCAGCAGGCGGACGACGGCCGGTTGCAGCGCCGCCGGCGCGGCCGGCGCAACTTCGCAGGCGCTTACAGCGTCCACTTCACTTCCGGGTGGTCGCGCAAGGCGGCATGCGCGGCGTCGTACTGCTCGCGGCTTTCAGCGCGGAAGCCGATGCGCACGGACACGTACTTGCCGTTGCTCGAGTGGCGCCAGCTGATGCGCTCTTCCAGCACTTCGATGCCGCTGTCGGTGAGCAGGCGCGGCAGCTCGGTCTCCAGACCCTTGTCGGCGGTACCCATCGCGCTGAGCTCGAAGGTCCCGGGGAACTGGAAGCCGTGATCGGGGTTGTCGGACTTGATTTCCATGGGCGCCATTATTGGGCCCCGCGCCGGCAAACCCAACCCCGGCGCCGGGATGCAGCGTCGCGCCGGATCGCCGGCGCGCCGCATGGCGAAACGTTCGTCCAGGTCCCGCCCGGCTGGCCGGGCGGGACGCGTGGCCTTACTTGGACAGCTCCAGCAGGGTCGAGGAGACCCAGCCCTTGTTGCCCATCTCGTCCTCGACCTCCCACATCGTCCCCTCCTTGTTGCCGGTGGGGTACAGCATCATGCCCACGTCCAGGCTGCGCACGGCCGCGCCGGTGCCCTTGGCATTGGCCAGCAGGCGTGCCGGCTTGGTCACGGTGACCGCCTGCTGCGCATTGCTGGCGGCGGCATTGCCGGACAGACCGCCGAGCTGGCTGACCATGTCGGTGTAGGCCTGCAGGTAGGCCATCGTGATCACCTGGCCGATCTCGGTGTTGGCGTAGCCGCTGGCACCGGCCGCGCCGTAGTCGTAGCCGCTGAACAGCCGGCCGCTGCCGCCCCAGCCCAGGTCGGTCTTGGTGGCGTTGCCCTGGGACATGGCGACCTGCTCGGTGGAGCGGGTGTCGGTCAGGGTGAGGACCACGTCAGCGGTCTTCTTCTTCATGTTGATGCCACCGATCACCTGGCCGGCATTGCCGCCCACCAGGCCGCCGAGCAGGCCGCTGATCGCGTTGCCGCCAGCGTTGCTGTTCTGCGAGACCAGGTCGGGCACCAGCACGTAATCTGCCGCCTTCATCTGGCCCTTGCCGACATTGGAACGGTTGCGCAGCTCCCCGCTGGCAGCCAGATCGCGTTCGGCCTTGGCAGCGTCCAGACCGGCGCCGCGGTCGACGAGGGTGAAGCAGCGCGAGCGGCTGACGAACACCTTGATCAACTTGGAGGGCGCCGGAAGCTGCTGGCCGGTCCACCAGTTGGTCGCATCTTCCGGCTCCAGGACGGAGACGGTGCCCAGCGGCTTGGCGCACACCGGAATATCGGCTTCACCCTGCTTGCGCTGGTCCTGCGCGCTGCCCTTGAAAGCGTCCTTGAGACCCGCCGAAGCGGGCTGGCTGGTCACGGCCAGGCACAAACCGAGCATTCCCGCGGCCATGGCGGCCGGGACAGACAAGTTCTTCATGCATCACTTCCCTCTGCAAGCATCCGCTTCCCGGATGCGGTCCAAACAGTGGGAGTCCCCTGGGGGACATCCCGTTCCCCGGGAATGCAGGGCATTCCCGTGTTCATGATACGCCCGGCCCAGGTCAGCGAGATGACCGGGCCTGGCGGAAACAGGCGCAACGCACCAATGCGCCGGCGGTACTGGCGGGATCGCGGCTGCCAGCGTCTAATTTCACGCGACGCTTTCTCCCCATTCACATTCCTTAGTGGCCGCGCTGGCTAGCGTCAGGCCAACAAACCCCCACGGCCCACTGCATGCCCCCACTTCGTCCGCTGTCCCTCCTGCTGGCCGTGGCGCTGTCCAGCGCAGGCCTCTCCGCCACCGCCCGCGCCGCTGACCAGTGCGAACAGAGCACGATGGACGAAACGCCGCCGGCGGTGAATTTCCGTGTCGACAACGACCTGTTCGGCGGCGCCGACCAGGATCAGGGCTACACCAACGGTGCGATGCTGACGCTGGTCTCGCCCAATCTGGTCGACTACACCGACGACCCCTGCCTGCCGCGCCTAGCGCGCTGGGTCAACAGCCACCTGGAGCGGCTGCACCCTGGTGAGTTCAAGCAGCAGAACATGGTGTTTTCCTTCGGCCAGGGCATCTTCACGCCGACCGATTACACCCGGAAGGACGTGATTCCCGATGACCGTCCCTACGCCGGCATCCTGATGGCCAGCTTCGGTTACAACGCGCGCAACGATGACCACCTGCGCACCACGCAGTTGCAGTTGGGCATCGTCGGACCCTGGGCGCTGGGCAAGCAGGTGCAGAACGCCGTGCACGACGTGCTTGGCGACGAGAAATTCCAGGGTTGGGACAACCAGCTGCACAACGAGCCGCTGATCGGCATCGTCCACGAACGCATGCGTCGCTGGCCGGGCGATGCCACGGTCAATGCCGGCGGCTGGGGCTGGGATGCGATCAGCCATTGGGGCGGCGCGCTGGGCAATCGTGCCACCTATGCCAACGTGGGCGCGGAAGTGCGCTTCGGCTGGAAGCTGCCGGATGATTTCGGCAGTACGCCGATCCGGCCGGCGGGTGAAAACACCGCGCCGAGCCTGCGTGGCCGGCCGACCGGATGGTCAGGGCATCTGTTCGTGACCACGGATGGGCGCTGGGTGCTGCGCGACATCACGCTGGATGGCAACACGTTCCGCGACAGCCATAGTGTCGACAAGCGGCCGTTCGTGGCTGATATCGGCTACGGGCTGGCGATCATGCGCGGCCGGTGGAAGTTCGCCCTGGCCCGCTACCACCGCACGCGAGAGTTCGATACGCAGAAGGAAACGCCGATCTACGGGAGCTTTACCATCAGTCGGATGCTTTGACTCGGGTGGGTTTTTCGCGGTCGGTTCTTTTTGGTGGTTCTGTTGCTTGCGCGCGGCGACCGGGGGCCATGCCCGGGTGGGGGACGCCCGAAAGCGGCCATCCATGGCCTCGGGGCTCGATGAGGCGGCATCCATGCCGCCTCACGCCCCCACCCGGGCATGGCCCCCGGTCGCCCACAGAATCTCCCGCTACTGGAAGAGAGAGCGCCCCCTCCGCCCTGCGGGCACCTCCCCCACCAGTGGGGGAGGGCGTCCTGAAGAAGGTCGCCATCTGATCGCCTTTGCTTCGATCATTGCGCGGTTCCCCCTCCGAATAGATTTCGGTTGACGGAGCGTTTTTGATCTTCGCTCCGCTGCATCGTGATCCTTCGGGTGGTCGGGCGGGAGGCCGCATCGGGGGCGTGTGGCGGCATGGATGCCGCCACCCGAGCCCCGAGGCCATCGATGGCCGCTTTCGGGCGTCCCCCGATGCGGCCTCCCGCCCGGCCGCCGCGCGACGAAAACCGAAGCGCCACGCATCGACGCACTCAAAAAAAAGCCGGCCTGCGCCGGCTTTTTTCTAAGCTTATTCCGATTCCCACCACATCCAGAAAGCGTCCCACAGGCGCTTGAAGAAGTTGCCCTCTTCCACCGCAGCCATCGCCACCAGCGGCGCCTGGGCCACCACCTTGCCATCCAGCTGCACCTTCACCGTGCCTACGGCCTGGCCCTGCTTGATCGGCGCGGTCAGGTTCTTGGCCACTTCGATGCTCGGCTTGAGATCGTTGTAGCGGCCGCGCGGCACCATCACCAGCATCGGCTCGGCTACGCCCAGCTGCACCTGGTCCTGCGCGCCCTTCCACACCTTCTGCTGCGCCACGACCTTGCCCGGCTCGTACAGGCGATGGGTTTCGAAGAAGCGGAAACCCCAGTTGAGCAGTGCCAGGCTGTCGTCGGCACGCTGCTTTTCCGAACTGTCGCCCATCACCACCGCCACCAGGCGCTGGTCGCCACGCAGCGCCGAGCTCATCAGGCAGTAGCCCGCCTCCGAGGTATGCCCGGTCTTGATGCCATCCACGCTCGCATCGCGCCACAACAGCAGGTTGCGGTTCGGCTGGGTGATGTTGTTGACCGTGAATTCCTTAATCTTGTTGTAGGCGTAGGTCTCGGGATAGTCACGCACCATCGCCCGGCCCAGCAGCGCCAGGTCGTACGCGGTCGTGTGGTGGCCTTCGGCGCTCAGGCCGTGGGCATTGACGAAGTGCGAGTCCTTCATGCCGATCTTGGCCGCGTAGCTGTTCATCAGCGAGGCAAATGCCTCTTCGCTGCCGGCCACGTGTTCGGCCAGGGCGATCGCGGCGTCGTTGCCGGACTGGATCGCCATGCCTTTTTCCATGTCTTCCAGTCGCGCGGTCTGGTTGACCGGGAAGCCGCTGTAGCTGCCGTCGGTCCCGGCGCCACCTTCGCGCCAGGCACGCTCGCTCATCATGACCTGGTCGTCGCGCTTGACCTTGCCGTTCTTCAGCTCGGCGGCGACCACGTACGAGGTCATCACCTTGGTGATGCTTGCCGGGGCCAGCTGCATGTGGATGTTGTCACCCGCCAGCACCTGGCCGGTGGCGTAGTCCATCAGGATCCAGGCCTTGGAGACGGCCGGCGCCGGGGCCGGGGGCGTCGGCACGGCAGCCGGGGCCGCGACGGCAGGGGCTGGCACAGGCTGCGGCGCAGGGGTCTGCGCGGATACCAGGCCAATGGCCAACGTGGCCGCGACAGCGACGGCAAAGCGGGATTTCATTGAACAACGACTCCTGCGGCCCCTGGGCGGGCCAATCCTGGCCCGAGGGCCGTTGGAGGCCCAAAGGGGGCCGGGAAAGAACACATTGTAGGGGTTGCCGTGCCGTGCGCTCTCGCCCAGGCACCCTGCGGAAAGCGCAGGCTCAGTTGGCCACGACCTGCGGACGACCGAATCCCAGACCGGCGATGCGCGCTGCAAGTTCCGAGGCGCTGGCGTGATCGGGCGCGTTGACCCGCAAGCGCCACATCGTGCGCCCCCCACTCACTATGTCGCTGATGCTGGCGCCGGCAATGCCGGCGGTGGCGAGCTTGCTCAGCGCGCGGTCGGCGTTTTCGCGGCTGCCGAAGCTGGCCACCTGCAACAGGATGTTGCCCAGCGCCGCCTGCGCAGGCGTGGCAGGACGCGACTCGAGGGCAGGCACGACCTCGGCTGCCGTCTTGCGGGCGATCGCACTGCCCACCGCAGCCGGCACGACCGTGGCCGCCGCGACGGTGGCCGTGGGCGCGGCAGCGGCCGGTCCGCGGCCCGGTTCATCGCTGCGGCTCAACGCGGCCGGCTTGCCAGTGGCCACGCGCACGCCCTGTGTCTTCATCCAGGCATCGAAGTTGTCGGCATTACCCGGTTGCGGCGCGTCGGCCACCCGGTAACGCCAGCGCTCGGCCTCGGCGCCCGGGGTGGTGGCGCGTGCGACCGTGGCCACCGCGGCAGCCGGCGAGGCGGTGCTCCGCGCCGGTGCCGGGCCGGTGCCTTCGGGCAGGCGCTTGACCAGTTCGTCGATGCGGCTGCTCTCGGCCGCTTTCGGCGGCTTGGCAACCGCCACCGCGGTCGTCGCGGCCCCCGGCACCTTGCCGCCATTGCGGCGGGCCAACAGGCCGGCGTTGTCGGCCTCGGTCAAACCGCGCACCTCTACCCGCCCGGTGCCGCGCTGGGTGATGCCCAGCTTCACCGCGGCGGCATAACTCAGATCGATGACGCGCCCGTCGTGGAAGGGGCCGCGATCATTGACCCGCACCACCACCGAGTCGCCGGTGTCGAGGTTGGTCACCAGGGCAAAGCTGGGCAAGGGCAGCGTCTTGTGCGCGGCGGTGAAGGCGTACATGTCGTACACCTCCTTGTTCGAGGTCAGCCGACCATGGAACTTGTTGCCGTAATAGGAGGCGGTGCCGGTCTCGACATAACCTTCCGGATCGTCCATGACCTTGTAGGTCTTGCCCAGAACTTCATACGGCGTGCGATTGCCGATGGCAGAACGGGGTTCGTTGGAAACCAGCGGCTCGGGAATGCAGGCGACGTTGGGCACGTAGTCCGGCGTGGTGTCCTTGACGCCCGGCTTGTACAAGCCGCCGGCGGTGTAATCGCCGCGCGTGGCAGGATCTTCCTTCGCTGCCGCATAGGGCGAGGTGGACGGACAACCGGTGGCGATGCGCGCCGGGCCCTTGCTTTCGACCCTGATCCCCTTGGCCGCCGCAGCGGGCGAAGGCGATTTCTTCGGCGCGCTGCTGCAGGCCGCCAGGCCGAACACCAGCAACACGGGCAAGCACCAAGCGCGGTAGGTCTTCATGCCGGGGGCAGCTCCTTTCCGGCGATGGCTTCGGAAAGCTGGAACACCGCCATCGCGTACATTTTCGAGATGTTGTATCGGGTGATCGCGTAGTAATTCTGGAAGCCGATCCAGTACTGCGGGCCGGCATCGGTATTGAGGGTGATCGGCGTGGCGAGCGCGCCGGCGACCACCGGCGCTGCCGGGTGGTAACCGCGGCGCGCAAGATCGGCCAGCGACCACGTCGGCGTCCAGTCGTCGGGATTGAACTCGGCATGGCCAGCGCTCAACGTCGCCGGCACCGCGACCTGCCCCCCACGCACCCAGCCGCCTTTGCCGACAAAGTAGTTGGCAATGGAGGCGAATACGTCGTCGTAGCTGTTGAACAGGTCACGGTGGCCGTCGCCATTGCCGTCCACGGCGAATTGGCGATAGCTGGAGGGCATGAACTGGCCCATGCCCATTGCACCGGCATAGCTGCCGATCAGCGTGGTGATGTCCAGGTTTTCTTCCTTGCCCAGCGCAAACAACTGGCCGAGTTCATCGCGGAAGAAAAGTTCGCGCCGCACTTCGCGTTCGAGCTTGGCCGGATCGCCACTGCGCGGATAGCGGAACGCCAGGGTGTACAGCGCATCGAGCACGCGGTACTTGCCGGCGTTGGCGCCGTAGCTGGTCTCCACGCCGATGATCGCCACGATCACCTGCGCCGGCACGCCGGTGGCCGCCTCCACGCGCGCCAGTTCTGCGCGGTGGGTATCGAGGAAGGCGCGGCCGCCGTCGATGCGGGCCTGGGTGATGAACATCGGCCGATATTCGTTCCACGGCTTGACCCGCTCGGCCGGGCGCGACATCGCCGCGACGATCGAATCGCGGAACTCGGCCTGGGCCAGCGTCGCTTCGATCTGTTTCGGGTCGATGCCGTACTTGGCCGCGGTATCGCGTACGAAGTTGGCACGCGCGGTCTCGAACGGCACCGGGGTGAGATCGACCGGCGGCAGCGCCACGGCTTCGGGCTTGGCCTCGCTGGGCGTGGCGGATTTGGCGATGTCCAGCGAGGGACGCGGCGGCTGGGCCTGGGTGGCACAGGCACCCAGGCAGGCAAGGCTCAAACAGACCAGCGCGCTACGGATCATCGGCAGTTACAGGTTCGGGATGAATTACTCCCAATAAGACCATGAAACAAAAGAACTTTGCCAGCCGTCAAGTGCAAGCGCCGCGACGCGTATTCACAATCGCTGCCAAACTTCAGAACGAGCCCGCGCGGCGGGCCGCCACATCAGGCCCCGCCGTGTACCGGCCGGTGCGCCTTCACTGCCATCACCACGCCGAGCCCGGCCAGCAGCGAAACCGCCGAGGTGCCGCCATAGCTCATCAGCGGCATCGGCACGCCCACCACCGGCAGCAGGCCGGAAATCATGCCGCCGTTGACGATGACGTAGACGAAGAAGGCCAGGCCGGTAGCGCCGGCGAGCAGGCGCGAATAGGTGTCGCGCGCCTGCGAGGCGATCCACAGGCAGCGGCCGATCACCACCAGGTACAAGGTCAGCACGGTGGCCACGCCAAGCCAGCCGAATTCCTCGCTGAGCACCGAGAAGGCGAAATCGGTGGTCTGCTCGGGGATGAAGTTGAGGTGGGATTGCGAGCCCAATCCCCAGCCCTTGCCGCCGAAGCCGCCCGAGCCGATCGCGATCTTGGACTGGATGATGTTCCAGCCCGCGCCGAGCGCATCGCTCTCCGGGTTGAGGAACATCATGATGCGGTCCTTCTGGTAGGGCCGCAGCAACCAGAACCAGGCCACCGGCGCAGCCGCGGCCACGCCACCTACCCCGACCCCGACCCACCACCACGGCAGGCCGCCCAGCAACAGCACGAACACGCCGCTGGCCGCGATCAGCACGCCCGTGCCGAAATCCGGCTGCAGCATGATCAGCGCGGTGGGGACGCCGATGATCACCGCGCTCACCAGCACGGTGGGAATGCGCGGCGGCAGCGGCATCTTGTGCAGGTACCAGGCCACCATCATCGGCAGGCTGATTTTCAGCAGCTCGGCCGGCTGCAGATAGAACAGCTTCAAATCCAGCCACTGACGGCCGTATTTGCCAGTGCCGAGCATGAACACCGCCAGCAGCGGCAGCATCGACAAGGCATAGACCAGCGGCGTCCATGCCCGAAGGCGCAACACCGAGATGCGCGAGATGGCCCACATGGCGACGATACCAATGCCAAAACGCACGCCCTGCGCCATCACCAGGTGGTCGCCACTGGCGGCACCGCCGGCGCTCTTGAGCACCGCCAGGCCAATCACCATCAGGCCGCCCAACGCCAGGCACAGCACCCAGTCGAGCGTGCGGGTGAAACGCACGGCCAGATCGAACAGCCAGCGCAGGAAATCCCTCACTGGTCGTCCTCCGGCACTTCGTCGGGCAGGCTGGGCGCGGTGCTCGGCGGCGGCGGCAGGTGTGCCGGATCGATCGCCACCGTCGCGCCGCCAATGCTGATCGTCGGGATGCCCTGCGCTGCCAGCGCCAGGCCGGCCTCGTCACCTTGCCGGCGCGGCTCGGTGGAATCGGCGTCGAACTGGGTCAGGCCCACGGCGGTGCTGCCGCGCTCGGCGTCCAGCGGCAGCAAGCCCTCCGGCATCTTGCCCAGCAGCCAGGCGTCGAAGATCTTGCGCGCGATCGGGCCGGCGGTGCTGGCGCCGTAGCCGCCGCCCTCCACCGCGATGGCAACGACGAAGGTCGGGTTGTCTGCCGGCGCAAATCCCACGAACAGCGAACGGTGGCGCAGGTGCATCGGCAGCGAGCGCGGGTCGACCGCGGCCACGCCCTTTCGGCTGGCGACCTGCGCGGTGCCGGTCTTGCCACCGATCTGGTACGGCGCACTGGCAAACAGCGAATAGCCGGTGCCTCCGGGGCGCATGGTGTCGCGCATGCCCTCGCGCACCACTTCCACGTTGGCCGGATTCGGGCTGATCGGTTTGGCAGCGGGTTGCTCGGTTTGCTGCCAGTCGCCATCGAATCCGCTGCGCTCGGACACCACCAGGTGCGGCGTGCGCAGCTGGCCGTTGGCCAGTGCGGAGATACCGCGCACCAGCTGCAGCGGCGTCACCTTCCAGTCGCCCTGGCCGATGGAGATGTTCACCGTGTCACCGGGATACCAGCGCTCCTTGCGCGACTTCATCTTGTAGGCAGGCGAAGGCAGGATGCCGCCGATCTCGCCGGACAGGTCGATGCCCGTCGGCTTGCCCAGGCCGTACGCGTCCATGTAATGGTCGAAGCGCTCGATCCCCAGGTCCAGGGCCAGCTTGTAGTAATACGTGTTGACCGATTGCGCGATGGATTTGCGCAGGTCCGTCCAACCGTGCCCGCCACGATGCGAATCGCCCCAGCCACGGCTGGTGCCGGGCAGGTAGAACATGCCGGTGGAAAGGATCTTGTCTTCCGGCCGACGCACGCCGCTGTCCAGGCCGGCCAGGGCGATCATGGGCTTGATCGTCGAACCGGGCGCCACGCCACCGAGCACCAGGCGGTTGAACTGCGGCCGCGAGGGGTTGTCGTTGAGCGCCTTGAAGTCGGCGTGGGAAATGCCGTTGACGAACAGGTTGGGGTCGTAACTCGGCAGGCTGACCATGCCGAGGATCTCGCCGGTGCGCGGGTCCATCGCAATGGCCGAGCCTTCGTACTGGCCGAACGCGGCCACCATGGCGCGTTGCAGGTCGGCATCGATGGACAGGCGCAGGTCCGCGCCGGACTGCGCCGGGACGCGGCCGACGGTGCGGATCGCGCGGCCCTGCACGTTCGTTTCCACCTGTTCGTAGCCGACCTTTCCGCGCAGCGCCTGCTCGTAATAGCGCTCCAGGCCGGACTTGCCGATGTGGGTCAGCGCGGCATTGCCCTCGCCCAGCGTTTCCAGGTCCTTGTCATCGACGCGGCCGACATAGCCGATGACGTGCGCGAACAGCTCGCCATAGGGATAACGCCGCGTGAGGTAAGGCTCCAGCTCCACGCCCGGGAAACGCCAGCGCTCCACCGCGAAGCGGGCCATCTCCTCCTCGCTCATGCGCAGGCGCAAGGTGACAGGCAGGAAGCTGCGGCGCGACTTGCGTTCGCGATTGAAGCGCTCCAGGTCTTCGGGCGAGATCGTGATGACCTTGCCCAGCTCGGCCAGCATCACGTCCATGTCGGCGACCTTGTCCGGGGTCACGTCCAGGCGGAAAGCCGGCACGTTCTCGGCCAGCAGGCGGCCGTTGCGGTCGTAGATCATGCCGCGGCCAGGCACCACCGGACGCGGCTTGATCCGGTTGGCCTCCGAGCGCGTGGCATAGACCTCGTGGTCCACCACCTGCAGCTTGAAGTACCACGCGCCCAAGCCCCCCAGGCACAGCAGCACGACCAGGAAACCCAGCACCGCGCGCCGACGGAACTGCTCGGCCTCCGCATGCGGGTTCTTGGACTGGCGACGCGGATACATTGCTTAGCGCCGCTTGCCCAGCCGCACCGCGTCCAGCAGCACGAACAACAGCGGCCACAGCAGCATGCCCAGCAGGGGCGCCCACCAATAGCTCCATGGCAGCGTGGCTTCGCCCAGGGCCAGGTGCACGGCCGCCGTGACCACGCGATCGTTCAGCAGCAGGCCGCCGATGGCCAGCGCTTGCTGCGAGACCGGGAAGAACCGCAGCCGCGCGCGGAAGCGCTGCAGGATGAAGGTCATGACCACCAGCCGCAGCGGCTGCTCGCCGAGCAAACCGCCATAGAGCAGGTCGGCCAGTACGCCGGCGACGAAGACGAAGCCCAGGCCGACGCGATCGGGCTCTTCGATCACCCAGTACGCCAACACCAGCGCCAGCCAATAGGGGCGCAGCGGCTGGATCAGCGGCGGCAGCGGCAGCAAGCCCAGCAGCAGCGCGATGATCACGCTGATCGGCAGCACCCATTGATTGCGGCGCGTCATCGACGGGGCTCCGTGGCAGCGGGAACGGTCTTGGCCGGCGGCGGCACGGACGTCGCCGGCGCGGTGGCCTGCGCAGGGGGCGCGGTCGACGCTGCCGGGCGCGGGGCCGGCGCGGCGGTAGTCGGCGGCGCCGCGGTGCGCGACGACGGGCCATCGTCCGTGGACGGCGCACTGCCCGCCGGCGGCGGCGGCACGCGCCACGGCCGGCGCTTGAGCAGCAGAACGTCGCGGCCGCGATCGAGCTGGGCGGCGGGCTTGAGCTGGCCGACCAGGAAGGCGTGGCTGTCGTCGGGATGCAGCTCGGCCACGGTGCCTACCGGGAAACCCACCGGGAAGCGTCCGCCCAGGCCCGAGGTCACGATTTCGTCGCCCACCACCAGCCCGGCGCTGAGCGGGACGTCGCGCAATTCCAGCCGGTCGCCGCGGCCATAGGCAATCAGGCGCACGCCGTTGCGCGCGACGTTCACCGGCACGGCGTGATCGGGATCGGTCAACAGCAGCACGGTGGAATGCGCCGGCGTGGTCGCAATCACCTGGCCCATCAGGCCACCGGCATCGATCACCGCCTGGCCTACATGCACGTCGTCATCGCTGCCCGCATCCAGCACCAGGCGCTGGCGGGTCGGGTCCAGGTCGATGTCGAGGATCGGCGCGAGCTGCACGTCCAGGCCATTGCGCTCGGCGGCATTGAGCAGTTCGCGCAACTGGGCGTTGTCCAGCGCGGCAGTCTGCAGGCGGGTCAGGCGCGCATTGGCAACCAGCAGGTCATTGCGCAGCTGGCGATTCTCGGCCACCAGTTGGGCATGGGTGGCGGCGTTGTCCTTGACCTGCAGGCCGATCCGCCCCGGCAAACCGGCCAGCGCCCAAACCGGCTGCACCAGCACATTGGCCCGCTGCCGGACCTGGGAAAGCCAGCCACCGCGGCTGTCGAGCACGATCAGCACCACCGCCAGCGCGAGATACGCCAGCAGCCGCACCGTACTGGCGGCGTCGCCGGGGCGGGATGCGATGGGAGGTCCGGCGTAGGGCGGCACTGAGGGTCAGCCGGGTTTCGGAAGTGAGGGGAATCGGAAGGACGAGGGCGCGATGTTCTCGCGCCCCCGGACAATCAATGGATCGCGAAGGCGGGCCGGGGGCGCCGCCGATCCAGCGCGCTTCATTCCGGCGCGAAGAACTCGTTGCCGTGCATGTCGACCAGCTCCAGCGCGCGGCCACCGCCACGGGCGACACAGGTCAGCGGATCATCGGCCACCTGCACGTGCAGGCCGGTTTCCTCGGAGATCAGGCGATCCAGGTCACGCAGCAGGGCGCCACCGCCGGTCAGCACGATGCCGCGCTCGGCGACGTCGGCGCACAGTTCCGGCGGGGTCTGCTCCAGCGCCAGCTTGACCGCCGAAACGATGCCCGACAGCGGCTCGTGCAGGGCTTCGAGCACTTCGTTGGAGTTGATCTTGATCATCTTCGGCACGCCCTCGGCGAGGTTGCGGCCGGAGATTTCCATCTCCTGCACCACGGCCTGCGGATAGGCGCAACCGATCTCCAGCTTGATCCGCTCGGCCGTGGCCTCGCCGATCAGCATGCCGTGGTTGCGGCGCACGTAGTTGGTGATCGACTCGTCGAAGCGATCGCCGCCTACACGCACGGACTGCGAGTACACGATGCCGTTCAGCGAAATGACCGCCACTTCGGTGGTGCCGCCGCCGATGTCGATGACCATCGAGCCGCGCGCCTCGGTCACCGGCATGCCGGCGCCGATCGCCGCGGCCATCGGCTCTTCGATCAGGTAGACGTCACGCGCACCGGCTTCTTCCGCCGATTCCTTGATGGCGCGGCGCTCGACCTGGGTCGAGCCGGCCGGCACGCACACCAGCACGCGCGGGCTCGGGCGCAGCACGCGGGACTTGTGCACTTTCTTGATGAAGTGTTTCAGCATCGCCTCGGTGTAGGTGAAGTCGGCGATGACGCCGTCCTTCATCGGGCGGATGGTGGTGATGTGGCCCGGGGTACGGCCGAGCATCTGCTTGGCCTCGGCGCCGACGGCGGCCACCGAGCGGGTGCCGCCGATGGCACGATCCTGGCGCACCGCGACCACCGAAGGCTCGTTGAGGACGATGCCCTGGCCGCGCACGTAGATCAGGGTGTTGGCCGTGCCCAGGTCGATGGACAGGTCATTGGAAAACATGCCGCGGAGTTTCTTGAACATCGGGGGAGTCGTTCCTGAGAGGGCCGTGCCCGGCGCGCCGAGGTGGCGAAAAAATGGGCAAAAATGCAGTCGGCTAGCCTAACAATCCCCCCGGGTGCGGGCAAGGAGAAATGCGGTCAGCCACGGCGCTTTTTTCAGCTTCAGCGACCCCTGGTCCAGCAGGGGGTTCTGGCCCTGAACCGCCTCACCCGTTAACCTTTGCGCCGCGGCGCGCCTGCCGCCCCCCAGGCCCGTCCGGACGCTGGCGGGTTTTTCTCCATGCAAAGGCCTCTATCCCGATGTCCGCCCTGATCTGTGGTTCCCTTGCCTACGACACCATCATGGTGTTCCCGGACCAGTTCAAGAACCACATCCTGCCGGACAAGGTGCACATCCTGAACGTCTCGTTCCTGGTGCCGCGGATGCGCCGCGAGTTCGGCGGCTGCGCCGGCAACATTGCCTACAACCTGCACCTGCTCGGCGGCCAGCCGATTCCCATGGGCACGGTGGGCCAGGATTTCGGTCCGTACCGCGAATATTTCGACGGGCTGGGCATCGACCTGTCGCGGGTCAAGGTGATCGACGAGCTGTTCACGCCGCAGGCGTTCATCACCACCGACCACGACAACAACCAGATCACCGCCTTCCACCCGGGCGCGATGATGCGCAGCTACGAGAACCACGTGAAGGATGTGCCGGGCGTGACCCTGGGCCTGGTCGGCCCGGACGGGCGCGAGGGCATGATCCAGAACGCGGTCGAGTTCCAGGAAATGGGCGTGCCGTTCATCTTCGACCCGGGCCAGGCGATGCCGCTGTTCAACGGCCCGGAGCTGCGCACCTTCATCGAGCAGGCCGACTACGTGGTGGTCAACGACTACGAGTCCAACCTGCTGCAGGAGCGCACCGGCTGGGACGAAAAGCAGATCGTCTCGCGGGTCAAGGCGTACATCACCACGCGCGGCCCGAAGGGCGCGGTGATCCACACGCCGGAGCAGAGCTATGACATCCCGCCGGCACACGAGCGCCGCGTGGTCGACCCGACCGGGTGCGGCGATGCCTTCCGCGCCGGGTTGATCTTCGGCATCCAGGGCGGCTACGACTGGCTGACCATCGGCCGCATGGGCAACCTGATGGGCGCGCTGAAGGTCGAACACCCGGGCACGCAGAACCAGCGCTTCGATTTCTCCGAGTTCAACGACCAGTTCAAGCAGCAGTTCGGCTACTCGCTGTAAGACAAGAGCGGCACCGTTGTAGGGCAATCCCGCAACCTTCCGTAATACGCGAAATGGACGCTCTGCATGCCCGATCGGCATGCGGAGACGGTGCTACGTTGCCTCCGCCACGACAAACGGAGGTTCCATGAACAGCGATATCCACTCCTTCCAGCACGACTCCATCCCCGGGCATCACGAGATATCCGCGGCCGACAGCGGCGATGACGGCCAGGCGCGGGAGGCCGACGAGGCACTCGACTACGACGCATGGTTCAGCGAGCAGGTGGCGCTGGGCCGCCTCTCCGCCGCACGCGGCGAGCTGCTGCCGGACCCCGCGTTCGACCACTGACTTACGCCAGGGAGACCGTTGCGCCGGCGCGTGATCCGCGCCGGCGTCCATGAAAGCTGGGGGGAAAGGTCAATGGATGACACACGTATTATGGACCGCCTTGGCGACGAGGGATCGCCAGCAAGTTCAGTCGACCGGGAGCAGTGAGCGCGACATCGCCGCGATGGAACAGCGGCTCGCACAGCAGGTCGCTGTGCTCGTTCGCCATCCCAGGCTGGGCCGGCGTGGCCGCATTCCCGGCACGCGCGAATGGGTGATCGAGCGTGACCACGTGCTGGTGTACGAAGCGTGGCGCGACGCCATCGTGATCCTGCGCCTGCTGCATGCCCGGCAGCGCTGGCCTGCGCCACCCTGCGACTGATCGTCAATCCAGGCGCCGCAACAGCGCCGCGCAATCGGCGAACGCATGGTCGCTCAACGCCGGCCATGCGTTCTGCGCGCCAACGAACACCGTCGTTGCCCGCGCCGCACGCCCGGCTTCGAGGTCGTAGCCGTGATCGCCGACCATCACCAGTTCGTCGGATGAAACGCCCCAACGCGCCGCATGCTGCAGCAGGCCTGCCGGATGCGGCTTGGGCACGGCCTCGTCCCGGCCGATGATCGCCTCATCGGAGAACAGGTCACCCACGCCGATCTCGGCCAGGGTAAGTCGCGCGAGCGCGTGGTCGTTGCGGGTCAGGATGGCCAGTTGACACCCACGCCCATGCAGCGCGCGCAACAGCGCCACCGCGCCCGGCGCAGCGACGGAAGCTGCCGCCAGTTCGCACTCGTGCGCGATCAACCAGGCGCGCTTGGCTGCCGCATCGGCGGCGGGCAACGCGGCGAGGTGGCCGAGGATGTCCTGTTCCGCCGGTATCTCCAGTTCGCGCCGGATCAGCGCGAAATCATGCACCGCGAGGGTCAGCGTGCCGTCGAGGTCGAAGACCCAGTGGCGATGCTCGGTGAGCGGCTTCGCGGTCATGGCGTGGCGGCAAGCGGGGCGAAATACGCCGCCTGCGCGGGGTAGTCGAGGACGACGCGGAAATAGCGCAATGCCGAGCCGCCCAGCGCGCCCTCGATCGGCGCATCGGTCATGGACGACATCCATTCGCTGAAATTCCTGTCTTCCCGCGCAGCGAACCAGACCGGCCCGACCGGGTGCCCGGCGATCACCATCCGGGGGACGCGAATCATCGGCACGCTTTGGCCCTGCAGGCGCGCGCCGGCCTCGACCACGACCCAGTCTGGATGGCGCGCCTGCCATTCGCGGAACCGGCTGAGCACGATGAAACTCGATGCCACCAATGTGGCCTCCGGCACCGACTGCAGTCGGGCTGCCTGGCCGACGACTTCCGAGGTGGCGCCGGTGTCCAGCAGCAGGTCCAGCTTCTTTCCGTCGATCTCGACACTGACGCGGGGCCAATAGAAATTCCCGCCGCGGTAATGCATGGGAATGCGCGACATGCCGGCGTCCGGCACTCCACCTTCCAGCAGCTTGAACGTGTGTGCCCTGTAGTCGATCTCCCATATCCGCCCGGCGAACCAGCGGTTACCCAGTAGCCCATCTCCAACGTTCCAGGTGCCCGGTGCGATCGCCAGGCGGTTCTCCAGTACACGATCCGCAATCGGCGCCGGAATGCCCGCCGCGGCCAGGAACGCGGGAAAATCCACGATCGGGAGGGAATCGCCGTCGCCTTCGATGTGATCCTGCACGGGCAGCTGCAGCGCGGCCGCGGCAGCGCTGCCCAGCATGTTCATGCCGCCTCCGCTGTCGGTATACAGCCGCAGCGGGCTGCCATCGGGCGTCAACACATGGAGGAACACACGGTCGTGCTCGAACACGGCGGGCAGCGGCTGGTGGGGCGTCGCCGAAGCCAGCAATGGGAAAACCGCGAGTAGGACCGCCAGGCAATTCCGGAACATCCTGATCCTCCGCTGGGGCGCCGTCGGCAACGGCTTCCGGACTCAATGCCAGCCCGGCATCTGCGTCGCGTCCAGGCCGCCGGTCTCGAACACGGCCGTGCGCGTGCCGCCAGCCTTGACCGGGAATTCAATGCTCAGCGTCGCCTTGGACTGCGATGCGAGTTTCCACAGCGCCGCCTGGTCGTCGATGAACATGGCGATCGCCTCGTCGGTATCCGGCCGGTGCGCGGCCATGGCCTTCGGCTTGCCGCCATCCACGCTGACCTGCACCTTGCAACCGTCGTAGCACTTGAAGTCACCGGCGCGCAGGACGAGATAGGCATGGCGCTTCCACTGCGGATGGTCGCGGAACACCAGCTGCACCGGCTTGGCACCGCTGCCATCCACATCGACGCGATCCTTGGCATCGATCATCGCCGAACGCTGGGTGCCGCCCTTGACCGCGATCTGGTTGTATTGCCACAGCGATTGCAGGCGACGCAGCTCGCGCGCCTGGTCGCCCTTGGCCTTGACCTCGGCATACCCCGGTTCCACCCGCTTGGCCGCCTCGCTTTGCGGATAGGTCTGCAGCAAATCGGCGCCAAAGGCGCGGGCCATGTCCCAGTTCCTCGATTGCACGGCCTGCGTATAGCGCTTCTCCAGCTCAACGGCCTTCTGCTCATTGGCCTGCGCCAGCGCAGCGGCTTGGGCCTGGCGTTCGGCCTCGCGGTCGGTGCAGGCGGAGAGCGCAAGTACGCAGACGGCGATCCAGGGCAAATGCTTCATCGGAAGGGCTCCGCGGAAAGAGGCAACAAAGATAGCGCGAGATGTTGCTCTTCGAGCCGGCGAGGCGATGTATCGGGCGTCCGGGGGCAACATAACAGCCACCCATCAGCACCCAAAAAAACGGCGGGCCCGAGAGCCCGCCGCCATTTACACCACGATCAATTGCCGACTTACTGCTTGGCCTGCGCCGCTTCGGCCTTGGCCAGCATCTCCTCGACCGACGCGGTCGTGATCGGGTGATAGCCCGGCTTGGCCTTGGCAAAGGCCTCCTTGGCGAAGGCCAGGCCTTCGGGCGTCTTCACCAGTTCGGCGTAGATCGGCATGATCAGCTTGCGACGGCCGACGCGCTCGATGAACTGGCCTGCGGCCGGCCACGCTTCGGTATAGCCACTGCGGATCGCCAGCGGGTACCAGCGCATGGCGATTTCGCCATTGGCGGTGCCGGTGAACTGGTAGGCCTGGTCCAACTGCTTGAGCTGCTCGGTCTTGAGCTTGTCGCCCATGCCGGCGAGGAAGTGCGTCCACGACTGCGTGTTCCAGTCCGAGGTGACCTGGTTGCTCGGCAGCTTGTTGCTGCCCAGCCACGCGATACGCGCGGTATCGACGATGCTGAAGTTGCGCGAGCGCGCCTTCTGCGCAAACGCCGGGATGCCCGGCTGGTTCAGCCAAGCATCGAGTTCGGCCTCGGTCACCGCGTTCGGGTTCTTCGACAGCAGGTTCTTCTTCAGGTAGGCGACGAACTGGTCGGTGGTCGCACTCTGGAACGCATGGTCATCGAACCAGCCGCGCAGGAACGGATCGAACACCTCGCGGCCGAAGCGCTGTTCCAGGAACTGCAGGAACCACGACCCCTTGACGTAAGCGACCTGGCTCAACGCCGCATCCGGATCGCGCTCGGTCAGCGGCGGCAGGGCCAGCGCCTGGTCGGCCGGGCTCATGTCCTTGATTTCGGCGAGCAGGTCGGTCTGGTCGATCTCACGCTCTTCTTCGGCCAGCTCAGCGCCGTACAGCGCCTCGGTGATGCGGCCCTGCACGTAGGTGGTGAAACCTTCGTTGAGCCAGATGTCCTTCCACGAGGCGTTGGTCACCAGGTTGCCGGACCAGCTGTGCGCCAGCTCATGGGCCACCAGCGACACCAGCGACTTGTCGCCGACGATCACGGTCGGGGTGGCGAAGGTCAGGCGCGGATTCTCCATGCCACCGAACGGGAACGACGGCGGCAGCACCAGCATGTCGTAGCGGCCCCAGCGGTACGGGCCATACAGCTGCTCGGCGGCGCCGATCATCTTCTCGGTGTCTTCGAATTCCTTGGCGGCCTTGTCGACCATGGCCGGCTCGGCCCACACGCCGGAGCGCTCGGAGATCGGCTTGAACACCAGGTCGCCGGCAGCGATGGCCAGCAGGTAGGACGGGATCGGCTCCGGCATCTTGAAGCTGTAGTCGCCGTCACGCGCGGCCTTCGGATCGTTGTCGGCGCTCATCAGCACCATCACGTCCGGGCGCGAAGTCACGTGCGCGCTGTAGGTGAAACGCACGCTCGGGGTGTCCTGCAACGGCACCCAGCTGCGCGCGTGGATGGCCTGCGACTGGCTGAACATGAAGGGCAGCTGCTTACCCTCGGTCATCGAAGGCTCCAGCCACTGCAGGCCCGAGGCGGTCGGCGCAGTGTGGTAGTCGATGCGGATCTTGGCCGGCTGCTGCGGCGCTTCGATGGTCAGCTTGCTGCCGAAGGTCTTGTCGGCCGGCGCCAGGGCGAACTGCAGCGGCGACAGGCTGCCATCGGCGGCCACGGCCTGCACCTGCGCGATGCTCAGCTCGCGGGTGTCCAGGACCAGCTGCTGCGCGGCCTTGTCCTTCCACTCCAGGGTGTAGGTCGCACTGCCGCCGATCTGCTTGGCGTCGAAATCGACCTTCAGGTCCAGCGCCAGGTCCTTGATGACGACCTTGTCCGGCTCGGCGTACGAACTTTCGTCGTGGCTGCGGGCGGCGGGCTTCACGGCGGCGGCGGACTTCTCGGCGGGCGCCTGGGGCGCGGGGGCGGATTGGGGCGAACAGCCGGCGGCCAGGACCGCGGCCAGGGACAGGGTCAGGAGCGAGGAACGCATGTACGAGAACCGGATCGGGGAAACCACCGATTCTAGCGCCGCAGCGCCAGCCAGGCAGCGGCAAGCGTTCAGGCCGGCAGCGGCCGGGTGTCCGGATCCTCGTGTCCATCCCGGACCAGGCGCCGTCCGCCGGAGAACTTGGCCCGGTACATCGCCGCGTCGGCGCGACGGTATAGCGCACCGGCTTCCTCGTCCGGGCGATGGGCGGCGCTGCCGGCACTGGCATAGACCGGTGCATGCTCGCCCTCCTGGCGCTCCAGGCTGGAGAGCCACTGGTTGAGCTTGAGGGTGGCCTCGTCCTCACTGGCATGCACGCCGATCAGAAACTCATCGCCGCCCCAGCGGCCGATCCAGTCCTGCGGCCCGAGCCAGCCGTAGGCCGTCTCCACCAGCCGCACCAGCACCGCGTCGCCGGCCGCATGGCCGTAGCGATCGTTGATCGGCTTGAGGTTGTCCATGTCGATCACGAACAGGGTGAACGGCCAGCCCTCGCGCTCGGCGGCGATCACCGAATTGCCCAGCGCCTGCTCGCAGCCGCGGCGGTTCAGCGATTCGGTCAGCGGATCGAGCAAGGCGTGGCGCCGGGCGTCGCGCAGCCCGGCGTCGATGCCGCGCAAGCTGCGGTTGATGCCGCGCAGCAGGCGGCCCAGCTCATCCTCACCTTGCTCGGGCAGCAGCGGCAGGCGCTGCTCGGCGTAGTACACGTCCAGGGCGTCGGCAGCCACGCGCAGCGGTGCGAGCATCCGGTACAGCGCCGCGAGCGTGCCTGCCGTGCCGAGCAAGGTGGCGCACAGGACCACGGCAAAGATGGTCCAGCGCTCTCGCGGATCGAGTTCGGCCAGGCCGACCAGCCAGACGATCAGCAGCAGCAGCGGCACGTGGATGCCGATGAAGGCCACGGCCAACAGCTTGGCGCTGAAGGACCGCGGGAACAGCCGGGACAGGACGGAATGCAGGCGCATGTGGCACGACTTTGGGCAACTGGTCGCAGTTTCGCCCAAGGTCGCGGGTGCGGGTTGGACGGGCGTCGCAGAAGTCAGCCCTCATCCGCCCTTCGGGCACCTTCTCCTAGAGTGAGAAGGGCGAGGTCTTTCAGATCAAGGGGTGAGCGACGAAGCAGATGTTGATCTTCGTTCCGCCACAGCGGGGATCTGTTAGGTGGACGGGCGGCATGCCCTATCGGGGGCGTGTGGCGGCATGGATGCCGCCACCCGAGGCCCGAGGCCATGGATGGCCGCTTTCGGCCGCCCCCCGATAGGGCATGCCGCCCGGCCACCGCGCGACGCCAACCAAGGCGCCACCGCGACCAAGCACAACCAAAGCAGCGATCAGATCTTGTAGCCCGAATGGATCGCCACGATCCCGCCGGTCAGGTTCTTGTAGTGGCAACGGGCGAAGCCGGCCTCGACCATCATCGCCTTCAGCGCATCCTGCGGCGGATGCTTGCGAATGCTTTCGGCCAGGTACTGATAGCTATCGGCATCACGCGCGAACAGCTGCCCCAGCTTCGGCAGCACCTTGAACGAATGGAAGTCGTAGATCGGCTTGAACCAATCGACGGTGACTTCGGAGAACTCCAGCACGCGCGCCTGCCCGCCGACCTTCAGCACACGGTAGATCTCGCGCAGCGCAGCGTCCTTGTCGGTGACATTGCGCAGGCCAAAGGCAATCGTCACCAGCTCGAAGCTCTGGTCCGGGAACGGCAGCGCCTCGGCGTTGCATTGCACGTAGTCCATGCCTGCGACCAGGCCACGGTCGGTCAACCGGTCGCGGCCCACCGAAAGCATGCCGGCGTTGATGTCGCCGAGCACGATCGCGCCCTCATCGCCCACCCGCTCGCGCAGCAGCGCGGCGATGTCGCCGGTACCGCCCGCCAGGTCGAGCACCCGGTCGCCCGGCTTGACCTGCGAGGTCGCGACGAAATAGCGCTTCCAGGCGCGATGCACGCCCAGGCTCATCAGGTCGTTCATCAGGTCGTAGCTGCGCGCGACCGAGGTGAAGACTTCGCCAACCAGCTTCTGCTTGTCCTTGGCGGCAACGTCGCGGAAGCCGAAATGGGTCGTGCCGGACTTGTAGGGGGATTCGCTCATGGGCGCGATTATCGCACCGCCGACGCCGCCGTGACGGGCCCGTGCCACAATCGGCCGCAGTCCTTCCCTGGGCCCGCTGCCGATCCGTGAGCGACACGTACGTCCCGCGCCAGTGGCAACCGCATGAGCGACCGACCCTGCCGGGCTCGGCCTCCACGCCCCTGCATCCGCCCTCGCGGCGCATTGCTTATGCGTTGGTCGGGATCGTCGTCGCACTCACCGGCGGGCTCAGCAATGCGCTGGTCACCGCCAATCTGGTGTACCTGCAGGGCACCCTGGGGGCCTATGCGGCCGAGATGGCCTGGCTGCCGGCCGCCTACGTGATGACCAACATGTCGGCCAACCTGGTGCTGGTGAAGTTTCGCCAGCAGTTCGGCCTGCGCTTGTTCACCGAGATCTTCCTCGGCCTGTACGCCGCCATCGCCTTCGCCCACCTGTTCGTGCACAGCCTCGGTTCGGCCATCGCGGTGCGCGCGGCGCATGGCCTGGTCGGCGCCGCGCTCAGCTCGCTCGGGCTGTACTACATGATCCAGGCGTTCCCGGCCAAACACCGGCTCAAGGCCGTGGTGACCGGCCTGGGCCTGACCCAGCTCGCCCTGCCGCTGGCGCGGGTGTTCTCCACCGAACTGCTGGAGTTCGGCGAGTGGCGCGGCCTGTACCTGTTCGAACTGGGCCTGGCAGTGTTCGCCATGGCCTGCGTGTTCGCGCTCAAGCTGCCGCCCGGCGATCGTTACCGGGTGTTCGAGAAGCTGGATGCGGCAAGCTTCGTGTTGTTCGCCGCCGGCAGCGCCGGGCTGGCGGCGGTGCTGTCGCTGGGTCGCGTGCTGTGGTGGACCAGCACGCCCTGGCTAGGCGTGGTGCTGGCGGCCTCGATCGTGCTGCTGTGCGCGGCGGTCGCCATCGAGCACAACCGCAAGCGGCCGATGCTCAACACGCGCTGGCTGGCCAGCGGCGACATCCTGCGCCTGGCCCTGGCGGTGCTGCTGATCCGCCTGGTGCTGTCCGAACAGGCCACCGGGGCGATCGGCTTCTTCCAGAACATCGGCCTCAACAACGATCAGATGCACATGCTGTTCTGGCTGATGCTGCTCGGCGCCACCTGCGGCGTGCTCGCCAGCGCGTTGTTGATCGACCCGGCACACATTACCGAGCACCTGATCACCGCGGTCGCCGCCATCGCCGTCGGCTGCTTCCTCGATGCGCGCGCCACGAGCCTCACCCGCCCCGAACAGATGTACGCCAGCCAGTTCCTGCTGGCCTTTGGCAGCACGTTCTTCGTCGCCCCGGCGATGGTGGCTGGCATTGGTCGCGTCGCCACGCAGCCGGGCAACCTGATCAGCTTCACGGTGATGTTCGGCATGGCGCAGAACATGGGCGGCCTGCTTGGCAGCGCGTTCCTCGGCACCTTGCAGGTGGTGCGGCAGAAATTCCATGCCAGCCAGTTGATGGACCATCTCGTGCTCACCGATCCGCAAGTGGCCGCGCGGCTACAGGCCTATGCGGGCGCCTATGCGCGCGTCCTGCCCGACACGGCCGCGCGGCAGACCCAGGCCATGCGCACGCTGTCGGGCATCGTCACGCGAGAGGCCAATGTCCTGGCCTACAACGATGTTTTCCTCACCATCGGCCTGATCGCCATCGCCACCTTGATCTGGTTCCTCACCTACCTGCTCAAGCGCGAACGCCAGCGCCGTCGCGATGCTGCCCCCACTACCCTGCCCGCAGGCGCCCGCGCATGAGCACACCCGCCCCGCCCACCGCTGCCTCGCCCGCCGATGCGCAGACCCAGGCCAAACGGCGGCGCCGCCGCTACTGGAGCCTGGCCGGCTTCGGCCTGGTCGCGCTGGCCGGGGTGATCGTGGTGCTGTACGCGTGGCGATTGTGGCCGTTCACCAGCGCGATCCAGAACACCGAGAACGCCATGGTGCGGGGGCAGGTCACGATCATCTCGCCGCAGGTCAGCGGCTATGTCACCGCGGTGCCGGTGCAGGATTTCCAGCAGGTCGCCGCGGGCCAGTTGCTGGTCAAGATCGACGACCGCACCTACCACCAGCAATTGGAGCAGGCGCAGGCGCAGCTGCAGACCGCGCAGGCCAATCTCGCCAACTGGGACCAGAGCCGGCGTAGCGCCACTGCGGTGGTGGCAGAAAATCGTGCGGGCCTTGCCAGCAGCGTGGCGCAGCGCGATCGCGCTTCGGCTGCGTTGCAGCGTGCCGACCGGCTCGCCGACCAGCAACTGCTTTCCACCCAGGATCGCGATACCGCCTTCGCCTCGGCGGCGCAGGCACGCGCGGCCGTCCAGCAATCGCAAGCGGCCGTCGAAGCCGCCGAGCAGAGCGTGCGCAGCGTGGAGGTCAACCGGGCGGCGTTGATCGCCGCCGTTGCCAATGCGCAGGCGGCGGTGGAACTGGCGCAGATCAACTTCGACAACACCCGCATCGTTGCGCCGCGGGCGGGGCAACTCGGGCAGATCGGCGTGCGCGAGGGCGCCTATGTCACCAACGGCACGCAACTGATGGCGCTGGTGCCCGATACGTTGTGGGTGATCGCCAATTTCAAGGAAACCCAGATGGCGCAGGTGCGCGTCGGGCAGCGCGCCAGCTTCACCGTCGATGCACTGAACAATGCGCGCCTCAACGGCCATGTGCTGGAGATATCCCCCGCCGCCGGCTCGGAGTTCGCGATCCTGCCGGCGGACAACGCCACCGGCAACTTCGTCAAGATTGCCCAGCGCATTCCGGTGAAGATCGCCATCGATCCCAATCAGGACGCAGCGACGCGATTGCGCCCGGGCATGTCGGTGGTGGTGGCGCTGGATACCGCCTCGGACCGCGATCGGCGGGATGCATCGCGCTGAGCCGGTTGCCAGCGGACACGCGCTGGCCGAGACTGGCCCGCCCCGCCTCGGAAGCCCCCATGATCGTGACGCCCGACTACAGCGCCCTGCTCGACACCGCCATCGCGCAGGCGCGGCAAGGCCTGGCCGAAGGCGGCATCCCGATCGGCGCGGCGCTGTACCACCAGGACGGGCGCCTGCTGGGCTGCGGCCACAACCGCCGCGTGCAGGAAGGCGATCCTTCGGTGCATGGCGAGACCGATGCGTTCCGCAAGGCCGGCCGCCAGCGCCGTTATCGCGACACGATCATGGTCACCACGCTGGCGCCGTGCTGGTACTGCAGCGGCCTGGTGCGCCAGTTCAATATCGGCACCGTGGTGGTCGGCGAATCGGTGACGTTCCGCGGCGGCATCGATTGGCTGCGCGAGAATGGCGTGACCGTGGTCGACCTGCAGAGCCAGGCCTGCATCGACCTGCTCGGCGGCTACATCGCGGCCCATCCAGACATCTGGAACGAAGACATCGGCGAGGATTGAGCCGGCGTTGACACGACGACATCGTCGCTCCCGCGATACTGCGGGCATGACGACGCGTCGGATGCTGCCGCCATGCCGGACCGATTGTTGATCCCACAAGCCCGAATGCCATGAGTCCAGACGCCGCGCCCCCGCTGCGGCTGGACGTCACCAGCCTGACCGGGCCGATCTGGTCCGGCGAGGTGCGCGAGGTCGATCTGCCCGGCAGCGAAGGCCGCTTCGGCGTGCTGCCGCGGCACACCCCGCTACTCACGACCCTGCGCGAAGGCATGCTGCGGATCGTCCCCGCCCAGGGCGAGCCGCTGGAGATCTACGTCTCCGGCGGCTTTGTCGAGGTGCAACCGGAAGAAGTGAACGTGCTCGCCGACCTGGCCGTGCGCGAAGCCGACTGGGAACATGCGCAAGCCACCGCGGCACGCGCACGCGCGGCCTCGCTGATGGCTCAGGAGTTCACCGACGAGGCCTACATGGCCCTACACATGGAGCTGATCCACCGCTACACGCTGGACCTGCGCGGTCGCGTGCGTCGCTGAAACGCTGGCGGCACGGGGGTTTCAGAATTCTTCATCGCGGCATCAGGCACTTCAGCGGCCTGCGCGGCCTGATGGGCACTCCCCATCCACCGGAGGTTGCATGCCCCGTTCCGCCTTTCTCCTGATCCTGCTCACACTGGCTGCGCCCGTTGACGCCGCGCCCGCCGCCACGGCCACCGATGGCTGGCCTGCCGCGGCCGTTGCCGATCCGAAGATTGACCTTGCCCGGCTTAAGACCATCGAAGCCAAGGTTGCCGACGGCAGCTTCAAGCAGATCACCAGTGTCATGGTCGTGCACGCCGGTCGCCCGGTGTACGAGCACTACTTCGATGGCGACGCCGATACCTTGCGCGATGTGCGCTCGGCCACGAAGAGCGTGACCGCCCTGCTGGCGGGCATCGCCATCGACCGCGGCTTGCTGCCGGGCGTGGAGGCACGGGTGTACGACCGCTTTCCGGCGTTCACCGCCGCCCACGCGATCGATCCACGCCTGCGCGCCATGACCCTGGCCGATCTGCTGACCATGAGTTCGCTGTGGGAATGCGACGACCAGAATCAGTTCTCCAGCGGCAACGAAGAGCGCATGTACGTCACCGAGCGCTGGCTGGACTTCGCCCTCGCCTTGCCGGTGAAGGGCTTCGCGCCGTGGATGACGCGCCCCGAGGACAGCCCGCACGGTCGCGCCTTCGCCTACTGCACCGCGAACAGCTTCGTGGCCGGGGCAATGGTCGAACGCGCCGCCGGCGAGCCGTTGTCCAGGTTCGCGGCCAGTGCGCTGGAGCAACCGCTGGATATCCGCAGCAGCCACTGGAACGTGTCCCCCGAGGGTATCGGCATGGGCGGTGGCGGCACGCGCTACCGCACGCGCGATCTGGCCAAGTTCGGCCAGCTGGTGGTCGATGGCGGGCGCTGGCGCGGGCGCCAGGTGGTCTCGGCTGCTTACGTGCGCACCATGACCACGCCGCAGGCGCAGGCCGAAGAGGACGCCGAATACGGCTACCAGTGGTGGCGCCTGCATTTCGAGCGGGGCGGCCGCGACGTGGCGGTGTGGGCGATGTCCGGCAATGGCGGCAACTACGTGTTCGTTTGGCCCGAACAACAGCTGGTCGCCGTCGTCACCACCCAGGCCTACAACCGCAGCTTCGCCCATCCGCAATCACGGCAGCTGTTCGCGGACTACGTGTTGGGCGCATTGCGCTGAGATCCCGGCCCTGCCCGCATGGACGCGGGGAGGGTTGGCCTGCGCGCGTCAGTCCAGGTCGTGCGGCCGCCATCGGGCCTGCGCAACGCGCGCGCGTTGCGCAGCGACATCGCGATCGATCCGTGACAGCAGCACGGCAAAACCGGGGTCGCCACGCAGCGAGGAAAACAGCGGCGTGGTCGCCAACCAGGCGCGATCGCGCAGGCCTGCAGATATCGCAGCATCCAGCGCCTTCAAGGCGGCCTGCGAGTCGCCGCGCTGCTGCGCCAGCAACGCCGTCTCTATCGCCGAATCTGGCCAACCCAGCCTGTCTCCCTGCAGGCGCAACAGGCGCTCGGCCACCCATTCCGGCGCCGCCGGCGTGGCGGCGTAGAGTCCGGCCAGCGTGGCCGGCATCGATTGGTGCGGCCGCAGCCGTTGGGCCTGCGCAAATGCAGCCGCCGCGGCGGCGCGATCACCCGCCTGCAAGGCCAGCTCGCCCTGCAGCAGGAACAAGGCCGGATGTGGCGTGCCGCGTGCCAGGGCCTGCTTCAATGCGGCCGCGGCTTCTTCGTTTCGCCCCTGCACCAGCAAGAACCGCGGCCAGGCGATATTGGCGAACACGTTGTCCGGTAGCAGCGCGAAGTTGGTCCGATGACGGCGCTCGGCGGCGGCCGTGAAGCCGAGCAATTCGAGTTCGCGCGCGACCTGTACATCGCGGAAGCGCACGCGCTCTGGATGCTGCAGCGAGAAGTTGCCTTCCAGCGCATCGGCCAGGCGGCCTTGTTCCTGGTACAGGTAGGCCAGTGAAGCACGACTGTTGTCGTCCTCCGGCACCAGGCGCACGGCCGCTTCGTAGCCCGCCACGGCGCGATGCATGTCTCCGAGGCAATCCCGGGCATAACCCAGCGCGGCCCACGCAGCGCCGTTTTGCGCATCGCGCTGCAGCAGGCGCTGTGCCAGGGCCGCGGCGTGCTCGGCCTGGCTGGCATCGCCGTTGTACAGGCAGGTGCGGGCACTGAGTGCGCGGCTGAGCCCCACCTGCGCGATGGGCGAATCCGGCGATTGCGCCAGCGCCTGTTGATACAGCGCAATCGCACGCTCGTTGTTCTCGGCCTGGCCGATGCCGGCGTAGTAGGCCGCCCGCTGCAGCAAGGGCGATCGCGTCGGGCTGCTTGCCTGTCGCCCGTACAACCACGCACCGGCGGCAGCCACCAGCAACAATCCGCCCCACACGGCCAGGCGTCGCGGCGCAAACCGGCGCGCAGGCGGCGATGCCGGCATCGGCGCCGCGCCAGCTTCCGGCATCTCCACCAACTGGTAGCCCTGGCCGCGCACCGAACGCAGGTAACGGGGCTGGCGGGCATCGTCACCCAGCGCCTGCCGCAACAGCTTGACCCGTTGGGTCACGGTCTCTTCGCCCACCACCGCAGGCGCCCACACGGCCTGGATCAGCTCGTCGAAGCCGACCACGCGCTGGCCCTGCGCCAGCAGATAGGCAAGGAGTTGGAAGCTGAGCCCCGCCACGTCCAGCACCTGCGCATCGCGGGTGACCCGCTGGCGCGGCAGGTCGATATCGAGGTCGAGCAGGCGATAGTGCGCGGTCATCCGGTGGCGGCGCGGCAGCGGGGATTGCGGCGATGCTAACGCAGCGCCTGCCAGCCGGCCCCCTGCCAAAGGAAAGGCCCGCGTGCGCGGGCCTGTCGTTGCTTCGATCGCCTCGTTACAGGATGTAGCGGCTCAGGTCCGGATCCTGCACCAGCTCGCCCAGGTGGGCGTCGACGTAGGCGCGGTCGATGGCCACGCTTTGCCCGTCTCGATCCGGCGCCTCGTAGCTCAGCGTATCGAGCAGGCGCTCCAGCACGGTGTGCAGGCGACGCGCGCCAATGTTCTCCTGGCGCTCGTTGACCAGGAAGGCGATCTCGGCCAGCCGATCCACCGCATCGTCGGAGAACGCCAGGTTCACGCCCTCGGTCTCCAGCAGCGCGACATATTGCTTGGTCAACGCCGCCTTGGGCTCGGTGAGGATGCGCACGAAATCGTCCTTGCTCAGCGCGCCCAGTTCCACCCGGATCGGGAACCGGCCCTGCAGCTCGGGGATCAGGTCACTGGGCTTGGCCAGGTGGAAGGCACCTGAGGCGATGAACAGGATGTGGTCGGTTTTGACCGTGCCGTACTTGGTCGATACGTTGGAGCCTTCGACCAGCGGCAGCAGGTCGCGCTGTACACCTTCGCGTGAGACGTCCCCACCCGAAGCGCCGGCCTCGCCGCGCTTGGCCACCTTGTCGATCTCATCGATGAACACGATGCCGTGCTGCTCGCAGGCCTCGATCGCCGCGGTGCGGATCTCGTCCTCGTTGACCAGCTTGCCGGCTTCCTCCTCGATCAGCAGCGGCCGCGCGGCCTTGATCGAGAGCTTGCGCGTCTGCGATTTGTTGCCGCCCAGGTTGGAGAACATCTGCCGCAGCTGCTGGCCCATTTCCTCCATGCCCGGCGGGGTCATGATGTCCATGCTGACGTTGACCGAAACATCCAGTTCGATCTCGCGCTCGTCCAGCTCGCCGGCGCGCAGCATGCGGCGAAACTTGATCCGGGTGTCGTTGTCCTGCGAGGAGGCCTCGTTGCGTGCAGCGTCCGGGTCAAAGCCGATACCGCCGGCCCGGCGCGGCAGCAGGGCGTCCAGGATGCGGTCTTCGGCGCGCTCTTCGGCCTGGGTGCGCACGCGCACCTTGGCCTGCTCGCGATACAGCTTGACCGCCGTGTCAGCCAGGTCGCGCACGATCTGCTCGACATCCTTGCCGACATAGCCGACCTCGGTGAAGCGCGTGGCTTCCACCTTGACGAACGGTGCATTGGCCAGCGTGGCCAGGCGACGGGCGATTTCCGTCTTGCCCACGCCGGTCGGGCCGATCATCAGGATGTTCTTCGGCATCACCTCGTTGCGCAGCGCCTCGGGCAGCTGCATGCGGCGCCAGCGATTGCGCAGGGCGATGGCGACGGCGCGCTTGGCATCGTGCTGGCCGACGATGTGGCGATCGAGCTCCTGCACGATCTCGCGGGGCGTCATGGTGGAGGAAGTGGGCTGGTTCATGGGCACTCGTATGGGCAATCGTGTCGGATGCGGGGGCGTCAGGTCGGGCGCGACTCAGAGCTCCTCGACCACCACGTTGCGATTGGTGTAGATGCAGATGTCGCCGGCGATGTTGATCGCCTCGGTGGCGATGGTGCGGGCGTCCAGCTCGGTGTGCGCGAGCAATGCGCGGGCCGCGGACAGCGCGTAGGAGCCGCCCGAGCCGATCGCGATGATGCCGTCTTCCGGCTCGATCACATCGCCCGTGCCGCTGATCACCAGCGAGGTTTCGCGATCAGCCACGGCGAGCAGGGCTTCGAGCTTGCCAAGGCGGCGCTCGGTGCGCCAATCCTTGGCCAGCTCCACGGCGGCACGGGTGAGCTGGCCATGCTTTTCGAGCTTGGCTTCGAACAGTTCGAACAGGGTGAAAGCATCGGCGGCTGCGCCGGCGAAACCGGCCAGCACCTGGCCATCGCGGCCCAGGCGGCGCACCTTGCGCGCATTGCCCTTCATCACGGTGTGGCCGAGCGTGACCTGGCCATCGCCGGCCACGGCGACATGACCATTGCGACGCACCGAGATGATCGTGGTGGCGTGGAACGTATTGGGGTTCTGACTGGGATCCATCGGGGCCTCCGGTTGAATCTCGGAGGTGGGGACGCCTGCCGGGCGTTCAAGCCGGTGGAAGTCGTGCCCGGTTCAGGCGGCGCTCCGGTCGGCGGGGACTACGCGCTGGTGCCCGCAGTGCGCAAGCAGGCAGAGGTCGCGCCGCGCGACGGTTTGCCGCACCCGGCCTGGCGCAGGCGCATGTGCAGGCGTGCTGCAGGACAATGGCGGGCAAGGTATCCCATGAACGCATCCGTCCCCCTCCCCGCCCGCGTACCGTGTTGCAGCGAAGCCGAAGTCGAACGCCTGGTGCACGACTTCTACGCCGCCGTGCGCGTGGATCCGCTGCTCGGCCCGGTGTTCGCACGGCACGTGCACGACTGGCCGGCGCACATGGCGCGACTGGTCGATTTCTGGTCATCGTTGCTGCGCGGCACGCAGCGCTACAGCGGTGCGCCGATGGGACTGCACATGGCGATGGCGGGCCTGGACGAGTCGTTGTTCCGGCGCTGGCTGCTGCTGTTCGGCCAGACCACCGCCACGCTCGACAATCCGGCGATGCAGCAACTGGCCAACGCGCGCGCCACGCAGATCGCCAATCGCTTCTGGCAGCGCTACCAGGTGGAGGGTCGCGATGCGGCCGGCCTGACACCTTTGCCGCTGCCGGTGCTGCGCTGAGGCGTCAGCCGGGCTCTGCAGGTTTGCGCCGGCGCGCGCGCGGGTGCGCGGCGTCGTAGACCTTGGCCAGGTGCTGGAAATCCAGATGGGTATAGATCTGCGTGGTGGCGATATCCGAATGCCCCAGCAGCTCCTGCACGCCGCGCAGGTCGCCAGACGATTCCAGGATGTGACTGGCGAAGCTGTGCCGCAGCATGTGCGGATGCACGTGCTTGAACAGCCCCTGGCGCAGTGCCAGTTGCTTGATCCGGACCTGGATCGCCCGCGCTGAAATCTGCGCGCCGTGTCGCCCCGGGAACACCATCGCCTGCGGGTCCGCGGGCCGGCTCTCTTCGCGCCACGCCTGCAACGCCTGCCGCGCATGCGAACCCACCGGCACGCGACGCTGCTTGCCGCCCTTGCCCAATACGTTGACCAGGCCTTCGGCCAGATCGAGATCGCGCCAGCGCAATGCGCACAGCTCACTCAGGCGCAGGCCCGAGGAATAGAACAGCTCCAGCAGCGCGCGGTCCCGCAGGCCCAGCGGTGCGTCCGTGGGCACTTCGACCAGCCGCACCGCCTCGTCGGCATCCAGGACTTGCGGCAACTTGCGTGGCGCCTTGGGCGCGCGCAGCTTGGCCGCAGGCGAAGCCGTGATGTGCCCATGCTTGAGCACCCACGCATAGAAGCTGCGGCAGGCCGAGAGCCGGCGCTGCAGGCTCTTCGGCGACAGGCCCCGGCGATGCTCGGCGCTGACAAAGGCCCGCAGCTGTTCCGCATCCAGGTTCACGACGTCGCCGCCCTGCGTGTCCACCCAGGCCGATAGCGCGGCCAGGTCGCGCTGATAGGCGTCCAACGTGTGCACCGACATGCGGCGCTCCACGCGCAGATAGGCAAGAAAGGCTTCGATCATGGTCGCGCCCGCGTTGGCGCCGGCAGCGCGATCAGCGCGCGAAGCGCTGCAGGGCCACCACCAGCGCTTCGCCCATCATGCGCAGGAACAGCGTACCCATGCCGGGATAGAAGCGGTTCGGGTCGCGACTGCCCACGGCGAGCAGGCCCACGCCCGGCAGCGGCAACAAGGCGGTGGATTGCACGTCATCGACCTGCGCGCCATACAGCACGGCCTGTTTTTCCTGCTGCAGGCGGCCGCAGATCGGCTCGCCGTCGCGCAGGCAATCGCGGAACGGGGCCAGGCGCGGATCGTCTTCGCCGATCACTTCCAGCCAGTCGGCCTGCAGGCCTTCGACCGGCTGCAACAGGACGATGCGCACGCGGTCGCCGTTGAAATCCTCGGCTAGCGAAGCGGCCATGGCCTTCAACGTATCGGCGGCGTTGACCTGGCGCATCAATGCCAGCGTCAACTGGTGCGTGCGCACGGCCAGGCGTTCGTTGACCTGCGCGTTGCTGGCCAGCTCGGCCAGGCGTCGCGCCAACTCGCGATTCTTGTCACGCAGCACTTCCAGCTGATAGCTGGCCAACGATGCGGTGGGGCCGTCATCGCGCGGCACCACGAGGGTCAGCGCCAGGTCGGGGAATTGCTTCAGGAACGCCGGATGCCGACGCAGCCAGGCGGCCACTTCGTGCGCGCCGATCTTTTCCAGGGTTTCGTTCATGCGCCCCACTCCCCTTCGAATACGAACCGGGCAGGCCCGGACATGACCACCTGCGATTGTGCCGATGGCCAGCGAATGCGCAGCTCGCCGCCCGGCAGGGAGACGATGGCATCGCGATCGATACGGCCGCGCTGCATCAACACGGCGGCCGCCGCGCAGGCGCCACTGCCACAGGCCAGCGTCTCGCCGACGCCGCGCTCGTACACGCGCAGGCGCACGTGACCGCGATCGATGACCTGGGCAAAGCCCACGTTCACCGATTCGGGAAACGCCGCGTGCTGCTGCAACAGCGGGCCAATGCGCTCCACGGGTGCGGCGTCGACCAGGCCGACCTCCAGCACCGCGTGCGGGTTGCCCATCGACACGGCGCCGAAGCGCACGCTCTCGCCTTGCAGCGGCAACAGGTACTCATCGCGCGCATGCATGAAGCCGATCAGCGGGATGCGCTCTGGCGTGAACTCGGGCACGCCCATCGCCACGGCGTACTCGTCTTCGCCCAGTCGCTCGATGCGATGGGCGGTGACCGGGCTGTCGACGACGAATGCATCGCCTTGCGCCGTGCCGTCCCGCACCAGCCACGCGGCGACGCAGCGCGCGCCGTTGCCGCACTGCTGCGACGGCGAGCCGTCCGAGTTCCAGATGCGATAGGCGGCCACCGCCGCTTCGCTGCGCGGCGGCTCGATGGTCAGGATCTGGTCGCAGCCGATGCCAAAGTGGCGATCGGCCAGGCGGGCGGCCAGCGCGGCATCCGGCGGCGCGGTGCCGTTGCGCAGGTCCAGCACGACGAAATCATTGCCGGCGCCCTGCATCTTGCTGAAGGACAGGCGTGCTGAAGCCGACCGCGCGTTCATGGATGGTCGTCGGTCGCCGGCGGGGTGCCATCGACCGGCTGCGCCGCGTCAGTAGGCGTTTGGGTCGGCGGCGGGGTTTCACCGGACGGCGGCTGCGGCACCGGCTGCGCTTCCACCGGCACCGGCTTCTGCGGCATCACCAGCGGGCCCTTGTTGCCGCACGCGGCGAGCAGGAACAGGCCGGCAGCGGCCACGGCAATTCTGAAATGACGGGAAAACTTCATGCTCATGTCCCGAGTATAGCCAGAAGGTGGCGATGGTCGCGCCGTCATGGCGTCACGGTGCTAGGTCGCGCGGCGGTTCGGGGCGCAGCCACAGCCAGATCGCCACCACCGCCATGCAGCCGATCGACAGCGCCTGCGCCCAGCGCGAAGGCACGCACCACAGCATGATTGCGGCGCAGACCAGCATGGTGCTGGTGGCCATCCACTTCGCCTTGCGACTGACCGCGCGATGGGTCTGCCATTGCACGATCGCCAGGCCGAAGCGCGGGTGGTGCAGCAGCCAATAGTGCAGGCGGTCCGAGCCGCGTGCCGCGGCCCAGGCCGAGATCAGCACGAAGACCGTGGTCGGCAGGCCGGGCACGAAGATGCCGACGATGCCGACACCGAGGCTGACATAGGCCAGCAACCACCAGGCCCAACGCAGCCGCACCGGCCGGGCCGGGACGGCGGCGGGGTCATGCGGTTCGGGCCCGGGCGAGGCCATCGTGGATCGCGCGCGGCCTCAGGGCGTAGCCGCGCCGACGCCGAGCTGGTCGAGCACGAAGGCGAACGACTCGGCCTGCTCGCGGTAGCGGCGGAACCGGCCGGACTTGCCGCCGTGGCCGGCGTCCATGTTGGTGCGGAACACGACCGGATGGGTACCGGTGTTGTCCTCGCGCAGCCGCGCCACCCACTTCGCCGGCTCCCAGTACTGCACCTGCGAATCCCACAGACCGGTGCCGACGAACAGCGCCGGATAGGCCTGGTGCTTGACGTTGTCGTAGGGCGAGTACGAGAGCATGTAGTCGTAATACTGCTGCTGCTCCGGGTTGCCCCACTCGTCGTATTCGTTGGTGGTCAGCGGGATGGTCGGATCGAGCATGGTGGTGACCACGTCGACGAACGGCACCTGCGCCACCATCACCCGATAGTCCTGCGGCGCCATGTTTGCCACCGCACCCATCAACAGGCCGCCAGCGCTGCCGCCGGAGGCCGCGACCCGATCCTTCGCCGCGTAACCCTGCGCCACCAGCGCGCGGGTGACGTCGATGAAGTCGTTGAAGGTGTTCTTCTTCTTCAGCAGCTTGCCGTCGTCATACCATTGCCGGCCCATTTCCTGGCCGCCGCGGATATGCGCGATGGCATAGACCACGCCGCGATCGAGCAGGCTGACCGCGGAGAGATTGAAACCCGGGTCCATCGACGCGCCGTAGCTGCCGTAGCCGTACTGGTACAAGGCCGCCGTGCCGTCCTTCTTGAAACCCTTGCGGTACCCCAGCGACACCGGCACCTTCACCCCGTCGCGCGCCTCCACCCACACCCGCTCGGTGACGTACTTGGTCGGGTCGTAGCCGATCACCGGCTGCTGCTTGAGCAGGCGACGCTCGCCACTGCGCAGGTTGAGTTCGTACGTGGTGGCCGGCGTGGTCAGCGAGGTATAGCTGTAGCGCAGCCATTCGGCCTGCGGCTCGGGGTTGACCGACAGCCCCATCGAATAGGCCGGCTCATCGGCCTTCACGTACTCCTGCTTGCCGCCTTCGCGCAGCAGGCGAATGCGCTCCAGGCCGCCGGAACGCTCGTCGATGGCGGTCAGGCCGTCAAACAGCTCGAAGCCTTCGATGTACACCGCATCGTCGTGCGCCACCCAGTCCTGCCACTGCTTGCGCGAGGTCGCGTCCGTGGGCGCGGTGACGAGCTTGAAGTTCTTCGCGCCGTCGGCATTGGTGCGGATCACCCAGCGGCCATCGAAGTGGTCCGCGTCGTACTCCACGTCGCGCTCGCGCTTGGCCAGCACGGCGAAGGCCTTGGGATCGGCGGCCGGCGCGTAGCGCAGTTCGGACGACACCGTGCTGTCCACGCCGATGGTGATGTACTTGTCGTCGCGGGTGCGGCCGATGCCCATGTAGAAGCTGTCGTCCTTCTCCTCGTACACCAGCGTATCGGCGCTGGCCGGGGTGCCGAGCACGTGCTTCTTCACCCGCACGGTAAGCAGGGTTTCCGGATCGTTCTCGACGTAGAACAGGGTGCGGTTGTCATCGGCCCAGACCACGTTCGGCGACACGCCGGTGACCTGATCCGGGTAGATCTCGCCGGTCTCCAGGTTCTTGAAGCGGATCGTGTACTGGCGACGGCCCACCGCGTCCTCGGCCCAGGCCAGCAGGCGGTTGTCCTGGCTGACTTCGGCATCGCCAACGTTGAAGTAGTCCTTGCCGGCGGCCATCGTGTTGATGTCGAGCAGCACCTTCTCGTCGGCGAAATCGCCGGCGGCGTTGGCCTGCTGGATGGTGTTGGCGTCCACGCCGCTGCCGTCGCGGCGGCGCGCCTGGATCGGGTAATCCTTGCCGGCCTCGAAGCGGCTGTAATACCACCAGCCACGGTCGCGATACGGCACGCTGGCGTCGTCCTGCTTGATCCGGCCGACGATCTCGTCGTAGATCCGGTCTTCCAGCGGCTTGAGCGGCTTCATCACCTGGTCGGTGTAGGCATTCTCGGCCTGCAGGTAGGCCAGCATCGCCTTGTCCTGGCGCTCGTCGTCGCGCAACCAGTAATAGGCGTCGTCGCGCACCGCGCCGAAGGGCGCCTTGACCTGGTGCGGGTGGCGCGGCGCATGCGGCGGGGTCAGTTCGGCGGCAAGGGCGGAAGTGGCGGGCAGGGTCATCAGGCAGGCAGCCAACAGGGACAGGACAGGCTTCATGGGTGGGGATCCCTCCTCTGAACGCAAGGTTCGACGTGAAGGCGAGTCTGTGCGGCCCACGCGCGCTCCGCAAGCGCCGCGTGGCGATGACCTATCATCGTGCGATGGATGCACGCCCCCCCGAGGCCGGCTACAGCCGGCGCAGCCGCGAAATCGCGCCCTTCCATGTGATGTCGCTGCTGGCCCGGGCGCAGGCGCTGGAGCGGGAAGGTTTCGATGTCATCCACCTGGAGATCGGCGAGCCGGATTTCACCACGGCCGCGCCGATCATCGCCGCCGGCCAGGCCGCATTGGCCGCTGGCCATACCCGCTATACCGCCGCGCGCGGGCTGCCGGCCCTGCGCGAGGCGATTGCCGGCTTCTACCGGCATCGGCATGGGCTGGAGATAGATCCGGAGCGGGTGATGGTGACGCCCGGCGGCTCGGGCGCGCTGTTGCTGGCGAGCAGCCTGCTGGTCGACCCCGGCAAGCATTGGTTGCTGGCCGATCCGGGTTATCCGTGCAACCGGCATTTCCTGCGACTGGTCGAAGCCGGCGCCCAACTGGTACCTACCGGCGCAGACACGCACTACCAGCTCACACCGGCGCACGTGGCCACGCACTGGAATGCCGACAGCGTGGGTGCATTGGTGGCTTCGCCCGCCAACCCCACCGGCAGCGTGCTGTCGCGCGAGGAACTGGCAGGGCTGTCGACCGCGCTGCACGAACGCGGCGGCCATCTGGTGGTGGACGAGATCTACCACGGGCTCACTTATGGCCTGGACGCGCCGAGCGTGCTGGAGGTGGACGACGAGGCCTTCGTGCTCAACAGCTTTTCCAAGTATTTCGGCATGACCGGCTGGCGGCTGGGCTGGCTGGTGGCGCCGCTGCGCGCGGTGCCGTCTTTGGAGAAGCTGGCGCAGAACCTGTACATCAGCGCGCCGAGCATGGCGCAGCATGCGGCGCTGGCCTGCTTCACGCCCGAATCGGTTGCGATCTTCGAGCAGCGGCGCGCCGAGTTCCACGCGCGGCGGGATTACCTGCTGCCGGCGTTGCGCGCCTTGGGGTTTGGGATCGAGATCGAGCCGCAGGGCGCGTTCTATCTGTACGCCGACGTCAGCGGATTCGGGGTGGATGCAGAAGCTTTCTGCCGGCATTTCCTCGAAACCGAGCACGTGGCTTTCACCCCGGGGATCGACTTCGGCAGCTACCGCGCTGGCGAGCATGTGCGGATTGCGTATACGCAGAGCCTGCCGCGCTTGCGCGAAGCGGTGGCGCGGATCGAGCGGGGGCTGTCGCGGCTGTGAGCCCAAAGCCCCTCTCCCGCGTGCGGGAGAGGGGTTGGGGGGAGGGCATTACTTCCCGCCGAGGCGTTCCCACAGGAAGCTATAGGCCAGCGCCGACATGTGCGCCTGCTGTGCGTTGTTCGCCGCGCCGCCGTGCCCACCTTCGATGTTCTCGTAGTAGGTCACGTCCTTGCCGGCATCGATCATCTTCGCCGCCATCTTGCGCGCATGGCCCGGATGCACCCGGTCGTCGCGGGTCGAGGTCAGGAAGATCACCGGCGGATACTGCTTCTTCGCATCGAACAGGTGGTAAGGCGAGAAGGTCTGGATGAACTTCCAGTCGTCCGTATCCGGGTTGCCATACTCGGCCATCCACGAGGCACCGGCCAGCAGGTGGCTGTAGCGCTTCATGTCCAGCAGCGGCACCTGCACCACCACCGCACCGAACAGTTCCGGGTACTGGGTCAGCATGTTGCCGGTCATCAGGCCACCGTTGCTGCCGCCCTGCACGCCGAGGTGCGGTGCCGAGGTGATCTTGCGCGTGACCAGGTCCTTGGCCACGGCGGCCATGTCCTCGTAGGCCTTGTGCCGGTTCTGCTTCAGCGCCGCCTGGTGCCAGCGCGGTCCGTATTCGCCACCGCCGCGGATATTGGCCACGACATAGACGCCGCCCTTGTCCAGCCAGGCGCGGCCCAGGCCACCGGAATAACCCGGCGTCATCGAGATCTCGAAACCACCGTAGCCGTACAGCAGCGTCGGCGCCGTGCCATCGAACGCCAGATCCTTGGGCCGGACCAGGAAGTACGGCACGCGGGTGCCGTCCAGGCTGGTGGCGAAGTGCTGTTCGATGGTGTCGCGGCTGGCGTCGAAGAACGCCGGCATGGTCTTCAGGGTTTCCGGCTTATGCCCCAGCTTGACCAGCGACAGCGTGGTCGGGGTGAGGTAGTCGGTGGCGGTCAGCCACACCGCATCGCTCTCGTCGCTGTCGACCGCGTCCACGCCGAGGGTGCCGAACGCCGGCGCGCCGACGAAATCGGTCTTCTTCCAGCCGCGCGCGCCCGGCGTCAGCACGCTGAGGCGATTCTTGACGTCGTCCAGCACGTTGAGCACCAGGTGGTGCCGGGTCCAGGAGAAGCCGGCCAGCGAGGTGGTGTCGGTCGGGGTGAACAGCACATCGAAATCGCGCTTGCCGGCGATGAAGTCATCGAACTTCGCCGCCAGCAGCGAGCCGGCGGCGTAGGTCTTGTCGCCCACGGTCCACGGTTCGCGTAGCTCCAGGGTCAGCCATTCGCGCTTGACGCCCTTGTTGGCCGAGTTCGGCGCATCGACCTTGGTCAGCTTGCCATCGGCACTGCGCAGGTACAGCTCATCGTTGTAGAACGCCAGCGTGCGGCTGACGAAATCGCGCTGGAAGCCCGGCGTGTCGTCATGGAAGGCGGCGATGTACATGTCATCGGTCTTGCCCTCGTACACCGTCTGCGCCTGCTCCAGCGGCTGGCCGCGGCGCAGGCGCTTGACGATGCGCGGATAGCCGGAGCTGGTCAGCGAGCCGTCGCCGAAATCGGTGTAGACGTAAACGGTATCGGCATCGATCCAGCTCAGCGCGCCCTTGGCCTCGGGCCGGGAGAAACCGCCCTGCACGAACTGCTTGGTGCTCAGGTCGAACTCACGGGTGACGTCGGCATCCGAGCCGCCGCGCGACAGGGCGATCAGGCAGCGCGTGTAATCCGGGCGCAGGCAATCGGCGCCGTGCCAAACCCACTGGGTGTTCTCGGCCTTGTTCAGCGCATCCAGGTCGAGCACCGTCTCCCACTGCGGGTTCGGCTTGCGATACTCCTTCAGCGTGGTGCGGCGCCACACGCCGCGCTCATGCTGGCGATCCTTCCAGAAGTTGTAGTAGTACGCGCCGATCTTCTGCACGCCGGGGATCTTGGCGTCCGAATCGAGCACCTCGCGGATGCTCGATTCCATCTGCTTGAACTGCGGGGTCGATGCCAGGCGCGCTTCGGTGCGGGCGTTCTGCGCCTTGACCCAGTCCAGCGAGCGCGCGCCCTCTACATTTTCCAGCCAGGCATACGGATCGGGGCTCATCGAGGCCTCCTCGGCCGACGCGGTGAGGGACGTGGCGGAGACAAGGCCGGCCACGAGGCAGGCAGCGGCGAGTTTGGACATCAATCCTCCGGGGTTGGACGCAGCCGGTCCACGCTAGCACAGCGATCGCGGGCGCCCCCCTGCCGGAAGTGCCATGCCGCGCTCAGGCAGCCCGCGACGGCATGCGCGTGGCCAGGCGACGGCCGCCCACGCGGCGACGGGCCTGCGGCCCACGACGCAGCGCGCGGGCACCGGCCGGTCGCGACGTGGCCAGGCGCGGCAGGCGGAACCGGTACAGCGCCCACCAGGCGGTCATCGGCATCCCCAACAGCCACAGGGGCAGCCAGCCCAACCATTGGCTGTAGCCACGCGCCGCAGGCCAGACCAGGACCAGCGCCAGGCCGGCCAGGGCGACCTGGCGTACCACGCGCAGCACGCGCGCATCGGGAACCTGGGAGGACTGCGGCTTGAGGGCGGTAGGCAACATGGGAAAGCTCCAGGGGCGGTCGGGATATGCACCCTCCCCCATCGCCATCTCACGGATTGCGACCTACCATTGACGTGAAGTTCGCTCCTGCCGGTCTAACGTGCAGGCCAGCCACGCCAAGACGAGCCGCAATGCGCCTGACCGCCACCCTAGCCCTAGCGTTCCTCATCGGCCTGGCCGCCCCCGCCGCTTCGGCGCGCGAAGACAAAGCCCCGGAGCGCCCAGCGCTGGACATGCAGCGGATGGCCGGCACCTGGTATGTGATCGCGCGCATCCCCAACCCGGTCGAGCGCGGCCATGTCGCCAGCCGCGACGAATACGTCCTCAAGGACGAGAACTCGGTCGGCATCCGCTACGTGTACCGCGAAGGCTTCAACGCGCCGGAACAGGTCAAGACCGCACGCGCCTCGGTGGATGAGGAAAGCGGCAACTACAACTGGCGGGTGTGGTTCTACAAGATCGTGCCGACCAAGCAGCGCGTGCTGGAAGTGGCGCCGGACTATTCCTGGGTGCTGATCTCCTGGCCGGGGCGCGACCTGGCCTGGATCTTCGCCCGCTCTCCGGACATGGACAACGAGCTGTACCGCAGCCTGGTGGCCAAGCTGCGCGACGATTACGGCGTGTATACCGACAAGCTCAAGCGCGTGCCGCAGCGTCCGGAGCAGGTAGACAAGCTCGGCTTCGAAGTGCCGAACCAGCGCTGAGCCACGCGCCGCCCGGCGCGCGCCCGGGCTCAGCCTTCGTAGTTGCTCAAGGCCAGCGACAACAGCGCCTTGGCCTGCTCGCGCAGCGATGTGGGTTCGATGATCTCGGCATCCGAGCCGTAGTGCAGCACGTCCATCAACAGCTCGCGCGACACGCTGTAGGGCAATTTCAACTCATAGCGGCCGTCGGGCAGGAAGCGGCCCTGTTGCTTGGAATGCCAGTGCTCGTCGGCCACCCAGCGCGCGGCCTTGGCACTGAACACGATGGTCGCCCAGCCCTTGGGGGCACCGGAGAAGATGCCGTAGGACGCGGCGAGCTGGTCATCGAGCTCGCTGTCCGGCACATCGCGCGCCTTGTCTTCGAGCACGCGCGCATGATTGATGCGATCCACGGCGAAACTGCGCACACCTTCGCGTCCGTGGTCCCAGGCATCGAGGTACCAGTTGTCGCGATAGTGGGTGATGCGCTGCGGCGACACGGTGCGCCGGGTCGACTCATCGGTCGAGCGTGCCCGGTACTCGAAGCTCAACTGCTTGCGCTCCAGCACGGCAGAGGCCACCGAGCGGAAGCTCGCCTCATCCAGCTTGCGGCCGCGATGGGGGATGACCCGGACGCGATCGACCGGCCACTGCGATACACCGGCCTGCGCAGCGAGCAGGCTCTCGATGCGCTGCTGCAACGGCGCCAGCACCGAGGACAGCACGCCGCCGCCGGTACGCGACAGCAGCTGTTGCGAGGCGAGCAAGGCATGCAGTTCTTCCGAGCTCAGCCACAGGCCCGGCAGCTCGAAGCGGTCACTTTCCCCGGCCAGATAGCGGAAACCGGCTTCGCCATCGCCTTCGATCGGCGCCATCAGCGCATCGCGCAGGAAGGCCAGGTCGCGGTAGACCGTGGCACGGGAACAGCCCAGCTCATCCTGCAGCCGCGCCACCGTCACCGGATAGCGGGCCGCCTTGAGCAGGCGATGCAGGGCATTGATGCGTTCATAGCGGTCCATGTGCCGATTATGTCCGACTCGCGGGCCGTCGCGCGCGCGCAGCGGGCTGGCTACCGTGACGGCCCACACAGCCTGGCGCCGTCCATGCCGGATCGCGCAATGCGGCCTGCCCCGCGGTGCAGGCCGACGGGCCTGAGCCGCCGCCACCAAACGCGCCATGAAGCACGCGTGCCGAACACGGCCAGGCGTATGGACGCATCCGCTATCATGAAAGCGTTCCCATCCTTGTGCCTGCTGGCCGCCTGATTCGAGAGTCGACCATGTCCCGCCGTGTCCTGCTTACTGCTTCCCTCCTGCTAGCCAGCACCAGCGCGCTGGCGGCCCAGTCTGGCTCCAATGCCGTTCCGAATGGTCTGACCGACCCTGCTGCTGCGGTGATGCCGTCGCCGTGGAGTGGTTCCAGTGGTGAATTCGGTTTCGCCTCTGCCCATGGCAACAGTTCGACCGAGAGCTTCAATGGTCGTCTTCGCGGTCGTTACACCGACGGTGACTGGATCCATTCGCTGGATCTGTTCGGCATGCGCTCCAGCGCCGAGTACACGTTGACGGCAGACGACGGCACCACTTCACGCGAGCGCCAGACCACGGCCGAGCGTTACACCGCTGCGGCGGGCAGCGCGTTGCAGCTGGGCGAACACCGCCAGCTGACCGCGACGGGCCGTTACGAAAGCGACGATTTCGCCACTTACGATCGCCTGGCCACGTTTGGTATCGGCTACGGCTCGCGCCTGCTGGACTGGCAGCGCTTCTACCTGGACGCGCAGATCGGCCCGGGTGTGCGTCGGGCGCACGATTCGGTGGAGGACCGCACGGAGACCGGGTTGATTGGTCGTGGTCTGTTCGACCTGAAGTACACGATCACGGATAACACCGATCTGGTGAACACGTTGCTGGTCGAAGCGGGTAGCTACAACACGTATGCGCAGAACGATTTTGGCGTGCAGGTGGCGATGAACCAGCGTTTCGCCTTGAAGGCGGCTTGGCAGTTGCGTCACAACAGTGATGTCAGTGATGACAGCAAGAAGACTGATACGTTGACTACGGTCAATCTGGTTTACACCTTCAAATAAGGGGTGATCTATCCCCCGCGGCTGTCGCCGCACCCCTGAAGTTCGCGATGCGAACTCCAGGGGCCAGGCCTACACCTTGCCTACCCCCGCGCCTGTCGGCGCGCCCCCTAACAAGGGGGGCTGTTTCTCCATCTTGGTCTTTGCACCTCTGATGGTTCGCACTGAGCGGTAGCTTTCGTCGCCTTACGTCACGGGCCCCGACCCCTCCGGGGCCCGCGTGTCGGTTCCGGCGTACGTCCTGTACTCAGTCACCGAACGCCGGCCATCCATGGCCGACTCACGCGGGCCCCGGAGGGGTCGGTGCAAGGCGCGTCATTTCCCCACTTCGACGAAGCGGCATTTGATCTTCGATCCGGTCACCGGGATCTGTGGGGCGTCCGGGGGCGGTACCCCTTATCGGGGGCATGTGGCGACATGGATGTCGCCACATGAGCTCAAGTCCATGGATGGACGCTTTTGGCGTCCCCCGATAAGGGGTACCGC